>Ga0081539_10002292_pt1 | contig 27715 bp, 21 predicted proteins | sample TabmetS4T2R2_FD_71023 | JGI IMG/M metagenome (GOLD analysis project Ga0081539, IMG submission 71023) | Tabebuia heterophylla rhizosphere microbial communities from the University of Puerto Rico - S4T2R2 | ecosystem: Host-associated > Plants > Roots > Rhizosphere ... | reverse complement strand
AGCGCCGGCGCCAAGGATGGCGAGAAACGCGGCCTCTGAATCGGTGGTGCCGACGCGCGCCTTGTAGAGGTTGTCGGGGATCAGCGCTTCAACCCGGCGGCGGATCAGCGACCAATCGCCGATCTGGCCGTTGTGCATGAACAGCCAGCGCCCAAAGGCGAAGGGATGACAGTTCGGCCGCGTCGTCGGCGTGCCGGTCGAGGCGCGCACATGCGCGAAGAACAAATGCGAACGGATATGGCGGCACAGGTGGCGCAGGTTTTCATCCGACCAGGCCGGGCGCACCTCGCGATAAAGGCCGGGCTCACCCATCTCGGCGTCGTACCAGCCGAGCCCGAACCCGTCGCCGTTGGTTCCGCCGCCGGCGCTCTCGAGCGCACGGATGCTTTGCACCACCAGCGAATGCGCCGGCGCCGTGACATAGCGCTCCAGCGTAATGGTTTCACCGCGATAGGCGATCCAGCGGCACATGCTTCCGAATCCGTAAACGCATCATAACAATGATCGTGCCGCCCGCACGCCCCATAGACGGGAAAATTGACGATTTTCTGGTAATTCCGGGCCGAAACCACCGATTTTGACCGGGCTCGGGGCTAGAATCGCAGGCTCGCGTCCGCCATGAGGGCGGGGTAGGCAGCCCGATTGGGCTGAGGGGACAGGCGTATACGCATGAACGTCGACACCATGCGCCGGATCGATCGGCAGGCCGGCGTCCCGCTCTGCGCGATGGCGACCGTACTGGTGTGGGTGCTCGATCGCTTGCGCGGGCGGGCGGCGCGGCCGCTGCGGCGGATTCTGTTCGTCGAGCTTTCCGAAATGGGCACGACCGTGCTGGCGCAGCCCGCGATGCGGCGCGCGCGCGAAAAGCTCGGCGCCGAGCTCTATTTCGTGATCTTCGCGCGCAATGTCGGCTCGCTCGATCTGACCGGCGAGTTTGCGCGCGCCAATGTGTTCACCATCCGCGACACGTCGCTGTTTCACCTCGCCTGGGACACACTCGCGTTCCTCGCCTGGACCCGGCGCAACGACATCGACACGGTGATCGATCTCGAGCTGTTCTCGCGTTTCACCGCGCTGCTGACCGGGTTTTCAGGCGCGCACCGGCGCGTCGGCTTTCACCGCTTTCACCAGGAGGGGCTCTATCGCGGCGAGATGCTGACCCATCGCGTCGCCTACAATCCGCATCTCCATATCGCGAAGAATCTGATCGCGCTGGTCGAGGCGCTTTCGCTCCCCGCGCAGGTGCCCTACACCAAGACGCGCATCGATGATCCGCTCGACGTCGCCATCGCGCCCGCATCGCAAGAAGCGCGCGTCGCCCTGCTCGCGCGCATCCGCAGCGAAGCGCCGTTCGATCCGGCGCGCCAGCGTCTGGTGCTGGTCAATCCGAACGCCAGCGAGATGCTGCCGCATCGCCGCTGGATGAGCGAGCGCTATGCCGAGCTGATCCGCCGTGTCGTTGCGAGCCACGATGATGTCCTGGTCGCGATCACCGGCGCGCCGTCGGAGCAGCGGGAGGCCGAAGCGCTCGCGCGGGCCGCGGGCGCGCGCTGCATTTCGCTCGCCGGCAAGACCAAGCTTGCCGAGCTTCCCGCGCTCTATGCCCATGCGACGCTGATGGTGAGCAATGATTCCGGCCCGGCGCATTTTGCCGCGGCCTCGGGCCTGCGCACCGTCGTGCTGTTCGGGCCGGAAACGCCGCGCCTCTATCAGCCGCTCGGCCCCTCGCGCGCGATTTATGCCGGGCTCGCCTGCTCGCCCTGCGTCAGCGCGCACAATCATCGCAAGACCGCCTGCACCGACAATATCTGCATGCAGGCGATCGGCGTGGATGAGGTCTACGCGGTGGTCAACGAGGAGCTTCAGCGCGGCCGCCAGACGAACACGGCGCTGACCGCGTAGTTCCAAACCGCGCCCATGACGGCGCCGCCGAGGCCTGCGATCCACCACACGGTGTCCTGCGCATAGATCAGCGTTGCGACGCCGACATTCGAAATCGCGCCGATGCCGCAGATGATCATGAAGCGCAGCAGGCCCGTGACGTAGGCGAACCCGGTGAGGCGCTGGTCGCCGTAGGTCACCATATTGTTGAGCGAGAAATTCCAGACCATCGCGCCGATCGTCGCGACGGTCTGCGCCGCCGTGAAGGGCAGGCGCGCGATCAGCGCGCCGTCGAGCAGCGCGAGATGCACGCCGACGCCGGTGAGGCCGACCAGGCAGAACAAGAGAAAACGGATCGAGACCGCGTCGTTGCTGAACTTGCCCATCAGCAGTGCGGTGAGCTCGAGCGCGAGCTTCAGCTCCGAGCGCCGCCCAGACGTGGTCTCGGCGGTCGCGGGGATCTCGACGATGTGCAGGCGCCCGCGCGCTGTCGCGACCAGGTCGAGCAGCACTTGGTGACCGAGCGAGGAGAGCGTCGGCGTCAGCCTCTCGAGCGCCTCGCGCCGGATCATGAAGAAACCGCTCGCCGGATCGGTCAGCGTGGCGGACAGGAGTGTTCGCGTCGCGTCGGCAAGCCCCGCGCGCACCGCGGCGCGCAGCGGTCCCCCGCCGACGTTCGGCCGCGCCACGACCGCAAGATCGCCGTTCTCGCGCACATGCGCCAGCATCGCGGCGAGCAGCGTCTCGTCATACTGCCCGGCGCCGTCGAGCAGTGCGACATAGCGCGCGTTGCTGGCCAGCATGGTCACCAGGCAGGTCTGCGTCAGTCCGCTGCGGCCGACGCGTCGGATCGCACGCACCCGCGGATCGCCGATCGCCGTGATGACCGCAACCGTGTCGTCGGGTGAATTGTCGTCGACGAAGACGACCTCCCAGTCTTCATCCGTGAGCGCGGCGCGCAGACGATTGATGAGGCCGGCGGCCGCTTTGGCGGCACGAAATACCGGCACCACAATGGCGAGCTCGCGGCCAGGGCGAGCCGATACCCCCGCGGAACGTTGCGTCGCTGTGCTGGAAATGCCCGTCATTGCGGCCGTGATAGGGGAGGCGGCGCCTTTATTCAATGCATGGACGTTGCGTGGGGCCGCATGCCATAGAGAGCCCCCCAACAGGAAACAATGAAGACGCTTTCCGGATTCAACGATGCAATTGCAGGGCTCGCGGATGCGCTCGCCGATCCGTTGCGGCGGCGCCGCGCCGCGCTCGCGCTCGTGCTCGGCTACGGGGTGCTCTGGTTCATCTACGGCGTGATCGCCAAGTCGAGCCAGGATCTCAATGCCGACATGGCGGAGATGATCGTGTGGATGCGCGAGCCGGCGCTCGGCTACCCGAAGCATCCGCCGCTGCCGGCCTGGATCCTCTGGGCCTGGTTCCATGTCTTTCCGCTCGCGGATTGGGCCTATCTGCTGCTGTCGGCCGTCACGCTGGCGATCGGGATCTATCTGGTGATCGAGCTGTCGGCCGAATGGCTGAGCGGGACGAAGCTCGCGGCCGTGCCGTTCCTGCTCGGCATGATCCCGTTCTACAACTTTCTCGGGCTCAAATGGGATCAGAACTCGATTCTGATTCCGCTCTGGGCGCTGGCGATGTGGGCGATGCTGCGTGCGCTCGAGACGCGCCGCGATGACTGGGCCACGCTCGTCGCACTGGCGGCGGCGGCCGCGATGCTCACGAAATACTGGTCGGTGTTTCTCGTGGCGGCGCTGGCGCTGACCGCGCTGTTGCACGAGAAGCGCGGCGGCTATTTCCGCTCGCGCGCGCCCTGGGTGACGGCGCTCGTTTTTCTCGCCGCCGTCGGGCCGCACCTGTGGTGGCTGATTGCGAACAATTTTCCGCCGATTACCTGGGTGACATGGCGACGTCTGTCGCCGTCCTTCTTCGAGACGTTGCGCTCGTTCGGCGAGTATGCGGCCGGCACCGCCGCCTATGCGGTCGCGGCGATCCTGCTGGTGTTGGCGTTCGCCCGGCCTTCGCGGCAGGCACTCGCCGATGGATTTTTTCCGCGCGACGCGCGGCGCAGTGCCGCGGTTCTGTTCTGGACGCCGCTAGCGCTGCCGGCGGTCCCGTCCTTTGCCAAGAACATCGTGCTGCTCTCGCTCTGGAATACGCCCTCGCTCAATCTGCTGCCCGTGATGCTGCTCGGGTCCCCGCGCGTGACCCTGCCGCGCTCCGCGCTGTTGCGGCTTGCCAGCATCGCGGTGGCGTTCACCTGTCTGATGGCCGCGGTCTCGCCGGTGATCGCCTATGTCATCCTCAAGCGCGGCGTCGAGAACGACGCCGCGTATGGCCGCCTCGTGATGCAGGCCGCGGAAGCAGAATGGCACGCGGTGACTGACAAGCCGTTGAAGCTCGTCGCCGGGCCGTTCGTGCTCGCGAGCACGGCAGCCTTCTACGGCACCGATCATCCTTCGACTTTCGCGGACTTTTCCCCTTATCTCTCGCCCTGGGCCGACGCGGCGCGAGTCGCGCGCGAGGGCCTGGTGATCGTGGTGGCGACGGATAGTCCGTGGTTTGATTTCACCCTCAAGCAGATCGAGGCCGTGCAGCCGGCGCGCCGCACCGAGGTGACGTTGACGCGGCGCTGGCTCGGCTTCGAAAACGCTCCGAGACACTTCGTAATCGCAGTCGTGGCCCCCAAATCTTGAGCGACAAAGCGATGAGCGACGCCGTCATGAGCGGGCCGAAATCGGGCTTCCTGCGGCCGTTCGAACGGCTGGCGGCAGCGCTCGCCGATACGGCGCGAGCCAATCGCACGGCGCTGGCCCTCATCGCCGGCTATGTGGTGCTCTGGTGGCTCTATGGCGTTATCGCCAAGGCGAGCCAAGACATTCATTTCGATATGGGCGAGGTGGTCTCCTGGTCGCTGATTCCGGCCTATGGCTATCCCAAGCATCCGCCGTTTCCGGCCTGGGTCGCGGCGGCTTGGTTCGCGCTGTTTCCCTACGCGGACTGGGCGTTTTATCTCCTGTCGGCCGTCAGCATCGGCGTCGCGCTGTGGTTCGTCTGGTTGATCGCGGCGCGTTTCGTCACCGGCGACAAACGCGCGCTCGCGCTCATCATGCTGATGCTCTCGCCCGGATTCAATTTTCAGCCGCTCAAGTTCAATTCCAACGCGCTGCTGATCCCGGTGTGGGCCGCGGCGTGCTATTTCTTCCTGCGCTCGTTTACCGAGCGCAACCTGCGTATGGGCGCAATCGCGGGGCTGTGCGCCGCGCTCGCCATGCTCACCAAATACTGGTCGGCCTTCCTTATTCTGGGATTCATCGTTGCGGCGCTGCTTCATCCGCGGCGTCGGGAATATCTGCGCTCGCCTGCGCCCTTCGCGGCCGCGATCGTCGGCGCGCTCGTGTTCGCGCCGAATATCGTCTCGCTCATCGACTATGATTTTCAGCCGTTTCGTTACGCGACGGCCGCCCATGCGATGCTGACCACGAGCGGCTTGCTCGACTCGTTTGCCGACTATTTCGGCGGCGTGCTGTTTCTCGCCGGCGGCTTCGCGTTGATCTTGCTCGCGTGCCGTCCCGACGCCGCGGCGCTGCGCGACATGATCCTGCCGCGCGAACCAGACCGGCGGCTGCTCGCGGTCGCGACCTGGGTCACGTTCCTTGTCCCGATCCTGCTCGCGCTGGTGCTGCGCACGCGCCTCGCGACGCTCTGGACCCTGCCGATGTGGTCGATGCTGCCAGCAGTCCTGTTATCGTCGCGGCATCTCACCGTGTCACGTACGGCGGCGGCCGGCGCGCTCCTCGTGGCGACTCTCGTGCCGCTGGTTGCGCTCGCCGCCGCGCCCGCGATCGCCTATGTGATCCACCGCAACGGCGTGCCCAACCACGCGGCGCATTATCGGCTGATCGCCACGGCGGTTCAGAGCGAGTGGAGCGAGCGGACGGATGCGCCGCTGAAGCTGTTCGGCAGCGACACCAACATCGTCAATGGCGCGGGCTTCTATCTGTCCGGCAAGCCGCTGCGGCTCGATATTGTCGGCCCGCGCGACACGCCTTGGGCCGACAAGACATTGATCGCCCGCGAAGGGATCGCGCTCGCCTGCGCCTCCGATAACGAGATCTGCATGCGGGCGCTCGCGTCGCTGGCCGGGCCGGGCATGCCGCGCCGCGAGGTCACGCTGTCGCGCAGCTATTTCGGGATTCCCGATACGTCCGCGCGTTACATGATCGCGATCGTGCCGCCGCAGACGTGAGGGCGCGAGCCGCGCCGCGAACTCGGCGCGCTCCCTCCCCCCTTGCGGGGGAGGGTTGGGGAGGGGGGTCGTGCGTGGACACTGGATCGACAAACAAGATCGACCCCACCCCCAGCCCCTCCCCGCAAGGGGGAGGGGAACAGGCCGAGTGTGGGGAGAGGGTATCGCAGCGCGCCGCGCCGCCTCGCATTAGTACCGGTAGTGGTCGCTCTTGAACGGGCCTTCCTTGGACACGCCGATGTAGGAGGCCTGATCATCGCGCAGTTCGGTCAGCGTCACACCGATCTTGGCGAGATGCAGCCGCGCCACCTTCTCGTCGAGCTTCTTCGGCAGCGTGTAGACTTCCTTCTTGTATTTGCCTTCCTTGTTGTGCGCGAACAGCTCGATCTGCGCCAGCGTCTGGTTGGTGAATGATGACGACATCACAAAGCTCGGATGTCCCATCGCGTTGCCGAGGTTCACCAGCCGCCCCTCCGACAAGAGGATGATGCGCCGGCCGGACGGGAATTCGATCTCGTCGACCTGCGGCTTGATGTTGTTCCACTTGAAGTTCTTCAGGCCGGCGACCTGGATCTCGTTGTCGAAGTGGCCGATGTTGCACACGATCGCGCGGTCCTTCATGGCGCGCATGTGGTCGATCGTGATGACGTCCTTGTTGCCGGTCGCCGTCACGAAGATGTCGGCGCGCGGCGCCGCATCCTCCATGGTGACGACCTCGTAGCCTTCCATCGCGGCCTGCAGCGCGCAGATCGGATCGATCTCCGAAACCATCACGCGGCAGCCGGCCTGGCGCAGCGAGGCGGCCGAGCCCTTGCCGACGTCGCCGAAGCCCGCGACCATCGCGATCTTGCCGGCCATCATGACGTCGGTGCCGCGACGAATGCCGTCGACCAGCGACTCGCGGCAGCCATAGAGGTTGTCGAACTTCGACTTGGTGACGGAGTCGTTGACGTTGATCGCCGGCCAGAGCAGCTTGCCCTGCTTCTGCATCTCGTAGAGGCGATGCACGCCGGTCGTGGTCTCTTCCGAGACGCCCTTGATCGACTTCGCGACCTCGCCGAACCAGCCCTTCGGCTTCTCCTGCAGCGTCTTCTTGATCAGCGCGAACAGGATTTCCTCTTCTTCCGAGCCGGCCTTGTCGAGGAACGCGGTGTCGCCGCCCTCGGCGCGCACGCCGAGATGCACGAACAGCGTGGCATCGCCGCCGTCATCGAGGATCATGTTCGGGTAGCCGCCGCCATGCCACTCGAACAGTTTGCGGGTGTAGTCCCAGTAGTCCTTCAGCGTCTCGCCCTTGACGGCGAACACCGGCGTGCCGGCCGCCGCGATCGCGGCCGCGGCGTGGTCCTGGGTCGAATAGATGTTGCAGGAGACCCAGCGCACGTCGGCGCCGAGCGCCTTCAAGGTCTCGATCAGCACGGCGGTCTGAATCGTCATGTGCAGCGAGCCGGCGATGCGCGCGCCCTTGAGCGGCTGCTTCGGGCCGTACTCCTCGCGCGTGGCCATCAGTCCGGGCATCTCGGTCTCGGCGATGGAAATTTCCTTTCGGCCGAATTCCGCAAGGCCAATGTCTTTCACGATGTATTCGGACGCGGGTGCGGTCATGACTGTCCCTGATGTGGAGAGGAAAGTGCGGCACGCGCCGGAACCCCGGCGCATTGCGTGCGCGTGCCTATAGCAGGGCTTGGGAGGGGCGGCAAGAAGGATATAAAGAAATCTTTATATGCTCTAAGGCAGTCATTCCGGGGCCCGAGCGAAAACGAGGGAGCCCGGAATCCATAACCACAACAATGGCTTGTCTGACAGAACGGTGGTTATGGATTCCGGCTCTCGCGATAGTGCGTCCGAAAGCGCGTTCACGCGCGTCTGCGACGCGCTATGGACGCGCGTAAACGCGCTTTTGGCTCGGCCGGAATGACCAGAGCCCTAGCGGGCCTCCACCTGCTCGCGCAATTCCTCAAGCCGCAGCCATTCGTCCTCGGCAGCGGACAACTCGGCCTGGGCTTTCGCGAGCGCAGCCGACGCCTTGTCGAAAGCGGCGCGGTCGCGCGCATAGAGGTCAGGGTCGGCGATGGTCCTCGACAGCTTTGCGATATCGGCCTCCAGCGCGGCGATGCGCGCCGGCAAGGTTTCGAGCGCATGTTTGTCTTTGAAGGAAAGTCGCGCTTTCGCCGCAGTCGGCGGCGCTTCGATCTTCTCGCGCGGCGACTTCGCTTCCGCTTTCGTGGCTTTCGCCGTCACACCTTGGCCGCGCTGCGCCACCATGTCGCTGTAGCCGCCGGCGTAGAGATTCCAGCGTCCGCCCCCTTCCGCGACGATCACGGCCGAGACCGTGCGGTCGAGAAAATCGCGGTCGTGCGATACGAGCAGCACCGTGCCGGGATAGTCGTCGATCATCTCCTCGAGCAGATCGAGCGTCTCGAGATCAAGATCATTGGTCGGCTCGTCGAGCACCAGCAGGTTCGAGGCCTTGGCGAGCGCACGCGCCAGCGTGAGCCGTCCGCGCTCGCCGCCCGAGAGCGCAATCACCGGCGTGCCGGCCTGCTCGGGCGTGAACAGAAAGTCCTTCATGTAGCCGACGACATGGCGCGTCTGATTGCCGACAAAGACCATATCGCCGCGCCCGCCGGTCAGCGTGTCGCGCACCGAGACGTTCGGATCGAGCGCCTCGCGGCGCTGATCGAGCGTCGCCATCTGGATGTTCGCGCCGAGCCGCACTGCGCCGGCGTCCGGCGCCAGCTCGCCGATCAACATCTGCAGCAGCGTGGTCTTGCCGGCTCCGTTCGGCCCGACCAGGCCGATGCGGTCGCCGCGCTGAATGCGGATCGAGAAGTCGCGTACCACCGCCAGGTCGCCGAAACTTTTCGCGATGCCTTTCGCTTCGACGACGAGCCGGCCGGACAGCTCGACCTCGTTCACGGCGATCTTCACGGTCCCTTGCGCGCCGCGATGCTCGCGAAAATCCTTGCGCATCTCCGCGAGCAGCCCGACGCGGCGCATGTTGCGCTTGCGCCGCGCGGTGACGCCGTAGCGCATCCAATGCTCCTCGGCGACGATCTTGCGGCCGAGCTTGTGCAGCTCGCGCTCTTCCTCCTCGAGCACCTGGTCGCGCCATTCCTCGAATGCCGCGAAGCCCTTCTCGATGCGCCGTGTCACGCCGCGATCGAGCCAGACGGTTGCGCGCGAAAGCTTCTCGAGAAAGCGCCGGTCGTGGCTGATCAGCACCAGCGCAGAGCGTGAGCCGGTAAGCTCGCTCTCGAGCCACTCGATCGCCGGCAGGTCGAGATGATTGGTCGGCTCATCGAGCAGCAGAATATCCGGCTCGGGTGCGAGCACGCGAGCAAGCGCGGCGCGTCGTGCTTCGCCGCCGGAGAGGCGTGCCGGGTCTTCGGCGCCGGTCAGGCCGAGCTGTTCGAGCAGATAGCGCGCGCGAAATGCGTCATCGCCGGGCGCAAGGCCTGCCTCCACATAGGCGAGCGCGGTGGCAAAGCCGGTGAGGTCGGGCTCCTGCGGCAGGTAGCGGATCGTCGCGCCGGGCTGCGCGAAGCGCGCGCCGCGATCGGCTTCGGTGAGGCCGGCGGCGATCTTCAGCAGCGTCGATTTGCCCGAGCCGTTGCGGCCGACCAGGCACACGCGGTCGCGCTCGGCGAGGATCAGCTCGGCGCCTTGCAGCAGCGGCGTGCCGCCGAAGGTGAGGTGGATGTCTTGCAGGGTCAGGGGGGGCGGGGGCATGCGCCGGAGTTAAGCGCCGCGCCGCACCGGGGCAAGTTATTCTTCTTCGCCGAATTTGCCGGACACCAGCGCATCGAGCGCGTCGACGGCCTCCTTCGCCTGCGGTCCGGTGGCCGACACGGTGATCGAAGAGCCGATGCCGGCGCCGAGCATCATCAACCCCATGATCGAATCGCCGGACACGGTCTCGTCGCCGCGGCTCACCTTGATGGCGGCGGTGTCCTTGAACTTCTCGACCACGCCGACAAACTTTGCCGACGCGCGCGCGTGCAGGCCCTTTTCGTTGATGATCTTCATCACGCGCGTGATGGCGCCGGCGGCCACTTCGCTCATTTTCCAGCAAGCACGCGGCTTGCAACGGTGATGTATTTCTTGCCGGCTTCCTGCGCGGCCGCGACCGACTTTTCGAGCGGATAGTCGGCACGCACTTTCGCGAGCTTGACCAGCATCGGCAGATTGATGCCGGCCACCACCTCGACGTTCGGCCGGTTCATCACCGAGATCGAGAGATTGGACGGCGTGCCGCCGAACATGTCGGTGAGGATCACCACGCCATCGCCGGCGTCGGCGCGCTTCACCGCCTCGATGATGTCGCGGCGGCGCTGCTCGACGTCATCGTCAGGGCCGATCGTGACCGTCTCGATCTGCTTCTGTTGGCCGACGACGTGTTCCAAGGCCGCGCGGAATTCGACGGCCAACCGCCCGTGGGTCACAAGTACCAAGCCGATCATAGTGAAATCTAGGACTCCGGCCGGCACCGTCCCCTTGGCGCCGCACGAAAGGGCGCCATCATGACCATGTGGGGGGCAAGCGCAAGGGGGTACCGGACCTCTGCCGCATTATTTCGCAACTGCGTGACCCGGCGAGCAAACCACGGTCAGGCACCGGAATCTTCTGTCCGCAGTGCAGCAATGACGATCGGGAGCGCATCGGTTCCCGGCGCCAGGGCAACTCGCCGCAGCGTGATTCCGGCGATTTCCGCAACGGCGGATTCGGACGGGGGGAACCGCGCCGCGTCGGCGGCGTCGAGGTCGACGACGAGGCCGACCACAGCCATGGACTCGAACGGCACGCGGCGAATGCCGAGCCCGCGGATCTCGATCAGCCCGGTCAGCGCCACGGCCGGTCGCACCAACACGCGCCCATGCGCGGCTTCGACATGCACGCGGTCGTCGCCGACGAGGCGCGCAAAGGGAAGCGCACCGGACGAAGCGGCGCGGATCAGCGCGTAGGCGAGACTAGACTTTCCCGATCCCGCGGGGCCGCGGATCAGCACCGCGTGCGCGCCGGTGAGGACCGCGGAGGCGTGGATGGTGCTCATCGCGATGCGCTGGTGATGAAGTGCGGTATGCGTGCAGCGAACTCAGCCTGCTCCCTCCCCCGCTTGCGGGGGAGGGGTGGGGAGGGAGAATGAACGGCGACGAGCCCCCTCCCTAACCCTCCCCCGTAAACGGGGGAGGGGACGCGCCGTGCCTGCGGCGCGCGCGCTGCATGATCGAGACTCATCACATCGCCGGCAGGCGCACCACGAAGCGCGCGCCGAGCACTTTCGGGCCCTCCGGGCCGGTCGCGACGCCCATGCGGTTCTCGGCGCGGACGCGCCCGCCATGCGCCTCGACGATCTGGCGCGAGATCGACAGCCCGAGACCGGAGTTCTGGCCGAAGCCCTGATGCGGACGGTCGGTGTAGAAGCGCTCGAAGATCTTCTCCATCGCGTCCGGCTGAATGCCGGGACCGTTGTCGTCGACCGTGATCTCGACCGCGCTGCGCAGCCGCTTCGCGGTGATGCGCACGGTCTCGCCCGGGGGCGAGAACGAACGCGCGTTTTCGATCAGATTGTCGATCACCTGGCCGAGCCGCGAGTCGTGGCCGGGCACCACGAACGCGCCCGGTATGCCGCCGTCGAAGGTGAGCGTGATCTTCACGCCGTCGTTGCGCTTGACCTCGTTCGCGACGGTGATGACGGTCTTCAGCAGACGCGTGAGATCGACCGGGGCGGCGTCCTGGCGCTGCAACTCGGCATCGAGGCGGCTCGCGTCGGAAATGTCCGAGATCAGCCGATCGAGCCGCTTGACGTCGTGCTGGATCACCGAGAGCAGGCGTGCGCGGCTTTCCGGCGTCTTGGCGAGCGGCATCGTCTCGACTGCGGAGCGCAACGAGGTCAGCGGGTTCTTCAGCTCGTGCGCGACGTCGGCCGCGAAACTTTCGATCGCTTCGATGCGGCTATACATCGAGGTGGTCATGTCGCGCAGCGCGCCTGACAGCTCGCCGATCTCGTCGCGCCGGCGCGTAAAGTCGGGAATTTCGACGCGCGTGCGGATGCGTCGCCGCACCGCCTCGGCACTCTCCGCGAGGCGCCGCACCGGACCCGCGATGGTGCGCGCGAGCAGCATCGACAGCAGCACCATCACGGCGCCGAGCGCGACGAACAGCAGCAGCACCTGCAGCCGCTCGGCCGCGACCGCGCCGTCGATTTCGCCGCCCTGGGTCGACAGCATCAGCGCGCCGCGCACGGCGCGGAAGCGCTGGATCGGGATCGCGACCAGAACGATGATCTCGCCGCGCTCGTTGACGCGCACCACGCTCGACTTCACGCCGTTGAGCGCCTGCGCGACCTCCGGATAGTTCTTGCCGTTCGCGGCGGGCCCGAGCTCCTTGTAGAGCGGCAGGTTGACGCGGCCGAACCAGTTCTTGATCGCGATCCAGGCGCGTTCGAGCCGGCTCGGCCGATCGTCGACCGGAATGAGGTCGAAGCGCAACACGTCGCCGCGTCCATAGAGATTGCGCGTGTCGAGCAGCAGCGCGCCTTCGCGATCATAGACCCGGGCCTGCGTGCCGGTTGGCAGCACCAGTCGACGCAGCAGCGGAGCAACGCGTTCGGGGTTGATTGGGAATTCCAGCGCCGAGGCTGATTCATCGAGCGGGCCGTAGCTTTCGCCGCTTTGCAATTCGAGCAGCTTGTCGGGATCGATCGTGATTGCGTCGGTCTCGACCGTGGCCGAGGCCGCGATCGCGCCCGCGATGATCTCGCCTTGCACCAGCAGGCTCTGCACGCGCGCATCGATCAGGCCGGCGCGGAATTGCGACAGGTACAGAATGCTGATCACGAGCGCGAACAGGCCCGCGATGTTGAGCAGCACGATGCGCCGCGTCAGGCTCGAGGAGGCTTGCGCGACCAGGAACTGCCAGCGCTTGACGATCGAATTGACGAGACGGCGCAGCCGTCGACGCGCCGGGCGCAGCGGGACCTCGGCCGGAGGCGCAGCCTCGGCGACGGCAGCAGCAATATTCGCGGTCCGATCCAGCACCCTTTGCACGCGTCCGCTGGCGCAATCCTCGCGGCTCAATGCCGCTTGTTTGTCATCCGAGCAAGACCCGATCCAAACTCGGCACGCACCCCGGGTCAACCCATGGCCGGCCGTTCGGGATCATGCTGCATCTTCGCGGCTGCCCCTGAAATCCGCGAGCCTTAGCTGAGCATGATCCTTTCCGACCTGCCTACGCCCGCCGAAGCATCGGCCACATAATGAGCCCGTGCCAGGGCTTCTCGCAGGCGGGAAACCGGTATCCGCCCCGCATCACGTGCGGGGCAGGCTTTTTCGGGATCATGCTCCAGTCTAGCTCAATCGACAAACAATACGAAGCGTGGTCTCACGCTTCCTTGAAGCGGTAGCCGACGCCGTAGAGCGTCTCGATCATGTCGAACTCGTCGTCGGCAACCTTGAACTTCTTGCGCAGCCGCTTGATGTGGCTGTCGATGGTGCGGTCGTCGACATAGACCTGATCGTCATACGCCGCGTCCATCAAGGCGTTGCGGCTCTTGACGACGCCGGGACGGCTCGCGAGCGCCTGCAGGATCAGGAATTCGGTGACGGTCAGCGTCACCGGCTCGTCCTTCCAGGTGCAGGTGTGACGCTCCGGATCCATGCGCAGCAGGCCGCGCTCGAGCACCTTGCGGGTGTCGGTCTCCTTGACCGGAGCACCGTCCTTCGGCGCGCCCCGGCGCAGCACGGCCTTGACGCGCTCGACCAGCAGGCGCTGCGAGAACGGTTTGCGGATGAAATCATCCGCGCCCATTTTCAGACCGAACAGCTCATCGATCTCCTCGTCCTTGGAGGTGAGGAAGATCACCGGCATATCGGTCTTCTGGCGCAGGCGGCGGAGCAACTCCATGCCGTCCATGCGCGGCATCTTGATGTCGAGAATGGCAAGGTCCGGCGGCGAGGTCTTGAATCCCTCGAGCGCAGAAACGCCATCCGTGTAGGTCATGATCCGGTAGCCTTCGGATTCGAGCGCAATCGAAACCGAGGTCAGGATGTTGCGGTCGTCATCGACCAGAGCGATTGTCGGCATGGCGGCCTTCTAGCATGAATCGGCCGCGCGCAAACCGCCCGGCCCCAGTTCCAGACAAGACCCCGGAACGGGCGCAATTGTGGCAGGTTTGAGAAAAATCGTGGCAGATGAAGCATTTGGCCGAGTTTCACGAAGGGGTTCCCAATGACGCAAACGCTGCCCGGCGCAATGCCCGACCGCCTGCCCGAAGGTGCCCGGCCGCCTGCGGATTTCGACCCGAAAGCGCTCGCGAAAACCCTTTTGCGCTCAATCCGCGCCGGCACGCTCGGAACGCTCGACCGCAATACCGGCCATCCATTTGCCTCACTGGTGAACGTCGCGACCGATGTCGACGGCGCGCCGCTGATCCTCACCTCGCGGCTCTCGACCCATACGGCCAATCTCGAGGCGGATGGCCGCGCCTCCGTGCTGCTCGCCGAGACCGGCAAGGGCGACCCGCTCGCGCATCCACGGCTCACCGTGCTCGGCACCTTCGCGCCGGTCGCGCGTGAGAGCGCCGATGAGGCGCGCGTGCGGCGGCGTTTCCTCGCGCGCCACCCGAAGTCGGAGCTGTATGCGGGCTTTGGCGATTTCGCGTTGTGGCGCATGCAGGTTGCCTCCGCGCATCTCAATGGCGGCTTCGCCCGTGCGGCGGATTTGAAAGCGGTTGATGTTCTCGCCGACATTTCCGACGCGGGCGATCTGATCGCCGCCGAAGAAGGTGCGGTCGCACACATGAACCAGGATCATGCCGACGCGATCGAGCTCTACGCCGTGGATTTGCTCGGCGAGGCCGAAGGGCCATGGAAGATTTCCGGCATTGATCCCGACGGGGCCGACTTGATCGCCGGCGATCGCACTGCGCGGCTGCCATTCAGGCAACCTGTGACGTCCGCGACCGCGTTGCGCGAGACGCTGGCCGCGCTCGCCAAGCAAGCGCGTGCCACATCGTGAAACGCGCGCGTTGTGAAGACGCGCGTGCTGGCACATCGTGAAACTGCGGCACGAATAAGCGTGAGTTGCTCAACGCAACGTAGACAGCGTTGGGCGCCTGAGTAGGATGCCGCCGAATAGAATCTAAAAATTCTAGGGAGCGGCACCATGAAGAGCATCAAGGACTATCGTGTCAGTCTCGCCGCGATCACGGTCGCGGCGTTTTTTCTGAGCGCACCGATCGCGGCGCGCGCGCAAGCCGTCAGTGTCGGACCGAGCGAGCTCGGCGGCACGGTCACCGGCGCGAATGGGCCTGAGGCCGGCGTGTGGGTGATCGCCGAGACGACGGACCTGCCGACCAAGTTTGCGAAGGTCGTGGTGACCGACGATCAGGGCCGCTATCTCGTTCCCGAGCTGCCGAAGGCAAAATACAGGGTCTGGGTGCGCGGCTACGGCCTCGTTGATTCCGCCAAGGTCGATGCCGAGCCGGGCAAAACGCTGGACCTGAAAGCCGTTGCGGCGCCGAGCGAGAAGGCCGCGGCCGAATATTATCCCGGCATGTACTGGTACGCGATGATCAACGTGCCGTCAGCGAGCGAGTTTCCCGGCACCGGCGACAAGGGCAACGGCATTCCCGACGTGATGAAGGACCAGCACTACTGGCTCGATACGGTGAAGAACTCCTGCCAGTCGTGTCATGCGTTCGGCTCGCATGGCATTCGCGTGATCCCGGAATTCTTCAAGAAGCAGGCCAAGGATTCAGCCGAGGCCTGGGCGTTGCGCACCCAGGCCGGACAGGCGCAAGCCAACATGGCGCTCGGCCTGGGACGCATCGGACCGGATCGCGCCTACAAGATCTTCGCCGACTGGACCGACCGCATCGAGAAGGGCGAAACGCCGGCTGCGAAGCCGTCGCGGCCGCAGGGCGTCGAGCGCAATGTCGTCATCACGATGTGGGACTGGTCGACGTCGAAGCACTACATGCATGACGCGATCTCGACCGACAAACGTAATCCGACCGTCAATGCCAATGGCAAGATCTACGGCTCGCCGGAAGAGAGCACCGACAACGTGCCATGGCTCGATCCGGTGACCCACACAGCCGGCGTCATCAAGCATCCCTATCGCGATCCGAACACGCCGTCCTCGACGGATCTGCCGCGCGGACCGTCCGCCTATTGGGGCGAGGAGGCGATCTGGGACGGCCACACCAGCATCCACAATCCGATCATCGACGAGAGAGGGCGCGTCTGGTTCACGGCGCGCATCCGCCCGCACGCAAATCCCGATTATTGCAAGAAAGGCTCGGATCATCCCTCCGCCAAGGCCGCGCCGCTCAACGAATCGCCGCGCCACCTCTCGATGTACGATCCGAAGATCGAGAAGTGGACGCTGATCTCGACGTGCTTTGCCACGCACCACCTCTATTTCGGCCACGACAAGAGCAACACGCTGTGGACCAGCGCGGGTGGGCCGCAGAGCGGGGTGGTCGGCTGGCTCGATGTCGCGAAATACGAGGAGACCGGTGACGAGGCGAAGTCGCAAGGCTGGACGCCGATCGTCATCGACACCAACGGCAACGGCAAACGTGACGAGCAGGACAAGCGCATCCCGGCCGCCTTCTATGCGGTGCAGCCGAGCCCGGTCGATGACTCGGTGTGGGGCCAGTCAATGGATACCGGCTTCTCGCGCATCGATCAGCCGGGCTACGTCATGCGCATCGTGCCCGGCTCCGATCCGGCCAATACGGCGCTCACCGAAGTCTACGCCATGCCGGAAGGCACCTGGGGGCCGCGTGGGCTCGACCTCACCAGCGACGGCGTGGTGTGGACCGCGCTTGCGAGCGGCCACATGGCGAGCCTTGATCGGCGCAAGTGCAAAGGCCCGCTGAATGGTCCCGACGCCGCGACCGGGAAGATCTGCCCGGAAGGCTGGACCGTCTACCGCATGCCCGGCCCGCAGTTCAAAGGCGTGGACGAAAAGGGCAGCGCCAACCACGCCTATTACCTCTGGGTCGATCGCTTCGACACGCTCGGCCTCGGCAAGGACGTGCCGATCGCGCAGACCAATGGCGCGGAGTCGCTGCTCGCGATCGTGGACGGCAAGATGGTCGACATCCGCGTGCCCTATCCGCTCGGCTTCTTCACCAAGAATGTCGACGGGCGCATCGATGATCCGAACGCCGGCTGGAAAGGCAAGGGCTTGTGGACCACGTTCGGCAGCCGCACCGTCTTCCACAACGAGGGCGGCACCGAGAACCGGCCGAAGGTCTACAAGGTCCAGGTCCGGCCCGATCCGCTTGCGCGTTAGATTAGATTTGTGTTCCGGTCCGACTTGCCGTCGTAGGGCGGGCAAAGGCGCCACAAGCGCGTTTACGCGCGTCTGCGACGCGCTATGGCGCCGTGCCCGCCACTGCGCCTGACGGCGGGCACGGCGCTTGCGCGGCTTTGCGCGGAAAGATCGAAGCTCTGGTTCGCGCCTTTGCCCGCCCTACGACGCGCCCGTCAGATCAGCGGTCGGAGCGGTGCTTCCTCTTCGAAATATTGCGCGAGGTTTTCGAGCGCGCGTGGGTTGGTCAGCAGCAGCATGCCGTTGGTCTGCTCGAACATGCCGAGCCGCCGCAGCTTGGCGAGCGACTTGTTGGTATGCACGAGCGACAGGCCGAGCACGTCGGCGATGTGCTGCTGCGTCAGCGGAAACGGCATTGCGCCGTTCATCACCAGCCCGAGGACATCGAGCCGCTTGTACAGCATGATGATCAGCGCCGCGATCCGCTCCGACGCGCTGCGCCGCCCGGCGCTGGTGAGGTGCTCGTCGACGTGACTTTCCTCGCGCGCGCCAAGCCAGGTTAAGTCGAAGGCGAGCTCCGGCATGTTCTCGAACAGCGACCAGATTTTGCGCCGCGGCAGCAGGCAGAGCTGCACCTCGGTCAGGGCCTCGATGCTATAGGTGGCGGCTTCGAACATGGCGGCCTGCAGGCCGATGAGGTCGCCCGGCAGATGGATGTTGAGGATTTGCCGCCGCCCATCGGCGAGCGTCTTGCTGCGGATCGCCCAGCCCGCATAGAGCGTGTAGAGCTCGGCTTGCTCCTGCCCGGCCGCGATGATCTCCGTGCCCGCCGCGAGCACGAGGTGATCGCGCTTCATCTCATTGATGAAGGCGAGTTCGATGTCGTTGATCGGCTTGAACGCACGGCTCCGCCGCAGAGCGCATTCGAAACAGGGTACGCGCATCGGCGCTCCGATTAGCCGATCCGTCCTCCTCCGGTCGTGTCAAATGACGCAAGTTCCGAAAAGTTCCGCGATTAAGGTGCGGCGCGTGTCTCGGCTCCGAAGGTGCGCAATCCTTAGCAGCGCTGCTGTGACGCGAAGTTCGGGGCCGGCGAGCCACTGGCGTGGAAGCGGTCGGATGTCGGAAGCACGCTCGGCGGCGCGCTTGCACATGAGCCAGATCATGCGGCGCGCCTGATCTTTCCGCTCGGCCGATAAGCATCGCTGCCCATCGCTGCCCACGCCTAGCGACGGCGTGTCGGATCGGCAACAATGTCCGCAACAAGACGGGGAGGAGAGAATGCGTCGCATCGCGATCGTCGCGCTGGCCGTGCTCGTGGCGAGCTTCACCACAGTACAGGCCGATGAGGACATCGTGCTGCGCGGCATGGGGTCGTTTCACATCGGCGGGCGCATCGCGGAGGTGAGCGGCAAGCCGACGCGCGAGATTCAGCGCATCCCTGGCGGCCCGATCTCGACGCACGACCCGAACGGGCAGTTCATGGTCGAGCAGATGTACGTGCAGTACTTCCTGCCGAAAAACCGCAAGGGCAAGTATCCGCTGCTGATGTGGCACGGCGGTGGGCTCACCGGCGTCACCTATGAGACGACGCCCGATGGGCGCGAAGGCTGGATGAACCTGTTCATCCGCAAGGGCTGGGACACCTACGTGTCCGACGCGGTCGAGCGCGGGCGCTCCGGCTTTGCGTCGTCGGATGTGTGGTCGGGCGAGCCGATCTTTCTCAACTACCAGGATCCTTATGAGCGCTTCCGTATCGGGCAGGGTCAGGGCTCGTGGAACGCCGACCCGACCAGGCGCAAGCCGATGCCCGGAACGCAGTTTCCGGTCGAGGCCTACGACAACTACATGAAGCAATCGGTGCCGCGCTGGCTCACGACCGACAAGGTGGTTGTCGAGGCCTATCTGGCGCTGGTCGACAAGATCTGCCCGTGCGTGCTGTTGAGCCACAGCCAGGGCGGCGCGTTTGGCTTCCAAGTCGCGGAGCAGCGCCCGGACAAGATCAAGGCGATCGTCGCGGTCGAGTCGGCGACCGCCGGCAAGGTCGCCAATGCGGCCAAGCTCAAGAACATCCCGGTGATGATGCTGTTCGGCGACTACGTCGATCAGCATCCGCGCTGGGCGGCGTACAAGAAGACCGATAACGAATATGCCGAGGCCGTGAAAGCGGCGGGCGGGAGCGTCGACTTCGTGATGCTCCCCGAGGTCGGCATCAAGGGCAATTCCCACATGCTCATGCAGGAAAAGAACAACGCCGAGATCGCCGAGCTGATTCAGAAATGGCTCAGCGCGAAGGGAATGGTGGAGTGAAACCTTTCTTCTCGGGCATCGCTGTGCCGTACGCGAACACAAAGGGGGAAACGCAATGCATCGCTGGGTGCTCACGCTGATGGCCGCGCTGGTCTCGACCTCCACGCTCGCGCAGAACAGGGAGCCGATCGCGTTGCGCGACATGGGCTCGTTTCACATCGGCGGCCGGCTGATCGAGGTAACGGGGCAGCCGATCAAGGAAGTGCTGTTCTCACCCGGCGGCGTGCCCGCCAAGGTCGATCCGAATGGCAAGTATCAAGTCGAGCAGATGTACACGCAGTACTTCTTGCAGCAGAAGGCGAAGGGCAAGCTGCCGCTGTTGATGTGGCATGGCGGCGGTCTCACCGGCGTCACCTACGAGACCAAGCCGGACGGCAGTCCGGGCTGGCTCAACTATTTCCTGCGCCAGGGTTGGGACATCTACATCTCCGACGCGATGGAGCGCGGCCGCTCCGGCTGGACCGACAAGTTCAAGGGCGATCCGGTGTTTCTGCCGCTCGGGGATCCGTGGGAGCGCTTTCGCGTCGGACCGCTCGGCTCGTGGAATGACGAGAAGGCGAAGCGCGTCACCTATCCGGGCGTGCAATTCCCGACCGACGCCTACGAGCAATTCATGAAGCAGGGCGTGCCGCGCTGGGTGACGACCGATGATCAGATCATCGCGGCCTATATCGAGCTCGTCGACAAGGTTTGCCCCTGCGCGCTGCTGGTGCACAGCCAAGCCGGCTCGTTCGCCTTCAAGGTTGCGGAAGCGCGCCCCGACAAGGTGAAGGCGCTGGTGCTCGCCGAGCCGTCGGCGACCGGCAACAAGGACAAGGCCGCGACGCTGAAAAATATTCCGATCGCGATCCTTTACGGCGACAACGCCAAGGATCATCCGCGCTGGGGCAAGATCCGCCAGAACGTCCAGGATTACGCCGGGCTGATCAAACAGGCCGGCGGCAGCGTCGATTTCATCGACCTGCCGGACATCGGCATCACCGGCAATACCCACATGATGATGATGGACAAGAACTCGGATCAGGTCGCCGAGGTGATCCAGAAATGGTTTGCCACGAAAGGCTTGGTCGATTGATGCGATGCAATAACGCGCGCTGACATGTTACCGGGTTAACCTTACCTCCAACCGCTGCCGCAATGTTCGGCGGCGGTGACCCTTGGCACGACGCAAGATCGTCTAGTATAGGTCCCGCGCCTTGCGGGAACCGGAGCGGCCGCGAAGGTGTTGGCCCTTTTGGGCAGCCATGGTTGGCGCGACGGGTGTGCGGCGGAGGGATCTTCGTGAAGGAAGCGGGTTTACGGAATAGCGCTCACGGCGCCGACAAGTTCGGCTTGAAAGATCTCGCCGCGGTGCACTGGAACTTGCCCCCCGAGCAGCTCTACGAGCACGCGATTGCCGCTGAGGAAGGACACGTCGTCGAAGGCGGCGCGTTCTGCGCCGAGACCGGCATCCACACCGGCCGCTCGCCAAAGGACAAATTCGTCGTCTGCGACGAACAGACCGAGAAGACGATCTGGTGGGAGAAGAACGGAAAGCTCTCGCCGCAGCAGTTCGACGTGCTGCTCAATGATTTCCTCGCGCATGCCAAGGGCAAGGAGCTTTACGGGCAGGACCTTTATGGCGGCGCTGATCCGAAATACCGCATCAAGGCGCGCGTCTTCACCGAGCTCGCCTGGCATTCGCTGTTCATCCGCTCGCTGCTGATCCGCCCGGACCGCAAGGAGCTCGCGAACTACGTTCCGGATTTCACCATCCTCTGCCTGCCGACCTTCAAGGCTGATCCGAAGAAGCACGGCGTGCGCTCGGAGACGGTGATCGCGCTGAACCTGACCAAGCGCATGATCCTGATCGGCGGCTCGTTCTACGCTGGCGAGATGAAGAAGTCGGTGTTCACCACGCTCAACTACTATCTGCCGGCCGAAAGCGTGATGCCGATGCACTGCTCGGCCAATGTCGGCAAGGACGGCGATGTCGCGCTGTTCTTTGGCCTCTCCGGCACCGGCAAGACCACGCTCTCGGCCGATCCGAACCGCACGCTGATCGGCGACGACGAGCACGGCTGGGGCCCGCACGGCGTGTTCAATTTCGAGGGCGGCTGCTACGCCAAGACCATCAAGCTCTCGCACGAGGCCGAGCCCGAGATCTACGACGCGACCTTGCGCTTCGGCTCGGTGCTGGAGAATGTCGGCTTCGATCCGGAGACGCGTATCGTCGACTTCGACGACCAGAGCAAGACCGAGAACACGCGGTCGGCCTACCCGCTCGACTACATCCCGAACGCCTCGCGCACCGGCCGCGCGGGCATGCCGAAGAACCTCGTCATGCTCACCGCCGACGCGTTCGGCGTGATGCCGCCGATCGCCAAGCTCACCCCCGCGCAGGCGATGTATCACTTCCTCTCCGGCTACACCGCGAAGGTCGCCGGCACCGAGAAAGGTCTCGTCGGCGTCGAGCCTGAGTTCTCGACCTGCTTCGGCGCGCCGTTTCTGCCGCGCCATCCAACCGTCTACGGCAACCTGCTGCGCGAGCTGATCGCCGTGCACAATGTCGACTGCTGGCTCGTCAATACCGGCTGGACCGCCGGCAAGTACGGCGTTGGCCGCCGCATGCCGATCAAGGTGACGCGCACGCTGTTGACCGCGGCGCTCGACGGCTCGCTGCGCAACGCCAAATTCCGCACCGATCCGTATTTCGGTTTCTCGGTGCCGACCGCGGTGCCCGGCATCGAGCCGCATTTGCTCTATCCGTTCAAGACCTGGGCCAACAAAGCCGAGTTCGATGAGACCGCGCGCAAGCTGGTCGCGATGTTCCAAAAGAACTTCGTGCAGTTCGAGAACCACGTCGAAGCCGACGTGCGCTCGGCACAGCCGGAAGTGCGGATCGCCGCGGAGTAGCAGACGCAGGTGATGTGCCCTCTCCCCTTGTGGGAGAGGGCATCGCAATCACATCAACATCCTCGGTCGGGTGAGGGGTATCAGCCGCGACCCCTCACCCTAACGAGCTTGTTGAGCCGTTAGCGTGGCCCTCTCCCACAAGAGGGCGCAGCGACTACCGCCGCGCTCGCCGCGCCGGCCTTCTAATCATTGCCCGAGCTCTTCGTTTTTCTGGAATCTGGGTCGCCGCTTTTCGCGGAGGCGCGCGTTCACGCGGGCTGATAGTCTTGCCGCGAAATTCGGGAGGGACTTGATGGCGCAGACGACCAGCGCAGCCGAGGCTGCGAACTATCTTCATGTGCGCAACGACTGGCTCGCGCGGCGCAGGGAAGAGATCCTCGAGCCCGATCTGCCGATCGTCGACCCGCATCATCATCTGTGGGATCGCGAGAACTGGCGCTACCTGCTCGACGATCTGCTCGCCGACACGAATTCGGGCCATAACATCGTCGCGACCGTGTTCGTGCAGGCACGCGCCATGTTGCGCGCCGACGGACCGGACGAGCTGAAGCCGGTCGGCGAAACCGAGTTCGTCAACGGCGTTGCCGCCATGACGGCGAGCGGCATCTACGGCAAGATCCGCGTCTGCGCCGGCATCGTCAGCCACGCCGACATGATGCTCGGCAGCCGCGTGGAGCCGGTGCTCGCGGCGCACGATCGCGCCGGCGGCGGACGCTTCCGCGGCATTCGACACATCGTGGCGTATGACGCCGATCCGCAGGTGATGAACCCGGGCAATCCGGCCGCGCCCGGCATGTTGGCAGATGCGAAATTCCACGACGGCGTGCGGACGCTCGCCCGCATGGGCTATTCATTCGATGCGTGGCTCTATCATCCGCAGATCGACGAGCTGACCGCGCTTGCCGACGCCGTGCCCGATGCCAAGATCGTGCTCAATCACTGCGGCGGCATCGTCGGCATCAACGCCTACAAGAAGGACGAGGTCTTTCCGGTCTGGAAGAAGTCCGTCGAGGCGCTGGCCAAGCGACCGAACGTCCATGTAAAGCTCGGCGGTCTCGGCATGCGGCTGTGCGGCCACGGCTTCGACAAGCTCGCCGAGCCGCCCGCGTCGCAGCTGCTTGCCGACACATGGCGCCCCTACATCGAGACCTGCATCGCGGCCTTCGGACCGTCGCGCGCGATGTTCGAGAGCAACTTCCCGGTCGACAAGGGCTCCTATAGCTATTGGGTGTTCTGGAACGCCTGCAAGCTCTTGGCCAAAGGCGCGAGCGCGAGCGAGAAGGGGGATTTGTTTTACGGCACGGCGAAGCGCTTCTATCGGCTGGACTCCATACCCTGAGCCCGTCATGCCCCGCGAAAGCGGGGCACCCAGTATTCGCCGACGTGCAATAGATCGAACGCCAGATTCTGGTGTTTACTAGGTCACCCGCCTTCGCGGGTGATGACGAATGCGAGGTCGCATTGCAACTCCGCCAACTCGGCCGCAACGGCCCCTCCGTTTCCGCGCTCGGCCTCGGCTGTATGGGATTTTCCGGCGGCTACGGGCCGGTGGATGACCGCGACAGCATCGCGACGGTTCATGCCGCGCTCGAGGCCGGCGTGACCTATCTCGACACTGGCGATTTCTACGGCACCGGACAAAACGAAATGCTGCTTGGCCAGGCGCTCAAGGGCAAGCGCGAGAAAGCCTTCATCGCGGTGAAGTTCGGCGCGCTGCGCGGGCCCGACGGCGCATGGCATGGCAGCGACAACCGCCCGGCCGCCGTGAAGAACTTCCTCGCCTATTCGCTGCAGCGGCTCGGCACCGACTACATTGACCTTTATCAGCCCGCGCGCGTCGATCCCGCGGTGCCGATCGAGGAGACGGTCGGCGCCATCGCCGACATGGTGCAGGCCGGTTACGTCCGCCACATCGGGCTGTCGGAGGCCGGTGCCGATAACATTCGGCGGGCGCGCAATGTGCATCCGATCGCAGCCTTGCAGATCGAATGCTCGCTGATGAGCCGCGGCGTCGAGGCGACAATCCTGCCGGTGCTGCGCGAGCTCGGCATTGCGCTCGTTGCCTACGGCGTGCTGTCGCGGGGTCTGATCGCCGACCACGCGCTCGCTGGCGCGCCGGTCGGCGAGATCCGTTCGCGCATGCCGCGCTTTCAGGGCGACAATCTCGCGCGCAACCGCGCACTGGTCGAGGCGCTGCAGGCCATTGCCAAAGATAAAGGCTGCACCACCGCCGAGCTCGCGATCGCCTGGGTGGCTTCGCGCGGCGATGACGTGATTCCGCTGATCGGCGCTAAGCGTCCCGCCCAGCTGACGAGCGCGCTTCGTGCCCTCGACATCACGCTCTCATCCGCGGATCTCGCGCGCATCGAGGCCGCGATGCCGTCGGCTGCGGTCGCGGGCGAGCGTTATGGCGCGGCGCTGATGGCGCATCTCGACAGCGAGCACTAGCGTTTGCGGAACACGCGGCGGGCGAGCGGAAGCGCAGTGAGCGCGATAGCCGTAAAAGCCGCACCCGCCAGGAAGGTGCCGGCCGGGCCGATCGCGTCCCACAGCGCACCGGCCAGAACGCTCGCCGCGAGCGTGGCGATTCCCGTCACGAGATTGAACATGCCGAATGCGGTGCCACGCAAGGTGACGGGCGCGCTATCCGCGACGAGGCTCGCGAGCAGGCCCTGCGTCAGCCCCATATGCAGACCCCAGAGCGCGACACCGAGGGCCAGCCCTACGACCTTGGGCAGCAGCGCAAGCGCAAGGTCGGCGAGCACCAGGATCGCAAAGCCGATGCCGAGCACACCGAAGCGCCCGATGCGGTCGGAGAGGGCGCCGGCCGGCCAGGCAGCGAGGGCGTAGACGACATTCATCCCGACCAGCACGGCCGGCACGAGCGCGAGCGGAATGCCGATCGACTGCGCGCGCAGCAGCAGAAAAGCCTCGCTGAAGCGCGCGAGCGTGAAGATCGCCGCGATCGCGACGACGAACCAATAGGTGAGGCCGAGCCGCGCCAGCTCGGCGCGCGAGAGCGGAGAGCGGACGGGGCCCTCGCCGGCAGCGCGATCAGGATCGCGCACCGCGAAGACGATCAGCGCGAACGACAGAAACGCCGGAACGACCGCGACCCAGAACACCAGCGTGAAATTATTCGCCAGCAGCAGCATCAGAAGGAGCGCGGCGAGCGGGCCGATGAAGGCCCCGATCGTGTCGAGCGACTGGCGCAGCCCGTAGCTCGCCCCGCGCAAGTCGGCCGGCGCGAGATCGGCGATCAGCGCATCGCGCGGCGCGCCGCGGATGCCCTTGCCGATCCGGTCGATGAAGCGGGCGGCGACCAGCCATCCGAGCGAGCCGGCGAGCGGAAACACCGGCTTGGTAAAAGCCGCGAGGCCGTAGCCGATCGCGGCGAGCAGCTTACGCTTGCCGAGGTAATCGCTGAGCGCGCCGGAGAAGATCTTGATGATCATCGCGAGCGCCTCGGCGACGCCTTCGATGACGCCGACGGTCAGCGTCGATGTTCCGACCACGGTCACCAGATAGAGCGGCAACAGCGCGTGGATCATCTCCGACGAGATGTCCATCAGCATCGAGACGAGGCCGAGGGCCCAGACCCCGCCAGGAATCTCGCGCCAGCGCAGAAACGATCGCTTAAGCTCCGCCATCCGGTGCCCTCGTCGCGCGGGACCCGCGCGCATTCCCCCATATTCTGGCTTGCCGGTTCCTTCCGTCCACCTGCTATAACGGCGCTCCTATCAGGGCAGTTGGAATGCAAGTTCTGGTTATTGGTGCCGGCGTGGTCGGCCTTGCGGTCGCGCGGTCAGCGGCGCTCGCGGGTCATGAGGTGATCGTCGCGGAAGCGACCGGGGGCATCGGCAATGGCGTGTCCTCGCGCAACAGCGAGGTGATCCATGCCGGCATGTACTATCCGACCGGGTCGGTGCGGGCGAAACACTGCGTGCGCGGGCGTCGCATGCTGTACGACTTCCTCACCGCGCACGGCGTGCCATATAAGAAGGTCGGCAAACTGATCGTCGCGACCGACGAGAAGCAGACCGCCAAGATCGAGGGAATCGCCAGGCAAGGCGAGATCAACGGAGTCGAGGGACTGGAGTTTCTCGGCGGCAACGCGGCGCGCGCGATGGAGCCGGCGCTCTCCTGTGTGGCAGCGCTCTATTCGCCCGAGACGGGCATCATCGACAGCCATGCTTTCATGCTCGCGCTGGAGGGCGATCTGGAAGATCGGGGCGGCATGATCGCGTTCAACACCCCGGTCGAGGGGCTACGCCTGACCGAGCAAGGCTGGGAGGTGCGCTTCGGCGGCGCGGAAGCTGGCGTGATGACGGTCGACGCGGTCGTCAACTCGGCCGGGCTCGGCGCGCAGCAGATCGCGCGCGCGACGGAAGGCTATGCGCCGACGCGCGTGCCGCGGCTCGTGCTCGCGAAGGGCAATTATTTCGGCTTTGCCGGCAAGCCGGTGTTCTCGCACCTGATCTATCCGGCGCCGGTGGAAGGCGGGCTCGGCACGCATGTGACGCTCGATATGGCCGGGCGCATGCGCTTCGGCCCGGACGTCGAGTGGATCGAGGCGGAGAGCTACACCGTCGATCCGAAGCGCGCGGAGTCCTTCTATGCCAGCGTGCGCACTTATTTTCCGGCACTGCCCGACAACTCACTCGTGCCGGACTATTGCGGCATCCGCCCCAAGCTCACCGGCAAGGGCGAACCGGCCGCGGACTTCCTCATCGACGGCCCGGCCGGTCACGGCCTGCCGCGGCTCGTGCACCTGTTCGGAATCGAGTCGCCGGGCCTGACCTCCTCGCTTTCGATCGCCGAAGAGGTCGTGGGGCAACTTCAGTAACTCAGTCTTCAGGAGGCATGTCGCCCTGATCGCCCGGCGCCACATCGGTCGGCTCGGGCATCGCGGCGACTGGACCCGCCAGGCGGCGCACGGGAGTTGGACGTGCGGCGGGCTTCTCGGCCGCGGCCTCGCGCGCGGCAAGCTGGCGTTCCTTCGCGGCCGCCATCGCGATCAGCGCGGCCTTCACATTGTCCCCGCTCGCCACGATGTCGCCCGGCCGCAGTGTCGGATCGTTTGCG
>Ga0081539_10002291_pt1 | contig 27716 bp, 31 predicted proteins | sample TabmetS4T2R2_FD_71023 | JGI IMG/M metagenome (GOLD analysis project Ga0081539, IMG submission 71023) | Tabebuia heterophylla rhizosphere microbial communities from the University of Puerto Rico - S4T2R2 | ecosystem: Host-associated > Plants > Roots > Rhizosphere ... | reverse complement strand
CTTGCCGCCCTCGACGTCGACCTCGGGCACCGCTTCATCGGTGAAAGGCAGCATCACCGACTGGCGTGACGCCGTGCCTCCCGAGACCTCCATCGTCCGGCCCGCGCCGAAATCGTGGAAGGCTAAAACCTTGCCCCAATCCCGGCCGTCGGTTCCGACGGCTGGCAGACCGATCAGATCCGCCTCGTACCACTCCCGCTCGCCCGTCTCCGGCAATCGCTCGCGCTCCACATAGAGCCGCAAACCTCGTATCGCCTCGGCCGCATTGCGATCGGCTACGCCCTCGATCCGGGCCAGCACCGCACCTTTGACCGTGCTCAGCGCCTCGACCCGGTACCGCGTCTTCCCCGCCTCGTCCGACAGCTCGCCATAGGAGGCGATCGCCATCGGGTCCTCGGTGAAACTCCTGATGCGCACCAGGCCGCGCACTCCATGGGGCGCGGCCACGACACCCAGCAGGACGCGGGCCTCCTTCATCAGCTGGCGGCAGCCTCCTTGGCCTCGCCACCTTCAGCCGGAGCGGCGCTGGCGGCGGCGGCCGCCTTCATGCGCTCCTGCGCCTTGGCGCGCGGCTGCGGCTTCTTGGTCTGCTCGCGGCGCTCGCGCGGCTGCATCATCTCGGCCTGCGACAGGAACTTGGCGACGCGGTCCGACGGCTGGGCGCCGACCTTCAGCCAATGCGCGATGCGCTCCTTGTCGAGCTTGATGCGCTCAGCGTGCTCGCGCGGCAGCAATGGGTTGTAGGTGCCGAGCTTCTCGATGAAGCGGCCATCGCGCGGGCTGCGCGAATCAGCCACGACGATGTGGAAGAACGGCCGCTTCTTGGCGCCGTGACGGGTCATACGAATAGCAAGCATTCTTTCTCCTTCGACAATTTCAGCGCGGAAAGCCGGGCGGCGGCATCATGCCTCCGAGGCTGCGCATGAATCCCTTCTCTCCGAGTTTGTTGACGCGTTTCATCATCTTGAGCATGTCGGCGTGCTGCTTGAGCAGCTTGTTGACGTCCTGCACGGCCACGCCCGAGCCCTTGGCGATGCGCTTCTTGCGCGAGGCGTGGATGATGTCGGGGTTGCGCCGCTCCTTGGGCGTCATGGCGAGGATGACGGCTTCCTGGCGCTTGAGCTGGCCCTCGTCGATCTTGGCCTTGGACATGGCGGCCTTGGCCTGCATGGCGCCGGGCAGCATGCCCATCAGGCCCGACAGGCCGCCCATCTTGCGCAGCTGGCGCAGCTGGCTCAGCAGGTCGTCCATGTCGAACTGGCCCTTGCGGACCTTGGCCGCGAGCTTCTCGGCGTCCTCTTTCTCGATCGTCTCGGCGGCGCGCTCGACCAGGGAGACGATGTCGCCCATGCCGAGGATGCGGCCGGCGATGCGGTCGGGATGGAACGGCTCCAGCGCATCGAACTTCTCGCCGACGCCGATCAGCTTGACCGGGCGGCCGGTGACGGCGCGCATCGAGAGCGCGGCGCCGCCGCGGGCATCGCCGTCGACGCGCGTCAGCACGATGCCGGTGACCGCAAGCCGATCGTTGAACGCCTTGGCGACGTTGACGGCGTCCTGACCGGTCATGGCGTCGGCGACGAGCAGCGTTTCCTTCGGCTGGGCGAGGGCGCTGATGTCGGCGACCTCCTTCATCAGCTCTTCATCGATCGACAGCCGGCCCGCGGTGTCGAGGATCAGCACATCGAAACCTTCGCGCCGCGCCGTCTCGAGGGCGCGCCTGGTGATGGCCAGCGGCATCTCCAGCGGCACGATCGGCAGGGTCGGCACGCCGGTCTGCTCGCCGAGAATCTTCAGCTGCTGCTGGGCGGCCGGGCGGCGGGTGTCGAGCGAGGCCATCATGACCTTGCGCTTGGTCGCGAACGTGCCGCCGAACTCGGCCGCCATGCCCTGCGGGCCCTGACTCAGGCGATAGCCGATCTTGGCCGACGAGGTGGTCTTGCCCGAGCCCTGGAGGCCGACCATCAGGATCACGACCGGCGGGATGGCGGAGAGGTCGAGGTCGGCGACGATGCCGCCCAGCATCTCGACCAGGTGGTCGTTGACGATCTTGATGACCATCTGGCCCGGCGTGACCGAGCGGATGACGTCGGCGCCGATCGCCTTGGGCCGGACTCCGTCGATGAACTGGCGGACGACGGGCAGCGCCACGTCGGCCTCGAGCAGGGCGGTGCGGACCTCGCGCAGGGCCGCGTCGACATCGGCTTCGGAGAGCGCGCCGCGCCCGCGAAGCTTGTCGAATACGTCACCCAGACGTTTGCTCAGACCCTCGAACATCTTGCTCCGTTCGCCCAAATACGTATCGCGCCGATGCGCGAACCTTCGCGGATCAGCGGAGCTCCCCGAAGGGGGAACCATTAAATCGGCACGACCGATTGAACGGGCGGGGTATAAGGCCTGCCGGACAAGGAGTCAAAAGGCTTGACGGCCGACGCTAACCCTTTGATGAAGAACGATTTCCAGCCGATCCGCGGGTGGTCGATCGTGATCTTCCTGGCCGTCCTGCCGTTGTTGCTGGTGCCAGGCGTCTGGCTGCTGCGCGACCGCGAAATGCTGGCGATGCTGGCTCTTTTCTTCATTTCGAGCCTGATTGCGCTCGCCATCGCAGTCGCCCCCATGGGGCGGCGGGCGCTGCCTGCGCTGGGGTTCAGGCCGGCGCGCTTCTGGACGATCGTGCTCGGGGCCGTGGGCGCCCTGATCGTGTCGGTGGCGGTCAGCCAGCTCGGCGAGCCGGAGGGGGTGAAGCAGGCGCTGGATGTCGCTCGCACCCCTTCGCTGTTCGTGGCGAGCCTGATCGTGATGGCCCTGCTGGCGCCGCTGGTCGAGGAGGCGGTGTTTCGCGGCCTGCTCTATGGCTGGGTCGCCGGTCGCTGGGGCACCACGATCGCCTGGTTCGTGAGCTCGATCCTCTTCGCCGCCGCCCATGTCGAGCCGGCCCACGCCCTGCTGGTGCTGCCGCTCGGCCTGTGGTTCGGCTGGCTGCGCCAGCGCACCGATTCGCTGTGGCCGTCGCTGGTGGCGCACATCGTCAACAACGGGCTGGCGGTCGTGGCGGCGGCAGTGATCGACAAGTAGAAGCCATCTCATTCTCCTCCCCGTCATACGGGGGAGGAGGATACAGGAGGGGGAAAGCCGCAGGGACGACCTCTCCGCAGAAGAGATCATGATCTGAAATTGGCACACACCGATCGCGTGGCCCGCCCCCTCCCTACCCTCCCCCGATGACGGGGGAGGAAAGGGCAAGGCTTCAGTCACGCCGCCAGCTTGCGGTCGACGAAGTCCAGCCGGTCCTGGCCCCAGAAGATCTCCTTGTCGATCACGAAGGACGGTGCACCGAACACGCCCTGGTCGATGGCGAACTTGGTGTAGGACTCGCGCTTCTCGGCCATGCCGGGCGCTTCGCTCGTCTTGAGCACCAGATCGGCGTCGAGGCCGCAGCCGGCGATGATCTCGCGCAGGGTGGCCGGATCGCCGGTGTTCTTCTCCTCGGCCCACAACGCGTGCAGCACGGCGTGGGCGAGCTTGATGGCGTCTGCCATGCGGCTGAGCTCGCGCAGGGCGATCACGCACTTCGCCGCCGGCACTTCGTTGGCAGGGAAGAACTTGGGCTCGAGATTGAGTTTCACGCCGAGTTGGTCGCGCCAGCGCTTCAGCTCCATCATGCGATAGGCTTGGCGTTGCGGCGCGCGCTTGGGCAGCGGCAGGCCACCCGAGACGGCGAAAACCGAACCGAAATCGACCGGCCAGATGCTGACGTGGGCATTGTGTTTCCTGGCGATCTCCTCGAAACGCTTCGACCCGAGATAGGTCCAGGGCGAGTTCAACGAGACGTAGTAGTCGACGTGCTTGGCCATGGTGGTCCTCCGCGGGCGGACTGTGGCGGAATGGCAGGCGACAGCAAAGGGCCGATGCGCCATCCTTCCCCGCGTGTCGGAACGAACCATCGCGATCACCGGCGGCGATGCCGGCTATTTCGACCTCATAAAGGACTGCGTCGGCTCACTGCGCGCGACGGCGGAGGGCAAGGCGCTGGCGCTGGGCATCCTCGATTGCGGTCTGACGGAGGAGCAGCGCGACTGGTGCCGGGCGCAGGGAGCCGAACTGGTCGTGCCGCGATGGGACTTCGACTTTCCCGGACGCGACAGGCTTTCGGACGGCTACAAGGCCCTGACGGCGCGGCCCTTCCTGCCGCGCTACTTCCCGGGCTTCGACCTCTATCTGTGGATCGACGGCGACTGCTGGGTGCAGCAGGGCGACGCGGTCGCGCTGTTTCAGCGCGCCGCACGGACCGGCGCGCTCGCCGTTGCGCCGGAGATCCATCGCTCGATGCGCCACTACCGCCACGCCTGGGGCGAGTTCTCGTCGATCAACGGTGCGGCCTACGAAGCATGCTTCGGCAAGGAGATGGCCGAGCGGCTCATTCGCTATCCCCTTATCAATGCCGGAGTCTTCGCGCTGAAGGCCGACGCGCCGCACTGGGCCGGCTGGGCCGAGGTGATGGGCGACGCCCTGCAGCGCTCGACCAATATGACCGACCAGATCGCTCTTAACGTCCTGGTCTACGACAAGGGCTTCGCCTGCGAACCGTTGCCCAGCCGCTGCAACTGGCCGGTCCACCATGCCACGCCGGCCTGGGACGCCGAACGCTCGCTGTTCGTCGAGCCGGCCATGCCCTACGACCCCTTGGGCATCCTGCACATGACCATCTACACCAAGCGGCTTGCGACCCTGGATGTGCGCGAGCTGGGCGGGCCGCACGACGGCCAGGTCCGGCCGCGCTCGTTGCGCTGGCCGGGCCGAACGGCCATATAGCGCCGCATGGCCACCACGCCGTTCCTGAAGATGCACGGGCTGGGCAACGACTTCGTCGTGCTCGATGCCCGGACGGCCGCGCTCGACCTGACGCCGGAACGCCGGCGGGTCATCGCCGACCGCCGCCTGGGCGTGGGCTGCGACCAGCTGATCGTGCTCGAGCCGCCGACCGAGCGCGACGCCGACGTCTTCATGCGCATCTACAATCCCGACGGCGGCGAGGCCCAGGCCTGCGGCAATGCCACGCGCTGCGTCGCCTCGGTGGTGATGGACGAGCGCAAGACCGACCAGGTCACGGTGCAGACCGTCGCCGGCCTGCTCGAATCGCAGAAGACCGGCGTCGGCAGCAACGGCCTGCCGGTGATCTCGGTCGACATGGGCCCGGCGCGGCTGGACTGGCGCGAGATTCCCGTACGCGAAGCCTGTGACACCAACCACATGCCGGTCGGCATCGGTCCTCTGCAGGATCCCGTCGGCACCAACATGGGCAATCCGCACGCGACGTTCTTCGTCGACGATGCTGCGGCGATCCCGCTCGGCGAGCTCGGTCCCAAGCTGGAGCACGACCGCTTCTTTCCGGAGCGCGCCAACATCGGCGTCGCCCAATTGCTCAGCGAGGGCCGGCTGCGGCTGCGCGTGTGGGAGCGCGGCGCCGGCGTCACACTCGCCTGCGGCTCGGGCGCCTGCGCGGCCGTCGTGGCGGCGAGTCGGCGCGGCCTGGTGCCGCGCAAGGCCGATGTCGTTCTCGAGGGCGGCACGCTCACCATCGAATGGCTGCGCGACGACCACGTTTTGATGACCGGCGGCATCGCGGTCGCCTTCAAGGGCGAACTCGACCGCTCGCTGCTTTCGTGAGGCGCCGGTGAGCGAGACACCCAAACCCGAAGAGGCGAAGAAGGGCTGGCTGTCGCGGTGGCGCTCCAGGGGCGAGCAGGCGAGCGAAACGCCTGAACCTGAAACGACAAGCGAAACGCCGGAAGCTCACGAGGCCGAAGCCAAGCCCGAAGGCGAAGCCGAGAAGAAGGGCTGGCTGTCGCGGCTGCGCTCGGGCCTGGCAAAATCGACCAAGCGCGTCACCGAGAGCATCACCGGTCTCTTCACCAAGAAGAAGCTCGACCAGCAGACGCTCGACGAGCTGGAAGACGCTTTGATCCAGGCCGACCTCGGCGTCAGCGTCGCCGCTCGCCTGGTCGAGAAGCTCGGCAAGGAGCGCTTCGGCAAGGAAGTGACGGAAGAGGAGGTGCGGGCCGCCTTCGCCGACGACATCGCCGAGATCCTGCAGCCGGTGGCGACCTCGCTCGTCATCGACCCGGCCAGGAAGCCGCACGTCGTGCTGGTGATCGGCGTCAACGGCAGCGGCAAGACCACGACCATCGCCAAGCTCGCCAATCTCTACAAGGGTGAGGGCCGCAAGGTCATGCTGGCGGCCGGCGACACCTTCCGTGCCGCCGCCGTCGAGCAGCTGAAAGTGTGGGGCGAGCGGGCCGGCGTGCCGGTGGTCGCCAAGGACACCGGCGCCGATGCGGCGGGCCTCGCCTACGAGGCGCTGGAGCGCGCCAAGGCCGAGGCCTGCGACGTGCTGCTGATCGACACGGCGGGCCGGCTGCACAACAAGGCCAACCTGATGGACGAGCTCGCCAAGATCGTGCGCGTCATACGCAAGCTCGATCCAGCGGCGCCGCATTCCTGCCTCCTGGTGCTCGACGCCACGACCGGCCAGAACGCCCACGCCCAGGTAGAAACCTTCAAGACCATGTCGCCGGTCGATGCCCTGGTGCTGACCAAGCTCGACGGCAGCGCCAAGGGCGGCGTGCTGGTGGCGCTGGCCGAGAAGTTCAAGCTGCCGGTGGTGGCGATCGGCGTCGGCGAGGGCATCGACGATCTACGGCCGTTCGAGGCGCGGGCCTTTGCGCGCGGACTGATGGGACTCGCATGAGCGAAGGCGCGCAACAGGAACACGGCATGCGCCGGCTCTATGCCACGGCGCTGGAGCTCGGACCGCTGCTGCTGTTCTTCTTGGCCAACGGCCGCTGGGGCATCTACTACGGCACCGGCGTGTTCATCGTCGCTACAGCGGTGGCGCTGCCCTGCTATCGCTGGCTGGAGAAGCGCTGGCCCGTCATGCCGCTGGTCGGCGGCTTCTTCGTGCTGGTGTTCGGCGGGCTCACGATCTGGCTGCAGGACGACACCTTCATCAAGCTCAAGCCCACCATCGTGAACTGCCTGTTCGGCGTGATCCTGGGCGGCGGGCTGCTGCTGATGAACCGGCCCTTGCTGAAGCCGATCTTCGGCGCGGCCTTCCGGCTGACCGACGAAGGCTGGCGCAAGCTCACCGTGCGCTGGACGCTGTTTTTCTTTGTGCTGGCCGCCATCAACGAGGTGATGTGGCGCGGCTTCTCGACCGAGACCTGGATCGCCAGCAAGATGTTTTTGAGCTTCCCGCTGACCTTGGTCTTCGCCTTCCTGCAGGTGCCGCTGCTCAAGCGCCACTGGGACGGCGACGACAACCCGTTTGCGCGGGGCGACTAAGGCGAGATCAGCGTCAGCTTCGGAAAGTACGTGCGATAGCGCGCGACGTCGCGCGTCAAGATACGGTAGCTGCGGATGGCGGCATGAGCGCCGACGTAGAAGTCCGGCAGCAGTGACGACTTGGTCCCGGCCTGTCGCCGATAGGCAAGGTAGGCCTGGCCAGCTAGGAAAGCCGCTTCGTACGGAATTTCTTCGCGCTCGAAAATCGCCGGAGGCAAGGCCTCGTTCAGCTCTTCGATCCTTTCGAAGCGGATCGACACCTCACCATAGATGACGGGATTGATGACAATCCGGGATTCGTTTGCGATCCGTTCGAGGGCATCGCTCGACCAGGACAGCCAGCGGCTATCCTCGGTGAAAATGTCGAGCAGGACGTTGCTATCGACGATGACAGCGCTCATCAGCGTCGCGTCAGCGCCATGATCTGATCGGTCGTCAGGCTACCGCTGCCGCGACCGCGCATGTGAGCAACCAGGCGAGCGCCGCGGCTCGTCTTTCCGCGGCCGGCCTTCACGAGGCGAACTGTCTTGCCGTCGTAGACGAACTCGACCTCGGTGTTGGGTAGCAGGCCAGCCCGCTCGCGAATTTCCTGTGGGATGGTGACTTGTCCCTTGGATGTAATACGCATGGCCATCTCCTACTCTTACCGGTAAGAATAAGACCAGACGGGCGTTCGTGCAAGACCTTGTCTTGGATCTAGAGAAGCTGCGGCTGCAGCGCCTCGGTCTCTTCCTTCAAGACGGCGAGATACTTCTCGGCGAACGAGCCCACCGCCGAATCTTCGACCCAGGCCGCCACGCACACCGCCGCGATCGTGGCGCCGTCGTAGCGTCGCAGCGGCACCGCAACGGCGTGGTAGCCGCGGCGCATCTCCTGCGCGGTGATGGCGTAGCCCTGCTTGCGCACGTGCAGGATCTCGGCGCGCAGCGCCTTCTTGTCGGTGACGGTGAAGTCGGTCATCACCTTGGGCTCGAGCTTTTCCAGCCAGCCATCGAGCACCTTTTCGGGCAGCTGGCTCAGGATGGCGCGGCCGGCCGCGGTGTTGAAGGCGGGGCGGCGGAGCCCGATGGTCGGCGCCAGCACGTCGGGCCGACCGTGCAGCGAGTGCGCGATCATGACGATGTCGTAGCCGTCGAGGACCGCGGCAAAGCACGATTGTTCGGTGCGGTCGCCGATGCGTTCGCAGGCCGGCTGGACGACGGTCGAGACCATGTTCGACCCGAGGTAGGCCGAGGCCAGCTCCATGATGCGCGGCGTCAGGCGGAAGGTGCGCCCGTCGTTCTCCGCGAGGCCGAGGCAGGTCAGCGTGTAGAGGGCGCGTCGCACGCTGGGCTTGGGCAGGTCGGTGGCGCGTGCCATGTCGCTCAACGTCATGTGCTTCTTCTCGCGCCCGAAGGCGCCGATGACCCGCAGCCCGCGCGCAAAAGCTTCCAGGAAGTCGGGGCCATAGCCGCTCGCCGCCCGCTTCTCCGCATCTTCTGCCCGCAATCGCGCCATTGACCAGCTCCTGACCTCGTCAGGCTTTTAACGCCCACGCATTGTCGGCGTCGACCTGCAGCGTGACGGAGTCACCCACAGCGGCGGCGCGCGTGGAAGCACATTCGACGTTGAACCTGCGGCCCGCTGTCTCGACCGTGAGCGAGCGCCGTGGACCCCGGAACACGCCGTCGACGACCTTGCCCGGCCACGCGAGATGGCCGTTGATCGCCGGCGCATTGGCCACCGCGAGCGTGACGTCCTCGGGCCGCACCATCACCGACACGGCCTCGCCGGGCTGGAAGGCCTCACCTGACCGGCAGTGTCCGCCGTCGATGGTTATGAGCCAGTCACCGTCGTCGACCGGACGGCAGGCGGCGACGGTCGCCTCGATGAAGTTGGGCGTGCCGAAGAAGGCCGCGACCTCGCGGCTGGCCGGCCGCCGATAGACTTCCTCCGGCGCGCCGACCTGCAGGATGCGACCGCGCTGCATGACCACGACGCGGTCGGACAGCGCCATCGCCTCTTCCTGGTCGTGGGTGACGTAGAGCGTGGTGATCCTGAGCCGCCGCTGCAGGGCACGGAACTCATCACCCATCTGGGCGCGCAGGCGGGCATCGAGGTTGCTGAGCGGCTCGTCGAGCAACAGCACCTCGGGCTCGAACACCAGGGCGCGGGCGATCGCCACACGCTGCTGCTGGCCGCCCGACAGCGCCGGCGCCGGCCGGTCGGCGAAGCGCTCCATCTCGACCAGCCGCAGCGCCGCCGTGACGCGTTGCTTGATCTCGGTCTTGGCGACGTGGCGCACGCTCAAGGGATAGGCGACGTTGTCGAACACCGTCATGTGCGGCCAGATCGCGTAGGACTGGAACACCATGCCGAGCTTGCGCAGGTCGGGCGGCACGAACAGCCCGGCCGGCGCGTCGCTCACCACGCGGCCGCCGATCACGATCGAGCCGGTGTCGTTGCGCTCGAGCCCCGCCACCATGCGCAAGGTCGTGGTCTTGCCGCAGCCCGAGGGCCCCAGCAGGGTGACGAACTCGCCGTGCTCGATCGAGAGGTCGATGCCGTCGACCGCCTTCACCTCGGCGAAGTGCCGGCCGACCGCGTGCAGGGAGACGCTCGGCATGGCGGGTTACTTGAAGATCTGCTTGGCCATCTCGAGCATGGCGTCCTGCCGCTCGGGGACGGTGGTCCCCAGCGCCTTGGTCGCGAGCAGCGGTCGCAGCTCCTCGATGGTCTTCTCGACCACGCCCTTGACGACCGGGTTGTAGCCGGCGTTGGCGTAGACGATCTGCTGCGCGGGCTCGAGATAGAAATTCATGAACAGCCGCGCCGCATTGGGTCGCGGCGCGTTCTTCAGCATGGCAAGGTCGAAACGGACGTAAGGACGTCCCTCGACGGGCACGATCGGCTTGATCGGCAGGCCCTTCAGCGTGTTGGTGTCCTGCAGCGAGAAGGGGAGGTAGAGCGGGAACTCGCCACGCGCGACGCGGCGCTCGCTGTTCTGGATGTCGCGCGAGAACGTGGGCTTCTGGGTTGCCAGCTTCTCCAGGAACTCCTTGCCGAAGGTGTCGTGCATGACCACGAAGAACACCGCGCCACCACCCAGCGCGCGATAGTCGTCGGACAGGATCTTGCCCGTCCATTTGGGGTCGAGGATGTCCTTCCAGCTCTTGGGCTCGTCGGCCGGCTTCACCAGGTTGCGGTTGATCATCAGGGCGTAGCTGATCACCTCGGCGGGGACCCGGATGTCGTCGGCCTCGTAGGGCGGCACGATGTTCTTGGTGTTGGGGATGGGACCGTGCGGCTGGAAGTTGCCGTCGCGGTTCATCAGCCAGGTGGTCGTGCTGCCATTGTGGTGGATGTCGCCGAGGAAGCGGCCCGCCGCCTGCTCGACGCGGACGCGCTCTCGGACTTCGCTGGCCCGCGCTTCGAAGAGCTCGACGGCAATGCCGTATTTCTGCTCGAACGCTTTGGTGACGGTCTTGAGCGAGGGCGAGCCGATCGAGGCCGTATAGATGACGAGCTTGCCTTCCTTCTTGGCGGCGTCGGCGACCTTGGCCCAATCGTCCTGCGCCTGCGCTGGCCCGGCAAGCGCGGTGCTTGCGGCCAGAAGCCCGAGTACGCGTCTCCTCAACATGGTCGCCTTCCTCCCCGTTTTCACAGCGTGCTGATGCGTTTCTTGATGAACTTGAGCTGCACCCAGCGGAACAGCAGCACCAGCACCAGCATGACCAGCCCGATGACGCTCACTTCCTCGGGCTTGCCGCCGACCCACATCTTCAGCATCACCACCGACAGCACCTCGGTGCCGGGGGCATAGAGCAGGATCGAGGCCGAGAGCTCGCGCATGATGCCGAAGAAGATCAGCACCCAGCCGACGGCGAAGGCGGGCCAGGCCAGGGCGATCAGGATGCGGCCGAGCGTCTGCCACCAGCCCGCGCCGTGGACACGCGAGCATTCCTCGATGTCATTGGCGATCTGCTGGTAGGCCGACGAGGTCACGCGCACCGCGACCGGCGTGCCGAGGGCAATGTAGGCCAACAGCAAGGCCCACAGCGTGCCGTAGATCGGGATGCCGTGCGGCAGGATCGCGAAGCCCCACAGGAAGCCGATGCCCAGGACCATGCCGGGCATCATCCAGGGCAGCCAGGCGAGAAGGTCGATCAGGCGGCGGCCGCGCCAGCGCGTGCGCGTGGTGACGTAGGCCACGATTCCGCCCAGCGCCATGGTCGCGGTGGCGCCGATGAAGCCCAGCAGCATGGTGTTGCCGAAGGCACGCCAGAAGCCCGAGTTCTCCCAGACGCTGCGATAGTGCTCCAGGGTCAGCATGTCGGCCTCGTAGAAGCCGAAGAACTTGAAGAACGAGGAGAGCAGCAGCTGGCCGATCGGCAACGCCACGGTGAGCGCGAAGAACACGAGGCAGATGCCGAACGTCACCCAGCGCAACCGGCCGAGCCGGGTGATGTTGGGCGAGTAGCCCTTGCCGGTCACGGTGGTGAAGCTGCGGCCGCGCAGCAGGCGGTTTTGCATGACCAGCAGCAGGAACATCAAAGCGAGTGCCGCGAAGCTCAGCGATGTGGCCGACTGGTAGTCGGGTTGCGCGCGCTGGGTGATCGAGTTGTAGATCGCCGTCGTGATCACCTCGATGCCGACCGGCGTGCCGAAGAACACCGCCGATTCGAAGGATTCGATGCCGCGGATGAAGCTCAGGATGAAGGCGCTGGTGGTGACCGGCAGCATCAGGGCGAAGGTGACGCGCCAGAAGGTCTGCCAGCGCGTGGCGCCCGACATGCGGCTCGATTCCTCGAGCGCCGGATCCATGGCGCGGAAGGCGTCGACGACGAACAGGAAGATGAACGGCGTCGAATACTGCATCATGTGCCAGATGACGCCGCCGTAGGAATAGACGTCGACCAGCGTGCTGTCGCTGCCTGAAAGCCAGCGCCAGGCAAGGTTGATGGTGCCGACCTGGGCGTTGCCCAGCATCGCCCAGGCCGTCGCCGTCAGGATCGGCGGGATGAAGAAGGGCAGGGTGATCAGCACTTCCAGCACGCCGCGACCCGGCGTGTCGGTTCGCGCCACGATCCAGGCCAGCAGCACCGCCAGCGCCAGAGCGAGCACGGTCTTGACCAGGGAGATGCCGACGGTGTTGGCCAGCACGACCAGGTTCTCGGTCGTGGCAATGGCGACGTAGCCGTTGAGGTTGAATTCGCCGGCGATGCCGGGCGGCGTCGAATGCAGGCTGCCGTAGAGCAGCATCAGCATGGGATAGAGCGACAGGAAGCAGAGGATCGCGATCAGCGCGGCGATGCCCGCGGGCCGGCCCCGGCGCCACAGGCCGCCGGCCGACGCACTGCGCTCGCCCAAGGGGGCGGCAACGGTCACCATCCTCGCGCCTCCTCCCTGAAGGCTTATTGCCGTCTTGTGCCCCTCTTATGCTCTTATTCCTCTCCCCCTAGCGGGGGAGAGGAGCATGAAGGGGTTGCGGTGGCGGTCTTCGTGGCTGCAACTACTCGGCCGCCAGCGGCAGCCGGTTCCGGTTCAGCAAGCCCAGCGGACTCTTGGCGGTCTGCAGCTTCTCGGCATAGGCGTCGAGCCAGTCCTGCTCGACCGGCGCCACGAAGGCGCCGCCGCGTGCGCCGAGATAGATGTCGGGATTGTCGACGGTGGCCGGCACCTTCTTCTCGTTCATCAGCTCCTGCGCGGCCTGCAGGCAGCGCTTGCGGGTGATGGCGATCATGCGGTCCGACGGTGCGAGGTGCTCCAGGCTGCGATCGACGATCTCGCCCATGCACTCGATCATCGCCTGGTCCTGCCGGCCGATGCCCTGGATGCCGGTGTAGTTGACGTTCTTCTGCATGTCGCGATCGATCAGGTAATCGTTCTCGCGCCGCGCCACCAGGCGCCACCGGCCGAACCAGTCGTTGGTGTTCGGCAGGTATTCGACGTCGGGCTTCAGCCCGGGAATCCAGTCACCGTTGGCCAACGTCTCCAGCGGACGCGTCTTGCCCTTCCAGGTGAGGTTGTAGGTCATGGTGTGGGTGTCATCCATCGGCACGTTCAAGGTGCACGCGACCTGGTCCTCGAAGAAGCCGTTGGGCGTCAGCGTGATGAACGGGAACATGAAGTGGGCGAAGCGGTAGTAGTACTGGCCCGCCTCGGCCGGCCGGTAGGCCGCGTACATCGTGCCCCATTCGGTCTCGGTCGACTTGTAGTCGGGCGCACGGTCGCCCACGCTCCACTTGTGAATGGTGTCGGGCGAGACGTCGTCCTTCTGCAGCCCGCCGACATGCAGGAAGCCGAAATGCGAGGTGTCGATGTCGCCCTCGAGCGACTGGAACCAGTTGCACTCGCGCATGTGCACGCGAGTGATGCGCTGGTCCTCGGGCAGCATCAGCACTTCGACGTTGGGCAGCCCAGGCGCCTCCTTGCGGTTGCCCATGTAGGTCCAGACGAAGCCCGCGCGTTCGACCACCTTGTAGGCCTTGGCCTTGATGCGGTTCTTGAAGTCCTGGGCGGGCGGCACGTTCGGCATGTCGAGGCAGTTGCCTTCGACGTCGAACTTCCAGCCGTGATAGACGCAGCGCAATCCGCCTTCCTCGTTGCGGCCGAAGAACAGCGAAGCGCAGCGGTGCGGGCAGCGATGCTCCATGATGCCGACGCGGCCGTCGGTGTCGCGGAAGGCGATGAGCTGCTCGCCGAGCAGCATCAGCCGCATCGGCTCGCCGTCGGCCTTCAGCTCCGAGGAAAGACAGGCGGGAATCCAGTATTCCCGCATCAGATTGCCCATCGGCGTGCCCGGCCCAACGCGCGACAGCATCTCGTTGTTGGCAGCAGTCAGCATGGTTTCCTCCAGATTCGTCCGTATACCGGACGTTCGTACGACTCTAGCAAAAGCCAGCAAAACCGGCAATCGAAGGCCAATAAGAGGCAGGTATGCGTACGCTGAAAGACGCCTGGTTCAGACGCCGTGCGGCTTGCGCGGCGGCCACATGCGGGCGAGGTCGCCCGTGGGATTGGAGTAGGTCGCGAAGTCAGTCTTGGTGCGTGAGTCGTGGAAGTGGGCCAGCGCCCACACGACGGTCGGGAAGGCGAGCTGTTCCCAGGGAATGTCCTTCCACTCGACCAGCGCCACGTCTTCGCTCTCAGGGCCAGCGGCCACATCGGCGCTCAGCAGCCGCGCGCGGTACATGATCTGCACCTGGCCGATGCGCGCCACGCTGTACATGGCGAGCAGGCGATCGATCTCGATGGTGGCGCAGGCCTCCTCGCGCGCCTCGCGTTGCGCTGCCTGCTCGGTGGTCTCGCCCAGCTCCATGTAGCCCGCGGGCAAGGTCCAGAATCCCTTGCGCGGCTCAATGGCCCGCTTGGCGAGCAGGATGCGGTCGTTCCAGGTGCAGACGGCGCCGGCGACGATCTTGGGGTTCTGGTAGTGGATGAACTCGCAGCGCCCGCACACCAGCCGCTCGCGGTTGTCGCCGTCGGGAATCCGCTTCTCGAAGTGATCCGGCGGGTCCCACGGCAGGCGAGGCCGTTCAGGAACGGGCGGCGGGGTGCTCATCGCCCAAAAGTCCTACGCCGCCCTGATGAGGGCCGCAACGCCGGGCAGGGTCTTGCCTTCCATCCATTCCAGGAAGGCGCCGCCCGCCGTCGAGACATAGGAGAATTTCTCCTCGACGCCAGCCGCGGCCAGCGCCGCCACCGTGTCGCCGCCGCCCGCCACCGACAGCAGCTTTTTGGCGCCGGTCTGCTCCGCGACCGTGCGCGCCAGCGAGACCGTGCCGTTGTCGAACGGCTTGATCTCGAAGGCGCCGAGCGGCCCGTTCCACACCAGGGTGGCGCATTTGGCGACCTGCTTGGCGTAGATCTTGATCGACTTCGGACCGACATCGAGGATCATCTGATCGTCGGGGCAGGCCTTGGCGTCGACCACCTGGCTCGGCGCGCCGGCCTTGAATTCGCCCGCGACCACGACATCGACCGGCAGCAGGATCTCGCAGTTGGCGGCCTTGGCCTTGGCCATGATCTCGCGCGCCGTGCCCGCAAGGTCCTTCTCGCTGAGCGACTTGCCGACGTTGATCCCCTGCGCCTGCATGAACGTGTTGGCCATGCCGCCGCCGATGATCAGCTTGCCAACCTTGCCGACCAGGTTGCCCAAAAGGTCGAGCTTGGTGGAGACCTTGGCGCCGCCGACGACGGCGCAAACCGGCCGCTTGGGATTGCCCAGGGCCTTGTCGAGCGCCTCGAGCTCGGCCTGCATCAGGCGGCCGGCCGCGGCGGGCAGTCGATTGGCGAGACCTTCGGTCGAGGCGTGCGCGCGGTGCGCCGCGGAGAAGGCGTCGTTCACATAGGCGTCCCCCAGCACCGAGAGCTTGTCGATGAAGCCCTTGTCGTTCTTCTCCTCTTCCTTGTGGAAGCGCAGGTTCTCGAGCAGCAGCACCTCGCCCGGCTTCAGCACGCGCACCGCTTCCTCGGCCACCGGCCCCACGCAGTCGTCAGCGAAGGCCACCGGCTTGCCCAGCGCCTTCGACAGCGGTTCGACCAGGGGCTTCAGCGACATCTCGGGCACGCGCTTGCCGTCGGGCCGGCCGAAGTGGCTGAGCACGATCACCTTGGCGCTCTTGGCGGCGAGCTCGGCAAGCGTCGGTGCGGCGCGCTCGATGCGCGTCGCATCGGTCACCTGACCGTTCTTCATCGGCACGTTGAGGTCGACGCGCACCAGCACACGCTTGCCGGCCACGTCGATGGCATCGATCGTCTTGAAGGTCGCCTGGGGCATGTCTCTAACCTTGGGGTGGGTTCTTGCGGATGACGAATATCAGGGTGTCGCCCTCGCGCCGACTCGAAACCAGCTCGTGGCCGGTCTGCTTGCAGTAGGCGGGGAAGTCCTGTTCGGCTGCCGGATCTGTGGCGCGCACGGTCAAGAGGCCGCCGACCGGCAGCTCGCGCAGCTTGCGGTTGGCGCGCAGCACGGGCAGGGGGCAGAGCAGGCCGCTCGCGTCGTATTCGAGCTCGGTCGTCATTGCGGGCGATAGTATCTCATGGCCTCGGGCAGCCAGTGGCGGATGTCGGCGATGCGCGTGGTGTCGGCAGGATGGGTGCTGAGCCACTCCGCCTTGCGCGGCCCGGTGTTGGCGGCGCGCATGCGCTCCCACACCGTGACGGCCTCGCGCGGATCGTAGCCCGCCATCGCCATCAGGATCAGGCCGATGCGGTCGGCTTCGGATTCCTGCGCCCGCGACATCGGCAGGATGTAGCCATAGGTGGCGCCGGCGCCCAGCGCCGCCATCATCGCCGGCAGATAGGTGCGGCTGCGCCCGGTGACGGTGGCCGACAGCGCGACGGCGGCGGCGGTGGCGCCGACCTGCGCCACCATCTGGTCGCTCATGCGCTCGGCGCCATGACGCGCCAGCGCGTGCGCCACCTCGTGGCCGATCACGACGGCCAGTCCCGCCTCGCTGCGGGTGATTGCTAAAATGCCGGTGTAGACCACGACCTTGCCGCCGGGCAGGCAGAAGGCGTTGGGCTCGTTCTTGTCGACGGTCTTGAATTCCCAGCGAAAGCGCGGCGCGCGCCACAGATCGCCGGGCGGACGTTCTGCCGCCGCGGCGATGCGCCGACCGACCTTTTCGACAAGCGCATTGGTCTGGGTGTCGTCCGACAGCTGCTCCTTGGACAGCACGTCGCGATAGGCCTGCAGGCCCATCTGGCGCTCCTCGCTTTCGCCGACCAGCATCATCTGCGAGCGGCCAGTGACCGGCGCGCTCTCACAGGCGGCGAGCAGCGTTGCCACGACGCCCAGGAACAGCAGGGATCGCATGCGCCGGACTCTAGGGGCCGGGTGGCGTCAGGTCGAGAGGAAGCCCGGACCGCCGCGGCGCAGCAATTCCTGGCCGGCGTCGCGGCCCAGCGCCTCGGCATCGGCGAAGCCGCCGCGCCGCTCGGTGGCGATCAGCTGCGAGCCGTCGGGCTTGGCGATCAGTCCACGAAGATGAATCACGCCGTCTGTGAGAACCGCGTGACCGGCAATCGGCGTGCGGCAGGAGCCGTCGAGCACGGCGAGCATCGCATGCTCGGCCCTGACGCAGGTCGCCGTCGGCCCATGATCGATGGCGGCAAGCCAGCCGCGCGTCTTGGCATCGTCCGCGCGGCATTCGATGCAGATCGCGCCCTGGCCGACGGCGGGCAGCATCTCGTCTTCCGGAACCGGCGTGCCGACGTCTTGCAGGCCGAGCCGCTTCAACCCGGCGAGCGCGAGGATGGTCGCCTCGACTTCGCCGGCTTCGCGCTTGCGCAGCCTGGTGTCGACGTTGCCGCGCAGGGTGACGATCCTGAGGTCGGGCCGGAGGTGCAGGAGTTGCGCGCGCCGCCGCAGGGCCGAGGTGCCGACCACCGCGCCTTGGGCGAGATCGGCGATGCGCTTGACGTCGCCCGCGATCAGCACGTCGCGTGCATCCTCGCGCGCCAGGAAGGCGGCGATCACGAGCCCGGCCGGCTGCGCCGTCGGCATGTCCTTCATGCTGTGCACGGCGATGTCGATGCGATGCGCCAGCATCGCCTCCTCGATCTCCTTGACGAACAGGCCCTTGCCGCCGGCCTCGCTGAGCGGGCGATCCTGGATGGCGTCGCCCGTGGTCTTTATGACGACGATCTCGATCGCATCGGGCGCGGCCAGCGCCGGCACCGACCGCGCCAGCGCGTCGCGCACCAGTCCGGCCTGGGTGAGGGCGAGCTTGCTGCCGCGCGTGCCGAGTTTCAGGGCTGCCATGCCGCTGCTCTAGCGTAGCCGGGCGGCCGAGGCTAGAAGACACGTCATGCGCGTCCTGGGCATCGAAACGAGCTGCGACGAGACCGCCGTCGCCGTCGTCGAGGGGCCGGCTGAGGGGCCCGTGGGCACGATCCTGGCCAACGTCGTCTACAGCCAGCAGACCGAGCACCGCCGCTTTGGTGGCGTGGTGCCGGAGATCGCCGCGCGCGCCCATCTCGAGCGAATCGACGGCCTGGTCGAGGATGCGCTCAGCGAGGCCAGGCTCGGCCTCGACGACCTCGATGCCATCGCCGCCACCGGCGGCCCAGGCCTCATAGGCGGCGTCATGGTCGGCGTGATGGCGGCCAAGGGCCTGGCCTTCGCACGCAACAAGCCGTTCCTCGCCATCAACCATCTCGAAGGCCACGCGCTCACGGTGCGGCTCACCGAGCCGGTCGACTTTCCTTACCTGCTGCTGCTGGTCTCGGGCGGCCATTGCCAGCTCTTGACGGTGCGCGGCCCCGGCGACTTCACGCGGCTCGGCACCACCATCGACGATGCCGTCGGCGAATGTTTCGACAAGACCGCCAAGCTTCTGGGCCTGGGCTTCCCCGGCGGCCCGGCGGTTGAACGCCTGGCCAGGGACGGCGACGCCCAGCGCTTCACCCTGCCGCGACCGATGTGGCGCAAGCCCGGCTGCGACTTCTCTTTCTCCGGCCTCAAGACGGCGGTGCGCCAGGCTGTCGAGAAGCTCGATCCCGGCGACAGCCGCGCCAATGATCGTGATAGGGCCGATCTCTGCGCCTCCTTCCAGCGCACCGTCGGCGACGTTTTGGCCGACCGCTGCGCCAATGCGTTGCGTGCGGCACCGTCGCCCACGCTGGTGGTCGCGGGCGGCGTCGCCGCCAACCTCTATCTGCGCAGCCGCCTGGAAGACGTCGCCCGCCAGCACGGCGCCCGCCTGGTTGCGCCGCCGGTAAAGCTCTGCACCGACAACGGCGCCATGATCGCCTGGGCGGGCATCGAGCGGCTGCGGCTCGGCCGGACCGATGCGCTCGATTTCAAGCCGCGGCCGCGCTGGCCGCTGGAGGCGTCGCCTTGACCTCCGAGATCGTCCCGCTGTTCTCCACGCCGGTGGTGATCTCCGACCTGCCGGAGGCGGCGACGCTCAATGCCGATCTCGGCAAGGTCATCGCCGAACGCCACAAGAGTCACCCCGGCACACAGCATTCCAACCTGGGCGGCTGGCAGTCGACCTGGGACATGGATCGCTGGGGCGGCGCCGCGGCGATCAAGCTTCTGGCCATCGGCCGCAACCTCGCCAACCGCTACACGACCGACCGCGAGGGCAAGCCGGCGGGCGTGACCTGGCGCGCCAACATGTGGGCCAACATCAACAGGTCGGGCCACGGCAACGAGTTCCATTCCCATCCCGGCAGCTTCTGGTCGGGCGTCTACTACGTCGACGACGGCGGCATCTCTGCCGATCCGTCGCTGGGCGGCGAGCTGGAATTCATGGACCCGCGCGGCCCTGGCCCGGCGATGTACGCCCCGCAGCTCGCCTTCGCCTTGCCGGGCGGTCTGTCGATCGGCGCCAACGAGGTCGTGCATCCGAAAACCGGCCGGCTGGTCATGTTCCCGGCGTGGCTGCTGCATCAGGTGCGGCCCTATCGCGGCGGTGCCGAGCGCATCTCCATCGCCTTCAATCTCAGCCTGTGAGCCCGATCGGTCACATCGGGGTCGTCGGCGGCGGTGCCTGGGGCACCGCGCTCGCCTGCCTCGCGCGCCGCGCTGGCCGGCGGGTGACCCTGTGGTCGCGCGACCCGTCGGTCTCCGCCGCGATCGCGCGTGAACGCAGCAATCCGGTCTATCTCCCGGGCTTTCCGCTCGATGCCGGCATCGAGGCGGCGCCGGATCTCGCGGCGCTCAGGGCCTGCGATGCCGTCCTTCTGGTCTGTCCGGCGCAGGCCGTGCGCGAACTCTCGGCACGGCTCGCCGGCAAGGCACCCGTCGTCATCTGCGCCAAGGGCATCGAAGCGTCGAGCGGCCTTCTGATGCCCGAAGTGCTGGCCGAGGTTCTGCCTGGCCGGCCGATCGCCATGTTGTCGGGTCCGAGCTTCGCCGAGGAGGCGATTCGCGGCCTGCCGACGGCGGTCAGCATCGCCACTGCCGACCACGCGCTGGGCGAGACCTTGGCCGGGGCGCTCGCGGCCGGCGCCTTTCGCCCGTACTGGACCGACGACGTCTTGGGCGTGGCGCTGGGCGGCGCGGTGAAGAACGTGCTCGCCATCGCTGCCGGCGTCGTCGAGGGTCGTGGGCTCGGCCACAACGCCGCGGCGGCGCTGATCACGCGCGGCTTTGCCGAGATGGCGCGTCTGGGCCAGGCGATGGGCGCCAGGCTCGAGACGCTGACGGGCTTGAGCGGGTTCGGCGACCTTGTGTTGACCTGCCATGGTCCCCTCTCGCGCAACCGCTCGCTGGGCCTGGCGCTGGGCAAGGGCGCCAGGCTCGCCGACTACCTGGCGGGCCGCCGCCAGGTCGTCGAAGGCGAGGCGACGGCGCCGGCCGTGCTGGCGCGCGCCCGGCGATACGAAATCGAGATGCCGATTTGTGCCGCCGTCGATGCTATCCTGCACCGCGGCGCGGGCCTCGACGAGGTGATCCGCGCGCTGCTGGCGCGCCCGCTGCGGCGCGAAGGAAAATGAATCTCGGAGGAGCGTGACATGGCGTATTGGCTCATCAAGTCCGAGCCGTCGGCCTACTCGTGGGACCAGCTGGTCAAGGACAAGAAGACCTCGTGGACCGGCGTGCGCAACTTCCAGGCCCAGATCAACCTCAAGGCCATGAAGGTCGGCGACCGCGCCTTCTTCTACCATTCGGGCGAGGGCAAGGAGATCGTCGGCATCGCCGAGGTCACCAAGACGGCCTATCCCGACCCGACCGACAAGGAAGGCAAGTCCATCACCGTCGACTTCAAGGCGGTCGAGCCGGTGAAGAAGAAGGTGACCTTGGCCGAGATCAAGGCCGACCCCAAGTTCAAGGAGATGAAGCTGGTGCGCCAGTCGCGTCTCTCGGTGTCGCCGGTCAGCGACGAGCATTTCAAGCTCCTGATGAAGATGGCCGGCGGCAAGTAGGTGGTCGACAACACCCGCGGCATCCTCGCGATGTCGGCGGCGGTCGTGGTCTTCATCTTCAACGATGCGCTGATCAAGCTTGCCGCCGAGAGCGTGCCGGCGGTCCAGGCGATCGGCGTGCGTGGGCTCTTCGCGACGCTTTGGTGCGCGCTGGCGCTGCTGGTCACCGGCGCCTGGCGCCAGCTGCGCTGGGCGGCGCATCCGCGCATCGTCTTCCGCGGCGTGCTCGAGGCCGGCTCGGCCATCTTCTACCTGATCGCGCTGTTCCAGATCCCCTTCGCCATCGCCACCGCGGTCAACCTCTCGACGCCGGTGATCCTCACCGTGCTCGCCGTCCTCATCCTGAAGGAGGACGTGCGCTGGCGGCGCTGGAGCGCCGTCATCGCGGGCTTCGTGGGCGTGCTGATGGTGATCCAGCCGCATCCCGGCGATCTCAACGCCTGGACCTGGCTCGCGCTGCTGGGCACGACGATCGGCTGCTTCCGCGACATCCTGGTGCGATTCCTCCCCCTCGGCATCCCGACCCTGGTCGTGTCCTTCACCTCGGCGCTGGTGGTGGCGGTGGCCGGGTGCGGCTGGGCGGTGATCGAGGGCTGGCAGCCGATGGACGGCCGCGCCGTCGGCTTCATGGTGGGCTCCTCGCTCCTGCTGGCGATGGGCTACCAGTTCGTGGTCATCGCGCTGCGGTCGCGTGGCGAGTTCTCGGTGATCGGCGCCTTCCGCTACGCCTCGATCCTGTGGGCGCTCGCCATCGGCTATGTCGTGTGGGGCGAGGTGCCCGACGCGCTGGCGATGGCCGGCATCGTCGTCATCGTGGCGTCGGGCCTCTACATCCTGCATCGCGAGCGGGTGCGGCAGTGATCATGGGAGCGCGGGCCTCCGGCCCGCTCATGATCATGATGCGGGCCGGAGGCCCGCGCTCCCGTAGCTACCGCGCCACCCACTTCTCGTAGTCGCGCGCCACCTCCTCGACGGCGGTGTCGTAAAAGCGCTTGCCGTGTTCGGGCGTCGCCTGGTTGGGATCCGATCCGATGCGGCCGTCCGGGAAGACGCGGCGGTAGTCCTCGGCGTCGGCGAAGGAGCCGTTGGGCGCGATTTTCGGCTCCATCTCCTTCTGCTGCATCGTCTCGGGGTATTTGTACCAGGTGAGCGCCACCTCCGAGGCGGTGGCATGGCTGCCTTCGCCGCTGGGATAGAGCTCCTTCTGCAGGGCGCGGATGCCCGGCCCGTCCCACCAGTTGCGCAGGGCGCACTTGATCGACGGCTGGTTGGACATGCGCTCCATCGAGCGCTCGGCATAGATCTCGGAGAAGGCCGCCGTCACCGTGGCGATGTTGCCGCCATGGCCGTTGACGAAGAAGAAGCGCGTAAAACCATGCCGCGCCAGCGACACTACGGTATCGCGCACGACGGCGATCAGGGTGGTGGGCCGCAAGGTCACCGAGCCCGCGAAGGCCAGGTGATGCTGCGCCATGCCGACGGAGATGGTCGGGGCCACCAGCGCGCCCACCTTCTCGCCGGCGCCGCGGGCGATCATCTCGGCGGTGAGCGCGTCGGTGCCGATGAGGCCGGTCGGGCCGTGCTGCTCGGTCGAGCCGATCGGGATCATGATCCCGGTCTTGCTCTTGAGATAGTCGTCGACGAACTGCCAAGTCTTGAGCTGAAGCTGCACGAAGCGAAACTCCTTGGGGTAAGCCCCGAGGATGCTTCGCTTCGCTCAGCAAGACAAGGTCAGGACGACGGCGCGACCTTGGCGGCGAGCCGCTTCTGCTCGACGGCGGCGACCGCCTTGTCGCGGGCTTCGCGGATCTGCTTGGCCTCGATCGAGCAGAGTTCCTTGCCGGTCGAGGAGCAGTTGTCGTTGATGCGCTTGATCTCGGCGTTCGCCGCATCCTCCAGCCTTGACCTCAGCCCGGCATAGTAGGCATCGCGCGACCCATCGTTGGGAAAGGTCGACGGGGTCATGACCACCATGACGCGCTCCGGATACTTGTTGTTGGCGCCCGACGAGGCGTCGATCACGACACCGACGAACCCGCCCAGCAGCAGGTTGCCGAACGTCGCGCCCGTGAAGCTCGACGCGAGCACCTCGTTGGACTGCTCGTAGCCATCGAGCGAGCAGGCCACCACGATGTTGTCCTTGTGGCGGGGCACGTTCACCTTGCCGGGCGTCGGATTGACCATGCCGACGACGGCGCCCTGGCGATCGATCTTGCAGGACGCGCCCTTGGGCTCCGAATCGATGTAGAGATCCTGGGTCGTGCCGCTGATGATCGTGGCGCACGCTGACGATGCCAAACCCAGGCAGACAATCGCCATCAGGCGGCAAACAGCCGCGAGTTTATACTTTCCCATTGAAACTTTTCTCCCCCTTGGCCGGTTGGCCCGGCGTGCGGGGATACTACTCCGACGCGTGCCGACTAGCCAGATACAACTTTAGTCGGATCGACGATCGGCGCACGGCACGACATGTTTTGGCACACGTATAGCGCAGGTTTCCCGTCGACCAAGCCCTTGCCGGCGGCCGGATGGTGCGCGGGCAAGGCAATGTCCGGCGGCAGGCGCCGGACGACCTTGTTGGGCAGGCTTTGTGCATAGATCGCGCGACGCAGCGCCTCGGTATCGGCTGAGGCCAGGTCGCCCACGATGACCAGCTCGATCGCGCGCTGAAGCACCTCGTAGCCATTCAGCAGGGTCATCAGCGGGAAGAAGTTGCCTTCCAGCTCGCCGGCGAAGGCGGCGAACTGGCGCTCGGCCTTGTCGTGCCAGGTATCGTCGCCGTCCAGCACCCACAGGCGCGCGAAGACGCCGAGCAGCGTGCCGTTGCCGGCCGGCGCGGCGTTGTCGTGGCAATGCTTGGTGCGCACGATCAGGTCGGCGGCATCGTCGGCGGTGATGAAATAACCGCCGGCCGCGTCGTCGGCGAAATGGCGGTCGAGCACGGCCACGAGCGATTTCACCTCGTCGAGATGGTCGGGCTCGCCCGTCGCCTCGAACAAAGCGATGCCGGCGCGCGCCATGTTGGCGTAGTCGTCGAGCGTGCCGCGGTGCAGGCGCTTGCCGATGCGCCAGGAATGGAACAGCCGGCCGTGCTCATCGCGCATCCGGTCCATCACGAAGCGCCAGGCGCGTTCAGCGGCCGCGAACCACTCGTCGCGCTGGAACACGACCGCGGCATTGGCGAGCGCCGCGATCATGAGCCCGTTCCAGTCGGCCAAAACCTTGTCGTCCCAGCCCGGCCATACGCGCCTGTCGCGCACGGCCTTCAGTTTGGCACGCAGGCCGGTCAGTCGCTGTTCCTCGGCCTCGCTCAACAGTGCCGGCGCGCGATTGCGGTGGAGGATGGTGTGATGTTCCCAATTGCCCTCGGCGCTGACGTCGTAGACCCGTTTGAAGAAGGCCGAGTCGTCACCCAGGACGGCATCGATCTCGGCCTCGTCCCAGACATAGAACTTGCCTTCGACGCCCTCCGAATCGGCGTCGTAGGTCGCGGCGAAGCCGCCGCCTTCGGCCACCATCTCGCGCAACACCCAGTCGCAGGTCTCGGCGATGCGCGTGGCGTAGAGCGGGCTTTTGGTCTCCTGCCAGACCAGGACTAAAAGATCGACGAGCTGGGCGTTGTCGTAGAGCATCTTCTCGAAATGCGGGATCAGCCACTCGTTGTCGGTGGCGTAGCGCGCGAAGCCGCCGCCGAGATGATCGTAGATGCCGCCCTGGCACATGCGGTCGAGCGTGACCGTCACCGCCTGGAACAGTCGCGTATTGCCACGATCGCGCAGCCAGCCGCGCCACAACATTTCGAACAGATAGGGCGACGGAAACTTGGGCGCCTGTCCCAAACCGCCCCATGCCGTGTCGCATTCCTCGGCGATGCGCTGGGCGATGCGGTCGAGAAGCTCGAGGGGAATCGGCGGGCCATCGCCCTTGAACTCGACGGCCTTGTTGCCTGCCTTGCGCTGCAGCGCCTGTAGAAGGCCGGCACGGTTGGTCTCGACCTCGTCCGGCTTGTCATGGAAGGCCTGCGAGACGCCGCGCAGCACGTCGACGAAACTGGGCCGGCCGTAGCGGGCGGGATAGGGGAAGTAGGTGCCGCCCCAGAACGGCTCGCCCGCCGGCGTGCAGAACATGGTGAGCGGCCAGCCGCCCGGCTCGCCCAGCACCTGCAGGGCCTGCATGTAGATCGCGTCGACATCGGGCCGCTCCTCGCGGTCGACCTTGATGTTGACGAACAGCTCGTTCATCACCGCGGCAACGTCCGGCGATTCGAAGCTCTCGTGCGCCATGACGTGGCACCAGTGGCAGGCGGCATAGCCGACCGAGAGCAGGATCGGCCGGTTGGTGCGTCTGGCCTCGGCCAGCGCCTCCTCGCCCCACGGCCACCAATGCACCGGATTGTTGGCGTGCTGCAGCAGGTAGGGGCTGGTCTCGGCGGCCAGTCTGTTCATGCCGGTGCTTCTCCGAGGTTGCCTTCGCTGTTGATCAACAGAACGCGGCTGCGGCCGTCGAGTTTCAGCGCCTTGAAGGCGGCCTCATCGGTGCAGACGCGCGTCAGCCCTGCCATTCCCGCGCAGCCCGACGGGCCGGAGGCGATCGCGGGATCGCCATCCAGCGGATGGCCGAGCAGGCGCCGCGCCGGCATCACCTGGTCCTCCTCGATGGTCATGAACCAGTCGGTGGCCACGCCGACCACCGGCCAGGTGATGGGCGAGATCTCGCGGCAGGCGAGACCGCCCATCACCGTGTCGGCGTCGCCGCGCGCCAGCACCGGCTTGCCGGCGCGATTGCTCTGGAACCAGCAGTCCGCGCTCTCAGGCTCGACCACCACGAAGGTCGGCCGATGCGGCAGCACCGCCCACAGATAGCCGATCACGGCGGCCGCCAGGCCGCCGACGCCCGCCTGCACGAAGACATGCGTCGGCGCCTGCCGCCACTGCGTGACCGCCTCGTGCACCAGCACGCAATAGCCGCGCATGACGCTGCGCGGCGCCTGCTCATAGCCCTCCCATGACGTGTCGGAGATGATGGTCCAGCCGTTCTCCTGCGATCGGCGCTTGCACTCGGCGACGGCGGTGTCGTAGTCGCCGTCGACGCGGATCACCTCGGCGCCGCGGGCGCGGATCGCAGCCTCCTTCTCGGCCGAGGTGAACTTGGGCAGGAAGATGAAGCAGCGGTTGCCGAACAGTTTTGCGCCGGCGGCGACCGAGCGGCCATGGTTGCCCGAGCTCGCGGTCGAGAAGACGAACGGACGGGTCACCTCCTTGTGCCGGCCGTTCATGACGTCGGCGAAGCTCGCACTGGTGTGATAGGCGTCGCCGACCGCGCTCGCCAGCGTGCTGTAGACGGCCAGGACGCCGCCCAGCGCCTTGAAGGCGCCGAAGCCGAAGCGCTGGCTCTCGTCCTTGACGCGGATCTCGCCCAGGCCGAACCGCTCGGCGAGCGCCGGCAGGGCGACGAGCGGTGTCGGCGCGTGCCTGGGGCACTGCTTCAAATCCTCGCACAGCTCCGGAATGCCGTTGGGATTGACCACATATTGCTGGTCGCGGCCGAATTTCGCGGCTTTTGCAGCGCGCGGGTTCTTTTCAAGCCAGGGCGTAACCATGGCCGGTCATAGCATGGCCGGCCGGCCCGAGATCGCCTAAGGTGGGCTGAAACGGAGAGAAAAGCATGAAGGTGAACGTCGAAGTGACCTGCACGCCCGAGGAGGCGCGCGCCTTCTTCGGCCTGCCCGACATCAAGCCGATGCAGGATCGCATCATGGGCGAGATCGAGGAGCGCCTGCGCTCCAGCTTGGGCGCCATGAATCCCGAGACGATCTTCAAGACCTGGCTGCCGGCTTCCATGCAGGGCATGGAACAGATGCAGCAGATGCAGCAGGCGTTCTGGTCCCAGCTCGCCAACATCGCCACCGGCAAGAAGGAATGAGTGATGAGCGACCGTGAGAAGCCGACTGACCCCAAGCCCTATTACGAAGCGCACGTCTTCTGCTGCACCAACCGCCGTCCGGCCGGTCATCCGCGCGGCTGCTGCGCGGAGAAGAATAGCGAGGCGCTGCGCGACCATATGAAGGCCCGCGCCAAGGCACTGGGGCTGAAGAATGTGCGCATCAACAATGCCGGCTGCCTCGACCGCTGCGAGTTGGGGCCGAACCTGGTGATTTATCCCGAAGGTGTCTGGTATCACTGCCCGACCAAGGAAGACATCGACGAGGTGCTGCAGAAGCATCTGGTCGAGGGCGGACGGGTCGAGCGGTTGATGCTGCAGACGGCGGACAAGCTGCCGAGCGATCGCGCGGGGCGGTAAGGGAGCGCGGGCCTCCGGCCCGCTCATGGTCTTCTTCTTCCGGACCGCGCGCATCTTGCGCGCTCATGATCATGAGCGAGCTGGAAGCTCGTTGGGGTGGACGGCCCCCAACGGCATCTAAGTGCCAGAATGAGGTCGTTGAGATCACATTCGAAGGAGCCGTCCATGGCCAGACTAGCACGAATCGGTATCGATACGTCGAAGAGCCTCTT
>Ga0081539_10002290_pt1 | contig 27717 bp, 11 predicted proteins | sample TabmetS4T2R2_FD_71023 | JGI IMG/M metagenome (GOLD analysis project Ga0081539, IMG submission 71023) | Tabebuia heterophylla rhizosphere microbial communities from the University of Puerto Rico - S4T2R2 | ecosystem: Host-associated > Plants > Roots > Rhizosphere ... | reverse complement strand
GTGACGCTGTTCATGACGCTGCTGAGCGGCTGGCAAACATTGCTGGCGCGCTACAGCGGCCAGTGGGACCTGAACATCGGAACGCCGATCGCGAACCGCACGCGCGGCGAGACCGAAGACCTGATCGGCTTCTTTGTGAACACCCTCGTGCTGCGGACGCAGTTGAAGCCAACGTTGAGTTTTCGTGAGCAGCTACAGCAGGTGCGCGAAGTGTGCTTGGGAGCATACGCACACCAGGACGTGCCGTTCGAGATGCTGGTAGAGGAGTTGCAGCCCGAGCGCGACATGGGACGCTCACCGCTGTTTCAGGTGATGTTCGCCTTGCAGAACATGCCGCTGGGCCAGTTTGAAATGCCGGCGCTGACACTGAAACCCCTCGAACTCGAAGCTGACTCAACCAAGTTTGAGTTGACGCTGATGATGAACGAGACCGAACGGGGCCTGGAGGGCTGGTGCGAGTACAACACGGACCTGTTCGAAGCGACGACGGTCGCGCGCCTGCTGGAGCACTGGCGAGTGTTGCTGGAAGCAGCGGTGGCCGATCCGAATCAGTCGTTGTCGGCGTTGCCCCTGTTGACCGCAGCCGAGCAGCAGCAACTGCTGGAATGGAACGACACGTCTGCAGCCTATCCGCGCGAGCAGTTGATGTACCACTTGTTCGCGGATCAGGCCGCGACCACACCGGCGGCCGTCGCGGTGGAATTTGAAGAGGCGCGGTTGAGTTATGCCGAACTGAACCGCCGTGCGAACCAGTTGGCCCACTATCTGCGGCGGTTCGGTGTCGGGCCGGAAGTGCGCGTGGGCGTGTTCATGGAGCGCTCGCTGGATTTAGTCGTCGCACTGCTCGGGATCTTGAAAGCGGGTGGCGCTTACGTCCCGCTGGATCGTGAGTACCCGCTGGAGCGCCTGCGCTTCATGATCGACGATGCGCAGTTGTGGTACGTGCTCGCGAATGACCAGACGCTGGCGGAGTTTGCGGCTGAAAATGCGGTGCAGCTAATCGATCTGAACACCGAGGCCGGAGAGATCAGCAGCGAGAGTGAAGCAGAGCCGGAGAGCGGCGTCACGGCTGATAACCTGGCTTACGTCATCTACACCTCGGGCTCGACCGGCATTCCCAAAGGCGTCGCGATCGCTCACCGGAACGCCACCGCTTTCATCCACTGGGCGACTGAATTCTTCTCGCCCGAGAGACTCCAGGCGGTGCTGGCTTCGACGTCCATCAACTTCGACCTTTCGATTTTTGAGCTCTTCGCTCCGCTGAGCGTCGGCGGCCGCGTTATCCTGGCTGAGAACGCCTTACACTTGCCCGCCATCGCGGCGGCCTCACAAGTCGAGTTGGTCAACACCGTGCCGTCGGCGATGGCTGAACTGGTCAGACAAAACGCAATCCCTGCAACTGTGCGCGTGGTCAATCTGGCTGGTGAAGCGCTCCCGCGCAAACTCGTGCAGGAAATCTATGCGCTGGGAACAGTCGAGCAGGTCAATAACCTGTATGGCCCATCGGAAGATACTACGTACAGCACCTACGAAACGGTGGCGGACAACGCCGCCGAAGCGGTCCTAATCGGGCGGCCGATTTCGAACTCACAAATCTACCTGTTGGACGGAGAGCTGCAGCCCGTCGCCATCGGGATGCCGGGCGAACTCTACATCGCCGGCCACGGGGTGGCGCGAGGGTATCTCGACCGAGCGGAGCTAACAGCCGAGCGCTTTGTGCCCAATCCATTTGCGCGAGAAGCTGGTGAACGACTTTACCGCACCGGAGATCTGGCTCGCTACAGGGAGAACGGGCACCTCGAATATCTGGGGCGGCTCGATCACCAGGTGAAAATCCGCGGCTTCCGCATCGAATTGGGCGAGATCGAAGCGGAGTTGGGGCGGCATCCGCTGGTGCAGGATTGCGTGGTGAGCGCGAGTGAAACCGAGATGGGCGGCAAACGTCTGGTGGCCTATGTGGTCGGAGCAGAGACGATCACCGCGAGCGAGTTGCGGCTCTATTTAAAGGAGAAGCTGCCGGACTACATGGTGCCGCAGTGGATCGTGAAACTCGAGCAGTTGCCGCTGACGCCGAATGGAAAAGTAGACCGGAAAGCGCTGCCGGCGCCGGAGCAGATCGGCGAGGAAACGGTGGCGGAATACGTGGCGCCGCGCACGCCGGAAGAAGAGTTGCTGGCCGGTATCTGGGCGGAAGTGCTGGAAGTGAAGCGCGTCTCGGTGCACGACAATTTCTTCGAGCGTGGCGGCCATTCGTTGCTGGCGACGCTGGTCATGTCGCGCATTAGAACTGTTTTCAATCTCGAGCTGCCCGTTCGCAATCTCTTTGAACGGCCCACGGTAGCTGAGCTGGCCGAAGAGATCCATGCGCTGGTTACGGGCATATCGGAGCAAGACAGCGTTTCGCCGATGGCGCGCGTGTCGCGGGAAGCGCCGTTGCGCCTCTCGTTCGCCCAACAGCGGCTTTGGTTCCTGCATCAATTGGAGCCTCACAACACGGCCTACAACGTGCACTCGTCGCTGCGCCTTCGTGGTCGACTTAATATCCCCGCGTTCACGCAGACTATCAGCGAGATCATTCGCCGGCACGAAGTCCTGCGCACCATTTTCGTGATGCGCGACGGCGAGCCTTTTCAGGTCGTGACCCCGCCGAACGCGCAGGTGCGCTCGATCATTGACTTGCGCCATTTGCCGGATGAAGAGCGACAGGCAGAAACGCTGCGACTAGCCACGCGCGAGTGGCGCCGGCCGTTCGATTTAGCTCAAGGTCCGCTGTTCAGAATGATCCTGATGATGCTTTCGGAAGAGGAACACGTCGTCGCCTTCACGATGCATCACATCATTTACGACGGCTGGTCGGTGGGATTGCTGATCAAGGAGATGACCACGCTTTACGAGTCATTCTCTCGCGGTGAACCTTCGCCGCTGCCGGAACTCTCGCTGCAATACGCGGATTTCGCCAACTGGCAAAGAGAGTGGCTGCAAGGCGACGTGCTCGACACACAGCTCGGCTACTGGGAAAAGAAACTTGCCGGCGCTTCGACCATGCTGGAGTTGCCGACAGATCGTCCTCGTCCCGCGACGCAGACTTATCGTGGCGCGATTACGAAGTTTGAGTTGTCGCCGAGTTTGTCCGCGTCGCTGAAGGAGTTGAGCGAGGTCGAAGGAGCGACACTCTTCATGACGCTGCTGGCCGCCTTCAACATCCTGCTCTACCGCTACACCAACCAACAGGACATCCTCGTCGGCACCGACGTGGCCAATCGCAACCGTCGCGAAATCGAATCGCTGCTCGGGTTCTTTGTTAACCAACTCGTGTTGCGCACGGATCTCTCCGGCGATCCGACTTTTCGAGAGCTGCTCGGACGCGTGCGCGAGACATCGCTGGAAGCTTATGCGCACCAGGATCTGCCGTTCGAGAAACTCGTTGAAACACTGCAACTGGAGCGTCACCTGAGCCGATCGCCACTCTTCCAAACCAAGCTGGTGCTGCAGAACTTTCCGACAAACATTTGGGACCTGAGCGATCTGACGCTGACGCCTCTGGCGATCGAAAACACCACGGCCGTGATCGATCTCACGCTGGCGATGCAAGACGACGTCGACTACTTGAGCGGTTTACTGCAATACAGCACGGAACTGTTTGACGAGGTCACCGTCAGGCGAATGATCACGCATTACGAGACATTGCTCGAAGCAATTGTGGCCAACCCGGAGCAGCGAATCTCGGAGTTGCATCTCGTCGGCGCGGCCGAGCTGGATCACCTGCGGCAGCAGTCGACCGGAGCAAAAGAGAGTTATCCGCAAGACACCTGCGTCCACCAGCTTTTCGAAGCGCAAGTCGAGCGAACGCCGACCGCGATTGCCGCAGTCTTCGAAGATCAGGAGGTGACTTACGCCGAACTGAACCGCCGCGCGAATCAGCTCGCGCATCACTTACGCAACTTCGGCGTCGGCGAAGAGATGTTGGTGGGCGTGTGCGTGGAACGAAGTGTGGAAATGATCGTCGCGGTGCTGGGAACCCTGAAAGCAGGCGCGGCGTTTCTGCCGCTCGATCCGAGTTATCCGCTCGAACGCCTCGCTTTCATGTTGAAAGACGCGCAAGCATCAGTGTTGTTGACCGAAGAAAGCTTGCTGGATCGCCTGCCGAGCTACTGGGCGCAAGTGGTCTGTCTCGACACGGACGCCGATTTGATAGCCGAACAGAGTTCGGAGAACCCACTCACCGCAACGACGCCGCAGAATCTGGCTTACGTGATCTACACCTCAGGCTCAACCGGCAAGCCGAAAGGCGTGATGATCGAGCACGGCGGGATCTGCAATCTCGTGACGGTGCAGATCAAAGCGTTCGACCTGCGGCCCGAAAGTCGGGTGCTGCAATTCGCGTCATTGAGTTTCGACGCGTCGGTCTGGGAGATCTTCATGACGCTGCCGTCCGGAGGCAGGCTCGTGTTGGGACGGCGGGAAGAGATGGCGCCGGGATCAGGGTTGGAAACTTTGCTGCGCCGGCACGAAGTCACGACCGCGACGTTACCGCCGACGGTCTTGCGCGTGTTGGATGAACGGCAGGAGAAGCTGTCGGTAGTGATCGCCGCGGGCGAGAGTTTAGACAGGAAAACGGCGGAGCGCTGGCGCAAGCGAACGAGCGGCGGCAGATTGATCGATGCTTACGGTCCAACGGAACTGACCGTTTGCGCGACGATGGGCGACTTAGAAACAGAGCAGCCGACCATCGGAAAACCGATCGCGAATAGTGAGGTCTACATTCTCGACGAGCGCATGCAGGCGGTGCCGGTTGGTGTGGCCGGTGAGCTGTATCTCGGCGGTGTGGGGCTCGCTCGAGGTTATTTGAACAGGCCCGAATTGACGGCGGAGAAGTTTGTCCCGCATCCGTTTGGCGTCCGCGGAGCCCGGCTTTATCGAACCGGAGACCTCGGCCGTTGGCTGGCGAATGGCGAGATCGATTTCCTGGGCCGCATCGATCACCAGGTGAAGGTGAGAGGCTATCGCATCGAGACCGGTGAGATTGAAACCGTGCTCAACAGTCATCCCGACGTGACGACGAGTCTGGTCACGGTGCGCGATGATGCCGCGAGTGAGAAACAACTCGTCGCTTACTACGTGCCGCAGGACGGCGAACACAGCTCGGCTGCACTGCGGAACTACCTCCAGGAATCTTTGCCTGAATACATGATCCCGTCCGTGTTTGTCGCGCTCGAGGCGTTGCCGCTCACGCCGAACGGCAAAGTCGATCGCAACGCTTTGCCCGCGCCCGATCAAGTCAGATCCGAAAGCGCGCGAAACTTTGTGGCGCCGCGCAACGCGACGGAAGAGCTGTTGGCCGGCATTTGGTCGGAAGTGCTGCGAGTGCCTGACGTCGGGGTTCACGACAATTTCTTCGAGCTCGGCGGCGATTCGATCCTCAGCATTCAGATCATTGCGCGGGCGAACCGTGTTGGCTTACAGCTCACCACGAAGCAGCTCTTCCAGTATCAGACTGTCGCGGCGCTGGCCGCGCAGGCGGGGACCGGTGAAGCCGAAGAAGCGATCCTCGATGCCGGCCCGAGCGAACCCTTCGCCATGATTTCGGCCGAGGATCGCGCTCGAATACCGGCCGGCGTCGAAGACGCTTATCCGCTCGCGATGATGCAGGCGGGCATGATCTTCCACAGCGAATTCACTCCCGACGCGCCGCTTTATCACAGCATCAACACGCTGAACGTGCGCGCGGCTTTTGATCTGGACGCGATCAGGCAAGCGGTGGCCGATCTGGCGGCGATTCATGAAGTGATGCGCACGTCGGTCGACGTGGCGAATTTCAGCGAGCCGTTGCAGTTGGTACACGAGCACGTAGAGGTGCCGGTTGGCGTCACGGATTTGCGCGAGCTAAGCGAAGCGGAACAGGAAGAAGCACTCGCCCAGTGGCTGGGCGAGGAGCAACGCAGTTTCTCGTGGGGCGACGTGCCGATGGTGCGTTTTCATCTGCACCGCCGGACTGACGACACTTTCCAGTTTACCTTCACCGCGCATCACGCGATCTTCGACGGCTGGAGTGACGGCCTGTTCCTGACCCAACTGTTTCGCCACTACCTCACATTAATAAAGGACAGGCAAGGTGACGCGCCCGCGGCGGTCGAGCTGGCGCCGCTGGCCAGCCGCTATCGCGATTTCGTGGCCTTGGAAAGAGCGACGGTCGCATCGCCGGAAGCTCGCGCTTACTGGCATGAGCTTTTGAGTGAAAGCAAGCCGACGCGGATTCCGCGCTGGCCGCAGCGCCAGTCGAATGGTGAGCGGTCATTCGCAGTTGAGGAAGTCGGAAGCGGCGTGGTTAACAACGTCGGCATACGACTCGACGAGCGTGTTAGCGGCGGCTTGCGACAGTTAGCGCGTCGGGCCGGCGTGCCGCTCAAGACCGTGTTGCTGGCAGCACACTTGAAAGTTCTGAGCTCGATCAGCGGCGAGCGCGATCTCGTGACGGGGCTGGTTTCCAACGGCCGGCCAGAGACGACGGACGGCGATCGCGTTGTCGGACTCTTTCTGAATACGTTGCCGTTGCGCGTATCGCTCGACGGCGGCACGTGGGAAGAGTTATTAGCGAAGACGTTTCAGGCCGAACGCGAATCGCTGCCTTATCGTCGTTACCCGCTGTCGCAGATTCAGCGTGACAACGGCGGCCGAGCGCTGTTCGACACGTGCTTCAACTACGTTCACTTTCACATCTTCGAGGAGGTGGGCAACCTGCCGGATATTGAAGTGCTCAGCGCGGGCGGCGTCGCCGATACGAACTTCGCGTTGATGGTGAACTGCATTCTCCGCACGCAAACGCCGGAAATAGACGTTTCCATTTCGTGCGATGAGTCGAAGATCAGTGCGGAACAGACGCAGCTCATCGCCGGCTACTATCAGCGTCTGCTTGAGAAGATGTCGGAGGCGGCGGCAGGAGAACATTACGAGCAGTATTCAATCCTTTCCGCAGCCGAACAGCACAAGCTGTTGGTCGAACTGAACCAGACGGCCCGTGCGTATCCCGATGCGGGCGCGATTCACCGGCTGTTTGAAATGCAGGTCGAACGGACACCCACGGCGATTGCCCTGGTCTGCGGAGACGATCGACTCACGTACCGGGAACTGAACGAGCGTGCTAATCAACTCGCCCGTCACCTCGTCTCGCTCGGCGTGGGCGCGGAGCATCGAGCCGGCATCTTGTTGGAGCGTTCAACTGAGATGGTGATCGCGATGCTGGCCGTACTTAAGGCAGGTGGTTGTTACGTGCCGCTCGACATGCAGTATCCGGCAGAAAGACTCTCCTTCATGATGGCAGACGCGGGCCTCACCGTGCTGCTGACGGCGCGCACGCCTGCCGCCCTGGAAACAAGCGACGCTTTGCAGGTCGTATACGTCGATGAGTTCGAGCCAGACACGAACAGTCCTGACAATCTCGACCTCGATGTCAGCGACCAGCAGTTGGCGTATTTGATCTACACGTCCGGTTCGACGGGCGTGCCGAAGGGAGTGGCGATTGCGCACGAGAGTGCGACTCGGTTCATTCAGTGGGCCGGCGAAATCTTCGACGCCGAGACATTGAGCGGCGTGTTGTTCAGCACTTCCATCTGTTTTGACCTTTCCATCTTCGAGCTATTCGTCACGCTCAGCAACGGTGGCAAGGTGATCCTGGCTGAAAACGCGCTCGAGTTGGCGGCGCTGCGGGCAGCGCGTGAAGTGACGCTCGTGAACACTGTGCCGTCGGCGATGACTGAGTTGCTGCGGATGGGCGTCGTGCCGGACTCGGTGCGGGTAGTGAATCTGGCCGGCGAACCGTTGAGCAAAGAATTAGTGGCGGAGATTTACGCGCAGACGGGCGTAGACGCTGTCTACAATTTGTATGGCCCATCGGAAGACACGACTTACTCGACCTTCACGGAGGTGAAGGCGGGTGAACGCGTGACGATCGGACGTCCGGTCGCGAACACGCGCGCCTACGTGCTGGATGAGAGCGGGCAGTGTGTACCGCTGGGTGTTGCCGGTGAGTTGTATCTGGGCGGCGCGGGCCTGGCACGTGGTTATTGGGAGCGGCCGGAATTAACGGCGGAGAAGTTTGTCCCCGACAACTTCAGCGGCGAGCCCGGCGCAAGGTTGTACCGGACGGGAGACCTGGCGCGTTATGCGGAAAATGGCGAGATAGAGTTTTTGGGACGCGCCGATCATCAGGTGAAGGTGCGAGGCTATCGGATCGAGTTGGGCGAGATAGAGTCAGCGCTGCGCAGTCTCGCGAGCGTGAGAGACGCGGTGGTCGTAGCCACCAGCACGCAGCAATTGGTGGCTTACGTGGTCAGAGACGCGGAGATCAGCGGCGGCGAGTTGCGTGAGCAGTTGCGGCAACACTTGCCGGAGTACATGCTGCCGTCGGCGTTTGTGATGCTGACAGAGCTGCCATTGACTCCGAACGGCAAGATCGATCGCCAGGCGCTGCCGGCGCTTGCTGATTCACGTCCGGAAACGATTGATTCATACGTGGCGCCGAGAGACATCGTGGAGTTCGAATTGGTGAAGTTGTGGGAAGAACTGTTGCCGGTTCGTCCCATCGGCGTGCGAGACAATTTCTTCGCGCTTGGCGGCCACTCGCTGGTAGCCGTCAGACTTGCTTCGCGGATCGAACACGAACTCGGCCAGAAGATCCCCGTCCGCGCACTGTTCCAGGGAGGAACAATCGAACATCTTGCCGGCGTGCTGCGCGACGGAAACGTGAAGACGCCGCGGCTGGTGCAGCTTCGCAGCGGCCAGAAGCCCCCACTCATCTGCGTGCACCCGGCGGGTGGCAGTATCTTCCACTACCTGAACCTCGCACAGCATCTGGATCCGAATCAGCCGCTCTACGCTTTGCAGGCGTCCGGACTGGACGAGGATCAACCGGCGCACGAAACGATCGAGGCGATGGCTGCCGACTACGTCAACGCAATACACGAGTCGGGTATCGCCGGGCCCTACTTCCTCGGCGGCTGGTCCATGGGTGGAGTCGTCGCGTTCGAGATGGCGCGACAGTTACAAGCGGAAGGCGAGGAAGTCGCCGGCCTGTCGTTGATCGATTCGGCAGTTCCGACCCGTGAGATGGCCAACAACCTCGACGAGACGGCGCTGCTCATTGGCTTTGCCCAGGACCTGGGCTTGCGCGCCGATCACATCGAAGTCTCCCCAGACAAGCTTGCCGAACTGAGCACGGAAGATAAGCTGGCGTTGATATTGAACGCGGCGAAGCAGCAATACCTGCTGCCGCCGGAAGTTGAACTGGCTGACGTTCAGCGCTATTTCAACGTTTACGCGAAGAACATACGCGCGCTGGCAAACTACTCCCCGCAACCGCAATCCGTGCGCGTCATGCTCTTCAAAGCGAGTGAACACGCAACGCAAAACGGAAAAGACGCGACGCTGGGTTGGAGCGCGCTAACCGAACAAGTCGAAGCGCACGTCGTGCCCGGTAATCACTACACGCTGCTTAGCGGAGCAAACGCGAGTGTGCTGGCGGAGCACCTGCAGGTGTGGCTTAATAAAGCGGAGGGAGTCTACGTCTGACAGAACACGTCTGATTTTTTGAATCACAAACCAACAAGGAGAAAACATGAGCAACGACGAAAGAGAAGACACGACCATCTACAAAGTAGTAGTGAACCACGAAGAGCAGTATTCGATCTGGCCGGCGGATCGGGAAAACGCACTCGGTTGGAACGATGCGGGCAAGACGGGTACGAAGGCTGAATGTCTTGCTTACATCAAGGAGGTTTGGACCGACATGCGGCCGCTCAGTTTGCGTCAGAAGATGGCCGAGCAAGCGGGCCAGGCGAGTTAATAATCCCCACGGAAATTGTTGTTGACACGCGATGGGACGGTAGTATCATAGCGCCTCCTCCCAGCGTACACTTAACAATTGAAATACCAAGGGCGCAGTAATTTACTGACTTCGCAATTACTGTTTATCGGCAAGCAAAGAGTTACGCTGATCGCGTAACGTGCGGTAGCTTTGTTTTTCCGGCGATGGTCCTTACATACAACGACCCTTACGCAAAGGCGACGTAATGACGGCAAAACGCTTCACCTGTAGCTTCACGAGTCTGATCTACGCGATGCTGTTTGGTCTCGTGGTGATGACGAAAATGACGACGAGCACGAGCGCGAGTAACGCAACGGAGTTACCCGCGATCACACCACCGCCTGCGAATACTTTCTCGTTGCTCCAAACACAGGATGATCCACCGATCGAGAAAACGCGCAAGAACATTCAGGTGCTCCAGGGCGTGCGGGAGTCGCAGCTTTTTCTCCTGATGCACTTCATTACTGCCTCGCTCGACACCAAGTGTGACTACTGCCACATCAAGAACGGAAAGGACCCGAAGACGGGAGAAGATAACTGGATTTGGGAGAGTGATGAAAACCCGAAGAAGCTCGTCGGGCGCCGGATGATGAAGATGATGATGGACATCAACCGGACGAACTTCAACGGCGAGAACGCGGTGACGTGTTACACCTGTCATCGGGCGAGCACTACACCGGCGCGCCTGTTTCCGCTGCCGCCGCGCGACCCACTGCCAAAAGAAATTACCGCGTTACCGCTGCCAAGCGCCGAACAGATACTGGCTAAATACATCGCAGCCGTCGGCGGCAAGGACGCCCCGGCGAAGTTTCAGACGACGGTGATGAAGGGGACGATCGAAAGATCGTTGGGCCGCAACGGTGACATCGAAGTAAGACTGAAGCAACCCGACAAGTACTCAATCACGATGACGGCGCCGCAAAGCACGACGGTGCTGACTGTTGTCGGCGAGGAGGCCTGGGTCAAAGTCGGTGATGCTTCGCGGAAGTTGAGCGGCTTCGGCCTGGACTTCTCGAGACGAGCCGCCTTTGTCTTTTACAATCCCATCAAAGTCGTGGCCCAGCCATCGCAATTGAAGGTGCTCGGCACCGAAAAGATCGGCGACCATCAGACTTACGTTGTTGCCTACGCGGTCAATCCCGAAAAGACCATAAAATATTACTTTGACACGCAGACAGGTCTGCTCCTGCGCCAATTGACGTTAACGCACACGCCGCTACTCGAACTCCCTGACCAGGTCGAATTCGACGACTACCGCGACGTGGACGGAATCAAACTGCCGTTCATGATTCGCAACTCCAACACTGCCACGTACGACACCGGGACACGCCGCTTCACCGAGATCCGGCATAACGTCGCCGTGGACGATACCGTCTTCAACCCGACCGCCGCACCGCAGTAACAACACCTCGCCACTCTCGCCGTCAACTAAACGCTCCGCGTAAGCGGAGGCGAAGTTGAAGCGTGTCTCGCAAAAATGGGAGGTCAAAATTCCTCCTGAAAGGTCGCCCATTATGAAACGTTTCAACTGTAGCCTTACGTGCCTGCTGCTATTCGCCGATCAAAGTTTTCGCGCACCACTCGCAAACTGAAGGTGCTCGGTACCGAAAAAATCGGCGACCGTGAGGCATATGTACTGGCCCATGTCATCGATCCGATTACGACCACAAATCTTTTCTTTGACGTCCAGACAGGGCTTCTCCTGCGTGCGTTGACCACTACGCCGCATCACGGAGATCCGGCACAACGTCCCCGTGGACGATAACGTCTTCAATCCGGCCGCCGCACCGCGGTAACAGCATCTCGTTTCACGAAAGAGGTCAAAGCAATGAGTGAAATTGCCCGCCACGTTTGGCTCAACGGAGAGATCCGCGATGCGCGCGATGCCTCTCCTTCAATCGCCTCAATTTCACTGAATATCGGCACCGGTGTTTTTGATGGAATGATGGCCTATTGGAACCAGGACCACTACCACATCTTTCGCCCGCAGCACCACCTCGAGCGGTTACGCGGGGGCGCGGCGCGCATGTCGCTGCACATTCCCTGGACCACCGACGAGCTGCTGAAAGGCATCCAGCGACTGCTCGAAGTGTCGCCCCCGCGCACCTACTACATTCGTCCGCTCGCGTTGCGTGCCGGCCCGGAGCTGTTCATCACCGGCGCCGACGCGCTGCCGGTCGACGTTTGTATCTATGCGGTGCTGGTCGACCGCGATAACGACAAGTCGTTGAAGTGTACGCTCTCGACAATGGAACGTGTGTCTTCGCGCTCGATGCCGACGCAGTGCAAAGTCTGCGGTGTTTACGTTAACTGCTATCTCACGAGAAAAGAGGCCGAAGAGCGCGGCTTCGACGATGGACTGATGCTCGATCGCTACGGTCGCGTCGCTGAAGCGAGCGCGGCCAATGTCTTTTTCATTCGCGGCGAGTGTCTCATCACGCCGGAAGTTTCACCGGAGTTCCTGCCGGGCATCACTCGCAAAGTCGTGCTCGAGATCGCCGAACGGCGCGGCCTCACGGTCGAAGAGCGCGTCGTGTTGCCGCAGGAGTTCGGCGACTTCGACGGCGCTTTCCTGTGCGCGACCCTGATGGAGATCAGGCCGCTGTCACAAATTGAAGACTTCGAGTACGACACGGCGCGCCACCCGCTTTTCCGCCAGGTCCTCAACGATTTTCGCGCTCTCACACACGCGTAAGCACGAAGCAGAAGGTAGACGACCATGCCACAAACAACTGAACTGAGCGAGTTGAAAGAATTGCAGGAGCGATTGAACGACATCGATCAGGCGTTACTGGAAACGCTCGAGCGAAGGTTCGCACTCTGCCGCGAAATGGCCGCCGCAAAGCTCGCAAATGACGTGGGCGTGATGCAGCCGGCGGAGATTGACGAGGCAGTCGATCGTTGTGCGTCGTTCGCGTCGACGCTGAGACTCGACGCCGGATTCGTAAAGCGAGTTTGCCGTCTCATCGTCGAGAAGTCCTGCAAGATCGAAAGAGAGTTGATGACCGGCGAGGAAACGGCCGGCCTAAGTGAGCTGGCGCGGCGCGGCGTGCGCATCGATCACGCGGCAATCGCCGTTCGCGATCTCGACGCCGCGATTGAAACCTTTACGACTCGATATGGTTTTCGCGTCATGGACCGCCGGCCAGTGAAGGGATCGATGTCGGGGATGGAAGTGGCCGCGATTGAAGCGGGCGACCTCACGCTCGTGCTGGTGATGGGCACTGACCCGCAGTCGAACGTGACGCGTTACATCGAAAACTATGGTCCCGGCGTGCAGCATTTGGCGCTGCTGGTCGACGGTTTGCCCGAGGTGCATGCGGATCTCAAAGAACGCCGTGCCAACCTGCTCACGGACATCGTCAACGCGCCCGGCTTGCGTCAGGCTTTCACCCGTCGCGACAGCAACACCGGGATGCAGTTTGAATTTCTCGAACGAAGCAACATCAACGAATTCGAAGAGGACAACATCCGGCAGCTTTACGACGCGATGGACAACGAAGACGTGTACTGATTATGAAAGTGCTGATCATCGACAACTACGATTCGTTCACGTTCAACCTCTATCAGTTGATCGGAGAGATTACGCGTAACGAACCGCTCGTTGTGAAGAATGACGGCATGGAGTGGGAGGACCTGCTGCGGCTGGACTTCGATTCCGTCGTCATCTCTCCCGGCCCGGGCCATCCTGAGAAGGAGCGTGATTTCGGACTCTCGCGCCGGGCGATTCAGGAGCTGCGCGTGCCGATACTCGGCGTCTGCCTGGGCCACCAGGGAATCGATCATCTCTTCGGCGGAATGGTGCAGCACGCGCCCGAGCCGATGCACGGGCGGCTCAGTTACGTGTACCACGACGAGTCGGAGTTGTTTGCCGGCGTGAGTAATCCCTTCCGCGCCGTGCGTTACCACTCGCTCGCCTGCGCCGATCCGCTTCCTTCATGTTTGGTGAAGACGGCGTGGACCGAAGACGGCATCATCATGGGATTGGCCCACCGGACGCTGCCGATCTGGGGAGTTCAGTTTCATCCGGAATCGATTTCCACGGAGTACGGTCGCACGATTCTCAAAAATTTCGAACGACTATCGGCGCAGAACCGGTCAAGCGCGCCGGTTGAACGCCCGGCGAAGTCGAGCAAGTACAGGTTCAAACTATTCGTGCGGCGCATCCCGGTCGCGGTCGATGTGCCCGATCTGTTTACCCGACTCTTCGCGGGCGAGGAGACAGCTTTCTGGCTCGACAGCAGTTTGTGTTCGGACGGGCTGGCACGCTTTTCAATTTGCGGCGGCGCTTCGAACGGGCAAAGCGAGACGGTGCGGTTCTATGCGCCTGAAGGCGAACTCGAGGTTCGTCACGGCGCCACGGCCTCCGTCTCACACGAAGATCTCTTTTCCTATCTCAATCGCGAAATCGCGCGGCGCGCGGTCGAACCTTCAATCGATCTACCGTTCGACTTCAATTGCGGCTACGTCGGTTACTTCGGCTACGAGCTGAAAGCCGCGCTGGGTTGCAAGACGCAGCACCGTTCGCGTCAGCCCGATTGTGCGCTGCTCGCTGTGGATCGCTGCGTCGTGATCGATCACCAGGAGAACGACGTTTACCTGCTTTACCTCGGCCAGGAAGCTGACGAACAGGCAGCCGCGTGTTGGTTTGACAGCATAACTCCGCACCTTAAGACGAGACTGCCGGAGACTCCGGCGGTCTCGTTTAGCGAACCGGTCAATTTTGCGGATGGCCAATCGCGCGAGCGTTATCTCGAAAACATCGCCGCCTGCCAGCAGTTCTTGAAAGATGGCGAGTCGTACGAGATATGTTTGACGAACCGCATCAAGGCGAAGACGCGCGTGAACGCGCTCGAGTATTACAAGGTGCTGCGCGTAGTGAATCCCGCGCCCTACTCAGCCTACCTCAAGTTTCCGGAAGTGGAAGTCGCTTGTTCGTCGATGGAACGGTTCCTGAAGATCAGCCCCACCGGCATCGTGGAGACGAAACCCATCAAGGGAACTGTGCGTCGCGGCGCCAACGCTGCGGAAGACGAGCGGCTGCGCGAATGGCTGGCGCACGACGTGAAGAGCCATTCGGAAAATCTGATGATCGTCGATCTGCTGCGCAATGATCTCGGTAGAGTTTGCCGTCTCGGTTCCGTCTCCGTGCCGAAACTCATGCATGTTGAAAGCTACGCCACGGTTCATCAGTTGGTCAGCACCGTCACCGGACATCTGCGCGACGATCAGACTGCCGTTGACTGTTTGCGCGCGGCTTTTCCCGGCGGTTCGATGACGGGCGCGCCAAAAGTGCGGACGATGGAAATCATCGATGAGCTGGAGGACGAAGCACGCGGGATCTACTCAGGCTCGATTGGATACCTTGCTTTGAACGGCGCCGCGGACTTGAACATCGTCATCAGAACAGCGGTCTTCGCGGACGAGTCGGTATCTATCGGCGTCGGTGGAGCGATTGTCGCTCTCTCGGATCCGGTGGCGGAGTGGGACGAGATCGTCCTGAAGGCGAAAGCATTACGTCACGCGTTCGAACAGTTTTCACCCGTTCTCACCGAACGTTAGCCCGGAGAGAAAACAATGGGACAAGAAATTCATATCGATCAGCTGCGACTGTGGCGGGAAGAGTTGGACACGCTCGACGACCAGATCATTGCTCTGTTCTCACGTCGTTTTGCCATCTGCCGCGAGGTCGCGGCGTACAAACGAGAGACGGGGATTCCGATGATGCAAACGGGACGCGTCGTCGAGGTCAAGAAGCGCGCCGCGGAAAAGGGTCGCGCGAGAGGACTGCGGGAAGTGTTCACAAGGGCGCTTTACGATCTCGTGATCGATGAAGCGTGCGAGATTGAAGACGAGATCATCGATCGTCCCGCGTAAATGCGGCGGCGTAATCGCGGGCAAACTGTGCGAAGGTGATTGGCGCCTTGTTTGTGAGCAGTGAAACGACGTCAGTCAGGATTGGTTCGCTGTTTCGGGCGACAGACCACGACGCGGTGACGGCTTCGGCGTACCAACGTGGCAGTTCAGCGCTAAGCAGCATATACAAAAATTCCGTGGGCGGCAGGTCACGATATTCGATCGGTTTGCCGGTGACTGCCGAGAGTCTTTGCGCGATTTCCGCGAACGAGAGCTGCTCCGGACCGGAGATGTTGTAGGTTGCGTTCGGATGAGGTTCACCAGTCAGGATTGCTGTGGCGACGGCGGCGACGTCGCGAATGTCAACAGGCGCGGTCTTCGCGTCACCCAGCGGCAGCGAGACGGTGCACTCGGATTTGATCTCGTTTGCAAACCAGAGCAGGTTTTGCATGAAAGAGTTGCTGCGTAAGATCGTGAAGCCGGCGCCGGAAGCTTTGAGGTAGTCTTCGGCGATCGCGTGTTGCTGGAAGAAGTGGCAGGGTGAATCAACCTCTGCTTTCGCCGTCGACAGTTTGACGATGTGACTCACGCCGGCGCGACGGGCCGCTTGATAAATACGATGCTCCATTTCGGCCTGGTCGCGAACGTTAGGTGGAATCACGAAGACGCGCTCGACGTTACGCATGACCTGAGCGAGCAAATTCGCGTCCGTCATCTCACCGGGAACGATCTCGACGGCGCTGTCAGCGAACGCGGCGGCGTTCGCGGGATCACGAACCAGCACACGAACTTTCGGCCCGCCGCTGCGCGCGAGTAGCTTCACCGTCTCGCGTCCAAGCCTGCCGGTTGCGCCTAAAACGAGTATCACCAACTCACCTCATTACTAAGATCGAAGTGCAAAAGAATCGTCAAATAGAAGCTATCTATCCGCTGTCGCCATTGCAGCAGGGCATGCTGTTTCACACGATCTATGCCCCGAACTCCGGCGTTTACTGTCACCAGGTGACCTGCGTGCTCGAAGGCGAGCTGAACGCCGCTGCGTTGCGACAAGCCTGGCAGAGCGTGTTGGATCGCCATCCGATCCTGCGCACGGCGTTCGTCTGGGAACAGCGCAAACAGCCGCTGCAAGTGGTGCACCCGCAGTTGCTGCTACCCTGGTCCGAGGAAGACTGGCGCGGCACGTCTCCCGCAGTGCAGCGAGAGCGCCTTGCAGCTTACCTCGAACGCGACCGGCAAGCCGGGTTCGTGCTTTCGAAGGCGCCGCTGATGCGCTGTGCGCTACTGCGAACAGCCGACAACGTTCACGAATTCGTCTGGAGCTATCACCACATCCTGTTAGACGGCTGGTCGCTCGCGCTCGTGCTCAAAGAGGTCTTCGCTCACTACACGGCGCTCGAAAAAGGTGAGCCGCCGCAACTCGCGCGGCCCAGACCTTATCAGGATTATATCGGCTGGTTGAAGCGCCAGGACCTGGCGGAGGCCGAATCTTTCTGGCGTCGTTCGCTGCGCGGCTTCACCGTTCCGACTCCGCTCGCGCTCGCGCATGCGCCCTCCAGTGCAAACGGCAATGGACAAGATGACAGCGAGGTGCAGCTCGAACTCTCGTTGGAGTTGACAGCGGCGCTGAACTCGCTCGCCGCCCAGCAGCAGTTGACTGTGAATACGTTGGTCCAGGGCGGCTGGGCGTTGTTGCTGAGCCGGTACAGCCGCGAGCGTGATGTTGTCTACGGAGCGACCGTGTCCGGCCGTCCGGCGGAGCTGGCGGGAATCGAAAACATGATCGGGCTGTTCATCAACACGCTGCCGGTGCGCGTGAAAGTAAACGGCGATGAGCTGCTGACTGACTGGTTGAAAGAGCTACAGGCGCAGCAGGTTGAAGCGCGGCAGTACGAGTTTAGCCCGCTGGTGCAGGTGCAAGGCTGGAGCGAGCTGCCCCGCAAGCTGCCGCTGTTCGAGAGCATTTACATTTTTGAGAATTACCTGGTGGACGCGGTCGCGGTGGAGGATTTCGGAAACCTGCGCGTGCGGGACATCCGGCCGATTGCCAGGACGAACTATCCGCTCACACTGATGGCCTATCAAGGTCAGCGGCTGTTGCTGAAGCTGTTTTACGACAGTGCGCGTTTTGACGCGGCGGTCGCGTTGCGCATGCTCGAGCACCTCCGCACACTGTTGGAAAGCATGGTCGCGACCCCGGGCGCTCGCGTTTGCGACTTGGAGATGTTGACGCCCGCCGAGCGCGAACGATTAACCGCCACACCTCTTAACAGGGACGAAGAGGATTCTTTACGGATTTGTCTTCATCGTTTGTTCGAAGCTCAGGTCGAGCAAACGCCGCACGCGCCGGCGCTCGTTTTCGAACAAACGACCCTCTCGTACGCGGAGCTGAACCGGCGCGCCAATCAACTGAACCATCGCTTACGTGCGCTCGGCGTAGGGCCGGAAGTGATCGTCGGCGTCTGCGTAGCGCGTTCCGTCGAGATGGTGGTGGCGTTGCTCGGAATACTCAAAGCGGGTGGCGCTTACCTACCGCTCGATCCCACATATCCGTCGCAGCGACTCTCTTTCATGGTGAGAGATTCAGGTGCGAGAGTGCTGCTGACGCAAACCGGACTTTGGCAAGAGCCGGAAGCCGGCGACGTGCAGGTAGTCTATCTCGACCGCGAAGCAGATCAGCTCGCCGCGGCAGAAAGTGACAAGCCGAGCTCGGCGGTATCGGACGCGAATCTCGCCTACGTCATCTACACCTCCGGCTCGACCGGGACGCCCAAAGGCGTGCAGATTCCTCACGCAGCGGTCGTCAACCTGCTGCTCTCGATGAGGCGGGAACCTGGACTCGACGCCGCGGATTCGCTGCTCGCCGTCACCACACTTTCCTTCGACATTGCGGCGCTCGAGATTTTCCTGCCACTCGTCACGGGCGCGCGATTGGTGCTCGCGAGCCGCGAAACAGCCGCGGACGCGTCGCAGCTCTCGGCTGCGCTCGACGACTATCAGGTCACGGACATGCAGGCGACGCCGGCCACGTGGCGCATGTTGATTGAATTCGGCTGGCCGGGACGCGCCGGACTGAAAGTGCTCTGTGGCGGCGAGGCGTTGAGCGGCGCCTTGGCCGAACAGTTGTTGGAACGGAGCGCGGAAGTCTGGAACGTGTATGGCCCAACCGAGACGACGATCTGGTCTGCGATCTCACGTGTCCGTCCCCACGAAACTATCGTGATTGGTAAGCCGATCGCTTGCACGCAGTTGTACGTGCTCGACGAGCACGGGCAGCTCGTGCCGGAGGGTGTCGCGGGAGAGTTATACATCGGCGGTTTGGGGCTGGCGCGTGGCTATCAAGGCCGGGCCGATCTCACGGCGGAGAGGTTTGTGCCGAACGTTTACAGCACTGCGTCCGGTGCGCGCATGTACCGCACCGGCGATCTCGTCCGGCGTTTGCCGAGCGGCGACGTCGAATACATCGCGCGGGCTGACAACCAGGTGAAGGTGCGCGGCTTTCGCATCGAGTTGGGCGAGATCGAAGCGGCTCTCGAAACACACCCGTCGATCAGTGAAGCAGTCGTTGCTGTTCGTGCAGACACGCGCGGCAACACGCGTCTCGTGGCCTACGTAGTGCCGCGAGTTAGTACGACAGACATTCCCGTCTCTCCAACGGAAGACAGACAAGACAGCGTCTCCTACTCACCACCGCGATCGCTCGCAGACACCGGTGGGCTGGTGCCGCAACTCCGCGCGCATCTCGCCAAGCTGCTGCCGGACTACATGCTTCCTTCCGTCTACACGGTCATGGAGCGATTGCCGTTGACGGCGAACGGCAAGGTCGATCGCAAAGCACTGCCGGCGCCCGACGACGCACGGCCCGAGCTGGCGCAAACGTATGTCGCCGCGCAAACGCCAACCGAAGAATTGATCGCCGGTGTTTGGGCCGAAGTGCTGGGCCTCGACCGCGTCGGTATTGACGACGACTTTTTCGATCTCGGCGGTCACTCGCTCCTGGCGATGCAAGTCATCTCGCGCCTGCGCGACGCGTTCAAGCTCGAACTACCGCTGCGGTTGCTGTTTAGCAAGCCGACGATCCGGACGTTGGCAGCAGGCGTCAAACAGGAGCTGCAAACAGGATTGGCGATTGCGGCGCCGCCGATCGAGGTGTTGCCCAGACAAGGGAACTTACCGGTTTCATTTGCGCAGCAGCGGTTGTGGTTCCTGGACCAGATGGAACCCGGCAATCCCTTCTACAACCTGGGCGGCGCCGTGCGTCTGCGCGGCCGGCTAAACATACCCGCGCTAAAACAATCGCTCGACGAAGTGCTGCGCCGTCACGAAGTGCTGCGGGCGTCGTTTGCCGGAGCCGGCGAAGACGTTCGTCAGGTTATTGCTGCTGCCGTTAACCTGCCGATGCCCGTGGTGGATCTCGAGCAAGTGGACCCGGAGCAGCGCGAGGCTGAGATCCGGCGTTTCGCAGTCGCGGAGGCACAACTTCCTTTCGATCTCCGTCGCGGGCCGCTACTGCGCACGACGCTGCTGCGTCTGGCCGAAGACGAGCACGTGATGCTGCTCACGATCCATCACATCGTCAGCGATGAATGGAGCATCGGTCTGCTGATCAAAGAGATCACCGTCCTCTATGAAGCGTTCGCGCGTGACGAGCCCTCGCCGCTACCGGAATTGAAAGTGCAGTATGCGGACTACGCCGGCTGGCAACAGCGTTGGTTGCGCGAAGACGTTGTGGAGAAGCTGCTCGCTTACTGGAAGAAGCAACTCGATGGCGCGCCGCTGGTGCTCGACTTGCCGGCCGACGGCGCTCGTCCGCCGGTGCAAAGTTATCAGGGAGCGACGTACCAGTTTCAAGTCGGCGCTGAGCTGACGGGCAAGCTCAAGTCGCTGAGCCGCGAGCAAGGCGCCACGCTGTTCATGACGCTGGTCGCGGGTTTTCAAGCGCTGCTCTACCGTTACACGGGCCAGCGCGATTTTGTGATCGGGACACCGGTCGCGAACCGTAGTCGCCAGGAAGTCGAGCCGCTGATCGGCTTCTTCGTCAACCTGCTGGTGCTCCGCAGCGAGTTCACCGCGGAGATGACCTTCGCCGAGCACTTGAAGCGCGTGCGAGAGACCGCGCTCGACGCGTACGCGCACCAGGAACTTCCGTTTGAGAAGCTGGTCGAAGAGCTGCAACCCGAGCGCGATCTCAGCCGTTCGCCTGTCTTTCAAGTTCTCTTTGCCCTGCAAAACGCGCCCACCGATTTGCTTTCACCGGATCTCGCGGGCGTGGAGCTGATCCCGCTGGACATCGAGCGCGGCATCACGCGTTACGATTTCGGCGTCTCCGTGCTGGAGCTGAAGGGAAACCTGCACGTCGCCTTCGAGTACAGCACGCAACTGTTTGCCGCGTCGCGCATCAGGCGCATGGCCCAGCACTACGTGAACCTGCTGGAGAGTATCGTAACTGGGCCACAGCAGCGGGTCGCAGAGCTGGAATTCATCGGCGACGAAGAACGCCGGCGAGTGCTCGTCGAGTTTAACCAGACGGCGCGCAGTTATTCGCGAGCAGCGTGCGTTCATGAGTTAGTAGAGCACCAGGCCGAGATTCGGCCGAAAGCGCCGGCGCTAACGTGCGGAGACGCGCAACTGACTTTCGCCGAGCTCAACGCGCGTGCGAACAGTCTGGCGCATTACCTGCGGCGACTCGGCGTCGGGCCGGAAGTGATGGTCGGCATTTGTGTCGAACGTTCGCTGGACTGGGTCGTCGCATTGCTCGCGATCTTGAAAGCGGGCGGCGCGTACGTCGCGCTCGATCCGAGTTATCCGGCTGAACGCCTCGGCTACATGTTGCAAGACTCGAATGTGCCCGTGCTCGTCACCGAGGAGCAGTTGAAGCATTTGCTCCGTTCAACGACGGCGCAACTCGTCTGTCTCGACACGGACCGCGCACGCTTCGCGCAGGAGAGCGATCGCAATCCGGAACCTCGCGCAAACGCCGGCAATCTCGCGTACGTCACTTACACCTCCGGTTCGACCGGAAGACCGAAAGCGGTGATGACCACGCATGGTTCGTTGCTCAATCTCGTCTTCTGGCATCGCCACTGCTTCGAGGTGACCCCGGACGATCGTTGGCCGCAGTTTGGCCAGATGGGTTTCGACGCTTCAGTGTGGGAGCTCTGGCCGCATTTGACCGCGGGCGCGAGCGTGCACCTGGTAGACGACGAGACGCGCCTCTCATCTGAGCGAATCCGGCAATGGTTCGTCGACAAGAAGATCACGATCGCCTGGCTGCCGCCCGTGCTGGCGGAGACAGTGCTGGACAACAACTGGCCGGAGCCGCTGCACCTGCGTTTGCTCATCACCGGCTCGGACAAGGCGCGGCGTCAGCCTCCGCCGTCACTTCCTTTCGCTTACGTGAACAGCTATGGGCCAACCGAGGCGACCGTGATCGTCACTTGGGGAGAAGTGAAGTTCGGCGAGAACTCCGACAGCGCGCCGTTGATCGGACGGCCCATCGACAACACGCAGATCTACATTCTCGATCGACATTGGCGAACCGTTCCCATCGGCGTGCCCGGCGAGCTCTGCATCGGCGGCGTGAGCCTCGGGCGCGGCTACTTGAACGCGCCGGATCTGACGGCGGAGAAGTTTGTCCCTGACGCCTTCGGCGGGGCGCCGGGGACGCGACTTTATCGCACGGGCGATCTGGCGCGTTATCACGAAGAGGGCAACATCGAGTTTCTGGGACGCATTGACGACCAGGTGAAGGTGCGCGGTTTTCGCATCGAGCTCGGTGAGATTGAAACGGTGCTGGCGGAGCATCCTGAGGTACGCACCGCGCTCGTGCTCGCGAACGAGGATGCCCCGCACGACAAACGACTGATCGCTTACGTCGTGCCGCGGCAGCAATCGACTAATGGCGATTGGGACCATTCGTACGAGTTGACGAGTCGCCTGGCCCAGCACCTGCGCGAGAAGCTGCCTGCTTACATGGTGCCGTCGGCGTTCGTGTTGCTGAAAGAGATGCCGCTCTCGCCGAACGGCAAACTGAACCGGCGCCTGCTGCCGGCCGCTGATGAGAATGGGGTGAAAGCGTCGGAAACTTATGTCGCGCCGCGCACGCCCGCGGAGCAAACGCTCGCTGAGATATTTCAGAGTGTCCTGAGGGTCGAGCGCATGGGCCTGTACGACAACTTCTTCGAGCTCGGTGGCCATTCGCTGCTCGCGACGCAACTCGTCTCGCAGGTTCGCGAAAGGTTCGCGGTCGAACTGTCCCTGCGCGCTTTCTTCACTTCGCCGACGATTGCTGAACTCGCGGAGATCGTCGCTTCCAGCTCCGGCGGGCTGAGCGACGCGCCGATTGAGCCCGTGTCACGCGTCCGGCCGTTGCCACTCTCGTTCCAGCAACAGGGCCTTTGGGTCGCAGACCAGTTCGAACCCGGCAGCACCGCTTACAACGTACCGCTCGCGGTCCGTCTTTCAGGCTCGCTCGATGTCGCGGTGCTCCAGCGCACACTCAATGAAGTGGTGCGACGTCACGAGATCCTGCGCACGACGTTTGCCGAAGTCGCCGGCGAGCCGCGGCAGATCATCGCGCCGCCGGCGGAAGTAGACCTGCCGCTGATCGATCTCTGCGAGTTGGAACGAGAGGAAAGCGAGACCGTGGTGCAATGGCACATTGATGCGGTCGCGGGACAACGATTCGATCTTCTGCGCGGGCCGCTCATGACAGTCGAGTTGCTGAAGCTGGCTGACGACGAGCACGTCTTGATCCTGACTATGCATCACATCATCACGGACGGCTGGTCAACGGGCGTGCTCGTCAATGAAGTCGGCGCACTCTACGAAGCCTTTGCCACCAGACGTGAGTCGCCGCTCGCGGACTTGCCGGTGCAATACGGCGATTACGCGGTGTGGCAGCGACAGCGACTGCAGGGTCAGACTCTTGAAGAATTACTCGACTACTGGCGCGTGCAGTTGGCGGGGGCTCCTGCGACTCTCGAACTGCCGATCGACTATTCGCGCCTCGCGGAGCAAACGTTCCGCAGTTTGAGCGTGCCGTTTACGCTCACCGCCGAATTGACTGCCGCACTTAAGGATCTCTCGCAGCGCGAAGGCGTCACGTTGTTCATGACACTGCTGACTTGCTGGCAGCTCTTGCTGGCGCGTTACACGGGACAGGAAGACATCGTCGTCGGCAGTCCGATCGCGAACCGGACGCGCGCGGAAGTTGAAAAACTGATCGGCTTCTTCGTCAACATACTCGTGCTGCGGACGAACGTTTCCGGTGAGCTGACGTTCCTCGAATTGCTCCGGCGGGTAAGGGAAGTGTGCCTCGGAGCTTATGCGCATCAGGATCTGCCTTTCGAACGGCTGGTCGAAGAGTTGCAACCCGAACGGCAGTCGAGTGGCTCCCCGCTGTTTCAAGTGCTGTTTCAATTGCAGAACGCGCCGCAAGACGAATTGAAGTTGCCGGGACTGAAGCTCACGATGCTGCCGATCGTGCTCGGCGCAACTAAAGTCGATTTAACGTTGTCGATGGCCGAGTTTGCGGGCGCGCTGTTCGGCGAGTTTATCTACAGTCAGAACTTGTTGGATGAAACCATTCTGCGCATGGCGCGACAGTGGCAGGTGCTGTTGGAAAGCATCGTCGCGAACCCCGAAGCTCCGCTTTCGGCGCTGGCCCTGGGCACCGAACGAGAGTCTGCCGAACTCATCGACAGCTTCAACGAACAGTTGGAAGTCTGAACATGCTTGCCGGACAAATCACTGCGCCAGGTCGACTCGATTTCATCGAGCTGCCGCTCCCGCAAATCGCCGAAGGACAGCTTCTCGTAAAGCTCGAGACAGCATCGCTCTGCGGCAGCGACATCCCTTACTTTCTGCACGACACGTCGCACCCGTCGGTGGCCGGACAACCGCTGCCGCTGCGGCCCGGATTATCGCTGCACGAGCTGATCGGAACTGTTTACGACTGCAAATCCAAACGATTCAAAGTCGGCGACCGCGTACTCGCGCTGCCGTTCAACTATCTCCAGGGAATGTCCGAGTACTTCCTCTCGGCCGACAATCTTGCGGTGCCATTGCCCGCCGGTTCGCCCGAACACCTCGTCCTTTCACAACCGCTCGGCACCGTGGTCCACGCCTGCCGGAAGTTGCCAAACATGCTGGGCAAGACTGCCGTCGTGCTTGGTCAGGGACCGATCGGTCAATTGTTCTGCGCGCTGCTGCGACACCTCGGCGCTGCGCGCGTGATAACGGTGGATAGCCTCGCCGAGCGTTTGCGCATCTCGTCGCGCATGGGCGCGACGCACGTGTTCGGCGAGAACGGCGGCGACTTGAAAGCAGCGGTGCTGGATCTCACGAACGGTCTCGGCGCTGACCTCGTTGTTGAAGCGATCGGCAAGGAAGAGACGCTGAATCTCGCGTCGGAGCTCATTCGCCGGCACGGTACCGTGATTCTCTTCGGCCTCCCGAATCGTTACACCTTCAACGTCGCCATTCACGAATTCTTCTACAAGGAGGCCCACTTGATTGGCTGCGTCGGCCCCGACGTTCAGGAAGACTTTCCGATCGCCGTCGAGTTGATTGCCAGTGGCGCCATTGATGTGAAGCCGCTCGTCACGCACCGCTTTCCGTTCCTGCAGGCGCAGGACGCCTTCATGCTATTCTCGAACCGCAGCGATGGAGTGCTGAAAGTCATCCTCCAAACAAACGGCCGATAAAATGACTCTTGCTGGTGCGATCGTCCTCGGTGGTTTAGGCCAGGTCGGAGATCTGATTGCCCGTGCGTTCACGCGTGCAGAAACAGCAGTTCTTGTCGTTGACGCGTTGCCGAGATCGGCGCCGGCTGCGGCCGCGAATTATCTACAAGCAGACGTCACGCGGCCTGACGAAACTCTGCTGCGAGCAATTGCCCGGACCGAGTGTGTGGTCATGTGTCTGCCCGAGAGCGCTGCGCTCGCTGCCGCGCCGGTGATACTCGAGACGATGCCGCGAGGAGCGTTGTGGGTCGACACGTTATCAGTCAAGCAGAATATTTGCGGCGTGCTCCAGCACTACAAACAGAAGCTGGAGCTCGTGTCGATCAATCCGATGTTCGCGCCCGCACTCGGTTTCGCGAACCAGACAGTTGCGTGGGTTGAGATTTCCGGTGGACCGAAAAGCGAAGACTTCGCGCGAACGCTTCGCTCGGTCGGCGCGAGCGTTGAAACGGTCACGCCTGAGACACACGACAAGCTAACGGCTGCGATTCAGGTGGCGACGCACGCTGCTGTTCTGTCCTTCGGCGTCGTCTTGCGCGAGCTTGGTTACGACCTCGAGAAAGGTCTGGCGCTCGCGACGCCACCTCATCGTATGCTGCTGTCGCTGTTGGATCGGGTGACCAGTGGTAATCCGGAAGTTTACTGGGACATCCAACATCATCATCCGCTCGCCGCTTCGGTGCGTGAAAATTTCCTCGAAGCAGTGAGAGCCGTCGATACGGCGGCGCGCAAAAATTCACCGCACGAATTCGAAAAACTGTTCGAGTGTATCCGGGTCCAATTATCGCGAGAGTCTCTTGGTTGACAGGTCTTCCGACGTGCGTATAATACGCGCACCGCAAAACAGCCTCAGTTGAGTTTTGGTTGGCTCAACATGCGGTAGCTTGTTCTCCATTTAGTTCAGCTCACATCTTCTCTTCCAAAAGTCAATAACATCCACGCCAGTTGGAGTGTGTTGTGGCTCACGCATACGCACCAGTCGACTTCTCCGAACGTCCGCGACAGGCTCGTGTCCGCGCCTGGTCCCTGGGCAGTGAGGCTCGTCTTGCGCTGCTGACGTTTGGCTTCATCGCGCTGCTTTCGTTTGTCAGTCTCTACCGGCAACGGCCGCCCGCGGTCGTACCCGCCAGCGCTTCGCCGCGGGAGTTCTCGGCCGAGCGCGCGATGACTTACGTGAAAACCATTGCCCAGCGGCCGCACGCAGTCGGCTCGGCTGAACATGCAGCGGTGCGGGATTACGTCTTCAATCAGTTGTTGCAGACGGGTTTGAGTCCAGCAGTGCAGAAAACAGTCGTGATCAGGCCGACGACTGGGCCGCCATTTCACGCGGGCTCGGTGGAAAACGTGATGGTGCGCGTGCCTGGCACGAACAGCAGCAAAGCCGTGATGCTGATTGGCCACTACGATTCAGTTCCCACCAGTCTCGGTGCGAGCGACGACGGCGCCGCAGTCGCAGCACTGCTCGAGACGTTGAGGGCGTTGCGCGCGCGCGAGCGTCTCAAGAACGACGTAATCTTCCTCTTCACCGATGGCGAAGAAGTGGGCTTGATGGGGGCGAGGGCTTTCATCAACGAACATCCGTGGGCAAAAGACATCGGCGTGGTGCTGAACTTCGAAGCGCGCGGCAGCGACGGGCCGGCGTTGATGTTTGAAACGAGCGATGGAAATGGCTGGCTGATCGATGAACTCGCGCAGGCGGAGGCGCCAAGCAGGACCAATTCGATCCTTTACGAAGCCTACCGCCGGCTGCCGAACGAGACGGATATGACGATGTTCAAGCGGGCGGGTTATCCGGGGCTGAACTTCGCATACATCGACGACGCAGCACATTACCACTCGCTCACCGACAGTCTGGAGCACATCGACGCGCGCAGCCTGCAACATCAGGGTGATTATGCGCTGGCGCTGGCACGCCAGTTTGGCAATGCCGACCTGACCAACACGAAAGCAAGTAATGCCGTGTACTTCGATCTGCTTGGTCTCACGCTCGTTCATTACTCAACGCGCTGGGTCGTGCCGTTGACGATTTTGACGCTGCTGTTTTTTGCCGGCATCGTCTTCGTGGGTGTGAAGCAGCAGCGATTGACAATTCGCGGGATCGCTTTTGGTTTCGCCGCAATCCTGGTGACGCTGATCGCTGTAGTGGCTGTCGTCGCACTCTTGCAGTTCAACATCTGGGCGCTGTATCGCGGTTATCGCTTGATGATTCAGGGCGGAACGTACAACAGCGGCCTGTACGCTGCCAGCTTTATCGCACTC
>Ga0081539_10002289_pt1 | contig 27734 bp, 15 predicted proteins | sample TabmetS4T2R2_FD_71023 | JGI IMG/M metagenome (GOLD analysis project Ga0081539, IMG submission 71023) | Tabebuia heterophylla rhizosphere microbial communities from the University of Puerto Rico - S4T2R2 | ecosystem: Host-associated > Plants > Roots > Rhizosphere ... | reverse complement strand
CTTCACGGGTCTGGACTCGTATCGTCTCCCAGCCTGTGCTGGCGAAGTACACGGGATCTGCGAGCACGCCAGGATACTTGCCCGTGCCGTTGTCCTGCCATCCCCATTCGTGCGGGTAACAGCTGCTGCAGTCACCGAGTTGAACGAGCGCACCCGATGTCGTGCCGATTCGATAGAGCGCGTTGCCGGAGGCGTCCGCACTCGTCGAGAACTGGACGTAGACCGAATCGTTGGATCGCAAGTTCCCCGATGCTTTGCCCCTGATCCAGAGGTGGTACGGAGTGCCCGCCGCGACCCACGCCTGCAACTCGAAATAGTTCGACGGGTTTGCGAGCGGAGTCGTTACGGCCGCCGCTCCCCCGTTCGGATGCGAGAGACGCAAACCATCCGCGGCCGTCGCGTCCTGAACGACACGCCATCCCCCCGAGAGAATGGGCGCGTGCCACGCGTGCACGACGACCTCCGCCACCGGGGACGTGGCGGTCAACTCGAATGCACCCACGTCGTACGCCTGCCCCTGCGGTCTCGTCACGCCGACGCGATCGCTGGTCACCTCCGGAATTGCCGTGCCGGCATCGACCGCGGGCGAGCCGTCAACGAGACTGTAGTTGTCGGCGGCGGAGTTGACGAACGCGGTGGCAGTTACTACGAGATTCGATGCGTCCGGCGCTTCCACTGGACGCGTGCCGCCCAGCATCAACAGATTGCGAACGTTCAGCCCCGTCCGGTTCGATGATGCCGCCTGGAACGCGGCGGTGACATTTCGACCGAGCGTCGAGTTCCAGATCCGCAGCTGCTGAATGTCGTCCTCGTAGCGGTACGCCTTGGCGACGTTATGGATGACGGCATTCTTGACCGTCACCCACGCGCCGCCGTTGCTCCCCGGCCCGCGCGTGCGGAAGGCGATCTCCGAGTCGTACACGGTCACTCCATCGACGGTGGCGTCGACGTTCTCCTTCAGGTTGAACGCCGCCATGTTCGAGATGAGACCGTTGCGGAACCCGTAGGCGATGGTGTCGCGAATCGTGATCCTCGCGCGCGGCGCCGATGCGTTGGCCTTGGTGTCGAGCGCGTTTTCGCCGGGCACGGTCCCCGCGGCGAACCCGTTTTCCGCCGCCGGCAGCGGCGCCAGCCAGAAGCGGCATCCCTCGATCGTGAGCCGATTCCATCCCGGCAGGTTGCGACCCGGATCGAGTTGAACCGCGTCGCCGGAGAAGGTGTGGATTTCGGTGTTGCGGATGACGAGATCCTGCGCCGCACCCGCAACGATGCCGTGCGCGTCGGTGCGCCCGTTGGCGGCATTGAGCGCGTGATGGATCAGCGAATCCTCGATGAGCACGCCCTGTGGCGCACCCATGTCGATGAGATCCTTCGTCGATCGTCGTACTTCGAGATTGCGCAGCGTTGAGTACGACGCGGCGCTGGACAGGCGGACCGCGTCGTCAGCGCCGTACTGGCCGTCGAGCACGAGCCCCTCGATCGTGATGTAGGCATGATTGACCGTCAGCACACGACCCGACATGGAGACGAGAACCGAGCCACGCGGCGCGGCGGCGCGGATGCGGATCGGCAGCGCGCTGCTGCCATTGCGCGCCGTCTGGAGGCGCTCCGCGTAGCTGCCGGCGGCAATCGTCACGGTATCGCCCGGTTGCGCTGCTGTAATCGCCAACTGGATACGGCCAAACGGGGCCGTGACCGTGCCGGTCCCGGTTCCACCTGGGGCGACGAACCATTCCGTCGCTTCCGCCTTGACCGACGTCGCGCCGACAAACGCCGCACATAGACACACGGCCAGCCATCTGGACATGCAGAGCTCCCTGAAAGGTCGGTTCGATTGAAAAGAAAGGCGAGGACGAGCTGCGAGGGGAGGGCAGGTGACTCGCTGAGTTCAGTTTGCATCCGCAGCAATTAGACCGTCAAGCGCGACTGTACGTCTCGATCTGCTACGGCGGATCATGTGAATGCGCATAACTTCCCACTACCTCACGAACCGTCTCTCACCATCTCGGCCGATGGCCGGCAGATCATGAGGTTTCGAGCGGTTTGCGATAATGGACGCGGTGCGCCCGGCTTCTCAGCAGTTTCTACGACTGTGGTGCGTCGTGTCGCTGGTTGGCGGCGCGCTGGTGTCCGTTGCCGAGGCGGCATTGCTGCAGCAAACTCGTAGCTTCTTCACCGGCGGATTTCTCGCCACGGATTACCTGCGCGGCCCGGCCGCCGTGGCCGGGTTCGCCCTGATGTCCTGGCTCTGTGACGCGGCCGTCGTCGGCGTGCTGAGCGCGATCGTGATGTGGGCGCTAGGACGGCACGGCCTCGGTGTCCGTGCCGTCGCGCTCGCCGGTCTCATCGCCGGCGTCGGGCCGCTGATCGTCGCCGACATCGTGTCGGCGCAGCTGCTGCGCTACGTGGGCGATGCGATCGATCTGTCGCTGATGTTCGAGCTGACCGGTCGCAGCGTGAAGGAGATCCTCGCCGTGGCGTCGGCGCATGTGATGGCACCGGTCGCCCTCATCGCGTTCGGCAGCGGTGTCGCGGGCGGATGCGTGTGGCTGGTCAATCGCTTCGCGGGCGGGACTCCGGTCACTCGCGCGCCGGCTGCGGCGCTCGGCATACCGCTGCTCCTGCTGGTCATCGCCATCCCGACGGTCACGATGGCCGCTGCCGCCAGCGACGCATTCGAGAACGGCTTACTTCGGAAGCCGGCCGGACGCTTGATCGCCTCCGTCGTCGAGGTGCTCAGCGACGTCGATCGCGATGGATTCGGAATCGGCGGGCGAATCGCGGATCCGTCGCCGTTTTCCGCATCGGTATTTCCGTACGCGATCGATGTTCCCGGCAACGGCATCGATGAAGACGGCATCGGTGGAGACCTTCCCGCGGCCGCGGCACCGTATACGGAGGCAGCGTCCACCGCGGCATGGGTTCGCCACCCGGATGTCGTCCTGTTCGTGCTCGAGAGCTTTCGCGCGGATCTTGTCGGATCCCGCGACCACGATCATCCGGTGACGCCCGTGATCGATGCGCTTGCGGCCCGCGGCGCGTCAGCCACACGCGCCTACTCTCACAACGGCTACACGGCACAATCGCGCTTCCACATCTTTTCCGGCAGCCTCGCCGGCGTCCGTGACGGCCGGACGCTGATCGACGACTTCAAGCAGAACGGCTACACGACGGCGTATTTCTCCGGTCAAGATGAATCGTTCGGCGGTCCGGCGTATTCGTCCGGCTTCGAGCGCGCCGACGTGCACTACGACGCGCGCGACGACGAGGCCCGGCGGTATTCGGGGTTCTCGACGCCAGGCAGCCTGGCGGTCCCGTTCACGCTGGTCAACGAACGGGTGACGACCTTTCTGCACTCGTACGGCGCCAGCGCCAAGCCGCTGTTTCTCTACGTCAACTACGAAGACACGCATTTCCCCTACTGGCATCCGGGCATTCAAACTGTGACGTCGTCTGTTCGGGTCCAGCGCGCACAGATTGCACCCGAACGGGCGGCCGACCTGCATTCGATGTACGCGAACACCGCGGCCAACCTCGATCGCGCCATCGGCGCCGTCATCGCCACCGTGCGACAGACGCGGGGCGCCGATCCGGCGATCGTCATTACCGGCGATCATGGCGAGAGCCTCTACGAAGAAGGCTTCCTCGGCCACGGCTATGCGCTCAATGATGTGCAGACACACATTCCACTCGTCGTCGCCAATCTGCCGATGGTGATCCGCGAGCCGTTCGGTCAGAGCGATTTGCGCGACGCGATTGGCGATGCGCTGCGAACGGCGCCCGAGGTGCCCGCCGTTCCGCGCGTTGTTCCTTCCGATGGCGAGGTGTTTCAATATCTCGGGACGCTCCCGCGACCGCGCCAGATCGCGTTCGTCGCGCGGCAGGGCGCGCGGATGATCTATGACTTCCGAAACGGCCGCGCGCAGATCGGGGATGGCGAGTGGCGGCGGTTCTCGGAGGTCGAGCGTTCGCAGGCCCCGGCACTGCTCGGCCTCGTCCAGTATTGGGAACGGATGATGATCGCGCGGCGCACACGCGACACGCATGGTACGTAAACGGCGTGGGCGGGCCGTCGTCGTGTGTGGTGCTCTGATTCTCGTGCTGCTCGTGCTGTCTCCAGGCGCAGGCGTCGCGTTGATCGTGAACCGGCCCGTCAGCCGCCCGCAGGTGATCGTGTCGCTTGCCAGCCACGAATGGGAACGCCTTCCGTCGGTAGCGCGCCTGGCGATGATGCATCCCGATGCCGTCGTGCTGCTGACGCGACCCGCCGCACCCACACCGGAGAATTGCAATCGCTGCGCTGAACGGCCCGCCTGGCTGCAATGGCTCGGCGTGGCTCCGACTCGGATCGCGATCGCCCCGGGTCGCGTGACGAATACGTACGACGAAGCCGTCGCCGTCCGAGAGTATTGCCGGCGTCATGGCACACGCCGCGTGCTCGTGGTGACCTCGCCGTACCACACGCGTCGCACGCTCGCCACGTTTCAATCGGTCTTCGCGCGCACCAACACGGTCGTCGGCGTGTCCCCTGCCTGGATGCACTCGCTGGCCGACCCGCAGCGATGGTGGTCAACGGGCCACGATCGCTGGTACGTTCGCTACGAGTGGGCGGCCCTCTTCTGGTACACGCTGCGTCACCAGATCAATCCACTGGTGAGCGCCTCGTGACGCGCACGCCGGCGATGCAGCGTCACACGTCCGCCCACGCTCTCGATCGAGACCGCGTCGACGTCTGGCTGCTGGCGCTGTCTGACGATGTCCTGGCGCAGACCGAATCGTTCGCCGCGATACTGTCCGACGACGAGCGGCACCGAGCCGCACGCTTCGTGCGCGATCGGGATCGTGCGCGATTCGTGATCGGACGCGCCGGCCTTCGTCTGCTGCTTGGCGATTACCTCGGCATGGATGCGCGATCGCTGACATTCGCCGTCGAACCTCACGGCAAGCCGATGCTCTCGTCGACAGCAGCGAGCGTGGACATCCAATTCAATCTCGCGCACAGCGAAGCGCTGATCGCGTGGGCCGTCGGCTGCGAACGTGCGGTCGGCATCGACGTCGAGCACATCCCGCGGCTGCACAGCCTTTCGACGTGCCCGAGCGCCTTCCTCTCGCCCTCCGAAGAGCAACTGTTGGCGGCGATGGCCGACACGGATCGTGTCGCGCGCATGGCCGAGTACTGGACGCTGAAGGAGGCGTGTGTGAAGGCAGCGGGAACGGGCCTGACGGCGGACGTGGCGCAACTGACCTTCGACATCGGCCCTGGCTCGGCGTGCCGGCTGACTGAAAGCGTGGCCGACGCGGCCCGGTGGGAATTCCGTCTGGTTCGACCGCGCGAGGACTATGTCCTGGCGATTTGCGCCGACCGGTCCGATCGCCCGCTCGACCTGCAGTCGCTGGAGTTCATCCCGACAGATTGGAGAAAGAAGTCTACGGTTTAGCAGATTCCCGGTCTGGACCCGGCTGACAGTGGACGTAGACGCTCGCGGGCGCCGGGAATTGCCCGATTCCCCGGTATTCCTATCCGGGCACGCTGTCCTGGCGCACACGAGGTCTGGCCGGGGCTTTGCTCCGTTGTGCCCCGGTCGCTCTTGCCGGACCAGGCCGTCGTGCAGGCGCGGGGTCCCCGAAAGCCGGCCTGCGTCTTATACCAGGTGTTCATGAACAAGTCGGAAGCGGAGATCCCGCAGTTCAGTATCGCGATCGCGGCCAGTTTTACCGTCGATCCGCTCCTGCCCGGACTTCGATTTCTTGCGCGAGAGCTCGGCGTCGACGCGGCGATCGAGATTGCACCCTACGGCCAGGTTCTGCAAACGCTGCTCGATCCGACCGGCGTGTTCGCGACGCGCGCGCGCGGCGGCAACGTCATCCTGTTGCGCGTCGTCGACTGGCTTCGTGAGCTGTCTGCCGGCGCGTCAACGTCGCCGGAATTCGCGGGACCGCATCTGGAACAGACGGCCGCGGACGTCGAGCGTGCCATGCGCGCGTACTGCGCGCGCGGCACGAACCCGACCTTCCTCGTCATCTGCCCATCGGGCACGCAGTCGCCGGACATCGACGCCCTGATCGCGCGCACCGAGAGCGCCCTCGCCGCGCGGGTTCACGGACTCCCTGGGCTGCGTGTCATTCGCGCCGCGGACTTCCACGTTGTTTACGGCGTGAGCGATGGCGATATCGTCGATTCGCTCCGCGATCGCATCGGCCACATTCCCTACCAGGACGGCTACTTCCACGTGCTGGCGGCGCTCGTCATGCGGCACCTGCACCGGACGTCGGCGCCGGTGCGCAAGGTGGTCGCCGTCGATGCGGACAACACGTTGTGGCGCGGCGTCGTCGGCGAGGTCGGTGCGAACGGTGTCGTGTTCGATGCGGCGCATCGCGAGCTGCATCGTGCGCTGACGCGTCTGGCCGCCAGCGGCGTCCTGATCGCCATCTGCAGCAAGAACGAAGAAGCCGACGTGTGGGAGGTGTTCGACACCCGCGGCGATTTCGGCCTGAAGCGCGAGCACGTCGTCGGCGGGGCGATCAACTGGCAGCCGAAATCGCAGAACCTCCGCGCGCTGGCGTCGCGACTGAATCTCGGCATCGACAGCTTCATCTTCATCGACGACAACCCGATCGAATGCGCCGAGGTGCGGGCGAACTGCCCCGAGGTGCTCACGCTGCAATGGCCTCAGGACGACGACGCGGCGATTCGTCTGCTGCAGCACACATGGGAGCTCGACGCCGCGCCCTCGACCGCCGAGGATGCGCGGCGCACGGCGATGTATCGCGAAGAGCTCAAGCGGCAGGAGCTGCGTGACAGCGCACTGACGCTGCGCGATTTTCTCGACAGCCTGCAGCTCGTCGTCGACATCGCGCCGCTGGCCGATGCCGATCTGACGCGCGCGTCGCAGCTGACGCTGCGCACGAATCAGTTCAACTTCACGACACGGCGGCGCAGCGAGCCCGAGGTGCAGGCATTGCTCGCCACTGGCCGCCACGAAGTCTGGACGATCCGCGTGCGAGACCGCTTCGGCGACTATGGGCTCGTCGGACTGGTCATCACGGAACGCCAGGACGAGCGGCTCGATCTCGACACCTTCCTTTTGAGCTGTCGCGTGCTCGGTCGCGGTGTCGAGCACCGGATCGTTGCCGCGGTCGGCCAGCGCGCCCAAGCGCTCGGGATCCCTGCCGTGCGCATGCGTGTGGACTTCACCAAGAAGAACACACCGGCACGCCAGTTCCTGTCGGCCATCATCCCGACCGCGATCGCGACCGACCAGTCGCTCGAGTGTGAAGTGGCTTCGACCGAGCTGGCGACACTCGCGTTCGAGCCTGCCGCCGACGCGCAGCTGGAGAGCGGAGACGACGGCGACGCGACGGCGGCCCCTGCGGCGGGCGCGGCGGATGTCTCGGCCACGCGCACGCGTGAGGCGCAGATCACCCGGACGGCAATGGCGCTCTGCTCTTTGAATACGCTGGTCGAAGCGATCGACGGGCGTCGAGCCGTTCGCACGACGAGTCCGACGACAACCGCAGACGTCAGCCAGGCGGTCTACGAGACATTTGCACACACGCTCGCGCTACCTGCGACGACGGTGGCGGAGGTCGATTCGATCGAACAGCTCGGATGCGACTCACTGAAGATTGTGGCGATCACGGTGGCGCTCTCCGGCCAGTTCCCATGGTTGCCGCCGACGCTGCTGTTCGAGCACCGCTCGATTCGCGACATCATCGCCAGCATCACGGCGCTGCACCCGGCAAACGCGGCAACCGCGAAGCCCGACGAGACACATCGTCGGCGCGAGCCGGTCGAACGATCGACGCACCCGGTCACCGATATCGCGGTCGTGGGTCTCGACGTTCGCTGCGCCGGCGTGAGATCGGCCGAAGAGCTGTGGGAGCTGCTGCGCACCAAACGATCCTCGGTCACTCCGGTGCCGGAGGACCGCTCGTATTTCCTGCGCCGTTTGCGCGACACGCGTCCCCATTGGGCCGCTCTGCTCGAGGACGTCGACGCGTTCGACGCGGAGTTCTTCGGCATCTCGCCGCGCGAAGCAGAGCTGATGGATCCGCAGGGGCGCCTGCTCCTGCAGACCGCCTGGGGTGCGCTCGAGGACGCCGGATGCGTCGGACGCGGTCGCGAGGCGGACACCGGCGTGTTCGTCGGCGTGATGTATGGCGATTACGGACGCGCGGCAAACAACGCCGCGGCGGACCCTGACAACCCGTACAAATGCTGGGAAGCCTTCAGTCTCGCCAACCGGCTGTCGCAGGTCCTCGATCTGCACGGGCCGAGCATGGCGATCGACACGGCGTGCTCGTCATCGGCCACTGCTCTGCACGTCGCCTGTCGCGCGCTGGCGGCCGGTGACTGCAGCGTGGCGCTCGTCGGCGGCGTCAACCTGCTCCTCGACCCGGATCGCCTCGCGCAGCTGGGTCGTCTCGGGATCCTCTCGCCAACGGGACGCTGCGAGGCCTTCGGCGCGGATGCCGACGGCACCGTGTTCGGCGAAGGCGTTGGCGTGGTGGTGTTGCGCCCCCTGCGCGCCGCGCTCGACCGGAACGATCGCATTTACGGAGTGATCAAGGGGACTGGCGCCAGCACGGGAAGCGGGACCGTCGGGTTTACGGCTCCTCACCCACAGGCGCAGGCGGAAGCCACACGCCGCGCCCTCGTCGCGGCGGGCGTCGATCCGCGAACGATCAGCTACGTCGAAACGCACGGGACCGGAACGCTGCTCGGCGATCCGATCGAGGTGCGCGGCCTGACTCTGGCCTACACCGACACCGCGCTGCAGGCCGGCGAGATCCGCGGCGAACAGCACTGCCGCATCGGATCGATCAAGCCGAACATCGGCCATCTCGAGGCGGGTGCCGGCGTGGTCGGCCTGATCAAGGTGCTGCTGCAGTTCCAGCATCGAACGCTGCTTCCGTCGATCACGTCCGCGCAGCCGAATCCGCAGATCCCCTTCGACACGGTTCCGTTCTCGATCCAGCGGGAGCTGGAGCCCTGGGATCAGGTCACGTTCGAGATCGACGGTGTCCGCACGATCGTGCCGCGGCGAGCCGGCCTCAATTCGTTCGGCGTCGGCGGCTCGAATGTCCACATCATCGTCGAGGAACCGCCATCGATAACCGGTGCACCACCAGCGGTCGAGCGCGGCGCTCACCTCGTGACGGTGTCGGCTCGATCGGCTGAATCGCTGCACCGCCAGGTCGCGGCGGTCGCCGACTCCCTGCGTCGAGAAGGTGACGCGGACCTTCCGGACATCGCCTATACCGTGAACACCGGTCGCCAGCATTTCGAGCGCCGCGTGGCGGCAGCTGGTGCCACGGCGGCAGATGCCGCAGCCGCGCTCGAGCGAGCGGCCCGCGAGATGGCGGATCCCCCGCTGCTCTCTCGATCGCGCAGCGCCGATGCGTCGCGCTCGACGAGCGGGCGGACGGCGTTTCTATTCACCGGACAGGGATCGCAGTACCTCGGCATGGGCGAGACGCTGTACGAGACGCAGCCGATCTTCCGCGATGCGCTCGATGAGTGCGCCAGGCATCTCGATCCGGTGCTTGGATGCTCGCTGCTCGGCGTGATGTTCGCCGATCCCGCGGCGCCCGACGCACAACTGCTCGATCAGACCGGTTTCACTCAGCCGGCGCTCTTCGCCCTCCAGTATTCGCTGGCACGGTTGTGGGCGTCATGGGGAATCCGGCCCGATCTCGTCATGGGTCACAGCGTCGGTGAAATCGCCGCGCTGTGCGTTGCCGGCGGGCTGACTCTCGATGATGCCGTGAAGCTGATCGCCGCGCGCGGACGGCTCATGCAGGCGCTGCCGGCAGGCGGGGCGATGACGTCGGTGATGGCGCCGGAGGCGCGCGTGCTCGAAGCGGTGTCGGCCTGGAGCGACCAGGTCGCCGTCGCGGCGGTGAATGCGCCCGAGCAGGTCGTGATTTCGGGCGCGGCGGCCGCCGTTGAGGAAATCGCGTCGCAGTTCGTCGCTCAGGGGATCAAGACCAAGCCGCTGACGGTGTCGCACGCGTTCCACTCGCCGCTGATGCGGCCCATGGTCGCCGAATTCCGAACCGTCGTTTCCGGGATCCGTTTTCAGAAGCCGGCGCTGCAGTTCGTCAGCTGCGTCACGGGGACGCTGGCGACTGACGAGTTCATGCATCCGGAGTATTGGGTCCGGCAGGTGCTCGACCCCGTACGGTTCACGAGTGCGATCGCGGCCGTCGACGGCGCGGGTGCGTCGGCATATGTGGAAATTGGTCCGCACCCGGTGCTTCTCGGGATGGCACGACAGTCGATTACGGCTGACGAGCGCCTGTGGCTGCCGTCGTTACGCAAGGACTCGGATGCCTGGCAGACGATCCTGGGCAGCGTTGCCACGCTGTACGCGAACGGCGCCGACATCGATTGGGCGGGATTCGATGCGCCGTACGTGCGCCGACGCGTCTCGGCGCCTCACTACCAGTTCCGCCAGAAGCGCTACTGGCTCGATGGACGCCGCACGCTGCAGGATGGCGTGGCTCCGGCAGCTGGCGATGAGGCCCGGACGGTTCGCACCTACGCCATCGAATGGAGAAAGCGAGAGCCGGTTGCGCACGGCAACGTGGCGGAACGGCCGTGGATCATCCTCGCCGATGCGCAAGGGATCGGCGAGCGATTCGCGCGCACGGTGACACAGCGCGGCGCTGTCTGCACGATCGTCCGACCGGACGAAGTCGCGACGTTCGACCTCAATGAAGCGACCCGCGCGGCGGCGACGGCAGGCCGGACCTTGTCAGGGCCGGCTATCCGAGTGGTCGACCTGCGGTTCCTGGATTTGCCAGCCGACGCAACGGCGGCGAGTCAGTCACGCCTTCTCGGTAGCGTGACCTCCGTCACGAGAGCCTTGGCGACCGATGCGCACCAGGGGCACGCATCTTCCCTGTGGCTCGTAACCCGCGGCGGTCAGCAGGTCGTTGCCGGCGATTCGTGCGCCCCGGCGCAGGCCGCCGTCTGGGGATTCGGCCGCACGATCGCACTGGAATACCCGCATGTGTGGGGCGGCCTCATCGATCTTCCGCAGCAGTCCCAGACCTCGGAACTGGACATCCTCGGCCAGGCACTGCTCGCGACGGGCGATGAAGATCAACTCGCCGTTCGAGGCGCAGACGTTCATGTGCCCAGGCTCGCGGATGCCGTCGCCACCGCCTCTTCTGCTCCCGGTGCTATTTCTGCGGAAGGCAGCTATCTGATCACCGGCGGTGTCGGCGCGCTTGGACTCCACACAGCCCGCTGGTTGGCGGACCGCGGTGCGCGTCACCTCGTGCTGACCAGCCGCAAGGCGGCGTTGACGTCCGGCGCAGACTCACTCCTCCGAACCCTCGCGTCTCGCGGTGTGACCGTGATTGTCGATCAGACCGACGTGTCGGACGCCGACGCGGTCAGGCGGCTCGTCGCGAGGTTCGGCTCCGAGTTCCCACCGCTTCGCGGCATCGTCCACGCGGCCGGCATCGACCGCGTGATGCCGCTTCGCGACCTCGCGGTCGCGGACATCGAAGCGGTCCTGGCGCCCAAGGTCGACGGGGCGCGGCTGCTCGAAGAGCACACGCGGGATCTCCCACTCGACACGTGCATCTATTTCTCGTCATTGGCGTCGGTCCTCGGCGCCAACGGTCGGGCACACTATGCCGCGGCCAACGCGTACCTGGACGGCCTCGCATTCGCACGCCGCGCGCGCGGAGCCGCCGCGCTGGTGGTCAACTGGGGCCCATGGGCCGGCGGTGGCATGGCGGATGGTGCCCAGCTCGAGGAATTCGAGCGCATCGGCAACCGTGGGCTGGATCCGAAGGCTGCCGTGCAAGCGCTCGACACTGCGGTAAACACGACGGCCACACAATGCGTGGTGGCCGACATCGAGTGGGGCCGATTCAGCACGGCGTACGAAGGCCGGCGCGCGCGACCGTTCATCGCAGCGGTCAAGAGCTCGACGCCATCCACCACTGCTTCGGGTCGCGACCAGGTGTCACGCAAAGCGCCGCAGTCGGATCATCCCGAGTGGGTCGCCCGGCTGGCTGCGACCGCGGCGGCGGATCGCACGTCACAGCTCGAGACGCTGCTGCGCGACGAAGCCGCGCGCACGCTCGGATTCGACTCGCCCGCCGACATGCCGCTCGAACGCAACTTCTACGAGCTCGGCATGGATTCACTGATGACGGCGGAGCTCGTCGGCCGCCTGCGCAAACGCGTCGGCGTCTCGTGCAGCGCGCTGGTCTTCGACCACCCGAATGTGAAGGCTCTGGCGCCGCGACTGCTCGAAAAGCTTACCGACGCGGTTGCCGCCGCCGGCGCCGAGCTGCCGACGTCCGCCGTCACTGCTCCGGAGCCGGACCTGACAAGGTCCGGGCTACAGGCCACCGCCGGCGAAGCATCGGCCACCGGGTCCGGGACGCAAGTCGAAGGCTACGCCGCGGCCAGCGAGTCCGAGCTGCTGGATTTCCTCAAAGCCGGCTGGCCGCGCCGTCCGGTTGAGACCTTGCTGCCGCGATGGCGCTGGATGTTCGTCGAGTCCGCCCGTCGGCTCGGCATCGAGCCGAAAGTCTGGCTCTATCGCGACGCCGCCGAGATCGTCGGCCACATGGGCGCCATCGCCGTGCGCATGAAAGTTGGCGCCGACGAGCTCTCGACCGCCTGGCTGGTCGAAACGATGGTCCTCGAGAGTCATCGCAACGGAACGATCGGCTCGCGCATCCAGATCGCCGGCCAGGAGGAGATCGGATTTGCGCTCTCCCTGGGGCAGACGGCGGAGATGCGCGAGATCCTGCTGCGTCTGGGGTGGAAGCAGGTGATGCCACTGCAGACGGCGCAGCTGCTGATTCGGCCCGAGCGCGTGCTGCGCGGGAAGCTTCCAGCGCCGGCGGCGTGGCTGGGCGGCGTCGGCATGAGAGCGGCCTCGGCGGTGCGCGACCTGACGCGCGAGCGCATCTCCCTGACCGCCCGCGAGATTCCACGCTTCGATGCCTCTCATGACCAGCTGTGGCCGCTGATGGCCGCCGACATCACGTGCGGTGTCGTGCGTGACGCGTCGTACCTGAATTGGAAATACGTCGATCAGCCGGGACAGCGCTTTCTGCGCCTGGAGATAGGCGACGGCGACAAGACGGTTGGCGTCGCCGTGCTGATGTTCCGCGAAGCGGATGAGACCTATCGCTATCGGCGCGCGTTCCTGACAGACGTCGTCGCGCCGCTGGGCAACGGGCTGCTCTCGCAGATCGTCCGGACGGTGACGACGGTGGCCGCCGAGCAGGACGCGGACGCCGTCGTCTGTCATCACGGGAATGGTCATTTGACGCGTGCTCTTGAGGCGTGCGGCTACCGCCTGCGGGAGCCGTCACGGTTCCTGCTCGCCTACACCGAGGCACTTCCATCGTCCGCTGTCGAGCAGGTGACACGCGGCGACGGGTGGCTGTTGACGCAGGGCGACTCGGATATCGACCGGCCGGGCCACTGAACGACTTCTCTTGGAATGGAGCGAAGCCTTGATTGATCTGCACATGCACACGACTGCGTCCGATGGGCGCCACACGCCGTCGGATCTCGTCGACCGGGCCTTTGCCGCTGGCATCCGCATCATGAGCGTCACCGACCACGACACGCTGGCCGGGTTCGCGCCCGCAGTGGCGGCCGCCACGCGCAAGGGGATGACGGTCGTGCCCGGAATCGAGATCACCTCGATTCATGGCGGCAAGGACGTCCACGTGCTCGCATACTTCGTCTCCGACGAAACCCCGGGCCTCACTGACCTGCTGGCGAACCAGCGCCGGCTCCGGCTGGAGCGCGCCATGGAGATCGCCGACCGGCTGGCAACGCTCGGTGCACCGATCGATGCCGACGCGCTCGTCGCAGAGGCCACGGCGCCTGGCGGCAAGTCGCTGGCGCGACCGCAGATCGCCCAGGCATTGATCTCGGCCGGCCATGTGGCGACTGTCGCCGAAGCGTTCGACACCTATCTCGCGGAGGATGGCCCGGCCTACGTGCCTCACCGAGGAGCATCACCCGCCCAGGTCGTCGAAATCGTCACGCGAGGCGGCGGCGTGGCGTCGATCGCGCACCCGGGCTACCGCCAGCGCGACGAGATCATCCCGGAGATCGTCGATGCCGGGCTCACCGCGCTCGAGGTCTTTCACAGCTCACACGACGAGGCGCTCACGGATCACTATCTACGGCTGGCCCGCCGCTACGACGTCTGCGTCACCGGGGGATCCGATTATCACGGCGAGGGCACGCGCCGATCGGAGTTCTTCGGCATCGTCCATCTTCCGCAGGAGCATTTCGACACGCTGCTCCAGCGCACCGGCCGCTCGCTGCAGCCGGCGCTGGACTGATCCTCGAGTCGATTGGGTCGGTGAAAGGGGCGCGCCGGTCAGCGCGCCGCGTTCCGGGATGCGAGCGCGACCGCGGGTGACGCTGCGGCCGCGCTGAATACCGGTTCGAACAGCGGGGCCACGTATCGCGACCCATACGTGGACAGGTGGTGATCGTCCCGGTACAACGTCTGGCCGTCAGCGGTGACAGCGCAGCGATCCGCGTCGCACAGTTTGACGGCAGGGTTCACGACGACGACGGCCCTCGAGTCGGCGAGCGACCCGAGCACCTCGGAAACAACCGCAGTCCGCCGCGCGTAGGTCTTCATGGACGGCGCGATCAGTGCGTTGACATCGCGCCCCGATCGTCGTGCGACGAGCACCGCGGACGGCACGTCGTAGCCCACTTCCGGCACCTGGCCCACGAGAATCACGTGCCGGTGCATCCCGGTCAACGCCGCGACCGTCCGTTTCAACCCACGCGCAAACATTCCTTCCGCGTCGCCGTCGCCGTTGGCGTACTCGTCCACCAGGTCGCGTTGTCCGACCGGCGCCGACGATCGGCCCACGAACTCGCCTTCAGCCGACGTGGCCCAGCGGCCCGCCAGAATCACGGTCTGCAGCTCCGGATGATCTTTCACGTACGCCAGCATGCGGTCGTTGAACTCTGCGCACGAGCGCCGCCGGGCGTAGTGGATTCCGAGCAGTGGCGAACAGCCGGCTTTGGTGGCGAGCATTCCAGCGCGATGAAACTTGGTCGCGGCGCTGTCCACGGCGGTCGCGACGGAGCGCGCATGTGAATCGCCCCACAGGATGAACGACGCGGAGACGCCGGCAGCGCCAATGTCGCACGGCTGGATGCGCCTGGCCGGAGCATCGAGGCCCTGCTGACACCGACCCCACCGAACCCAGGGCGAGTCCGGCACGCGCGGATCGCTGGCTTGTTCGTGAAGGCCGGGAATGAAACCGCGTTGCCGGTGAATGGCAAGGCCGGTGACGGTCAACACCGCCATCGCCGCGGCTGCCGCCATGAAGAGAGGGCGCCGGGCGGCAAACGCGCGCCGCAGGCGAAACGGCGTCTCGACAAAACGCCAGCTGAGAACCGCCAGGACGACGCTCGCGGCAATCGTGAAGGCGATGGCCGCGGGCGTGAGCTCGACGATCGACCAGTAGCGGGCGAAGACGAGCAGCGGCCAATGCCACAGATACAGCGAATACGAGATCAGGCCGACGAACACCAACGGTCGCGCGCCGAGGACGCGCCCGACATGGGACAAGCCGCCGCTGCCGCTGTAGATCACCAACGCGGTGCCCACGGTCGGCAACAGCGCCGCCGGGCCGGGGAACGGTGTCTGGGCCGTGTAGGCGAACACGCTCGCGCCGATCATGGCGAGACCGATCACGGCCAGCGCGTTGCGCACCACGACGTTGCGCACCGGCGCCAGAGCACCGCAGGCCAGGACGGCTCCGAGCAGCAACTCCCACGCTCGCGTCGGCAGCAGATAGAACGTCGACGTCGGATCGCTGCCGACCATCAGCGTACTGGCCACGAACGACAGCACGGCGAGGCCGATCAGCCACCACCAATGGCGCGCGCGACCGATCTTGACGAGCAGAAGCAGCAGCGGAGGGAAGAACAGATAGAACTGCTCCTCCACGGCCAGCGACCACGTATGCAGCAGCGGCAGTCGTTCGGAATCGATGGCGAAGTAGCCGGAGTCGCGCCAGAAGAGCAGATTCGACGTGAACAGCGTTGCCGCCGTGACGCTGTCGCCGAGGGCAGCGAATTCGCGCGGACCGAACACCAGCGCCGCAACCGCGGCGCACACGCCCATCACGACGAACAGCGCGGGAAAGATCCGCCGCACCCGGCGCTCGTAGAACCGCACGATCGAGAACTCGCCGCGCAGGATGTCGTCGAGAATCAGTCCGGTGATGAGAAACCCCGAAATCACGAAGAACACGTCGACGCCGACGAAACCGCCGCCGAACAGGCTGACGCCGGCGTGGTACAGCACCACCGGCACGACGGCGATCGCGCGCAACCCATCGATGTCCGGTCGATAGCGGACCTTGTCCGCGGGCAGTGGCTGGCTCATGTCACGGTGGTGATCGGGCTTACCGTTCGACGCCCCCGGTGGAGCGCCACATGCGAAGCGGAAGGCCATGCGCCCGCAGCCGCAACCCTGCCTTGTAGACGGTGTCGGCCCAGTACTCGCGCATCAACATGCGGCGCACGACGTTGTCCGCTTCCCAGTAGATCGCGCCGAGCGGCCCTGGAGCCGAGCGCGTCGAGGGCGACACTTCGTATTGATAGCGCGTCAACCACGAGCCGGCGACGGCGGCAAACATCTCCTGCTCGCGCCGGGAGAGCTCGGTCTTCCACTTGTCGAAGTTTCCTGCCCGCAGGTCGCCGCTGGCCTGCGTGCCGACCAGCGCGCTCACACGTCCATCCGGGTCGTCGATGTCGAGGAAGCGCATGAGGCGGGCGAACGTCTCGTGTGTCCGCGTCAACAGATCTTCGTAGCGCAGCTCGATGAACGACGACTCCGGCACCGTGGCACGGAACGCATCCACCGACGCCAGGACATCGCGCCATTCGCATGCGGCCGCATACGCGTTCTTCGCGCCGAAGTGCATCAGATATCCCGAGAGCGCGACATCCCTCCCGTCGCGCACGATGTGGACGAACTGCGCCGACGGAAACAGCTCGCGCAAAACGGGAAGGTGCCGGCTGTACTCCGGCGTCTTGTCACCCCAGCGATCCAGCTGCTGGCATTCGGCGCTCTGCCGCATGATCGCGGACAACACGCCCGCGTATGTCGGCGGATCGGCTTCCCGAACGGCGCGATCGACGTCGAGCCGGATGCCGTACTTGCGCGAGCGCTGGAAGAATCGCTCCCCGCTCACATCGTCGACGAGCTGCCGCCGATTCCGCTCACGGCTCAAGTCGCCGTAGCGGTCGAGCTGATGATAGTAGCGGACGAAGAACTGGCTTTCGGTCCCGAACGCGATCTGCAGGTACTTCCGAAACAGCGTGGCAAGAATGCTGGTGCCCGAACGGCCATGCCCCACGATGAAGACGGGCTCACGTCGGCGGTGCAAAATGGGAGCAACAACGGCAGAATCCGGCAGGCCGCTCAAGAGTTCACATACCTCGCACGCTGGAAGCCAGTCAGTGCAGCAAACGACTCGCCAATCCGGCGGGCGGCGCGTCGCCGATCCGGCCTGGAAGTGTTGCCCGGAACTCGGACCTTGGAGGCAATTGTCGGACTACAGTCTATGGTTTACCAGACATTCTGCGCATGCCGGCCATCCACGCCTGGCGTGTCCAGGGCGCGCAGCAATGCCCGTTTGGCCTCGGCCCAGCGCGAACGTTTGCCGTCCCGCAGCACGGCCGCCTCGGTTCGATATCGAGGGAGCTCGGCCTGCATCCGCCTGACGGCGGCCGCGATCGCGACGGGCGAGTTGTCGACGTGAATCGCGCCGCGATCGAACGCCTCGCGCAGCACCGGCCAATCGGACACGATGACCGGTGTTCCTTGGTACACTGCTTCCCACGCGCCGCGCAGCATGGTGTGATCGCGCGTGGTCAACGTCATGACGGCGCTGGCGTTGGCGATCAGGCTGCCGTACTCCTCCTCGGACAGGAACCCGGTCAGGACGACGTTGCCGGGGATCGCAGGCGCGTCCAGCTTCTGCAGCTTGCTGGCGTTGCCGGTCATGTAGAAGCGGACGTCCGGCAGCTGCGCGGCGGCGGTCAGCATCGCAGCGATCGGCTCGTCATAGTTGAATGAGCACACGATCGCGACCGAGAACGCCCCTTCGGGCTGAAACGCGTTCGTCACACGGTACTCCACCGGCACGTCGCGCACGATCGTGGTGCGTGCACCCGCGCCCTCGAGCAGCCCGGCCAGATGATCGTTGGTCACGATGGTCGTCGCCGCGCGCCGGCAGAGCGCGTTGTGCAGCCACTGCAGATAGCGCCAGCGCGGGTGCAGAAACGCCGCCGTGTGCGCGTCGACGATGTACGGCACGCGGCGGACGCGGCACCAGGCCCACACCGTGAGCACGGCAAAGACGGGCGGCGACATCACGAACACGGCGTCGGGACGCTCGCGGCCAAGGATGCGGAACGTGTCGATCGCCTGCACGAGATACTTCAACCACGCCGTCGCGACCCGGCTGCCGAGCGCGGCGCGATACACCATGTGCGACACGCCGCCGAGCTCACGCGCCGTGTGGTCGCTGCGGCTGCAGTACGGCGCCCAGGAGATATAGGTTGGCTTCATCGGCAGCCGCTCGCGACAGGTTGCGTATCCTGACGGTCGCGGCGCGGCCGTTCTATCCGGCGGATACAGGCGGACGCATCCGATCGTCGCAGATTTTCGAGCGACTGTCGCGCGCGCATCACGTGACGATGCTCTGTTTTCGAACGCCGGCGGACAGCAGGGAGCAGATCGAGCGGATGCGCGCGTGTGCGTCGCACGTCGAAGCGATTCCGTGGCAGGAGACGCCCAAGTTCACCCCACGATTCTACGCGGAGCTCGCCACCACACTGGCGTCGCCGCTCCCGTACACCGTACGCAAGTATCGCAGCAGGGCCATGCGCGATCGGATCCGCGCGCTCCTCGCCTCGGCCGAGTACGACCTGCTCCTGTGCGACTTCCTGCAGCCGAGCGTCAACTGCATCGACGAACGTTTCGGTCCGAAAGTGCTGTTTCAACACAACGTCGAGGCGGTGATCCAGCAGCGTCAGGCCGCACACGCCACCAGTCCCCTGGCCCGCACCTATCTGCATCTCGAAGCCGCGAAGCTCGCGCGTTTCGAAGGCAAAGCGGCACGAATGTTCGACCGCTGCATCATGGTATCGGACGACGACTGCCGCACCATGCAGTCGGAGTACGGGGCGACCAACACCGTGGCCGTTCCGACCGGCGTCGACGTCGAGTACTTCGCGCCAGCAGACGAGGGTCCGGCGCCGGAAATCGTCTTCGTCGGCTCGATGGACTGGCTGCCGAACCAGGACGCGGCGGCCTATTTCGTTCATGACATCCTGCCGCGCATCCGGCAGGTCGTCCCGGCGACGTTCACCATCGTCGGCCGGAATCCTCCCGAATCGCTGCGGCGTGTGGCGGCCGCACTCCCCTTCGTGCACGTCACCGGGACGGTCGACGACGTGCGGCCCTATGTCGCCCGTGCCCAGGCATGCGTCGTCCCGCTCCGAATTGGCGGCGGCACGAGAATCAAGATCTTCGAGGCCATGGCGATGCAAAAGGCGATTGTGTCCACGTCGATCGGCGCCGAAGGTCTCCCCATCACGCACGACCAAGACATCCTGCTCGCTGACGATCCGGCCGCGTTCGCCGACTGTGTGGTGAAGCTGCTGCAGACGCCGGACACGCGCCGCCGCCTGGGCGAGACCGGTCGGCGCCTGGTCGCGTCCCGGTTCACCTGGGACGCCGTGGCCGCGCGGTTTTCCGAGATTTGCCTGGAAGTTGTTCACCAGCGAAGCAAGACACCGGAACGATGACGACCGATCTGACGGCCGCCCTTCGGCGACGAATGGATGGCATGGGGCTGGCATGCATCCCTTGGGCTCTTTTTCGACACCCCGAACCAGCCAGCTCGGATTACCACCCCTAGAGGGAGACGAACACGTGCGAAAAGTGTGCATCTTCATCGGTTCACGCGCCAACTACAGCAGCATCAAGTCGGTGATGCGCGCCGTCCGCCAGCACCCCGACCTGCAGCTCCAGCTGATTGTGGGCGCCTCCGCACTGCTCGACCGCTTCGGCTCGGTGGTCGACGTGATCGAGGCCGATGGATTCACGCCGGATGCGCGCGTCACGATGATCGTCGAAGGCGAAACGCCGGCCACGATGGCCAAGTCGACGGGCCTCGGGCTGCTGGAACTGCCGACGATGTTCGAGCTGCTCAAGCCCGATGTCGTCGTCAGCGTCGGCGATCGGTTCGAGACGATGGCCACGGCGATTGCCGCCGCCTACATGAACATCCCGGTGGCACACACGATGGGTGGCGAGATCAGCGGCACCATCGACGAGAGCATCCGCCACGCGGTCACCAAGCTGTCGCACATCCACTTCCCCGCCAACACCGCGGCGGCAGAACGCATCATCCGCATGGGCGAATCGCCGGAAACCGTGCACGCCGTCGGCTGCCCGCGCATCGACCTGGTCAGCGAGATCGCGCACGGCTCCGGAATCCCGCACGAGGAAGTGCTGAACAAGGATGGTGTCGGCGCCCACATCGACGTGACGAAACCCTTCCTGCTGGTCAATCAGCATCCGGTGACGACCGAATACGGGCAGGGCCGCGATCAGGTCTGGGAAACGCTGATGGCGCTGCACGAGCTGAAGATGCCGACGATGATGCTGTGGCCCAACGTCGACGCCGGCTCCGAGGACATCGCCACCGGCATGCGCACGTTCCGCGAGAAGATGAAGCCGGACTACATTCGCTTCTACAAGAACTTCCCGATCGAGACCTACGTCCGCCTGATGCTCCTGTGCTCGGCGACCGTCGGCAACTCCAGCGCGCCGATTCGCGAAGGGGCGTTCCTCGGCGTCCCGTCGGTCAACATCGGCACGCGGCAGGCGGGACGCGATCGTGGACCGAACGTCCTCGACGTCGAGTACGACCGCGACCAGATCCTCGACGGCATCCGTCGACAGGTTCGGCACGGCCGCTACGCGTCCGACCCGCTGTACGGCGACGGCCGCGCCGGTGGACGCATCGCCAACGTCCTGGCTCGTGCGCCAATCACCGTGCAGAAGCGGCTGGTCTTCGCGCAGCCCGTGTAGGTGCGCCACAGCCGCGTGGCTCGATTCGTCGACATGACTCAGTGACAAGGACATCAGGATGCCGGTGGAGACGCTGAAGCAGGCTGCGGACATGCAGATTCCGTATCGACGTGTAGACGAGTACCAGCAGGTGGACATCTCGCGCCTGCGTCCTGGTGGCTCCTACAAACAGTTGATCGAGAAGCGGACGCACCCGATCGACGAGCTCGTTCGGGTCCACGGCCGCATTCCGCCGGAGCTGCTGGTGCCGCGCGCCTGTCCGACCTGCGGCAGCAGCGATGCCGCGCCGGAGCTCGACAAAGATCATCTGCGCGTCGTGCGATGTCGCGCCTGCGATCTCGTCTACGTCAGTCCCACCTTCGACGAGCAGCACTACAAGAAGGTGTACGCGTCCGAGGAATACCAGAACATCGTTCGCGACCTGGGGATTTCGAGCCACGAGTATCGCGTGCAGCGATTCGGTACCGAGCGCGTCGAGCTGATGGCGCGTCAGCTCACGACGCCGCGGCCGCGCTATCTGGACGTCGGCTGCAGCACCGGCTTCGTCGTCGAGGCGGCGCGCGACAAGGGATGGGACGCGATCGGCGTCGACCTCAATCCCTCGGCGATCGAATTCGGCAAGACACGCGGCCTCGATCTGCGCGCGGTCGATTTGGAGAATTCAGGGTTTGCGCCGGGCAGCTTCGACGCCCTCTCGCTGTTCGACGTGCTCGAGCATCTGTTCGACCCGGTGCGGACGCTTCGTGCCTGCGTGCGGCTGCTGCGCACTGGTGGCATCGTCTTCCTGTACGTGCCGAACTACGACTCCGCCTCTCGCCTGCTCATGGGGAAGGACGCGCACTTCATCTGGCCGACGCATCATCTGAACTACTACACGCCGGCGACGATTCGCGACCTGATGAATCGCGAAGGGCTCGACACCGCCTACATCGCCACCGAAGGGCTCGATATCGTCGATTACCTGTGGTACCGGCGCGAGATGCTGGGAAAAGACGACGGCGGGATCGCCGAGATCGCCGACACGCTCCAGTTCCTCGTCAACGCGGGTGCGTACGGAAAGAATCTGCGCGTCATCGCCAGAAAGCGATGACCGAACGCGGTTCCCTGGGAGCCACGCATGTACGTCCCTGAAGTGCTCCGCACCGTCGGCTACATCGTCACGGCATCAGGACGACAATCGTCGCACCTGGCGCACAAGCGGGAGTTCCACCGCCGCCGGGCAGCCGCCGAACGTCAGGTGCTGACCGAGGCAAAAGCGGACGCCACGCTGTTCCAGGAGAACCGCTGTCCGGCGTGCGGTGTCCGCGCGGGCGAGGCGGCCAGGTTTTCCAATCCGGTCGGTTTTTCCTTCGCCGAATGCCCGGAGGACGGGACCGTCTACATGGACCCGGTTCCCACCGAGTCCACCCTGGCACGCCTGTACAACGACGAGGCGTATACGTTTCATTGGACAGGCGGCAAGAACGCCGACGAAGTCACCGTCAAGACGAAACGGCCGCTGGAGCTCGAACACATCAGGCGCGTCATCTCGCTTCCCCGCACGCCCAAGCCTCGATTGCTGGACGTCGGATGTGCGACCGGTTCGTTCCTGCGCCGAGCCGGCGAGCTCTTCGAAGCCGAAGGCGTCGAGCTCAACGCGGATATGGCGGCGATCGCGCGGAACAATGGCTTGCGCGTCACCACCGGCCGCATCGATGACGTCCCGCCAGAATCCCGGTTCGACGTCATCACCATGCTGCAGCTGATCGAGCACATCACCGACCCTGCTGCACACCTGGCTCGAGCCGCGGCGCTGCTCCGTCCCGGGGGCATCATCTACATCAACACCCCGACCGTGGACTCCGCCAGCTTCCGGTTGTTCCGCGATCGCCACAGTCATGTGAGCAGCTTCGGCCACGTGAGCCTGTTCACCCGTGCCTCCTGGGCACCCTTGAGCGCTCGCGTCGGGCTGACGCTGGTCGCGCACGAGTACTCCGGGGAGCGCGATATCGCCTTGCACGATCTCGCCACGTGGTACTTGCTCCGGCGACGATTTCGGCATCGACTGGCGTTGTACAGTCCTCGCCTGATGTATACCTCGCGACTCGTCGACCGGTTGTCGCTTGGTCTCTTGAGCAACGCCCTCTCGCCGCGTGGTCCGTCGTCGTATCAGTGGGTCATCCTTCAGAAGCCGGGTAACGAGTGATCGTCGCCGCTCGTTCTACGCAGCACACGTCGGAATGACTGCATCCATCACCTGGCAACTCACTCGGGAGCACGGGAAGATCGGTACCGGTAACTGGGCTGCCTTTCCGAAGGAACGCCTCGACGACCTGTTCGCGGCCGCTGAGGGCTGGAAAACAGCCGTGCGCGGCATAGAGCGGCCCTGGCTCTGTTGGTGCGTCGACGACGAGTGGTGCTCGCTGCAGCAGCAGCTCGTTCTGGCCGCCGGATGGACGCCGGTGGTCGGCACCGACGGCAACGTCCGGACACCGCGTGTGATGCCCGGCTCGGTCTTCGTCAACTTCAACGAGCGCCTCCAGCTGCCGGTCATGTGGATGCACTTCCCGCTGGATTTCGTGCACCACTTCTGCGAACGGCTGGCGTTCTGGCATTCCGACGTGCTGCCGCCGGTATCCGTGATGCGGCGGATCGCGAACCAGTTCGACGCGATCGCGGACGGCGAGCTCATCGCGATTCTCGGCGCCGGGGGGCCGTTGCAGTGGATCAACCGCTGGCGGGCCGGCAAGCAGGCGTTTCACAAGCGCTGGAAGGAGTTCACCGGCTGCACCACGGCCGGCGCCAGCCGCAGCATGTGGGAGCACGGTGCCGGGTGGTGGCGGTACCCGCAGCAGCACCCCAATCCGAACTCGACGATCATCGAGCAGGACCCGTTCCGCGAGCATGGCGTCGGCGTCTGGATGTGGCATCGCCACTGCGGCGGCCGCGTCCGCGAGCTCTGCGTCGACATCGAACGGTGGCATTACTCGAATCGCCACCCGGACTACGTGCGCCTGCGCGACGCCAACAAGAAGATTGCCGACAGCAAGCGCGACGAACTGAACCGGAGCTTCGACCTGGACACGATCAGGCGCGGCCTGGGGCTCGAGGACCATGTCTAGCTCGCGACCCAATCTCGTGATTATCGGCGCCACCAAGTGCGGTACGACGAGCCTGCACTACTACTTGAGCCATCATCCCGAGATCTTCATGTCGAAGACGAAGGAGCTGCGCTACTTCGAGAAGCATCGGGACAAGGATGTCAGCTGGTACGAGGCGCAGTTTCGCTCGGATGCCAGGATTCGTGGCGAGGCGTCTCCCCAGTACACGCGCTTCCCGCTCATCGCGGACGTGCCGCCGCGAATGCACGCGGTCATCCCGGACGCGAAACTGATCTACATCATCCGCGATCCGATCGACCGGATCGTGTCGCACTACATGGAGCGGCTCGGCCAGTTCCGCGAGACTCGATCGCTTGCCGAGGTGCTCGACGACGAGAGGAAACGGTTCAAGTACGTCTGTGAAAGCCGCTACCACTCGCAGATCGAGCAGTACCTCACGTACTTCCCGCCGTCGCAGCTGCTGATCGTCACTCTCGAGGAGCTGCACGCGGACCGCCAGCAGACGCTGGCGAACGTCTTCAGATTCCTCGGCGTCGACGATCGGTTTTCCTGTCCGGCCTTCGAGAGCGCGCTCAACGAGAGCTCCACCAAGCGTCGCAAGACGTGGATCGCCGACGTGCTGTACCCGCCGTCGATGCGGCAGGTGATGCGCAAGGACGTTCTGCCTTTCCCGCTCCGCCGCGCCTACATGGGGCTCATCAGCATGATCAGCGAGCCGGCTGAGCGACCGGCGCTTGCTCCGGCAGTGATCGAGGGTCTCGTCCAGGACCTTCGCGAGGACTTCTGCGCGCTGAAGCAGTTCACGGGACGCGACTTCGGGCACTGGCGCCACGCCGCACTATTGAGCGGCACGCGCTGAGATGCCGCAGTCCACTCGAACGGCGGACTAACGCTCCCAGGACGAGAGGTCGAGGCCGGTCAATTCGGCCAGCCGGCGATTCGGTTCCACGAACCGCTCGCGCAATCGAGCGCGGATTGCCGGATCCATCGGGGGATATCCAGGGGCGCGCCGCCGGTTGAAGCGAGTGACGATCCAGCTCGGCCTGGTCCCGCGGCCGAACAGCCGGCGAGACAGCCACTGCACCGTTCGGCTGCGTGGAATGAACGTCTCGTTGGAGCGCGGCAGCGTCGGCACGACGGACACCGGCTCGATGCCCAGGAATGTCAGCAAGTCGTTGACGCGCCGCTGCGGATCCTTCAGCAGCTGCTCGAAGACGACGAAATGCATCTGCTCCATGGGAAAGACGCGCAGGTAGTTCTCGACCTGCAGATGATAGACACTGCGTAACTGATAGCCGCGCCATCGATCGTGCACGATGCGCTGCGGCTCCCGCTCGATCGCCTCTCGAAACGACAATCGCTCACTGCCGTTCTTCACCGAGTGCCAGTAGTGCGAGTAGGTTCGCGCAACGGGATTCCGGAACAGCCACACCAACTTGACGTCGGGCAGGTGCTGATGAATGCGGTCCGCACATTCCGGAACGTACGAGTAGGTCGGCGTCTTCTCCCCGATCGCCGCCGCGCCGTTCGCGGATTCGAACAGCGATGCGTACCACTCGAGCCCGCGCGCGTAGTTCTGGGGATTGGTGAAGAAGTGGACCTCGCCGGGCGGGATGAACACGTCATCGCGCAGAGACAGGAGATCGCGCAGCGTCGACGTCCCGGATTTCATCGCTCCGACGATGATGAAGTTTGGCAGTCTCATGTCATTCCCCAGGGTTGCGCGGATGGCAGGTCACCACGGGCTTCATTTTCACGCCGCCGCCAGCGGTAATCGTGCGCGACCAGGACGCTGGCAGAGCTCGGCGATCCGCTCGGCAAGCGTCATCGCCGCGCGCCCGTCCTTCGCCGGCCCGGCGTGCCTGGTCAGGAACGTCAGCCGGTCACGCCCGCTGTCGCCATCGGAACCCACTTCCAACGCCCTCGCCATCGAGCGCGTCAACTCCTCGACCGAACGGGCGGGCAGCGATCCCCCCTCTTCCACGTACGGATACCAGTCGGGCTCGCCGGAGAAGTTGACGCAGATGCTAGGTGTTCCCACGAGAGCGCTCTCGAGAATCGTGGTCGACGTCGCGCTGATCCACAGGTCGCTCGCGAACAGCAACAGATCGAGATCGCCCTCGAAACCGCGCACGTCGCCCGCGCCCACGGTCCGGGCAAGGACCGCGATCTCTTCGAGCGACATGGCACGCGGGCTCGGATGCTTCTTGACGCACAGCACGACATCCGGATGTTCGCGGACGCACTCGAGTACGCCGCGGATGACAGCTGGAAACCAGGCGTAGGTCTGTGTCGCCAGCACGACGACACGCTTGCCGGCCGGGATCTGCAGCCGCGCGCGCGCCTCCTCTTTCGCCATCCGCCGTGTGACGAGGGAGTCGAGTCGCGCGGGGCCGGTAATCCACACGGCGTCGGCCGGGTAGGCGCCCAGTCCCGAGATGATCTGTTTGGCGTACGAGCCATACGCCGCAAACGCGTCCGGCACCGGCGCGTGTTGGACGTGCCCGCGAGGAGGCGTGTAGGTGATGTGCGCAGGCATGATCGTGCCGTGCTGCACGCCGACCGTCGGAATGCCGAGCTCCGCCGCCGCCGCCATCACGTGCATGGCCGGACGGTACATCTCCTCGCTGACGATGATCGCGCGGACGTTGCCGGCCGCACGCAAGGCACCCCGGAACTGGCCGACCTTGAACGACCAGTCGACGATTTCCGCGACGGCATCCCTGAGGTCCGGGATCACCGCCGGCGCCATGTCCGCGTTGGCGAATCGGAAAGACTCTCTGAACGCCCGCGTCCGCGCCACCCGGTAGAACCGCCAGCACGCCGATACCTGTCGCAGCGCGGCAGCCAACTGGCCGCGGACCGGGACGACCGATTCGCGCACGATCAAGGGCGCGCGAAGGTCGCGGAGAGCATCGATGCCGCGGCGACCTTCGGCATCGGCGATCTGATCGAGCGTGCGCGGAAGAAACGCCTGCTCGATCGCCGGCGCGGCGGTGGTCAGCGCATCGGTGATCTCCCGCCAATAGACCGGCGTGAGAACGCCGTCACGCAGCGACAAGTACCGCTCGAACCTCGATGAGAAAACGGCGACGGGCCGGTCCGAGCGTGCCCAGAGGTGCGCGCGTCGCAGTGCTCGCCGGCACCGAATCACGGACGGAATGCTGCGAACCCAGTGGAGCAAGGCACGGCCCGTTGCGCGCAGCGCCCAGCGCAGGCTCACGGTCACGTTGCGCGCGGCCGGTGCGGCACACCCGGGCAGGCGCTCGAACGGAATGCCCGCCTGTCGTGCGCGCGACTCGATGAGCGTCGTCACGACCGGGTGCCTGGTGAACAACAGGATCCGCACCGGCGCGTAGCGCTCGAGTGCTCGATCGACCAGCGCCATCCAGCGAAACAGACGAAACGCTCCGTGGTTGACCTGACGGTCGACACCGATGCTCGTCCACCAGATCGAGTACCGCTCGTCAACCTTGAAGAGATC
>Ga0081539_10002288_pt1 | contig 27746 bp, 26 predicted proteins | sample TabmetS4T2R2_FD_71023 | JGI IMG/M metagenome (GOLD analysis project Ga0081539, IMG submission 71023) | Tabebuia heterophylla rhizosphere microbial communities from the University of Puerto Rico - S4T2R2 | ecosystem: Host-associated > Plants > Roots > Rhizosphere ... | reverse complement strand
GACCAGGCAACGGCGCTTCTCCGCGACGGGCGCTGGGAGGACGCACTCAGAACTCAACGCCGCGCCCTGAAGGCGCTCGAGGGCACGTACTCCGACGGCTTCCGCTACGAGGCGTATGCGGCCTACAACATGGGCAAGGCGCTCGCCGAGCTCGGACGCTGCGAGCAGGCGCTCACGTACCTCGATCGCTCCGAGGAGCTGCAGGGCCACCGTCGCGAGATCGACGAGGCCCGGGCTCGGTGTGAAAACCAGGACTAGCGGCCGACCCTGACCAGCGCGTCTCTGAAGGCCTCCTCCGCGTCGTCACCGAAGACCGCGAAGACGACCCGCTCGAGGCTCTGCGGCTCGTAGCTCGAGACCTCGTCGACCATGATCGCGGCGCATTGGTCGAGCGGGAAGCCGCCGACTCCGGTGCCGAAGGCCGGTAATGCGAGCGAGCGCGCCCCGACTTCGTCGGCGAGCTCGAGGCAGCTGCGCGTCGTTCGGCCGACGAGATCGGCGCTCGTGCTCAGATCCTGACCCATGACGGCGCCGTGGATGACGTACTGCGCCTTGAGCTTTCCGCCCGAGGTCGCGACGGCCTCGCCGACGGCGATTGGACCCTTCGACACAGCCTCGCGCTCGATCTCTTCACCGCCGACGCGCTTGATCGCACCCGCGACACCGGCTCCCATCCAAAGGTGGTCGTTCGCAGCATTTGCGATCGCATCGACCTCCAGCGCGGTGATGTCGCCCGCGACTACGTCGACTTCCACACGAGCAACCTACCGCCCCGTCGGGCTCATCGCGGGGCGTGACTTCGGTGCGAGCGGCGACGGCTTGACGCCGAAGACTCGCGCGACGTTCTCGGGCAGCCACCAGTTCCAGCGGCCGAACAGCTCCATCGCGCTCGGGACGAGCAGCGCCCGGATGATCGTCACGTCGATGATGATCGCCGCGGCGAGCCCGAAGCCGAACTGCTGGAGGCCGAGGATCGAGCCCACGACGAAGCCCATGAAGGCGGAGAACATGATCAGGCCGGCAGCGGTCACGAGCCGGCCCGTCTTGGCGAGCCCCGTGGCGACCGCTTCGTCGTTGCGGCGCCCGTTGTCCCATTCCTCGCGCATACGGCTGACGAGGAACACCTCGTAGTCCATCGAGAGCCCGAAGAGCATGGCGAAGAGGAAGATCGGGATCCAGAACTCGATCTGGTCGAACGACTGGAGCCCGAAGGCGCTGCCGCCACCCCACTTGAAGACCATGACGAGCAGCCCGTAGGCAGCCCCGATCGAGAGCAGGTTGAGAATGATCGCCTTCAGGGGCAGCAGCAATGAGCGGAAGGCCCGCAGGAGCAGGAAATAGGTGAGGACGAGGACTACGAGCACGAGCCAGGGAAAGGCGCCGTACGCGGTGTCGATGACGTCGACCGAGCTCGGCGGCCCGCCTCCGGCGTAGACGTCGACCGACGACGGGAAGCCCGCCCGCGGGACGTACCGGTCGCGGAACCGCTTGACGAAGTCCATCTCCTGCGGCGAGCCGTACTCGTGCTTGCCGACGATCTGGACGTGCAGGTAGCGGCCGTCCGCGGCGAGAGCGGACGCGGGGCTGTCGGCGCCCGAGACCGCGGCCACCTCCGGGTCGGACTCGACGTAGGTGGTCAACCGCTGGATCGCCGCCTGGACGTCGGCGGTCCGGATCCCGCCTGGTCGGTGGGTGTCGACGATGACGTCGCTCGGAGCGGTGGCTCCCTCGCCGAGCTCGGCGGAGAGGATGTCGAGGCCCCGCACGCTCTCCAGGTCCTGCGGGATGCCCTTGTTCGTCCCAGGCCCGACCTCCAACGAGAAGACCGGGAGGGCGAGCGCGATCAGCACCGCCGTCGCCACCGTGGCCACCGGCAGCGGGCGGCGCATGATGAAGCGGGCGAGCCGACCCCACATGTTGTTCTCCTCGTCTGCCCGGCGCTCGACGATCCGCTTCGGCACGAGCCGCACACGGTCGAGCTTGTCCACGATGAGGTAGAGGAGCACGGGGAGCAGGGTCAGAGCGCAGGTGACCGAGACGAGGGGGATGATCAGGCCGCCGATTCCGAAGCCGCGCATGAAGGGCAGCGGCATGGCGAGCATGACGGCCAGCCCGATTGCGACAGCGGTCCCGCTGAAGACCACGGCGCGGCCGGCCGTCGCCATCGTCGTCGCGATCGCGTCCTCCTTCTCGGCTCCTGCCCGACGCTCCTCGCGGTAGCGGTAGACGATGAAGAGCGAGTAGTCGATCGCGATCCCGAGCCCGATGAGCATGACGAGGTTCTGCAGGTAGGTGGACAGCTCCATGAAGTGCGCGAAGATCCAGATGATCGCGAGCGTCGTCGGGATGGCAGTCGCGGCGAAGATCAGCGGCAGGAGCACGGCGAGCGATCCGAAGACGAAGAGGAGGATGAGAGCGGCGAGCGGGATCGCGGTGTAGAGCTCGCCGACCTTCGCGTCGCTGGCGAAGACCTTGTCCGTGTCGTACGTGACCGCTGCCGCACCCGTGACGTAGGTGTCCGCGCCGGCGATCTGGCCGATCGCCTCGCGCACGTCCTTCGTGTAGCCCTTGGCGTCGGCCGGCTCGAGGTTCGAGACGATGATCGCCTGGACGGTGGTATCCGAGACGCGTTGGACGCCGGCGAGCTTGCCGGTCGGGACGACCTTCACCGCGCGAGCCGCGGCGGCGGCCACCTGCGGCTGGATCCGAGTGGCCGAGCCGTCGGCCTTCGCCCGGGCGACGATCTGGAACGAGCCGTCGGAGCGTCGTCCGTATTCGTCCTGGAGGATCTTCTCCGCGCGCGCGGTGTCGCTGCCGGGAATCGAGAACCGGTTCGTGAGCAGCTTGCTGAGTCCCGACATCGTCCAGCCCGACACGACGAAGACGACCGCCCACGTGGCGATGACCGCCCAGCGATAACGGATCATGGTGCGGGTCAGACGTTTCAAGCCGGGTCCTCCCGAGCGGAGTTAGCGCAGACTAAGTTAGTGCAGACTACGCGTCGCGTCAAACGCGTCTGCGAGACCGCTTCCGCTCGTTCACCGGACGGACGTTCTTCACAGCGGCGAACCAGACGTAGAGGAGGAAACCGGCTGCCGCCCCGGCGGTTTTGACGATGCGCCCCACCGGTACGATTCTCGCATGCGTCCGCGCAGGGACGTCGATCGTCTGAGGGACGAGATGGAGGAGCTGTTCGCGGGCCTCAGCCAGGTTCCGCGGCTCGTGGCGTCTCGACGAGGTTTCCGCCCCGCTGTCGACGTCTACCGCACCGAAGACCCACCCGCCTTCACCGTGGTCGTCGAGCTCGCCGGAGTCGATCCCGGGGACGTCGAGGTGGTGACCGCGGGCACCACACTGGTCATCCGTGGCGTCCGCCGCCGCGGCCGCCACGAGCGGGTCGTCCACATGGAGGTCGACTACGGACCGTTCGAGCGCCGGATCTCGCTTCCGGACCCGGTCGACGCCGAGACGGCACAGGCTGCGTACCACCACGGCCTGCTCGTGGTGACCCTTCCGGTCGCCGCGCGCGCGACCCGTCCGGTGACGGTGCAGATCACGGCAAGGGAACGACAATGAGCGCCGTCGAGGATCCGCGCGCGACTCCGGAGGAGCCCGAGCCAGAGGTTCTCACCGAGAAGGTTCTCCCGATTCTCCCGCTCAAGGAGACGGTCGTCTTCCCCGACTCGATGGTGCCGCTCGCCATCGGGGAGGAGCGCTCGATCCGCCTGGTCGACGAAGCGGTGGCCAACGACCGGCCGATCGCGCTCGTCACCTCGCGGGAGAGCGAGCAGGAGGCGCGCGCCGCCGAGGATCTCTACGAGGTCGGCACCTCGGCTGCGATCCACAAGATGATCCGCGTCCCCGACGGGACGCTGCGGATCCTCGTCCAGGGAGCCCGGCGCATCCGGCTGACCGGCCTCGTCGAGCAGGAGCCTTACCTCGTCGGCGAGTTCGAGGACATGCCCGACGTCCCCGGGCCCGAGATGCAGGTCGAGGCGCTCGCGCGCAACGTCGAGGCGCTTTTCTCCCGCATCATCGCGCTCGTCCCCTATCTGCCCGACGAGCTGCAGCTCGCCGCGGCGAACGCGGACGACCCGAGCTCGCTCGCGAACCTCGTCGCGACGACCCTGCGGCTGAAGGTCGCGGAGAAGCAGGAGCTGCTCGAGCAGGCTGAGGTCGAGGCCAGGCTCCGCAAGCTGACCGTGATCCTGAACCGCGAGCTCGAGGTGCTCGAGCTCGGGACGAAGATCCAGTCGCAGGTGCAGTCCGAGATGGAGCACTCGCAGCGCGAGTACTTCCTCCGCCAGCAGCTGAAAGCGATCCAGGAAGAGCTCGGCGAGGGCGACGAGCAGCAGGCGGAGATGGCGGAACTGCGTGGCCAGATCGAGGAAGCCCGCCTCCCGGAGGAGGCCGACCGCCAGGCGCGGCGGGAGCTCGACCGGCTCGCGAAGCTGCCGCCGGCGGCCGGCGAGTACGGCGTCATCCGCACGTATCTCGAATGGATCTTGTCACTGCCCTGGACGAAGACGACCGAGGACGACCTCGACCTCCGGAAGGCGCGCGAGATCCTCGACGAGGACCACTACGACCTCGAGAAGGTGAAGGAGCGCATCATCGAGCACCTGGCCGTCTCGAAGCTCAAGCAGGACCTCTCCGGCCCGATCCTCTGCTTCGTCGGCCCGCCCGGCGTCGGCAAGACCTCGCTCGGAAAGTCGATCGCCCGCGCGCTCGGCCGCAAGTTCGTCCGCATCTCGGTCGGCGGCGTCCGCGACGAGGCGGAGATCCGGGGCCACCGCCGCACGTACATCGGCGCCATGCCCGGGACGATCATCCGCGCGCTACGCGACGCGGAATCGAAGAACCCGGTGTTCATGATCGACGAGATCGACAAGATGGGCTCCGACTGGCGAGGAGACCCGTCGAGCGCGATGCTCGAGGTGCTCGATCCGGCTCAGAACTCGAGCTTCCGCGACCACTACCTCGATCTTCCATTCGATCTCTCGCGGATCCTCTTCATCTGCACCTCGAACCAGCTCGAGACGATCCCTCCGCCCCTGCTCGACCGCATGGAGGTGATCCGGCTCTCGGGCTACACCGAGGAAGAGAAGCTCGGCATCGCCAAGCGCTATCTCGTGCCGAAGCAGCTCGAGGCGCACGGGCTCACGCCCGAGCAGATCAGGCTCTCGGACAACGCACTCCGCCACCTCATCCGCGAATACACGCGGGAAGCCGGGGTCCGCAACCTCGACCGCGAGATCGCCGCTCTCTGCCGCAAGGCGGCCGCCGAGATCGCCGCGGGCAAGCGCAAGCGGGTCCGCGTCGACGAGCGACGTGTGCGGGCATGGCTGGGGCGCCCACGCTTCCAGGGCGAGGTGCGGAAACGCACCTCGGACCCCGGAGTCGCCACCGGCCTCGCGGTCACCCCGGTGGGCGGCGACGTCCTCTACATCGAGGCGACTGCCATGCCCGGCGAAGGCAGACTCATCGTCACCGGCCAGCTCGGCGAGGTGATGCGCGAGTCCGCGCAGGCGGCCCTCTCCTGGGTGCGCAGCCACGCCGAGGATCTCGGGCTCGAGCGGGATTGGTTCGAGGGCAAGGACGTCCACATCCACGTCCCGGCCGGGGCGGTTCCGAAGGACGGCCCGTCGGCAGGAATCGCCATGGCGACCGCGCTCGCCTCGCTGGCTCTCGGCCGGGCTGTGTCCGAGGACGTGGCCATGACGGGCGAGATCACGCTCACCGGACAGGTGCTTCCGATCGGCGGCGTGCGCGAGAAGGTGCTCGCCGCACAACGGGCCGGCGTCACGACCGTCGTCTTGCCGAAGGAGAACGAGGGCGATCTCGACGATCTGCCCAAGGAAGTCCGCAAGACGGTGACGTTCGTCCTCGCCGACGCGATCGACGAGGTCATCGAGGCCGCCTTCCCCGGCGGCAAGGTGCTCGAGTTTTCCTCGGCGGCCCGCGGGTAGATACTTCCCGCGACAGCAAAGAAAGGACGAGACGAATGGCGAAGGCAACTGACAAGGTCAGCGACGCGGTGGACTCCGCTCGCCCGTACGTCGAGCGGCTCGCCCGCGACGAGGAGCTCCACGACAACGTCAAGCGGGCGTACGAGTCCGCTCGGCGAATCTACGACGAGCTGCTCGGCGACCGCGGCACGACGGGCATGGCGCTCCGCGTCGCGCGCGACAAGGACATGCAGAAGGAGCTGCGCAAGACGGTCGAGGAGCTGCGCGAGGCCGGGCGCCGCGCGCAGGGCAAGGAGTCTCACACCGGCCGGAACGCAACGTTGCTTCTCGCGGGCATCGCGCTCGGCGTGCTCTTCAACCCGGCCACCGGGCCCGACACCCGCAAGTGGCTCAAGGACAAGCTGTTCGGCCCCGAGCAGTCCTTCGAGTCCTACGAGAGCCAGACGAACGAGAAATAGGCGGCTCGGGCGGCTGGCCTTGGGCTAGTCGCCCGAGAAGCCAACCGGCGCTTCGACGATCTTCGGCCCCGGTGGGCCCTCGCCGAAGAGCGGGCCGGCGTCGAGCAGGGTCGAGAACTCACCCGGGTCGAGACCGCTCATCGTCGAGATGTCCTCTGCCTCCAGCAGGACGCTCGCGGGCGGCGGCGCTTTCCCGCTCGGCGGCGTCCAGCCTGAAACGCTGATCGCGAGGTCGGCCTGCCGGTGCCAGGCCAGCAGGTACGGGTACGGATCGACGACGCCGTCGTAGCCCTTCCAGAGGAGCTCGACGGGATGGACTTCGAAGTGCAGGTGCGGCGGCGTCCCTTCGGCATCACCGGTGTTCCCGACGAACCCGATCACGTCGCCCGCGTGCACGTGTGCCCCGTCCTGCGCGAGCGGCGAGTATGCCGAGAGGTGAGCGTAGTAGAACTCGTTCCCCTGCATGTCGCGTAGCCAGAAGCGGTTCCCCCCGATCGTGTTCCAGCCGACGAGGAAGAGCGTGCCGTCGGCAACGGCGAGCACGGGCGCTCCTCGGGCCGCGAAGACGTCGTTGCCGTGGTGCCAGGCGGTGTCGGCCCGCGGCGCGCCGAAGTCGTCGCTGAAAGACGTCGGGCCGTAGACCGGGAAGACGTAGCCGTTGGCCGTGAGCTGAGGCTTCACATTCGACGGCGGCGCGCTCACGATCGGGGGCGGCGACGGGTGCGAGGGCTGAACCGGGGTCGGTGCAGGCTGCGGCAGCGGTGGCGGCGTGGACATCGAGGACACCTTCGGGGCCGAGGCGGCCGCCTCGCCGTAGCCGACGAAGATCTCCGTGCCGGCCGGCAGCCCCCCGTGGGCTGCCGTCAGATGCACGTGCATGCCGGTGACGAAGGAGCGGTGGCCGCGCCGGGAGCTGGTGTTCTGCCGGACGACCGCCTGCTCGAGGAGGACGACGTAGCCCCAATCTCCGAGCGGGACGCGCGCGTTCGCGCCCGTCGACACCGGCGTCCCCAGAACGGTCAAGCCCGAGATGGACGACCGCCCAGTGCTTCCGCCCGCGGCGGTCGCCGTCGCGTGCGCGGCGGCGCGGACGTCGACCGAGCTCGCCGTGACCTCACCGCCGAAGAGCGAAACCGAAGACACCGACGTAAGCGCACGGGCAGTCCCACGGGCACCGCCCGGCGTCGCGTTGGTCCCCGCAGAAATCTCCCCGACCGAGATCGCGCCGCCTGCGTACGACCAGTTCACGAGGGAAGCCGCCGCCTGCGGCGGCGAGACGATGGAGCCGGCCGTCGCAAGGGGTTTGCCCGGCACGACGACTCGAACGCCGAAGGCGCGGGCAGACGCCTCTGCTCTCGAGACCGCAGCTCCCGCGGAGCCACCCAGGACCAGTATCGCCAAGGCGAGCATGACCCCTAGAACGACCCTCGCTCGCACGATTGAGAGGTTATCGCTGCGCACGGCTCTTTTGCTATCGGTCATATTTCGTCCGGCATCGAGGCCGAGCATGCCCAAGCCGCCATCGAGGCGCTGCTCGAGGAAGGTGGAAGCTGCCTCCGCCGTGGCTAGCGGCTAGTCGAGCTCGCGGGCGAATCTGCGAAAGCGCTCGCGGGCCTCGTCGTCCGGGCCGACCGGCTCTTCCTCGGCGAGCTTCGGGTCGGCCGCGACCTCCCTGGCGACAGCCCTCACCTCTTGGGCGGCAGCCGCGCGGTGCTTCGGATCGGCGAGGAGCTCCTCGACCCACGTGCGGCCGCTTTGGGGCTCGACGTCGTGCTCGACGAGCAAGCTCCCGAGCAGGACACCCACGCGGATGTAGGCGAAGGTGCGGAACGCGAGCTGGCGGCGCGGCGAGGAGACGAGCCCGGCCAGCTCGTCGTCCTCCTCGAGCAGCCTCGCGACGAACTCTCCGATCGGCTCGTCGACGAGCGGAAGCCAGACGTCCTCTGCCGACACAGGGGAAGCTTAGTGCCGAATCGACCAGGCGAGACGAGCGGCGATGACGAGAAGGAGGCAGGCGAAGAGCCGCCGCAGAGTGTCGTCCGAAAGGTTGTCGGCGAGGATCGCGCCGCCGACCACTCCCGCGGCCGAGGAGAGTCCGATGACGAGCGAGGCCCGCCAGCGGACGAAGCCGCGCTCGTGCTGACGCCAGGCGCCGATCGCAGCGACGGGGATGATGGCCGCAAGTGAGGTGGCCTGCGCCTCGAGGTGCGACAGCCCGATCACAAGCGAGAGCGTGGGCACGAAGAGGATCCCGCCGCCCACGCCGAACATGCCCGACAGGACGCCGGCCGCGAGGCCCAGCACGATGGCGAGCGCAATCGTCATCCGACGAAGAGGCGCACCGCGATGCCGAATAGGAGCAGGCTGAAGAGCCCGACGAGAACGCGTGAGGAGACGCGCTGCTGGAGCGAGGTCCCGACGAGCGTCCCTGCCATCGCCGGCAAGCCGACCAGGGCGGCGTAGCCCCAGCTCACCTCGCCGAGGACCCCGAAGACGATCATCCCGAAGAGCGCCGTGAGCCCAATCGCAGCGAGCGACGTCGCGGTCGCTTCGGCGGCCGCAAACCCGGCCAGGAGGACGAGCGAAGGGACGATCAGCGTGCCGCCGCCGACTCCGAACAGCGCGCTGAAGAAGCCCGCCGCGACTCCAATGCCGATGAAGACCGCTCTCGACCGAAGCAGCCCGGCCACGGGCCTATTCTCCCCGCGATGGCGGCCGACCTGCTTACGCCGTTCCGAGAGGCGCCCGAGCGGAGCGCCCTCATCTTCGACGTCGACGGCACCGTGGCTCCGATCGCACTGCGCCCGGAGCTCGCAGCCGTCCCGGTCGACACACGCCGCGAGCTCGAGCGGCTCGCGAGCCGTTATCGCCTCGTCGCCTTCGTGACCGGGCGACCGGGCGCGGAGGCCGAGGCGCTCGTCGGCATTCCGGCCGCCCGCTACGTGGGGAACCACGGGCTCGAGCTCGATCCCGAGGCAGCTGCGCTCACAGCCAAGATCGCCGAGTTCCGCGACTCCGTCCCCCTCGACGTCGAGGACAAGGGGCTCACGCTCGCCTACCACTACCGCGGAGCGGAGGACGAAGCGATCGCACGCGCCGCCCTGGAAAAGGTCGCCGCCCGGGCGCGGGAGGAAGGGCTCGTCGCGCGCTGGGGACGCAAGGTGCTCGAGATCCGGCCCGACGTCGACGCGGACAAGGGCACGGCCGTTGAGAGGCTCGCGCGGGGCTCGGGAGCGACTCGTGTGCTCTACGCGGGCGACGACTCCACGGACATCGACGCGTTCGAGCGCCTCGGGGAGGCGTCGCTCGAGCACGTCGTTCGCGTCGCTGTCAGCTCGGCCGAAGCGCCCGCAGGCCTCGTGTCCGCAGCCGATCTCGTGGTGGCCGGGCCGGAGGAGCTTCGCATGCTTCTCGCGAGCCTCTAGCGGGTACAGAGCCGCCGATGCGATTCCGACGCGGCGCCCGGCTCGATCCGGGTCAGGTCACGGATGTACGCGGACGCCGGATGGGGGGAGCCGGCGGGCTTGCCGTGGGCGGCGGCGGCGTCGGGCTAGCCGTGCTCGTCATCTACCTGCTGGTGACCGTCCTCTCCGGCGGAAGCGGCGGCCTCGGCCCCCTCGGCCAGCTCCAGGACCAGCGCGTCGGCCAGGGCGACACGCCTTCCTCCGTCTCGAAGGACTGCAAGACCGGGCAGGACGCGAACGAGCGGGAGGACTGCCGTATCGTCGCCGTGGTCAACAGCGTGCAGAAGTTCTGGGACGGCGTCTTCCAGCGCAGCAACCGGCAGTACCAGTACGTGGACACGGTCTTCTTCACGGATCAGGTCGACACCGGCTGCGGCACTGCGAGCTCGCAGGTCGGGCCCTTCTATTGCCCGCAGGATCGGCTCGTCTATATCGACCTCGGTTTCTTCGACGACCTGTCGTCGCAATTCGGCGCCAAGGACACGCCGTTCGTCGAGTCGTATGTCATCGCCCACGAGTACGGACACCACGTCCAAGACCAGCTCGGCGTCCTGCGCCAGATCGGCAACGACACGCAAGGCCCCGAGAGCAAGGCGGTGAGATCCGAGCTGCAAGCCGACTGTTACGCCGGCGTCTGGGCCGCACACGCCGTCGAGACGAAGCTGATCGTCGACCTCACGCAGCAGGACATCAACGACGGCCTCGACGCGGCCTCGGCGATCGGCGACGACCGCATCCAGGAGAAGGCGCAGGGACAGGTCAACCCGGAGACGTGGACGCACGGCTCGTCGGAGCAGAGGCGGCGCTGGTTCTCGCGCGGCTACGAGACGGGTAAGCCGGCCGAGTGCGACACCTTCACCGGCTCAATTTAGGAGCTCCCAGACGCGGGCGATGTCTTCCTCGGTCGTGCGCGCGTTCCCGACGGCCACGCGGAGGACGAAGCGCCCGTCGAGGCGCGTTCCGGAGAGGAACGCCTCTCCCGAGTCGTTGACGCGCTCGATGATCGCCTGGTTCTCCTCGTCGCTCCCTTCCCGGCGGAAGCAGACGACGGAGAAAGCCGGCCGGACGACGAGCTCCCAGCCTTCGCCCTCCTCGACCCAGGAGGCGAAGAGCCGCGCGAGGCGCACGTGCTCGCGGATGAGCGCCTGCAAGCCGTCACGGCCGTAGTAGCGAAGCACCGCCCAGAGCTTCAGCCCCCGGAAGCGCCGGCCGAGCGCGGGGCCGAAGTCCTTGAGATCGGTGACCTGTGTGTTGCGGTCCGGCATGTACTCCGGGTCCGCGCTGAACACGCGGAAGAGCACGTCCGGCCGGCGAGTCCAGACGCAGGAGCAGTCCATCGGCGTGAACAGCCATTTGTGCGGGTTGATGACGATCGAGTCCGCTCGCTCGGCGCCGGCGAGGGCCCAGCGGAACTCCTCGCAGACAGCCGCGGCCCCCGCGTACGCCGCATCGAGATGGAGCCAGGCACCGGCACGCTCGCACAGCTCGGCGATCTCCGGCGTGGGGTCGACTGCCGTGCTGGAGGTCGTCCCCGAGGTCGTCACCACCGCGGCCGCGCCGTCGATCTCCGCTGCCACCGCATCGGGCCGCAAACGGAACTGCGCGTCCACCGGCAGCGCGCGGAAGGGGAGCCCGACGAGCCTGGCCGCCTTCTCGACCGAGAAGTTCGCTTGCTCGGAAGCGAGCACCGTCCCGCCTGGACGTAGCTCGCGAGCGGCGGCGAGGGCAGAGATGGTGGCGATGGAGGCAGTGTCCTCGATGTGGCCGTGAAGCCCCTCCGGGAGCCCAACCAGCTGCCGCAGCCAGTCCACTGCGAGCTCCTCGACCTCGGTGCCCGCGGGCGAGGTGCTCCAGAGCATCGCGTTGACGTTGAGCGTGGCGGCCAGAAGCTCGGCCAGGATGCCCGGCTCGGAGCCGGTGTTTGCGAAGTAGCCGAGGAAACGCGGATGGTTCCAGTGCGTGATGCCCGGGAGGATGTTCTCGTCGAGATCGCGGAGAATCGCCTCGAACGGCTCGCCCCGCTCGGGCGGTGACGACGCGAGCGATCCCCGCACCTCGCCAGGCTCGACCCGGGCCGCGACGGGCAGCTCGCCGACGCGCTCGAGATAGTCGACCACCCAGGCGATCGCAGCCTCCGCGTCGCGTCGAAACTCCTCCCCGCCCAAGGCTGGCTTGTGTTCCACCGGCACAAAGTCCTTTTCCGCTTGTTTGCGTGGTGTCACCGCGACCCCGTCCCCCGCATGACGCGCATTCTCGAAGAAGGGCGCTTTGTGCGTGTGGAACACAAAGTCATGGGGTCATCGGCCCCTCGGCTGCTTCTTCATCAGCTTCTTGACGTCGCGCCACGGACGCGCGTTCACGACTTGCTCACGCGTGAGCCAACCGCGGCGAGCCTGGGCGACGCCGAGACGGAGGTTCTCGAGCTCGTGGAGCCGATGGGCGTCGGTCGAGATGACGATCCGAACGCCCGCCTCCGCAGCCGCACGAGCATGCGTGTCGATGAGGTCGAGGCGGTCCGGCTGCGAGTTGATCTCGAGGAATGTGCCCGTCTCGACCGCCTTCTCGAGCAGGGCCTCGAAGTCGACGTCGTAGGCGTCGCGTCGGTTCAGCTTGCGACCGGTCGGGTGACCGATGCAATCGACATGCGGATTCTCCATCGCCGCGCTGATGCGCCTGGTGAGCTCCTCGCGAGGCTTGTCGAAGCCGGAGTGAACCGAGGCCATCACCCAGTCTCGCTCGTGCAGCACGTCGTCGGGCATGTCTAGCGAACCGTCCGCGCGAATGTCGACCTCGATCCCGGCGAGCACCTCGATGCCCTGGAGGCGCTCGTTCAGCGCCGTTATCTCTTCGGTCTGGCGCTCGAGCCGCCCGTCTCTCAGCCGTCTCGCGTGATCGCTGATCGCCAGATACCGCCGACCGAGGGCACGCGCGGCCTCGACCATCTGCTCGAGAGTGCCCCGGCCGTCCGACCAGTCGGTGTGGGAATGGAGATCGCCGAGGACGTCCTCGAGCTCCACGAGCGGCGGCAGGGACCCGTCTCGCGCCGCTGCCAGCTCCCCGCGGTTCTCCCGCAGCTCCGGAGGGATCCACTGGTAGCCGAGGAAGGCGTAGAGCTCCTCCTCGTTCGCCGCGTGAAAGACCTCGTCGGTCTCCACGTTCTTGACCCCGTATTCGGAGATGGACAGCTTGCGGCCGACGGCTTCCTCACGCATGGCGACGTTGTGCGCCTTCGACCCGGTGAAGTGCTGGAGCAGGTTCCCGTAGCTCTCGGGCGGCACCACCCGCAGGTCGAAACGAAGGCCGTCGTGGGAGACCACCGTCGCCTTGGTCGAGCCGTGCGCCACGATATCGGCCACCCATGGAAGCGCGACGAAGTGGGCCGTCAGCGCCGCGGGGTCGCTCGCCGTGGCGATGATGTCCAGGTCCTTCACGGTCTCACAGCGGCGCCTCACGCTGCCGGCCTCTGAGACTCGCTCGGCAGCCGGATGCTCCCGCAGCTCAGCGAGCGCCCGCTCGACCGCCGGAAGCACCTTCCCCAGAAGGGGCTTCCGCTCAATCGCTTTTTTTGGCTTCGCCAGCTCCTTGAGGATCTTCTCCTCGGTCTTGGGACCGAGCCCGGGGAGGCCGGCCAGCCGGCCTTGCTCCGCCGCAGCCCGCAGATCGGCCGCCGATTGCACCCCGAGCTCGCTGTAGAGCTTCCTCGCCGTCTTCGGCCCGAGCCCGGGCACGTGCATGACCTCGACAAGGCCGGAGGGGAGCTTCGCCCTGAGCTTCGCGACTGCCGCAAGATCGCCGGTCTCCGAGTACTCGAGGATCTTGTTCTGGATCGTCGTTCCGATCCCCGAGAGACGGGTCGCGTTGCCTTCCTGGGCCAGCTGCGCAACCGGCACCGCCGACTCGCGGATGCGCGTCGCCGCGCGACGGTACGCGGTCAGCCTGAACGCGTCGGCGCCGTCGAGCTCGAGCATGTCCGCAAGGAGCTCGAACTGCTCCGCCAGCTCGGCATTCGAGGGCAGTGCACGGGCCACGCGGCGATGATACGCGGGTGCGGGTCGTCGTCTGCCTGCCGACGTACAACGAGCGCGAGAACCTCGAGCCGATGCTCCGTGCGCTCGACGATGTCGTGCGCCGGCACGACCTCGACGCCCGCGTCCTCGTCATCGACGACTCCTCACCCGACGGCACAGGCGAGCTGGCGGACCGCCTCGCGGACGAGTTCGGCTTCCTCTCGGTGCTGCACCGCGAGCACAAGGAAGGCCTCGGACCCGCGTACCTCGCCGGTTTTGTCTGGGCCCTCGCCACCGACGCCGACCGCGTCGTGGAGATGGACTGCGACTTCTCGCACGATCCCGAGGACCTCCCGCGCATCGTCGCGGCCACTCAGGATGCCGACCTCGCTCTCGGCTCGCGCTACGTCGACGGGGGCGGCACGCGCCGCTGGGGGCTCGGCCGGCGGATCGTCAGCCGGTTCGGCTCGGTGTACGCGCGGACGATCCTGGGTGTCGGCGTCCGCGACCTGACCGGCGGCTTCAAGTGCTTCCGCCGATCGGTGCTCGAGCAGATCGGGCTCGAGCGGATCACGACGAAGGGCTATGCGTTCCAGATCGAGACGACGTACCGCGCGCTGCGCGCGGGCGCCCGTGTCATCGAGGTTCCGATCGTCTTCGCGGAGCGGGAAGCCGGTCGCTCCAAGATGAACCGCGGAATCGTGCTCGAGGCGATGACAAAGGTGCCCGAGCTGCGAGTGCGAGCCCTGCTGAACCGTCTTTAGGCGTGGCTATAGTGGGTGCATGGTCAGGGATGTCACAGACGCGACTTTCGAAGAGGACGTCCTGCAGTCGACTCGTCCGGTGGTGGTCGACTTCTGGGCCCCGTGGTGCGGCCCATGCCGCGTGGTCAGTCCCATCCTGGACGACCTGGCGGGGCAGCACGGAGATCGCGTCGTCTTCACGAAGCTGAACGTGGACGACAATCCGGCGACCGCCTCCCGGTACAACGTGCTCTCGATCCCCACGGTGATCCTGTTCGAGCACGGCGAGCCGCAAGACACGGTCATCGGAGCGCGCTCGAAGAGCCATTACGAAGCCGCCTGGCAGCGCTGGCTCTCAGAAGCCGCCTAGCGGCGGAACGCGTCCCAGCCGGCTTCCGGTAGCTGGGGCTCGACGCCCGAGCCCTCCTCGACGTGCCCGACGATCGGGAATCCGCTCGCATGGGCGTCCTCGGGCGTGAGCGCGGCGAGCAGCTCGTAGTCCTCGCCCATCGTCCAGAACGGCAGATCGGCGACCCGCTCGATGCCCTCCGCCCTGGGGACCGCCTCTGGGTCGATGACGAGCCGCACACGGGACCGGTCGGCGATCCGAGCGGCATCGCGCAGGATCCCGTCCGAGATGTCGATCATCGCGTGCGCGACGCGCGCCAGACGCCGTCCTTCCTCCAGGCGATACGGCGGCCGCTGCTGGCGCTGGACCAGCTCGTCGAAGCCGCCGCGGCGGTGCGCCATCGCGTAGAAGCCCGCTGCGGCCGCGCCGAGCGGCCCGCTGACGACGAGCTCGTCGCCCGGCAGGGCGCCCGCGCGGCCGGGAACGCGCTCACTCCGACCGAGCGCCGTGATCGTCACCGAGACCAGCGGGGACGAGGAAAGGTCCCCCGCGAGCACGGGTACACCAGGCTCGTTCAGACCCTCGTAGAGCTGCGTGATCGCCGAGCTCGTCGTCGTGGCAGGTGCCGCGAGCGTCACGACCAGCCCTTCGGGCTCGGCGCCCATCGCAGCGAGGTCGCTGAGGTTGACGGCGACCGCCTTGTAGCCCAGCTCCCGCCAGGACTCGAGCTCGACCGGGAAGTGGACTCCTTCGACGACCGTGTCCTGCGTGACCACGCGCCCGTCGGGGAAGACGGCGCCTTCGGCGTCGAGGTCGCCGATCAGGCCGCGCCGCTCGAGCTCCGCGAGGAGCCCGACCTCACCGATCTCTGACAGGTGCATCGAGTCCGAAGACATCAACGGGACCGGAACCCGTTCCGATCTCGGTGAGCCCCGCCCGCACGGCTTCCGAGGCCACCTGCGCCGCCCCGCGCACGGCATCCTCGAGCGACTCGCCGCGTGCGAGGAAGGCGGTCAGCGCGGCGGAGTGTGTGCAGCCGGCACCGTGCGTCGCCCGGTCGCCGTAGCGAGCGACGTCGATCGGAACGTGCCGGTCGCCGTCGAACAGCCAGTCGACCGCTTCGCTGCCATGCCCGCCGGTCACGACGACGGCGTTCGCGCCGAGCTCGTGGATCGCCTCGGCGAGATGCTCGCGATTCGCCTCGTCGGAGTAAGGAAGCCCGACGAGCGCGCAAGCCTCGTGCAGGTTGGGGGTGACCACCGTCGCCAGCGGGAAGAGCCGCTCGACGAGCACCGAGACGGCGTCGTCCTGGAGAAGCTGCGCGCCCGAGGCCGCGACCATCACGGGGTCGACGACCAACGGCACCTCCCGCCCCGCGAGGAAGTCGGCCACGGTCTCGATGATTCGCGCACTGAAGAGCATCCCCGTCTTGGCCGCGTCGACGCCGATGTCCCCGAAGAGCACGTCGAGCTCGTCGCGGATGAACTCGGGCGGCGCCTCGTGGACCGAGCGCACCTCGGTCGTCGACTGCGCCGTCAGCGCCACGATCGCGCTCATGCCATGGCAGCCGAGCCGCGCGAACGCTTTCAAGTCGGCCTGGATGCCGGCCCCCCCGCCCGAGTCCGACGTGGCGATCGTGAGGCAGCGTGGAACCATTCCGCGCTGAGGCTAGCATCGGGTCCCGTGACGACCGCCGCAGCAGTTTGGGACGACCTCCTGGCGGGCGAAGAGCTCGCCTACACGACCGAGGTGCCCGCCCGTGACCCGGACGTGGTGCCGATCCCGGAAGGGCTGCATCCCCGCGTGCGGGACGCGCTCGCGGCGCAGGGCCTCACGGGCCTCTATCGTCATCAGGCCGCGGCCTTCGCGGCCGCCTCGCGGGGCGAGCACATCGTCGTCTCGACCGGCACCGCCAGCGGCAAGACGCTCGCCTTCAATCTGCCGGTCCTCGATGCGCTCGCCGCCGAGCCGAAGCTGCGAGCCCTCTACCTCTACCCGACCAAGGCGCTCGCGCAGGACCAGGCTCGCGCCCTCTCCTCCTACGGGCTTCCACGCCTACGGCCGGCCATCTATGACGGCGACACGGAGGCCGAGCGGCGCTGGCAGATCCGCAAGTGGGCGAACGTCATCCTCACGAACCCGGACATGCTCCACGTCGGCGTCCTCCCGCATCACGACCGCTGGGGCGACGTGCTCCAGAATCTCCGCTACGTCGTCGTGGACGAGGCGCACGTCTATCGAGGCGTCTTCGGCTCGCATGTCGGCAACGTCCTGCGGCGGCTGCGGCGCGCAGCGTCGATCTACGGCGCCGAACCGCAGTTCCTGCTCGCGTCTGCCACGATCGCAAATCCCGGGGAGCTCGTCGGCTCGCTGCTCGGGCTCGAGGCAACGGTCGTCGGCGAGGACGGAGCACCGAGAGCCGCCAGGACGATCGCGTTCTGGAACCCCCCGGTGATCGACGAGCAGCTACAGCTCCGGGCGAGCGCTCTCGGAGAAGGATCGCGCCTCCTCGCCGAGCTCGTCCAGCGCGGCTTGCGCGCGATCTGCTTCGCCAAGTCCCGCAAGTCGGCCGAGCTCATCCACCGCTTCGCCTCAGAGCGCGTGGGGCCGGAGCTCGCCGAGCGCCTCTCTCCCTACCGGGCCGGTTACACACCCGCCCAACGGCGCGAGATCGAGCGGCGGCTCGTCGAAGGCAAGCTGCTCGGCGTGACGGCGACAGACGCGCTCGAGCTCGGCATCGACATCGGGCTCCTCGACTGCGCCATCTCGGTTGGCTTCCCGGGCACCGTGGCCAGCCTGCGCCAGCAATGGGGACGAGCCGGCCGCCGCGCCCGCGGGCTCGCCGTGCTCGTAGCCAGCGAGGACGCCCTCGACCAGTTCTTCATGCGGGAGCCGGAGGCCCTCATGGCACGCGACGTCGAGGCGGCCATCCTCGATCATGGCAATCCGCGGGTACTGGATGGCCACGTACGGTCCGCAGCGTTCGAGGCGCCGCTCGACGCTCGCGACGTTCCGTTCCTCGGGCGAGAGGCGCTCGAGCGCGCCGAGATTCTCGCCGAGGGCGGCGAGCTGAAGCGGACGAAGGCTGGGTACGTGTGGGCGGGACGCGACTACCCGGCCGCACGGTTCTCCCTGCGGTCGACGACGCCCGACGCCTTCTCGGTCGTCGACGTCGGGACCGGCACGATCCTCGGCCTCGTCGAGCGGGAACGCGCCTACTCGACGGTGCACGAGGGGGCCGTGTACCTGCACCTGGGAGACTCCTACCGGGTGCTCGAGCTCGACCTCGACGCGCGCACGGCCTTCGTCGAGCCCTTCGCGAGCGACTACTACACGCAGCCGAAAAAGGAGACGACCACCGCCATCGAGCAGGCCGAGCTCACCCGGACGCGGCTGGGCATGGAGGTGTCCTTCGGGCGAGTCAGCGTGACCGAGCAGGTCGTCGCGTACCAGAAGAAGAGCATCCGCGACCAAGCGACGCTCGAGCTCGTGGCGCTCGACCTCCCTGAGGCCACGTTCGAGACGGAGGCCGTCTGGTATCTCCCCGAGCCGTGGATGCTCGAGGGGCTCGAGCAGATCGAGCGGCTGCTCGGCTCGCTGCACGCCGCCGAGCACTCCATGATCGCACTGCTGCCGCTGTGGGCGATGTGCGACCGGTGGGACATCGGTGGGCTGTCGACGAACCTCCACTTCCAGACGGGCCGGCCGACGGTGTTCGTCTACGACGGCCATGCAGGCGGAGTCGGGATCACACGGCGCGGCTACGACCAGCTCGAAGGCTGGGTCGCGGACACCGAGCGCCTGCTCGCGGGCTGCCCTTGTGAAAGCGGCTGCCCATCGTGCGTCCAGTCGCCGAAGTGCGGCAACCTGAACGAGTTCCTGGACAAGACCGGGGCGCTCACGCTCCTCCGGCGCATGCTCTCCGCGGACCCCTAGCGGGAAGGCCGTGAGGGGCCGGCGGAGCCGGCCCCTGCACCGAGGCCGGACTAGCGTGCGCAGCCGACCGGAGCGTTGAAGCCGCCGTCACCGACCGTCAACGGCGAGCTCCCGACGTCCTTCGGGATGAGCCCGGTGATGACGTCGCTCTGGGCGCGGTTCGCGCCGGTATTGGCCACGTCGGTCACACCGCATACATTCGCCAGGGTGAGCAGCGGCGTGATGCCGTGCACGTGCGCGGACGCCGGCGCTCCGCCGAACAGCGCTGCGATCGCGAACGCGGTCGCCACCAGCACCAACAGTCGTTTCATGAAACCCTCCCCTCGGGGTCGTTTGGCGATGGCTACGGGAGCAAGGGACGAGCGGATTGCAACGGCGTGAGGCACGCGGAGGGACGCTCGTCCTCGGCGGCGGCTTCGCCGGCGCCTACGTCGCGCGGCTGCTCGGCAAGGAAGGCGCGACGATCGTCAGCCGCGAGAACTTCATGCTCTACACGCCGATCCTCCCGGAGGCGGCATCCGGAACGCTCGAGCCGCGCCACGTCGTCGTCCCGCTACGCATGATGTGTCGGAACGCAGAGCTCGTCCTCGGACACGCAACGGCCCGCGACGCGGACAGGCGGACAGTGCACGTGGAAACCGAGGTCGGCCCGAGCGAGGTGCGGTACGAGCGCCTCGTCGTCGCCCTCGGAGCCGTCGCGCGGACGCTTCCGATCCCGGGACTGGCCGAGCACGCGCTGGGGTTCAAGAGCCTCGCCGATGCCATCTACCTCCGCAACCACGTGCTGCGCCAGCTCGAGCTCGCGGACGCTGCGCTGACGGCCGAGGATGCGAAGCGTCACCTGAGCTTCGTGTTCGTGGGCGCGGGCTATGCCGGCGTCGAGGCACTCGCCGAGCTCTCCGACCTCCTGCGCGACACGGCGCGCTTCTATCCGCGCCTGAAGGGCGTCCGTCAGCGCTGGGTGCTCGTGGACGCGGCCCCGAAGATCCTGCCGGAGATCCCGAAGCGCCTTGGCGAATACGCCGCCCGCGAGCTCTGGAAGCGAGGCGTCGACATCCGCGTCTCGACCACGCTCGACTCGGTGGAAGCGCACGCCGTGACGCTGTCCGACGGCACCCGGCTCGAGACGGAGACGTGTGTCTGGACGGCCGGCGTGAAGGCGAACCCGCTGCTCGGCAAGCTCGGCCTTCCGCTCGACGAGCGCGGCCGTGTCGTCGTCGATTCGACGCTACGGGTCGAGGGCCTGCCCGACGTCTGGGCCCTCGGCGATTGCGCGGCGGTGCCAAACGAGGCGACGCCCGGACAATTCGATCCCCCGACGTCTCAGCACGCGCTCCGACAGGCCAGACGCCTGGCGAAGAATCTCAAGGGGACGCCGAAGCCCTACTCGTACCGGATGCTCGGGCAGGTGGCCACTCTCGGTCGCCACAAAGGGATCGCGGACGTGCTCGGCTTGCGCCTGCGAGGCTTTCTCGGCTGGTTCGTCACGAGGACGTACCACCTCTACCAGCTGCCGCTCCTCACCCGGAAGCTGCGCGTGGTGACCGACTGGACCGTCTCGCTCTTCTTCCGGCGCGACATCGCCGAGCTCGGGATGCTCGGCCACCCCGCGCCTCTGCGCGATGACACCTGAGCTCGAGCGGGCGACTGCGTTCGAACGCGAGCTGCAGGACGCGGCGGCGGACCGTGTCGAGACCATCCCGCTCGGGCAGGCGCTCTTCACGGACTCACTGCCGATCGTCTGGTCGCTCAACTTTCTCCGTGTCGAGGACGCCGGCTCGACCGCGGCAGAGATCGCCGCCGAGGCCGAGCGGCTGCAGGGGGGAGCCGGCCTCGAGCACCGCCGGGTCTCCATCCACGACGAGGAGGCCGGTCGCGCCCTCGAACAGGGGTTCCTCGAGCTCGGCTGGAAGCCCGAGATCTTCCTCTTCATGACTCCCGGCCGCGAGCCCCATCGCGCCGTCGAGACGACCGACGTCGTGGAGGTCTCCCGCGAGGAGCTGCGACCGATCCGCGAGGCGATTCTCCGAGAATGGCTCGGCAAGGTCGACGACGAGCTGCTGGCGCAGCTTTCGGAGTCCGACCGCCGGTTCGCCGCGGCAGGGAACGCCCGTCATTTCGCCGTGGTGCTCGACGGCAAAGCCGTCAGCTCGACCGACCTCTTCACCGACGGCAGCACGGCGCAGATCGAGGACGTCGGAACGCTCCCCGACCACAGGGGGGCGGGCTACGCAAGCGCCGTCGTCACGAGGGCGCTCGCCGAGGCCCGGGCGATGGGCCACGAACTCATCTTCCTCGTCGCCGACGCGCGCGACTGGCCGAGGGAGATGTACCACCGGCTCGGATTCGATCCGATCGGTCAGACGTACGCGTTCCTGTTGAGCGAGAACGCCCCGTGAACCTCGAGCCGCTCTACAACCTCCGACTGATAACGCCGAGACTCGAGCTCCGTCTCGGCACGCACGACGAGCTGGTGGAGGTCCACGAGCTCGCGCGCCGCGGTATCCATCCGCCCGACGAGATGCCCTTCGAGAACCCGTGGACCGACCACAGCGGCGATGAAGACTTCGTCGAGCAATGCATTGCGTTCCACGACTCGACCCTGCGTGACTGGCGGCCCGACCGGTGGTCGTTCAATCCGCTCGTCTTCCTCGATGGGCGCCCGATCGGTTCACAAGGCATGCGGGCCGAGGACTTCCCGACCCGTCGCGAGGTTGACACTGGCTCGTGGCTCGGCCAGGCCTTCCAGGGCCAAGGCATCGGGACCGAGATGAGAACCGCCTTGCTCGAGCTCGCTTTCCGAAGCCTCGGTGCCGACGCGGCCTTCTCCGGCTCTGTCTTCGGGAACGAATCGTCGAGACGCGTCTCCGAGAAGCTCGGCTACGCGGTCGTCGGCACGAGCACGATCGCTCCGCGTGGCCAGCCGGTCGAGAAGTACGACTTCCGGCTCGAGCGGAGCGAGTGGCGGGCGCCCTTCGCGGTCGAGATCGAAGGCGCCGAGGCCTGCCTTGGTCTCTTCGGCGTCAGCGAATCCGCTTGAGCGCTGCGCCGAGGGACTGTCCGCCCTGCAGAACGGGTGCGAAGAGGTCGCCGTCCCGCTGGATCCGTCCGCGCACGACGTCCATCGTGAAGTCGAGCGGATCCAAGCGCTCGTCGACCTCGTCCCAGCGGAGGGGCGTCGACACAGGCGCACCCTCGCGGGGCCGCACGGAGTAGACCGACGCGATCGTCTTGCCCTCCCCGTTCTGGTTCGCGTCGATGAGCACGCCGCGTCGCTTCGCCTTCGACCACTGCGTCGTGACGAGACCGGGGTGCGTGCGCTCCAGCGTCGAGGCGACGATCTCCGCGAATTCACGCGTTTGCCCGTAGGTGTAGCGGCGACTGATCGGCACGAGCACGTGGATGCCGTCGGAGCCGCTCGTCTTCGGGTACCCCTGGAGGTCGAGAGCGTCGAGGATCTCCTTGATGAGCAGCGCGACCTGAACGGTTTCCCTGAAGCCGACGTCGGCTGACGGGTCGAGATCGAAGAGGACGAAATCGGGGCGCTCCGGCTTGTCCACCCGGGAGTACCACACGTTCGCATCGATGCAGCCCATGTTCACCATCCACAGGAGCGCGAGATCCTCGTTCACGAGCGGCACCTGGATCCGCCGCTTGCGCCGAGGGGTCTCACGGGTGGAGACCGTGAACGGCCGCGTCGGGATCCACTCGGGCATCCCCTTGGGCGCGTCCTTCTGGAAGAAGAACTTCCCGAACGCGCCGTCGGGATAGCGCTTCATCGTGAACGGGCGGTCCTTCAAGTGCGGGACGAGAACGTCGGCGACGTCGCGGTAGTACGCGATCAGGTCGCCCTTCGTGATCCCCTCGTCCGGCCAGAAGGGCTTGTCGAGGTTGGACAGTCGCAACGCGCGTTGGCCCCGTTTGATCTCGGTCTCGATGGGATCCTCCCTTCGCACCTCGTCGGCCGCCTTGTCCTCGCGCAGGTCGATGAACCGCGGCGCGCGCAAGTGATCGTCGTGCGTCCACTCGGCGAAGACGACCTCAGCCACGAGCATCGGCTCGACCCAGATGACGTCACCTTTCCGTACCCGGGGCATCTTCGGGACGTCGGCAAGCGGCGGAGCGTCGCGGGCGAGCGGCTTCAGACGCTCCATCAGCTCGTCGAGCTTCTCGTCCGTGAAACCCGTCCCGACGTTGCCGACCCATGTGAGGCCCTGTCCGCGCCGGACGGCCAGAACGAGCGAGCCGATCGAGCCGCTGCGGCGGCCCTGGCCCTTCGTGTAGCCGACGACGACGAACTCCTGGCGCTGGAGCCCCGGCTTCACCTTCAGCCAGTCGCGACTGCGACGCCCCGGCTCGTAACGCGACTGCGCGCGCTTCGCCATGACGCCTTCGAGCCCCTGTTGGATCGCGGCCTGCTCGAGCGCACGTCCCTCCTCGAACGCTTCGGAGAGCTGCACCGTCTTGCTGCGGCGATCGAGAATCTGCTCGAGGCGCTCGCGCCGCTCGACGAACGGAAGATCGACGAGCGGTTCCCCCTCGAGCTCAAGGAGGTCGAAGACGTAGTAGACGAGCGGGTAGCCGCCCTTCTGCATCGCCGAGAAGCTCGTCCGCCCTTGCTCGTCGATCGCACAGACCTCTCCGTCGAGCACACAGTTCGACGTTCTCAAGGCGCGCGGGATCGCGCTGGCCACCGCTCGAAACCGCTCCGTGTAGTCCTGGTCCTTCCGCGTTCGCAGCTCGGGGTCGCCGTTCACGACGTAGGTCACCGTGCGGTAGCCGTCCCACTTGGCCTCGAAGAGCCAGCCGCGCCCGGCGGGAAGCTTCTCGGCCAGCGTGGCGAGCATGGGCGCATAGCGGCGATGAGCGCGCTCGCGGGTGTCCTCGTCCCGTTTCTTGATCAGGAGCCAGTTCTTCTCGTCGCCCGACAGGCGCGCAGGCACGAGGGCCCAGAGGCCCTGCAGACGCTTGCCCGCGAGGCGGACGGTGAGACCACCGTCCTTCTTCTCTTCGACGAGCTCGTAGGTGCCGTTGTCCCAGACCTCCACCTGGCCGGCGCCGTACTCGCCCTTCGGGATCTCGCCCTCGAAGGTGGCGTATTCGATCGGGTGGTCCTCGACGTGCACGGCCAGGTTCCGCTGTCCCGGCTCGAGCGGGATGCCCTTGGGGACCGCCCAGCTCGCGAGCGCCCCGTCGCGCTCGAGGCGGAAGTCGTAGTGGAGCCTGCGCGCGTCGTGGCGCTGGACGACGAAGATCGGCTTCGTCCCGCCGCCCCCATCGCCGCCGAAAGGCTCCGGGGTCTTCCTCCGATCGCGCTTCCGCTCGTACTCGCCCAGACGTGCCACGGCACTAGCATGCCTTGCCGGCGACCGTTCTGAACGCCGTGGTGTTTAGCCGGACCGGCGCCGGGTACAAGCCTCCGCGAGAAGGCTCCTTTGCGACTTCTCTGCCGACCAGGGGGGGTTGGTACTTGAGGCCGGTAGAGATACCGGCCTCAAGGCCCTAGTGGAAAGGTGCGGAGGAGCAGGGGAAAACTCTGTGGATGCTGTGGACGGGCGGTGACGAGCCCGTTACTCGAGAAACACGCCCATATGGCGGAATTTTCGGTGGCGCGCGTGGCGCCGCTCACGAGAATCCACGCCTTCCACATCCAAAAAAGCCTCTGTGAGTGAGGCTCCGAGGAGACGGGCGGCCTCGTCGGGATCGGTGTGCGCGCCGCCCGGAGGCTCCGGGACGACGGCGTCGATGACGCCGAGCTCGAGGCAGTGGACGGCGTCCGGCTTGAACGCTGCGGCGGCTTTCTTCGCCTCGCCGGCGTCGCGCCAGAGGATGGCCGCGCAGCCCTCCGGCGAGATCACCGAGTAGATCGCGTTCTCCTGCATCAGGACCCGGTCGGCCACCGCGATCGCGACGGCGCCGCCGGAGCCACCCTCGCCGATGATGCACGACACCGTCGGGACGCCCAAGCGCAGCATTGCGAGCTGCGAGCGGGCAATCCAACCGCCCTGCCCGTGCTGCTCGGCGAGGACGCCCGGGTAAGCACCCGGGGTGTCCACGAGCGTGACGACAGGGAACCCGTGGCGGTCGGCCACCTCCATCGTGCGCATCGCCTTGCGGTAGCCCTCCGGGTAGGTCATCCCGAAGTTCCGGTGCGTGCGCTCGCGGATGTCCCGGCCCTTCTGGTGACCGATCAGCGCCACCGTGCGGCCGTCGAAGCGTCCTAGGCCGGTGACGAGCGCCGCGTCGTCGGCGAGCGAGCGGTCGCCGTGAAGCTCGATGAAGTCGTCGAAGATGCGCTCGACGTAGTCCAGCGTGTAAGGGCGATCCTGGTGGCGCGCCAGCTCGACGGCGTGCCAGACCTCGTCTGCGCTCGGCTCCGCGCCAACCCGGTCGATTTGGCGCTGCAGGCGCGCGAGCTCCCCGGACACACCCACTCCGCGGAGCAGCGGCAGGTCGCGCAAGCGCGCGAGACGCTCTCGCAGCTTCAGTTGCTCGACCGCGCCCTGGGTGCCTTCCTCAGTTGCCATTGCGCTCGAAAAGCGCCAGGACACGGCCGAGGTAAGGCCGCAGCTCCTGGCGGGTCAGGATCGCGTCGACGTGGCCGAAGCGTTGGTTGGACTCGGCGAGGCCGAAGTCATCGGGCAGCTTCTCGCGGGTGGTCTGCTGGACGACGCGGGGCCCGGTGAAGGCGAGGAGCGCGCCCGGCTCCGCGACGATGATGTCCCCGAGGCTCGCGAAGCTCGCCAGCACGCCGGCCGTGGTGGGATGGGTCATGATCGAGATGAACGCCGCCGGCGCCTCGCGCAGCTCGTCCACCGCGGCCACCGTCTTCGGCAGCTGCATCAGCGAGAGAATGCCCTCCTGCATGCGCGCGCCACCCGAGGCGGTCACGCAAACAAGGGGCACGCGCCGATCGGCCGCGCGCTCACAGGCACGCGCGAACTTCTCCCCGACCGCACTTCCCATCGAGCCGCCCATGAAGCCGAAGTCCATCACCGCGAGCTCGCAGGCCCGGCGCTCGATCATCGCCCCGCCGGCGATCATCGCGTCTCCGAGGCCGGTGCTCACCTCCGCCTCCGCCAGCCGCTCCGTGTACGCGCGGAGATCGAAGAACCCGAGCGGGTCTGCCGAGCGCAGCTCGGCATCTGCCTCCGCGAACGTGCCGCGGTCGGCTAGCTGGTTGACGCGTTCTCGCGCCCGGACCGGAAAATGGTGCCCGCATTGCGGGCAGACCCGCATGTTCGCGTCGAGCTCCTCGTCCTTGTAGTGGGAGTGGCAGCTCGGGCACGTGTTCGGATGCTTGCGCTCGGGCTCGGGCTCCGGTCCTCGGTGCTCGATTGAGACGTCGATCCGGCTCGCCATCGCGGCCCTATCTTATGGCCTGCTCGTCAGAGCCCTAAAGCGCCGCAGAGACGGGCGAGAGGCGGCACGTTTCCCGGATCGGCGGAGAGCCCGCTGAGGCCCGCTCCGGCGATCGGCTTGGCGGCGGCGATATCGCGCAGGATCTGCTCGCTCTCGGAGACGGTCAGCCCGCCCGGCTCGGGCATGTAGGCGGCCACCGCGTCAGCGGGATCGAGGACGTCACAGTCGAAAGCGACGTAGACGGCATCGGTCCCCTCGAGCGCAGGCGCGACTCCTTCGGCGCCCGTGCGCAGGCCTGTTGCGGCGATGAACTCCTTCTCCGGCGGATCGAGGTTGCGCGCGCCCACGAGCACGGCGTCCTCCGGCTCGACGGTGCCCGAGTCGAGCAGCATCCGAAACGGCATTCCCCACTGGTTCCCGCTCGGGGAGCTCTCCGGCGTATTGAGGTCGCCGTGCGCGTCGAACCAGACGACCGCCAGCCGCCCGTAGCGCGTCGCGAGCGCCTCGATCGCGCCCACGTGCGCGCAGCAACAGCCTCCGAGGACGACCGGGAGCTCGGGCAGAGAGGCCGCGAGCGCGAGGTTCTGCTCGGTGAGAGTCTCTTCCTCGATCACGGCAGCCTCCGGATACGGCAGCGGCAGGAAAGCGGCTTCGACCATCTCCTCGCCGCCGTCCCCCCACGCGCGCGGCACCCGCACGAGGCCGGCGCGAAACGTGCGTCCGCACGAGTGGCACTCGTACTCCCCACGGCCGAGGGCCACCGCGGTGAGCGTCCGGCAGTCGGGACAGCGCGCCCGCAAGGTCGACATCTCAGCCGCCCACCGGCACGAGATCGTCGAGCACGTCCGGGAGGCGCGTGAGATCCTTCAGCTCCGCCTCGCGAGGCATGTCGCTGGATTCGTGCAGGCGATTGATCCAGACGGACTTCAGCCCGATCTGAGCGGCCGGCTCGATGTCGTGGTAGAGGCTCGCGGCGACGTGGGCGTGGCGCTCGCGCTCGGCGTCGTTGTGCTCGAAGAAATAGTCCCAGTGCCCCGCCGCCGGCTTGTACGACCCGGCCTCGGCCGCGGTGACCCTCGCGTCCACCGTCACCCCGATGCGCTCGAGCGAGGCCGCCAGAAGCTCGGGATCCGTGTTGGAGAGGATGCCGAGCTTGAACCCGCGCCCGCGCAGCTCAGCGAGAGCGCCGGGCACTTCAGGGAAGGGCCGCCAGGACGGAAGCGAGTCGGCCAGGGAGTACTCGTCCTCGACGGTCAGCGGCAGCCCCTCGTCGGAGGCGAGGAGGACGACCGCCTGCCGCATCACCTCGCGGTAGGGCAAAGCGCCCTGGAGTTGCACCCGCGGCTCGATCTCGTGGTAGCGCTCGAGCAGCGCCGCGCGCTCCGCGTCAGGCCAGAGGGCCGCCAGCGCGTCGCCGATACCGCCGTTCCAGTCGATGAGAGTGCCGTAACAGTCGAA
>Ga0081539_10002287_pt1 | contig 27748 bp, 30 predicted proteins | sample TabmetS4T2R2_FD_71023 | JGI IMG/M metagenome (GOLD analysis project Ga0081539, IMG submission 71023) | Tabebuia heterophylla rhizosphere microbial communities from the University of Puerto Rico - S4T2R2 | ecosystem: Host-associated > Plants > Roots > Rhizosphere ... | reverse complement strand
CCATCGAAGCGAAGAACCACGACGGCGTGGCGATCCTGGCCGCCAGCGTCGCCGGCGCCGCCTCGGCATCGCGCAGCACAGCTGAGGCTTCGGAGGCGGTCGGCCGGTGCGGCGTACTTTCCATAGTGGAAACTCTAGTACGAACTTTCCGATCCGGCAAGTAGCCGCACTTCTCCCATCGCCTGCGGTGCGACGATGTCGAGGTGACCTTCGTCCCCGACGACTTCCAACCGCCGCCGGGACTCGCGAGCGAGCGCTTCCTGCTCGAGCCGCTCGGGCCTGAGCACAACGAGGACGACCACAAGGCGTGGTCGTCCTCGATCGAGCACATCCGGGCGACGCCGGGCTTTCAGGACAGTCGCTGGCCACACCCGATGACCCTGGAGGAGAACCGCGCGGACCTCGAGCGCCACGCCCGCGACTTCGCGGCGCGCTCCGGCTTCACGTACACGGTCCTCGACCCGTCCGACCGCGGCGTGATCGGCTGCGTCTACATCTATCCCGACAAGCGGGGCACAGACGACGCCGTCGTCACGTCGTGGGTGCGTGCCACGCACGCCGACGACGATGCCGCGCTGCGGAAGCTCGTCTCCCGCTGGCTCGCCGAGGCGTGGCCATTCGACCGGGTCTCATACGCCGGGCCGGCGTAGCGCCGGCCGTGATTCAGGCGAGCGAGCGGTAGACCTCGGAGGTCTGGCGGGCGATGGCGGCCCAGTCGAACTCCTCGACGGCCCGCGACCGGCCCGCGCGGCCCATCGCGCGCGCCCGTTCGGGGTCGCGCACGAGCGCGTTGACGCGCTCGGCGATGCCGGCCACGAACCCCTCCGGATCGCGCGGCGTGATGTCGCCGTCGGCCGTCTCGAACGGCACGAGCAGGCCGGTCTCGCCGTCGACCACGACCTCCACGATGCCGCCCGTGGCCGTGGCCACGACCGCGGCCTCGCACGCCATCGCCTCGAGGTTGACGATGCCGAGCGGCTCGTAGATCGACGGGCAGGCGAACACGGTGGCGTGGCTGAGGAGCTGGATGACCTCGCGCTTGGGCAGCATCTGGTCGAGCCAGATGACGTTCCCGCGCCGCTCGCGCAGCCGCTTCACCTTCGACGCGACCTCCTCGGCGATCTCCGGCGTGTCCGGCGCGCCCGCGCACAGCACGAGCTGGGCGGACTCGTCGAACTGGAGCGCCGCGTCGACGAGGTACGGCACGCCCTTCTGGCGCGTGATCCGCCCCACGAAGACCACGGACGGCCGGTCGGGGTCCACGCCGTGCTTCTCCAGCACCTCGGTGCCCGGGTCGGGCGTGTACTCGGCCGCGTCGATGCCGTTGTAGATCACGCGCACGCGGTCGGGGTCGATCGCCGGGTAGCAGGCCAGGATGTCCTCGCGGGAGCCCTTCGACACCGCGATGACCGCGTCCGCGCCCTCGAGCGCGACCTTCTCGCACCAGCTCGACAGCGCGTAGCCGCCGCCGAGCTGCTCGGCCTTCCACGGCCGCAGCGGCTCGAGCGAGTGCACGGTCGTGACGTGCGGCACGCCGTAGGTCAGCTTGGCCAGGTGCCCGGCGAGCTGCGCGTACCAGGTATGGGTGTGGACGACCTCGGCGCCCTCGACGCCGGCGGTCATCGAGAGGTCGATCGACATCGCGCGCAGCGCCGCCATGTGCGGGGCGTCGCCGCTGAGCGCATCCCACGCGTGGTGGACCACCGCGTTCTCGCCGCCCCACGCATGGACGGTCACGTCCTCGAGCTGCGCCAGCTCGCGCGCGAGGTACTCCACGTGCACGCCGGCGCCGCCGTACACCTCGGGCGGGTACTCGCGAGTGAGCAGCGCGACCTTCACTGCGCCTCCACGACCTGGCCCTTGCCGACCACGACCACGCCGCCGGGCGACACCGTGAAGCGCTCGCGGTCGGCCGCCTCGTCGACGCCGATCTGCGCCCCGGGCTCGACGCGCACGTTCTTGTCGAGGATCGCGCGCCGCACGACCGCGTCGCGGCCGATGTCGACGCCCGGCATGAGCACCGAGTCCTCGATCTCCGCGAACGAGTGCGCGCGCACGCCCGGCGACAGCACGGAGCGCCGCGCCGACGCGCCGGAGAGCACCACGCCCGCGCACACCATCGAGTCGAGCGCGTGGCCGCGACGGCCGTCCTCGTCGAACACGAACTTGGCCGGCGGGAGCGGCTCCTGCCACGTCAGGATCGGCCACTCCATGTTGTAGAGGTTGAAGACCGGGTCGATCGAGACGAGGTCCATGTGCGAGTCGTAGTAGGCGTCGAGCGTCCCGACGTCGCGCCAGTAGCCGTGGTCGCGCTCGCTCTCCCCCGGGACGACGTTGCGCGAGAAGTCGTACACGTGCGCCGCGCCGCTGCCGACGAGCATCGGCACGATGTTCCCGCCCATGTCGTGGCTGGAGTCCGACGACTCGGCGTCGGTGCTCACCGCGTCGATCAGCGCGTCGGTGCTGAACAGGTAGTTGCCCATCGACGCGAAGACCTGGTCCGGCGCGTCGGGCAGGCCGACGGCGTCCTTGGGCTTCTCGCGGAAGGCGGTGATCGTGTGCCCGTCGCGGCCCGCCTCGATGACGCCGAACTGGTCGGCCTGGGAGAGCGGCGCGCGCAGCGCCGCCACCGTGACGGCCGCGCCCGTCTCGATGTGCTGCTGGACCATCTGGTTCGGGTCCATGCGGTAGATGTTGTCCGCGCCGAACACGGCCACGTAGTCGGGCCGCTCGTCGTGCAGCAGGTTGAGGTTCTGGTAGATCGCGTCGGCCGAGCCGGAGAACCAGTACGGCCCGCGGCGCATCTGGGCCGGCACCGGGGTGACGTAGTTGCCGAGCAGCGACGAGAGATGCCAGGTCTGCGCGATGTGCCGGTCGAGCGAGTGGCTCTTGTACTGCGTGAGCACGACGATCCGCCGGAAGCCGCCGTTGACGAGGTTCGACAGCGCGAAGTCGATGAGCCGGTAGTTGCCGCCGAACGGCACCGCCGGCTTGGCGCGGTCCAGCGTCAGCGGCATCAGCCGCTTGCCCTCCCCCCCGGCGAGCACGATCCCGAACACGTGCGGCACTAACCCTCCAGGGTCTGCTTGACGATGTCCTCCGCCTCGTCGAGGATCCGCTCGAGGCGCTCCTCCCCGTCGAGGCTCTCCGCGTACACCTTGTACACGTCCTCGGTGCCGGACGGCCGGGCGGCGAACCAGCCGTGCTCGGCGACGACCTTCAGGCCGCCGATCGGCGCATCGTTGCCGGGCGCGCGCGTGAGCTTGTCGACGATCGGCTCGCCCGCCAGCGTATCGCTCGTAACCTGCTCGGGCGAGAGCTTCGAGAGCGCCGCCTTGGCCTCGGGCGTCGCGGCGACGTCGACCCGCTTGTAGGCGGCGTGGCCGAAGCGGTCCTCGAGGCCGCGGTACGCCTCGCCCGGGTCGCGGCCCGTCTTCGCGGTCATCTCGGCCGCCAGCAGGCAGGGGATCAGCCCGTCCTTGTCCGTGCTCCACGGCGCGCCGTCACGGCGCAGGAACGACGCCCCGGCGCTCTCCTCCCCGCCGAAGCCCAGCGTGCCGTCGATCATGCCCTGCACGAACCACTTGAAGCCGACCGGCACCTCGACGAGCCTGCGCCCGAGGTCCTGCGCCACGCGATCGATGATGCTCGAGCTCACGAGCGTCTTGCCGATCCCGACGCCGGAGCCCCAGTCGCGGCCGCCGCCGAACAGGTACGCGACGCAGGCGGCCAGGTGGTGGTTGGGGTTGAGCAGCCCGGCCGACGGGGTCACGATGCCGTGGCGGTCGGCGTCGGGGTCGTTGGCGAACGCGACGTCGAAGCGGTCGCGCATCTCGGTCAGCCGCGCCATCGCGTACGGCGAGGAGCAGTCCATGCGGATCTTGCCGTCCCAGTCGAGCGGCACGAAGCGGAACGTCGGGTCGACCTCGGCGTTGACGACCTCGAGCTCGAGCCGGTGGCGCTCGGCGATCGCACCCCAGTACGCGGCGCTGGCGCCGCCCAGCGGGTCGACGCCGAGCCGCAGCCCGGCCGACCGGATCGCCTCGAGGTCGATCACCGACTCGAGGTCGCCGACATAGGCGTCCAGGTACTCGTAGCGGCGCCCCTCCGGGCTCGCCACCCGCTTGACGCCCTGAAGGCCCGCGTCGAGCAGCGCGTTGGCCTCGCGCTGGATCCAGCCGGTGACGTCCGTGTCGGCCGGCCCGCCGCTCGGCGGGTTGTACTTGAAGCCCCCGTCGCCGGGCGGGTTGTGCGACGGCGTGACGACGATCCCGTCGGCGGTGCCGCGGCCGCCGCTCCGGTTGTGGGTGAGGATCGCGTGCGAGACGACCGGGGTCGGCACCGCGCCGCCGCGGCTGTCGACGCACGCGTCGACGCCGTGGGCGGCCAGCACCTGGAGGATGGTCTCGACCGCCGGGGCCGACAGCGCGTGCGTGTCGGCCCCGAGGAACAGCGGCCCGTCGATCCCCTGCGCCTCGCGATAGCGGCATACCGCCTCGCTGATGGCCAGCACGTGGCCCTCGTTGAACGTGCCCGCCGTCGAGGTGCCGCGGTGGCCCGAGGTGCCGAACGAGACCTTCGACCGCGGCTCGTCCTCGTAGGCGGCGAGCAGCGCGTCGACGTCGACGAGGTCGGACTGGACGGGCAGCGTCCCGGCGCGGGGATCGGTGCTCATGTGCGGCGGCCCTGCCACTGGTCGAAGGCCACGGCCGCGAGGATCAGCGCGCCGATGATGATCTGAAGGTAGAACGCGTTCACGGCGAGCAGGTTCCCTCCGTTGTTGAGAGTCGCCACGATCAGCGCGCCCGCCGCCGCCCCGAACGCGCCGCCCTTGGCGCCGAAGAGGCTCGCGCCCCCGATCACGCACGCGGCGATCGCATTGAGCTCGTACCCGGTGCCCGCGGTCGGGATGCCCGCGTTCAGTCGCGACATGAACAGCACGCCGCCGACGGCCGCGAGCAGGCCCGCGATCGCGTACACGGAGACGAGCACGAGCGTCACCGGCACGCCGGCCAGGCGCGCCGACTCGGGGTTCGAGCCGATCGCGTAGATGTACCGGCCGAAGACCGTCCGGCGCAGCACGAAGGCGGCGATCACAACGATCACCAGGAAGATCCACAGCAGGTTCGGCAGGCCCAGGAAGTCTCCGTTCGCGATGTTCCCGAAGGACTCGGGCAGCGGCTGGACGGTGCTCGCGTCCGTATACACGAGCACGACGCCGCGTGCGATCCCGAGCATGCCGAGCGTCACGATGAACGGCGGCAGCTTGCCGTACGCGACGAGGCTGCCGTTGACGAGCCCGAGCACGACGCCGACGACGAGGCCGGCGAGGATCGCGACGATGACCGGCGTGCCGTCGACCAGCAGCTGCGCGGTGACGCAGCCGGACAGGCCGAGCACGGAGCCGACCGACAGGTCGATGCCCGCGGTGAGGATCACGAGCAGCTGCCCGACGGCGATGATCCCGAAGATCGCCACCTGGCGGGCGAGGTTGGCCATGTTGTTGCCGGTGAGGAACTCGTCGCTGGCCAGCGTCATGGCGCCGAACAGGACGAGCAGGACGATCAGGCCGCCGGCGTCGCGGCCGAAGACGTCGCCGAACGTGAGGATGCGCTCCGCCGGCTTGGACTCGGCGGGCGGGGCGGGCGCGGACGTGGTGGTGCTCATCTGGGTGTCTCCCTCTTACTCGTGGGCGGCCGCGCCGGGGCTGGCCAGTCGCAGGACGTCTTCCTCGGTGGTGCCCTCGGCCGTCAGCTCGCCGGCCACGGCGCCCTCGCGCATGACGATCACGCGGTCGGCGAGGCCGAGCACCTCGGGCAGGTAGGAGGACACGACGATCACGCCGAGCCCTTCGGCGGCGAGATCGCCGATCACCTTGTAGATCTCGGACTTGGCGCCGACGTCGACGCCCTTGGTCGGCTCGTCGAACATGAGCACCTTCGCCTTCGTGGCCAGCCAGCGGGCGAGCAGCACCTTCTGCTGGTTGCCGCCCGACAGCGAGGACACCGGCTGCTCCCACGACCCGGCGCGCAGCTTGAGGCCGCCGAGGTAGTGGTCGACGAGGTTGCGCTCGCGCTTCTTGTCGACGATCCAGAAGCGCGAGATCTCGTCGATGTGCGCCAGCGACGCGTTCTCGCGGATCGAGAGCTCGAGCAGCAGCCCGAGCGTCTTGCGGTCCTCGGTCAGCAGCCCCAGGCCGGCCTGCACGGCGCGCCGCGGGCTGCCCGGCGCGACGCGCTCTCCGTCGACCTCGATGTGCCCGGCCTGGACGGGGTCGGCGCCGAAGATCGCGCGCAGCAGCTCGGTGCGGCCGGACCCGAGCAGCCCCGCGATGCCGACGATCTCGCCGGCCCGGACCTCGAGGTCGATCGGCCGCTCGGAGCCCTCGGGCTGGAGGCCGGCGATCTTCAACCGCGGCGCGCCGATCGCGCGGTCCGGGTTGTGCGGGTACAGCGACTCGATCTTGCGGCCGACCATCGAGGCGATCAGCCCGTCCTGGTCGAGCTCGCTCATCATCGCGGTGCGGGCGAACTTGCCGTCGCGCAGCACGGTGACCCGGTCGCCGATCTCGAACATCTCCTCGAGGTGGTGGGAGACGTACATGACCGCGTGGCCCTCGTCGCGCAGCGAGTGGATGCGCGCGAGCAGCGCCTTGGTCTCGGACTCCGACAGCGCGGTCGTCGGCTCGTCGAAGATCAGCACGCGCGGGTTGGCCCCGAGCACCTTGGCGATCTCCACGAGCTGGCGGACCGCGAGCGAGGTCTCCTCGACCGGCGTCCGCGGGTCGAGCCAGTCGAGGCCGACCCGCTCGAGCATCGCCTTGGCGGCGCGCCGCAGCTCGCCCGGCCGCGTGATGCCGCGGCGGGCGGGCAGGCGCCCCATCATCAGGTTCTCGCCGACCGAGAGGTCGGGGAGCAGGCTGAGCTCCTGGTAGACGACCCCGATGCCGGCGTCGCGGGCCTGGACCGGGCTGGGGTTGCCCATGTCGCGGCCCTCGATCTCGTAGGTCCCCTCGTCGCGCTGGACGGCGCCGGTGAGGATCTTGATCAGCGTGCTCTTGCCGGCGCCGTTCTCGCCGGCGAGGCAGTGCACCTCGCCGGCGCGCAGCTCGAGCGCGACGTCCTGGAGCGCCTGGATCGGGCCGTAGCGCTTGGAGACGCCGCTGAGGCTGACGACGACCTCGTGCTCGGCCTTGAAGCGCTGGGTGGGCGTGGTGGGAGCGCTCATCTACTGCGCCTTCGCGGTCGGCGGGGTCAGCAGCTGCTTGACCTCGGGCGTGCCCATGTTGCTCTTGTCCGCCAGCACCGCGCCCGGGTCGAGCTTGCGCGGCGGCACGTTGCCGACCGTCGCCATCGCCGCCTCCATCACGCCCTGGTAGCCGAAGAAGTACGGGTTCTGGACGACGAGGGCGTCGATCGAGCCGTCGGCGAGCGCCGCGTTCTCCTGCGGGTCGGTGTCGAACGCGACGACCGGGATGGTGTCGGCCGCGTGGTTGTCCTTGATCGCGCGCGCGGCACCGTTGCCCGACGTGTTGTTGGCGGCGAAGACGCCGACCAGGTTGGGGTTCGCGGTCAGCGCGTCGTTGACCTGGCTGGCCGCGGTGTTGAGGTCGTTGTTGTTGTACCGGACGATCGAGACCTTCAGGCCGGGGCACGCCTTCAGGCCGGCGCGGAAGCCCGCGTCACGGTCCTTGAGGACCTGCACGCCCGCGACCGAGGACGCGATCATCACGTCGCCCGTGTCCTTGCCGGCGTCCTTGGCGAGCTGGCACATGCGGGCGCCCGCCTGCTCGGCGGCCTTGACGTTGTCGGTGCCGATGAACCCGTCCTGGGCGGTGGTGACCGCGGTGTCGGCCACGATGACCTTGATGCCGGCCTTGCGCGCGCGCCCGATGACGTTGTTGAGCGCGTCGGACGAGTTCGGCGCCACCACGATCGCGTCGACGTTGCGCGAGATCGCGTTCTCGACGAGCTGGACCTGCTGGTTGACGTCGGTCTCCGAGGTCGGGCCGAAGAGGCTGACCTTCAGGCCGTAGTCCTTGCCGGCCTTCTGGGCGCCGGCGAGCATGGACTGCCAGAACTCCGAGTCCGACGCCTTGATGATGACGTCGACCTTCTTGCCGGCGGCGGCGCCGCCGGACCCTCCTCCGCCTCCGCTGCTCGACGACCCGCCCGAGGCGCGGCCGGCGACGACACCGACCACCAGCCCCATCAGGGCGATGACGGCAACGAGCGACAACGAGAACTTCACACGCGTCTTGGTCATGGCGAGACCTCTCCTCCCAGGGAGCTCCATCCCCTCGGTCCCTCAACCGAGGAAACGTTTTCAGCAACGCGTCCACTGTAGACCGAGAAAGATTTCGTGTCAAGGGATTACGTTTTCTCGAAATCGGTGTACAGTGTGCGCCATGTCCGTTCCAGCGCGCCAAGACTCGGCCACGGGATTGTCCGAAACGTTTTCCAACCACCACGCCCGCCGGCCGACGATGAAGGAGGTCGCAGCGCTGGCGGGCGTGAGCCTCGCGACGGTCTCGCGGGTCGTGAACGGGGACGGCAAGGTCCATCCCGACCTCGCCGCCAAGGTTCACGAGGCGGTGCGCCTGCTCGGCTACCGCCGCGACCTCACGGCCACGAACCTGCGGCGGTCGGACCGCCAGTCGGCCAGCCTCGGGCTGGTCTTCGACGACGTGGCAAACCCGTTCCAGGCCACGCTCATGCGCGGGATCGAGACCGTCGCCCGCACGCGCGGCGTGCTCCCGCTGGTGGGCAGCTCGGACGAGGACCCCGCCCGGGAGCGCGAGCTGGCCGAGGCGTTCCTCTCGCGCCGCGTCGACGGGCTGATCGTGGTGCCCGCCGGGGCCGACCACTCGTACCTGGGCCCCGAGCGCGATGCCGGCGTGGCGATCGTGTTCGTCGACCGCCCGCCCGCGTTCATCGACGCCGACTTCGTCGTCTCGGACAACGCCGGCGGCGCGCGGGCCGCCACGCGGCACCTGATCGAGCACGGCCACCGCCGGATCGGCTTCCTCGGCGACCAGGAGCGGATCTTCACCGCCGTCGAGCGCCTGCGCGGCTATCAGGACGCGCTCGCGGAGGCCGGGCTCCCGTACGAGCGCGCGCTCGTGCGCCTCGGCCTACACGACAGCGCCGCGGCCTCCGAGGCCGTCGCCGACCTGCTCGCGCTGGAGGAGCCGCCGACCGCGCTCTTCAGCGCCCAGAACCTGATCACGATCGGCACCGTCGAGCGCCTGCGGGCGCTCGGACGCCACCACGAGGTGGCGGTCGTGGGCTTCGACGACCTCACGCTGGCCGACGCCCTCGAACCCGCCCTGACGGTCGTGGCGCAGGACGCGCACGAGCTCGGCCGGCTGACCGCCGAGCGGCTGTTCGCGCGGCTCGACGGCGAGAACGGCCCGACGCGGCGCGTCGAGGTCCCCACGCGGCTGCTCGTGCGCGGCAGCGGGGAGATCGCGCCATGATCCTCGTCGGCGGCGAGGCCCTCTACGACCTCGTGCTCCAGGGGTCCAACGAGCACCTCGCCGGCCATCCCGGCGGCGGCCCGTTCAACACGGCGCGGACGATCGGCCGGCTCGAGCAGCCGGTCGCCTACCTCGGGCGGCTGTCGAGCGACCGCTTCGGCGAGCGCATGCTGGGGATCCTGCGCGAGGACGGTGTCGACCTCGGCGCCGTGGTGCCGACCGACGACCCGACGACGCTCGCGCTGGCCGAGGTCGACGAGGACGGCGTCGCCCGCTACCGCTTCTACGAGCGCGGCACCTCCGCAGTCGGCCTCGACGCCGAGGCGGCGCTGGCCGCGCTCCCGGACGACGTCCGCATGCTGCACGTCGGCACGCTCGGGCTCATGCTCGAGCCCGTGGCGACCGCGCTCGAGGCGGTCGTCGAGCGCCTCGCCCCCACCGCGCTGATCGCCGTCGACCCCAACATCCGGCCGTGGGTGATCGGCGACGCCGACGGCTATCGCGACCGGCTGGCCCGCGTGCTCGGCCGCTCGCACGTGGTCAAGGTCAGCCAGGAGGACCTGGCGTGGCTGTACCCGGACGTCCCCGAGGTCGAGGCCGTCCGCGCGCTGCTCGAGCTCGGCCCGGTCCTCGGTCTGCTCACCCGGGGCCCGAACGGCGCGCTCGTCGTGACCCGCACGGCGGAGGTCGCCGTGCCGGCGCCGCGGGCGAAGGTCGTGGACACGATCGGCGCCGGCGACGCGTTCGGCGGCGGCTTCCTCGCGTGGTGGAGCGAGCGCGGCCTGACCCGCGAGGACCTCGGCACGATCGACCTCGCGGTGGAGGCCACTGAGTTCGCGTGCCTGGTGGCGGCGCGCACGTGCGCGCGCCCCGGGGCCGAGCCGCCCTACCGCTCCGAGCTGCCGTCGTTCGCCTGAGGCGCCGGCGGGCGCGTCACCAGCGAGCGCCCGGACGACACGCGGGTCATCCGGACGACCGGCCGATCGACCGATGGCGGTCGCGTCGCATGCCCGCGAGCCTGCTCTCTCAGCCGTGCCCGCTGTGTCCTTCACCATGCAGCCCGCCCCGCTGCCGAGGGCCGCGAGGCGCTGGCGGCGATCCGCGACCGCGAGCCCCACGTGGCCGTGCTCGACCTGCGGCTTCCAGGGCTCGACGGCCTCCAGATCCTCAACGCCGTGGTGCGCGACGGGCTTCCGAGCCGCGTCCTCTTCCTGTCGGCGTCCGGCGACGGCGAGGTCGTCTACCGCGCCGTGCAGATGGGCGCAGCCGGCTACTTCCGCAAGGAGGCCGACCGCGAGGCGATCCTCGACGCGATCGCCGCGGTGGCCCGCGGGCGCACGGTGATCGACCCGGAGCTCCAGGCCGGCGTGTTCGAGCAGGTGCGGCTGCGCGGCACCGGTGACGACCGCCCGATCCTCACAGATCGAGGGCGGGACGGTCGACGCCAACGTCGGCGTCGGCTTCGCGATTCCCAGCGACACGGTGCGCTCGGTCGCGCAGCAGCTGATCGCCGACGGGAAGGTCCAGCACGCCTACATGGGCGTCCAGGCCGAGACGATCCCGTCGGGGGTGTCGCGGCTCGTGCGCGGGATCCCCGGCGCGGGCGTCACGATCGCCTCCGTGCGCCCCGGCAGTCCGGCCGCGAAGGCCGGGCTGAAGGCCGCGACCTCGCAGGTGACGGCCGACGGCCAGACCGCGCTGCTCGGCGGCGACTCGATCACCGCGCTCGACGGCAAGCCGATCCGCAGCGCCAGGGCCTCGCCGGCGCGGTCGCCGCCCACCGGCCGGGCCAGCGCGTCAGCCTCACGGTCGTGCGGGGGTCGGCGACGCGGACCGTCTCGCTAACCCTGGGAACCGCGCCGTAGCGCGTCCATGAGCATGTCGGCGCTGAGCGCGTGGGCGGTCGCGCCGTTGCGGCCGGTCATCGTGTCCGCGGCCAGCAGGGCGTTGACGATCGCGGCCTCGGTGGCCTCGATGGCGGCGTAGAAGAGCGGGTCCAGGCGCGCGTCGGGGACCATCGTCACCGCGATGGTCTCCGGGACCGTGGGGTCGGCCATCTCGGCGGCCGGGACACCCTGGCGCGCCGTGCTGAAGGCGAGCACGAGGTCGCCGCTGGAGTTCTCCCCCGCCCCGCCGGTGCGCGCGACGCCGAGCGCGCAGCGCTGAGCGATCCGCTCGCACTGGTGCGACAGCAACGGGGCATCGGTCGCGCACAGGACGATGATCGACCCGCCGGTCTCCCACGGCAGCGGCACGACCTCGGGGCCGAGCAGCCGGCCGACGTTGCGGCCGGCGACGGTCAGCCGGTCGCGCCGGCCGTGGTTGGCCTGGACGAGGACGCCGACCGTCCACGTTCCCGCGACGCGTGAGGCGGTGCCCAGGCCGCCCTTGAAGCCGTGGCAGATCATGCCGGTGCCGCCGCCGACGGCGCCCTCCTCGACCGGGCCCGAGGCGGCCTTGGCGAACGCCTCGTGCACGTGCTCGGCGCGCACGTGGAAGCCGTTGATGTCGTTGAGCACGCCGTCCCAGGTCTCGCCGACGACCGGCAGGCTCCAGTGCACGTCGTCCGGGTCGCGTCCGGCCACGTCGATGGCCACGATCGCGTCGCGGACGACGCCGACGCTGTGCGTGTTGGTGAGCCCGATCGGCGTCGTCAGGCAGCCCGACTCGCGGACCCACTCGAGGCCGGTGAGCTCGCCGTTGCCGTTGAGCCGGTGCGCGCCGGCGAACAGCGGCTCGCGGCCGTCGTACGCCACGACGACGGTCACGCCCGTGCGCACGTCGTCGCCCTCGATCAGCGTGACGGAGCCGACGCGGACGCCGCCGACGTCGGTGATGGCGTCGTGCGGGCCGGAGGGCAGCGTGCCGAGCTCGAGGCCGAGGTCGCGCGCTCGCGGGCGGGCGCTCACAGCATCGGCCTGACGTCGGCGGCGAAGCGCTCGAGCTGGTCGGCGCGGTCCTCGTGACGCGGCACGAGCACGACGCTGTCGGCGCCGGCGGCCCACAGGTCGCCGATCGCGCGGGCGCAGTCGTCCGCGTCGCCCGCGACGGCCGGCGCTCCGGTGTGCTCCCGCAGGTGCGGGTACAGGCCGTGCTCGAGCCAGGCGTCGAGCACCGGGCGCAGCGCCTCGTGGGCGGCCGAGCGGTCCTCGTCGAGGCTGAGCCACGCGTAGACGGTCGTGCGCGGCGGTCCGCCGGCCTGCTGGCGCGCCCAGCGGACGGCGTCGGGGACGCTGCCCTCGGGGAGCAGGACGCCGTCGGCGACGCGGCCCGCGATCTGGAGCGCGCGCGGGCCGGTCGTGCCGATGAGGACCGGCGGCGGCGGGTCCGGCACGTGCTCGAGGCGGACCCCGTCGAGGTGCACGTGGCGGCCGTCGAGCGTGAGCTCGTCGCCGCGCAGGAGCGCGCGGACGGCCGCGACGGTCTCCTCGAGCGCGGCGAGGCGGTCCGGCGGCCGCGCGCCGATCTGCCGCATCCACGCCTCGACGCCGTGGCCGAACGCGGCGACGAAGCGGTGCGGGTGCAGCCGCGCCAGGGCGGCGATCTCCATCGCCGCCGCGGCGGGGTTGCGCATGGGCACGGGCAGCAGGCCGATGCCGACCGTGATCGACTCGGTCGCCGCCAGCGCGGCGGCGGACATCGTCAGCCCGCCGCTCAGGAAGCAGTCCTCGACGACCCACAGCTCGGCGAACCCGTCACGCTCAGCCCTCCTCGCGAACGCCGGCAGGGCCTCCGGCGGCCACTCGGGCCGGAACATGACGCCGAGCCGCTTGGCCATAGAGCCCGTCAGGCGCGGCTAGAGAAGGCCGCGCCCGGCCAGCTCCGCCACGACCGCGCGTTTCTGCCAGGGCCGCGCGTCGGCGAGCTGCCGGAGCGCCCGGCGCGTCTCGTGCTCGCGCGCCCGCGCGTCGGCGGCCACGCCGCGCATGCGGTCGAGCTGGCTCTCCAGCTCGGCCGCCGACTCCCGCAGCTCGTCCAGCTCGGCCTGCTCGTCGGTCGTCCACTCCCAGACCGGCTCGGCCTGGGCCATCAGCGGGTTCGGCCGCGACCGGGTGCTCTGTGCGAGCGCGGCGCGCAGCTCCTGCCCGGACACATGAGGTTCGTGCTCGCTCATGGTGCCGGGGTTCGGGGCCGCCGTGAGGGTTCCTGCCGGGCGTGCATATCTCGTTGGGCGCTGTTGCCCCGGCGAACGTCAACGGCGGCAGGGTAGGGAGGCGAGGGTGTCAGCGTTCAGGCAGCATTTCGTCGCAATCGCGACGCCCTCGCCGAACGATTGCGACGTTAAGCACCTATAGCGAGCATTTCGTCGCACACGCCCGCGGCCGACGGACGATTTGCGACGTTAAGCACCCTCCACCCTCCCCACCCAGCCGCCGTTGACGTCCGTGGTCAGCGCCCCGCGGCAGCCCGCAACGCCGCCCGCGCCTCGTCCCACAGCGCGGCGACGAGGCGGCCCGCCGGCTCCTCGCGAGCCAACGCGTGCGCCTGGCCCGCCCACAGGTGGAAGCCGTCCGGGTCGCCGGCGGCGCGGGCGGCGGCGCGGACCTTGGCCGTGACGTGGTGGACGTCGGGGTAGGCGCTGGGCGCGTCGGGGTGCTCGCGCATCCAGCGGTTGACGATGCCGCGGGCGGTGCGGCCGGTGAACGCGCGGGTCAGGGCCGTGTCGCCGTCGGCGGCGATCGCGGCGCGGTGGGCGGGCGCGGTCGCGGACTCGGGGCAGCGCATGAACGCGGTGCCGAGAGCGGCGGCGGACGCGCCCGCGGCGAGGACGGCGGCGATCCCGCGGCCGGTCGCGATCCCGCCCGTGGCCACGAGCGGCGCGTCGACGGCGTCCGCCACGAGCTGGAGCAGCGCCAGCAGGCCGATCTCGCCGGGCGCGGCGTCGTCGAACGAGCCCCGGTGGCCGCCCGCCTCCGTGCCCTGCACGACCAGCGCGTCCGCCCCGGCGGCGGCGGCCGCCACCGCCTCGGCCGGCGTCGTGACGGTCACCCAGACCGCCGCGCCCGCACGCCGCAGGTCCTGGATGTCGCCCGCAGCGGGGCAGCCGAACGTGAACGAGACCACCGGCACGCCCAGCTCGGTGACCAGCGCGAGCTTGGCCGCCCAGCCGTCGTCGTCGTGCTGTGGCTCGCCGAGCGCGGCGCCGTAGCGCTCGGCCTCGGCGGCCAGCGCCTCGGCGAACCGCGCCACCGCCGCGCCGTCCCCCGCGGGCGCCGGTGGCGCGAACAGGTTGACGCCGAACGGGCGCCGTGTCAGCGAGCGCAGCTGGTCGATGTCGGCCCGGACGGCGTCCGGCGTCTTGTAGCCCGCGGCCAGGAAGCCGAGGCCGCCCGCTTCTGCGACCGCGGCGGCGAGCGCCGGCGTCGACGCGCCGCCGCCCATCGGGGCCTGCACGATCGGCACGCGGAGGGACGAGAGCGCGAAGCGCGACACTACGTACAGGATGACCGATTCGCCACGACTCATCGGGATCAACCACGTCGCGCTCGAGGTCGGCGACCTCGATGCCGCGCTCGACCTCTACGGCCGCCTGTTCTCCTTCGAGCTGCGCGGCCGCGCCCCGGGACAGGCGTTCATCGACATGGGCGACCAGTTCCTGGCGATCGCCGAGGGCCGCAGCCAGCCGCCCGACGACCGCCGGCACTTCGGGCTCGTCGTCGACGACAAGGAGGCCGTCCGCGCCGCGGTCGAGCGCGAGGGCCTGCGCATCGTGCCGGGCCGCCGGCTGGACTTCTTCGACCCCTGGGGCAACCGCTTCGAGGTCGTCGCCTACGCCGACATCCAGTTCGATCGCGTGCCCGGCGTCAAGCGCAAGCTCGGCATCGAGGACCTCGAGAAGACCGACAAGGCCCGCGCCGAGATCAGCGAGCGCGGGCTCAGCGCCTGATCTTCAGCACGCGGCTGATCGCCAGCGGCGTCCAGCCGTCGTCGTCGACGAGCACGACCCGCGCGCGCACCGGGTGCCGCCGGACCCGGAACGATGCCGTCGACACGTAGTCGAGGTGCCGGCGGGCGACCGGCCACCAGCCGAAGCGCTCGCGCAGGCGCTCCTGGAGGACGACGACCGCGGTCGGGTCGCTCGGCGTCACGGTCACGCTCACACGCCCGTGCCGGGCGCGGACCTTGACGTGGCGATCGCTGACCAGCAGGCGGCGGACCTCGCTCACGCCGGCGTCCGAGGCCGCCCGGTAGTCCGCCGTCGCGCGCGCCGGGACGGTGACCTGCCAGTCGCCGGCCGCCGTCGGCGTCGCCGTGGCGACGGGCGTGAACGGCGCGCCGCCGAGGCTGCGCTCCACGCGCACCGGCAGGGCGGGATCCGCCGTCCGGCCGCTCATCTCGACGCGCGTCCCCGCAGGCACGGCGGCGGGCGGAAGGCTCGTCAGCGTGACGCGGCGGACGTCGACCTCGCCGAGCATCGACGGGTGGATCGTGCAGTGATACGGGTACGGGCCGACCGCCGTGAACGTCCAACTGAAGCGGCTGCCCGGCGGCAACTGGCCGGATGCGAACGCGCCGGCCCCGGTCACGGTGTGCGTCCGCTGGCTCGCGTTCGTCCACGTCACCGTCTCGCCCGGCAGCGCGTCGATCTGCGACGGCGCGAACGCGGAGAACTGCACGGTCACCGCTTGCGTGGCCGCCCGCGCGCCGGCCGGGGCCGCGACCAGCGCGAGGGCACCGGCGAACGCCAGTGCCCTCACGCTGCGCCGAACGGTCACTTCTTGCCGACGATGACCTTGGCCTGCATCCACGGGTGGATGATGCACATGAAGTGCAGGGTCTTGCCCGGCTTCGCGGTCACCTTGAGGGTGATCCTCTCGCCCTTCTGCCCCGGACCCGTGACGCCGGAGTCGCCGGGCCGGTCGACGTCGGGCGGCGTGTTCTGGCCGACGCCGTTCTCCAGGTACTGGAACTTCGGCGGCGCCTCGCTGTTGGGATCGGCCCCATGTGCCGCGGCGAGCGTGTTGCAGACCTTGCAGTTGAACACCTCCTTGACGGTCTTCGGCAGGTCCCTCTTCTTGACGACCGAGAACGTGTGCGGTCCCTCGCTGGGCGCGTCGTTGACGACGGTCAGGGTCCCGCCGGAGCGCACGCGATAGACGTCCCGGTTCCAGCGAAGCCCGTCGAGGATGTAGCGGTTGGGCTTCATCTTGAGCTTCTGGACGGCTCTGATGGTCGCGTGCTTCGGCGGCTTCTTGGCCGCCGCACTCACCCCTGTCGCGGCGCCGAGCGCCAGCAGGAGCACCGCCAGCATCCCAGTGACCTTGCGGTACGGCATTGTCGATACCTCCACGCGGTGTCGTTTCGCTCGAGCGCCGCGCGGAGGGCGCGGCCCCCCGGGCTTCTCCGGCCGATCCTCTCAGCGGCGCGAGACGGCCGTCAACCCCCCGTCACCCGACTGACGCGCCCTGTTGCACATGGCTTGCACGTGCGGGCATCGTGGACCGCGAACTCGCCGTCCCTGAAGGAGAACGCGGCGCGCCCGGGGATGCGGAGCGGGACCTTGAAGCGCACGTCGACGGCATACGCGGCGGGCAGCTCGCCCTCGAGCGCCGCCAGGCAGCGCGCCTTGGTCCACATGCCGTGGGCGATCGCGCCCGGCTGGCCGAGCGCCTTGGCGGTCAGCGGGTGCATGTGGATCGGGTTGGCGTCGCCGGACACGCGGGCGTAGCGGCGGCCGATGTCGCCGGGCACGCGCCAGACCGCGCTCGGCTCCGGCGGCTCGGCGCCGTCACGCTTCGACGACGAGGATCCCCCGCCTTCCCGGTGGAGGTACGTGCTCACGTCGCGCCACACCACGTCGCCGTCGACCGTCGCCTCGCCGTGCAGCTCGAACTGCCGCCCGCGCTCGTGCGGAGCGAGGCCGTCGGCCCAGACGCGCAGGTCGAGCCGCTCGCCGGCGTCGATCGGCCGCAGCTGCTCGATCCGGTTGGCCACGTGCACGAGACCCAGCGGCGAGAACGGGAAGTCGCCGCTGGCCATCAGCTCCATCGCGAGCGGGAACGCGAGGACGTGCGGGTAGGTGGCCGGAAGCTCGTCGCGCAGGCGGAAGCCGCAGACGCGGTCGTAGGCCGCCAGCGCGCGGCGGTCGACCTCCACCGTGCGGGTCAGCTCGCGGTCCGGGAGCTCGTCCGGCCGGGGCCGCACGGCGCCGAGGACGATCTTGGCGTACAGCCGCTTCATGCGCCGATCAGGCTCTGGCCGCAGACCCGCACGACGTTGCCGTTGACGCCCGCCGACCCCGGCGAGGCGAACCAGGCGACGGTCTCGGCCACGTCGACCGGCAGCCCGCCCTGGGCCAGCGAGTTCATGCGCCGCCCCGCCTCGCGCGTGGCGAGCGGCATCGCGGCGGTCATCTGCGTCTCGATGAACCCCGGGGCGACCGCGTTGATCGTGCACCGGCGCTTGGCGAGCTCGGGCGCCTGCGACTCGACGACCCCGATAACGCCGGCCTTGCTCGTGGCGTAGTTCGTCTGGCCCCGGTTGCCGGCGATGCCGCTCACGGACGAGACGCACACGATCCGCGACACCGCGTCCGTCAGCGCCGCGTTGATGCGCTCGATGCTCTCGAGGTTGACGGCCAGGACCGAGTCCCACTGGTCCTCGCTCATGCGCGCGAGCGTCTTGTCGCGCGTGATGCCGGCGTTGTGGACGACGATGTCGGCCCCGCGCTCGGCGATCGCCTGCGGCGCGCGCTCGGACGTGATGTCGAGTTGCATGGCCGAGCCGCCGATGCGGTTGGCGGTCGCGGCGAGGTCCTCGCCCTGGGCCGGGACGTCGATGCAGATCACGTCCGCGCCGTCGCGGCGCAAGACCTCGGCGATCGCGGCGCCGATGCCGCGCGAGGCACCGGTGACCGCCGCCGTCCGGCCCGCCAGCGGCCGGTCCCAGTCCGCCGGCGTGTCGGGCACGGCGGCGCCGACGCGGATCACCTGGCCGGAGACGTAGGCCGAGCGGCCGGAGAGCAGGAAGCGGAGCGTCGCCTCGAGGTCGGCCCCCTCGGACGCGTACACGAGGTTCGCGGTGGCGCCGTGGCGCACCTCCTTGCCGGCCGAGCGCACGAAGCCCTCGAGCGCGCGCTGGGCGACTCCGTCGCCGCTCCCGATCACGATCAGCCGGCCGCTCGGCGCGAGCGAGCGGATCGTCGGCTGGAAGAAGTCGTAGACCCGGCGCAGATCCGCCGCGTGCGCCAGCCTCCGCGCGTCGAAGACCAGCCCGGCGTAGCGGACGCCGTCGGACGCGCGCTCGTGCGTCTCGAGGCCGGCCGGCAGCCGGACGTCGCCCTCGACGAGCACGGGCCCTGCGATGAAGCCCGGCCCGCGCTGGAGCTCGGCCGGCTGCGGAAGGCCGAGGCGGCGCACCATGAACCGCCCCGGCGCGGATTCGGAGAACTGCTGATAACGATCGACCATGGGGTACTCACATACCCGGTTAGAATCTCAAATGAACGGGAACGTTCGATAATACGATGACCGACAAGATCGCGATCCTCGGAGGCAACCGGATTCCGTTCGCCCGCTCGAACGGACCGTACGCCGAGGCCTCCAACCAGGACATGCTCACGGCCGCGCTCGACGGGCTCGTCGCTCGCTTCGGCCTCCAGGGCGAGCGCGCCGGCGAGGTCGTCGCGGGCGCCGTCCTCAAACACCCGCGCGACTTCAACCTCACGCGCGAGTGCGTGCTCGGCTCCGCGCTGGACCACTCGACCCCCGCCTACGACCTCCAGATGGCCTGCGACACCGGCCTCCAGGCCGCGCTCGCGGTGGCCGGCAAGATCGCGCTCGGGCAGATCGAGTGGGGCATCGCGGGTGGCGTCGACACCACCAGCGACGCCCCGATCGGCGTCAACGAGGACCTGCGCCAGGTGATGCTCGAGGCCAACCGGACCAAGAGCGTCCCCGGCCGCCTGAAGCTGCTCGGCCACCTGCGCCCGCACCACATCGTCCCGGAGATCCCCCGCAACGCCGAGCCGCGCACGGGCATGTCGATGGGCGAGCACCAGGCGATCACCACCGCGCGTATGGGCATCGCCCGGGAGGACCAGGACGAGCTCGCGGTCGCGAGCCACCAGGGGCTCGCCGCCGCCTACGAGCGCGGCTTCTTCGACGACCTCGTGACCCCGTATCTCGGCCTCGAGCGCGACCAGAACCTGCGCCCGGACTCGAGCACCGACAAGCTGGCCAAGCTCAAGCCCGTCTTCGGCGACACGATGACCGCCGCGAACTCGACGCCGCTGTCGGACGGCGCCGCCGTGGTGCTGCTCTCCACCGACGAGTGGGCAGCGGCGCGCGGCATCCCGGTCCTCGCCCACCTCACGTACTCGGAGACCGCGGCGGTCGACTACGTGCACGGCGACGAAGGGCTCCTGATGGCGCCCGTCCACGCCGTCCCGCGGCTGCTCGAGCGCGCGGGCCTGACGCTCCAGGACTTCGACCTCTACGAGATCCACGAGGCGTTCGCGGCGCAGGTCCTGAGCACGCTGAAGGCCTGGGAGGACGACTCGCTGGGCGCCATCGACCGCGCCAAGCTCAACGTCGCGGGCGGCTCGCTCGCCGCCGGCCACCCGTTCGCGGCCACCGGCGGGCGCATCCTCGCGACCACCGCCAAGCTGCTCGCCGAGCGCGGGTCCGGTCGCGCGCTGATCTCGATCTGCGCCGCCGGCGGCCAGGGCGTCGTGGCGATCGTGGAGCGTGAGGGATGAGCTTCAGCATGACCCTCACGCCGGCCCAGCAGGACCTGGTCGAGCGCACCCACCGCTTCGCCGAGGCGGCGATCCGGCCCGTCGCCGACCACTTCGACCGGGAGGAGGCGTTCCCGTGGCCGGTGCTCGAGCAGGCGGCCGAGGAGGGCTTCTACAACCCGCTCTTCTACCGCGACCTGATCGGCGACCCGACCGGCCTCTCGCTGCCGCTCTTCATGGAGGAGCTGTTCTGGGGCTGTGCCGGCATCGGGCTGGCGATCGTCATGCCGGCGCTCGCGCTGTCGGCGATGGCCCAGGCCGCCACGCCCGACCAGCTGCTCAAGTGGGCGCCGGAGTGCTTCGGCCAGCCGGGCGCGCTCAAGCTCGCCGCCCTCTGCGTGTCCGAGCCCGAGGGCGGCAGCGACGTCCGCAACCTGCGCACGCAGGCGCGCCGCGACGGCGACGACTGGATCATCGACGGCCACAAGATCTGGATCGGCAACGGCGGCATCGCCGACGTCCACGTGGTCAACGCGACCGTCGACCCGGAGCTCGGCCACCGCGGCCAGGCGCTCTTCATCGTCCCCGGAGGGACTCCCGGCCTGCACATGGTCCGCAAGCTGGAGAAGCTCGGCTGCCGCGCTTCGCACACCGCCGAGATCAAGTTCGAGGGCTGCCGGGTCCCCGGCGAGAACCTGCTCGGCGGCAGCGACAAGCTCGAGCACCGCATGCAGAAGGCGCGCGAGGGCAACGGCCGCTCGCACACGCTCGGCGCGTTCGAGCAGACCCGCCCGATGGTCGCCGCCCAGGCGCTCGGCATCGCCCGGGCGGCGCTCGAGCTGGCGTGCGAGTACGCGTCGGAGCGCGAGGCGTTCGGCGAGGCGATCCTGGCCAAGCAGGGCATCTCGTTCCCGCTGGCCGAGCTGGCCGCCGATCTCGACGCGGCGCGGCTGCTGACCTGGCGCGCGTCGTGGATGGCCGCCCAGGGCCACGAGTACCACCACGCCGAGGGCTCGATGTCCAAGCTCAAGGCGTCGGAGATCGCCGTGCGCATCACCGAGCAGGCGGTCCAGGTCTGCGGCGGCTACGGCTACGTGCGCGACCTGCCGGTGGAGAAGTGGTACCGCGACGCGAAGCTCTACACGATCTTCGAGGGCACGAGCGAGATCCAGCGCGTCGTGATCGGGCGCACGCTGGCCGACGCGGCGCCGCCGCTGCACCACCGGCTCCCGGCCGAGGGACCGCCGCTCAGCCGCGCGCTCGGACGCGGGACGAAGACCCGCTCGATCGTCGCCGGCAAGGCGATGCGCGTCGCCGCCAACGCGCCGCCCGCACTGATGAAGCTGCCGATGAAGGTGCTCGCGCCGCCGAGCAAGCCGTCGGCGCGCGGGACGGACCAGACGACGCGCGCATAGGACTAGGCTCGTCGAGCCATGCGCGTCCTCGCCCTGGCGGACAAGCGGCCGCTGATCGACCCGGCGACGATGGCCCGCCAGAAGCACGTCGACGCGGTGTTCTGCCTCGGCGACCTCGACCGCGCGTGGATCGAGTCGCTGATGCTGCTCCGCATCCCGCGCTACGGCGTGCACGGCAACCACGACCCGGACGACCTGCTGCGCGAGCTCGAGATCGACGACCTGCACATGCGGCGCACGCAGCTCGGCGGCGGGGTCACGGTGGCCGGCTTCGAGGGCTGCGTGCGCTACCAGCGCGGCGCCTCGCACCAGTACTCGCAGCGCGAGGCGAACAAGCTCGCGCGGCGCCTGCCGGCCGCCGACGTCCTGCTCTGCCACTGCCCGCCGCTCGGCATCAACGACGATCCGGAGGACCCGGCGCACGTCGGCTTCGAGGGCCTGCGCGACTGGGTCGACCGCCACCGGCCGCGGCACGTGCTGCACGGCCACACGCACCCGCTGCCGGGCCACACGCTCACGCGCTACGGCGACACGCAGGTCCATTACGTCTCCGGCGCCAGGATCCTCGAGCTGCGGTAGAGCCCGTGGCGGGAGCACAGGTCGGCGAGCGCGGCGCGCGCGCCGTCCGGGTTCTCCGGCAGGACCTCGAACGCCAGCAGCCCGGCGCGCAGGTCCTCGATCCGGATCGTCGGCACCTCGAGGCTGAGCCGCGCCAGCCAGCGCACGGCGGCGCGTTCGTAGCGCTCGGCGTCCTGCTCGGACATGAGCAGGCAGATCGACAGCGCGTCGTCGAGCTCGACGCGTGGCAGCTCGGCCGCCGCCGCGCGCACCATCGAGAGCCTGCCGTTGCGCAGCGCGCGCTGGAACCGGGCGTAGGGACTGCCGTCGCTCGTCATACGAACGCATGTTCGCATAGCTTCCGGCGGCAGGGCCAGGCCCCGCGCGGTCGAACGATGCGAGGGTGCCGTACGTGTACCTGCTGCGCTGCGCCGACGAGAGCCTGTACTGCGGCTGGACGACCGACGTCGAGCGGCGGCTCGCCGCCCACCGCGCCGGAACCGCGAGCCGCTACACGCGCAGCCGGCGGCCGGTCGAGCTCGCGGCGGTGCTCGAGGTCGCCGACCGCGGCGCCGCGCTGAGCGAGGAGGCGCGCATCAAGCGCCTGCCGCGCGCGGAGAAGCTGCGGCTCGCCGTAGCATTCGGGCCCTGACGGGAATCGCGGGATTCGAGTACAGCGACGTCGAGGTCGGGCCGACCCGGTATCGCCCGGGCATGGCCGGCGGGGGGCCGCCCGTCCTGCTCCTGCACGGCTTCCCGCAGACGCACTACTGCTGGCATCGCGTCGCCCCCGCCCTCACCGGCGAGCACACGGTGGTCGTCTGCGATCTCAAGGGCTACGGCGAGAGCTGCTCCGCGCCCGGCGGCCCGCTCGGCGAGGGCTACGGCAACCGCGACCGTGCCGCCGAGCTGGTGGAGCTGATGGCCCGCCTCGGGTTCGAGCGGTTCGCGGTCGTCGGCCACGATCGCGGCGGCCGCGTCGCGTACCGCATGGCGCTCGACCATCCCGCCGCCGTCGCGCGGCTCGCCGTCCTGAACATCGTCCCGACCGTCGAGCAGTTCGAGCGCATGGCGGCCGGCGTGGCGGTCGAGTTCTGGCCGTGGTTCTTCCTCTCCCAGCCGCCGCCGTTCGCCGAGCGCGTCGTGGCCGCGAGCGCCGAGCTGGTCGTCCGCCACACGCTCGACGCCTTCGCGGGCGCGCCGCTCTCCCCCGAGGCGACGGAGGCGTACGTCGCGGCGTTCACCCCCGAGGCGATCACGGGGATCTGCGCCGACTTCCGCGCCGCGTTCCACCTCGATCGCACGCTCGACGCCGAGGACCGCGCGGCCGGGCGGAGGATCGGCTGCCCGGTGCTCGTGCACTGGGGCGCGCAGGAGGAGGCGATGTCGGACGGGCCGCTGCGCGTCTGGCGCCGCTGGGCCGACGACGTCGCCGGCGGGCCGCTGCCCTCCGGCCACTTCCTCGCCGAGGAGGCGCCCGGCGAGCTGCTCGCGTCGCTGCGCCCGTTCCTCGCGGCATGAGGGCCTCGGGCCGGCTCGAGGCCGGCGGAACCGCGTACACGGTGCGCAAGGCGACGACGCCCGCGCGAGGAGGCGCTGGGCTTCGTCCACGGGCTTCAAGCTCAAGCTCGGTTAGCGCACAGCCCGCGGCGGATCGCGGCCTCCGTGGGGGCGAAGGCGCCGTCGAGCGCGTCGAGCATCCCGTCGAGGCCCTCGTCGGCGGTCTCGAGCGAGCGGCACAGCGTCGCCATGAACGTAGCGCCGATGTTCTGGCAGCTGCCCTTGAGCTTGTGGGCGACGCGGCGCAGCTCGTCGCGATCGCCCTCGTCGAGCGCCGCACGCAGCTCGCCGAGCAGCGGCGGCGTGCTCTGCACGAAGAGGTCGACGAGCTGGTCGACGATGTCCGGGTAGTCGTCGCGGAACGCGCCCAGGCGGGCGGCGTCGATCAGCTCGTCGGCGCCGGCGTCGACCGGCGCGGATAGGCCTCGGAGCAGGCGGTGCGGGACGGAATCCGTCATGACTGCCCCGGAGAATCGGCCGATGGCTGCGCGCATTGACCTCGCCGTCCGATAAACGTCTCGGTATGCACGTGCTGATCGCCGACGACGACCCCACGACGCGGCTCATGGTGACCGCCGCCGTCGAGCGGCTCGGCCACCGCTGCACGGTGGCCGAGGACGGCGACGAGGCCTGGAGGCGCTTCCAGGCCGACGCGCCCGACGTGGTGATCACGGACTGGCAGATGCCCGGGATGGACGGCGCCGCGCTCTCCCGCGCGATCCGCGAGCGGACGACGGCCGGCTACGCGTACGTGATCGTGCTCACCGGCGCCGCCGACGAGGCGGCCGCGCGGGCGACGATGGAGGCCGGCGCCGACGACCTGCTGCTCAAGCCGCTCGAGCCCGCCCAGCTCGAGCGCAAGCTGATCGCCGCCGACCGCGTCACGGCGCTGCACCGCCGCATGCACGACGACGCGCGCCACGACGCGCTGACGGGGCTCGGCAACCGCCTGCGGCTCGCCGAGGACCTCGAGATCCTGCGCGGTCGCGTCGAGCGCTACGGCCACGTGTACTGCGCCGCGCTCTTCGACATCGACCACTTCAAGGGCTACAACGACAGCCGAGGCCACGCGGCCGGCGACGACGCGCTGAAGAGCGTCGCAGGCGCGCTCGGGCGCGAGCTCCGCACGGGCGACGCGGTCTACCGCTACGGCGGCGAGGAGTTCCTCGTGCTCCTGCCCGAGCAGACGATCGAGTCGGCCCTGCTCGCCGCCGAGCGCCTGCGCGTGGCTGTCGAGCAGCTCCGGATCCCCCACCCCGACGGCGGCGTGATCACGGTCAGCGCCGGCGTCGCCGGGCTCGACGAGCACGTCGCGGGGCCCGACGAGCTGCTCGAGCTGGCCGACCGCGCCATGTACCGGGCCAAGGAGGGCGGCCGCAACCGCGTGGAGGTCCACCGGCCCGCGGGCGCGGCGGCCGACGCCGGCATCCGCGTCCTGATCGCCGACGACGACCCAGTGGTGCGCCTCACGCTGGCCGCGCTCGTCGAGCGCGAGGACGGGCTCGAGCTCGTCGGGCAGGCCGAGGACGCCGACGAGGCGATCGCGATGGCCGCGCGCCGGCGCCCGGACATCGTGCTGCTCGACGTCAACATGCCGGGCGGGGGCGGCCTGCGGGCCGCGCACGACATCCGCGAGGCCGACCCGGCGGTCAAGGTCGTCGCGCTCAGCGCGGACGACAGCACGGGCGCGCAGTACGACATGACCCGGGCCGGCGCCGTCGGCTACGTGGTCAAGGGCTCGCCGGACGCCGAGATCGTCCGCGTGATCCGCAGCTCCGCCCGCTGGTGATCACAACTCTGCTCGGACCTCCCAGAGCTCGGGATAGAAGCGCTTGCCCTGGGTGCCGCGCAGGTACTCGACGCCGCGCGAGCCGCCGGTGCCGTGGCGGCTGCCGATCTCGCGCGCGGCCATCAGCGTGTGGTGGTGGCGCCAGCGGGCGATGAGCTCGTCGTGGTCGAGCAGGCGCTCGGCCACCTCGTGCAGCACCGCGCGCCGGGCGTCGCCGAGATGGTCGCGGTACAGGTCGGCGAGCGCGGCCACGCGCTCGTCGTGCTCCTCGCCGAGCCCGGCGCACGCCGCGAAGGCGTCGTAGAGCCGCGGGCTCTCGGCCTCGATCGCGCGGAACTGCGTGGACTGGAAGCCGGAGGCGGGCGCGAGCGGGTCGCGGAACTCGAGGAAGCCGTCCGGGCTCATCGTCTCCAGCACGTCGAGGTGCTCGAGCAGCAGCCGGTCGATCGCCGCGATGCGCTTGAGCGGCGCCAGCGCGGCCTGCGGCCGGTCGGCCTCGAGCTCGGCCTGCGCCTTGCCGAGCTCGTGCAGGATGAGCTTGAACCACAGCTCGTAGGACTGGTGGACGATGACGAACAGCAGCTCGTCGTGGGCGCTCGGGGTGAGCGGGTGCTGGAGGCGCAGCAGGTCGTCGATCCGCAGGTAGCCGGCGTACTCGGTGCCGCCCGCGCCCCCGGCGGCGTCGAGCGCCTGGTTGACGAGCGCGTCGGCGGCCGCGTTCTCCGCGCGCGGGACGGTGCGGATCGACCAGCGCGCGAAGCCGTCGAGCGCGCGCAGGGCCTCGCCGTGCAGGGCGGCCAGGTCGGCGTTCCTGACCTTGTACTCGCCGGTGAGCTGGCGGGCGACCAGCTCGGAGTCGTTGACGAGCTCGACCTCCGTGGCGCCGAGCGCCCGCGCCCGCTCGAGCCCGAGCAGCACGGCGCGGTACTCGGCGACGTTGTTCGTCGCGGTGCCGAGCGCGACCGCGGTCTCGTCCATGACCTCGCCCTCGGGCGCCGACACGACGGCCGCGGCGGCCGCCGGCCCGGGGTTGCCGCGCGCGCCGCCGTCCACGTGGACGACGACGTGCACTACGCCGCTGAGAGCGGCGGGAAGTCGCCCGTCACGCGAGGACGCCGGCGGTCGCGCACCTCGCGCTGGCCGCCGCCGGGGCCGGGGTCGCGGCGCTCGGACTTGCGCCGGTCGACGATGACCTCGACGTTGGGGTCGTCCTCGTAGTACTTGGACAGCTTCTCGTACAGCTCGTCCGCGAGCGGCTCGGGCACGACGCAGTAGATCACGAGAGGGAAGCTAACAAAGGCCGTGGGACGCGGGCATCGGTCATGTGTCGAGATGCAGGGCGCCCCGCTCGTCCGCCGCGGCGTTGATCTGCCGCTCCTCGTCGGCCAGCTCGGCGAGCTCGTCGCCCTGGGCGTCGCGGCGGACGCCGCCGGCCTCGTCGGAGAGGTCGATCTCGAAGCGGTACCAGCTCAGCTCCCACATGACCGTGATGGCGACAACGCTCGGGCGGTCGGTGCGCGGGCGCACCGACACACCGGGCGCGCCGAGCGAGCGGGCGACGCCGCCGACCGTGCGCGTGTGATCGGACGCGTTGAAGATCTCCAGCGCGCGCTGCATCTTCAGGTCCGCGTTCGTGGGCACCGCGCGCACGTGGCGCGGGCGCTCGCGGCGCGGCTCGGGCGCGCGCCGCGGCGGCGGCGCCTCGTCCTCCTGCGGGGGCGCCTCGGCCAGCTCGTCCTGGATCTCGCGGGCGCGCTCACGGCGCGCCCGCAGCCGATCCAGGAACGACCGCCCGCGGCCGTCGTGACGGGTGTGCCGGAGCTCGAGCTCGTCGTGCCCGGACTCCCGGATCCACCCCTCGTGCTGCGCCCGGGCCGTGCACAGGTCGCACACCTGGCGGCGCGAGCCGCCGGCCAGGAACGTCTCGGCGTGCTCGCCGCGCAGCAGCGTGCGCCCGCAGACGTCGCAGGCGAGATCCACCTGGTTCGTGCGTATGTCCCGGGTGCGGGCCAAGGAGTGGCCAGGTTAGCTCAGTGGTGCCAGCCCCAGTCACGGCGGGTCGCCTGGCGCAGTCCCGGTCGTCTCTGCCGGTGTACGGCATGCGCGAGCATGCTGGTGGCACGTGACCGGATGCCGGGTGCCGGCAGAGGCGGGCGGAGCCCGCCAGAACCCGTCGTGACTGGGGCTGGTGCCACTACGCCCGGACCTCTTCCTCCTCGTGGGCCTTCTCGACCACCTTCTGGGCGAGATGCGCGGGGACCTCCTCGTAG
>Ga0081539_10002286_pt1 | contig 27753 bp, 17 predicted proteins | sample TabmetS4T2R2_FD_71023 | JGI IMG/M metagenome (GOLD analysis project Ga0081539, IMG submission 71023) | Tabebuia heterophylla rhizosphere microbial communities from the University of Puerto Rico - S4T2R2 | ecosystem: Host-associated > Plants > Roots > Rhizosphere ... | reverse complement strand
CGGCATACTCGACCACCCTGACCGACTGGCCCGGCGGCGGCGTCGTCGGCCTGCACGGCACGTCCGAGCCCGGGCTGATCCCCGGCCGTCCGTCGCACGGCTGCATCCGACTGAGGAACCGGGACATCGCGCGGCTCTACCGGCTCACGCCGGTCGGGACCCCGCTTCTCATCAAATAGGGCTCGTCAGGAGCTCGTAGGCAGGTCGGCGCTGACGGGAACCGCGACGTCCAGGCGTGTCCCCTGCCCCGGGGGACTTTTGACCGTGAGCGTTCCGCCGATGGCCTCGACGCGGTCCTTGAGGCCGACCAGGCCGGAGCCGCGCGTGAGGTCGGCACCGCCGACGCCGTCGTCGCTGACCGAGAGCCGGAGGTGACCGTCCATCGTGTCGACGCTGACTCGCGCGACGGAGGCGTTCGAGTGCTTGGCTGCATTGGTCAGCGCCTCGGAGATGACGTAATAGGCGGTCACCTCCACACGCTCGGGCAGCCGGGCGTCGATGCGAAGGTCGAGGGACACGGGGATCGCCGAGCGGCCGGCGAGCGCCTCGAGCGCCGGAGCGAGCCCGCCCGAGGACAGGATCCTCGGATGGAGGCCGTGCGCGAGCTCGCGCGTCTCGTGGAGCCCGCGCTCGGCGTTCTCGAGCGCGTCGGCGACCAGCGCAGCGGCCTGCCCGCCATCGTCGAGCGCCCGCTGGGCGAGCTTGAGCATGATGATCGTGTGCACGAGCCGCTGCTGGGCGCCGTCGTGAAGGTCGCGCCCGATGCGTCGCCGCGCCTGGTCGCCGGCGGCGACGACCCGCGCGCGCGAGCCGGCGATCTCGGCGTACAGCTGGGCGTTGTCGAGCGAGACGGCGAGTTGGCCGGCGATCAGCTTGACCGCGTCGAGTCGCTCAGGCGAGAAAGCGCCGCGCATCAGGCGGTTCTCCAGCACCAGCACCGCCCTGAGCGTGCCTTGGCGGAGGATGGGCATGGCCAGCAGCGAGCAACAGCTGCTGTCGATGAAGTAGTGGTCGCGGGTGAAGCGGTCGTCGTCGGTGGCATCGGCCACGACCAGCGGTGCCCGCGTTCGCTCGACGTAACGCAACACGGACATCGGGACCGCCTCCTCGAGCTCGCTGCCGTCGACCGGGGTCGTACCGCAGCCACCAGGCGCGGGCAGCAGCCAGTCGTGCCGCTCGTCGCTCCACAGCAGCAGGTGGACGCCGGTGGCGCCGGTCATCGCGCCGAGCACCTCGACCACGTGCGCGTGCAGCCGTTCCATGCTGGTCTCAGAGCTGAGCGCCTGCGACGCGGACAGGATCCCGAGCAGGTCGATCGTCCCGGTCGTGACAGTCGAACGGTGCTGAGGAAGATCGGCGGGCTCGCCGCCGCCGTCCGCGGTGGTCGCGTCGACCCCCAGGGGCGGGTAGGCCCAGTCGATCTGGTCGACCTTTGCGGTCGCGCCCCATGCGAGGTACTCATCGCGAGCCTGGGCGAGCAGGTCATGGCCGGTGTGCTCGACGCCGTGAGCCAGATAGAAGCGGGCGGCGCGTTCGACGATCAGGGCCCGGTGCCATGGCCGCCGTTGCCCGGCGACGTCGCGCCGCGCGGCGTCGAAGGCGAGCACCGCGGCGCGGAAGTCGCCTGCCGCCCAGGCCCGCTCGGCCTCGATCAGCCGCAGCTGGTGGCGGAAGTTGTCCGGCGCATGCTCGGCCCAGCCGGCCAGCCAGCGCGTCAGCTCGTCGAGCTCGGCGAGCAGATCGTCGCGCGCGTCGCCGTCCGTGCCGCGGGCCCCCTCGGCGAGCGCCAGCCCCCGCAGCAGGCGGACCTGGGCGACGGCGTAGAAGCCGCTGACCGCCGGGAGCAGTCCCATCGCCGCCGCGCTGTGCTGCGCCAGTCCGGTTGCATCACCGAAGATGCCCGCGACGATGCCTCTGCAGAGGTGCGCGTAGATCAGCGCAGTCGGATCGTCGGCATATCTGTCGAGGGGGATCGCCTCGCTCTCCGCGGTGGAGCTTTCGCTGCGCAGCACGTGGACGAGCCACTGGTAGCTGTCGAGCCACCGGCCGGTCTGCTCGTTGCCCGTCCGGCGCAGGAAGGCGAGGCCGTCGTCGATCTCGGCCGCCAAGCCCGCCAGCGACGGCGCGCAATCCATCGAGTACGGCACCGACAGCTGGTAGGTGTAGCCGACGTAGGCCTGCTCGCCCCCTGCGTCAAGCCCTTCGCGCGCGCGATGAGCCGCCTGGACGCCGTTCTCGATCGGCTCGAACCAGCCGGTCATGGTGGCGGCCATGAATCGCGCCTGCGAGGTGCCGGGCTCGTACCCGCGCGATTCGCCGAGCGTCACGATCTGGCGCAACGCGCGGTATGCGGCGGGATACTCGTCGCGCTGCGGGCCGCCCTGGTAGGCGGCGTGGGCGGCGGACCCGACCAAGAGGCGGCTCGGTCCGTGTTCGATCCAGATCCGCACTGCTTCCATGGCCAGCCAGGCGATCAGCGGAGGGTCGGCGACGTAATAGGCCGGCGGCAGGACCGCGTCGATCAGGCGGCTCGTGGCCAGCAGCGCGGGGTCGCTGAGCTCGGGGCGAGCGACATCATCGGCCGGACTGGTGCTATCCAGCCACCGGTAGAGGCGCTCGAACTTGTCATCGAGCCCGGCTGAGAACCCACCGGCGGCCGGCACCGTGACGCCGCACTCGCGCAACGACTGCAGTCCCAGCTCGATCGCCTCCGCGAAACGGGTCCGGTGGCTCAGGCTGCGCACTTGCACCGCCGTCGCGTCCGCGCGCTCCAGCGCGGTCGGGCACAGCTCCTCGATCGCGCGGTACTCCTCGTCCGCCTCCTCCAGGCGACCGAGGCCGAACAGCGCGGCGTGGTGGCGGGTCCGCACCTCGCCCCCCGTGCGGGCGTCCGTCGGTTCGACCAGCGGCAGTGCGGCCGCGGTCAGCGCGTTGACCAGCTCGTACTCGCCGATCAGCGCCGCCTGGTCGGCGGCGCGCCGCAGCAGCGCCACCACCGCACTGCGCTCCCCGGGGTCGCTGACCGCGCCGGACACCGGCAGGTACTGCTCGGCCGCGACCGCGAACAGCTCCGGAACCGCTGCAAGCCGCCGGGCCGCGTCCAGCTGCAGCGTGCGTCGCTGCTCGGGGCCCAACTCGCGCAGGATCGCCTCGCGCATCTGGTCGTGACGAAATCGGACCGACCGATCCGCCCCTGCCTCGAGCACCAGGAGGCCCTCGTCGAGGGCCGGCGTAAGAACCTGTTCGACGCTGCCGGCCGGCTCCTCCGTGACGGTCTGCAGCTGGCTCAGCTCGGCTCGCCCGCCAAGGCACGCCATCACCTCGAGCATGTGCTGGGCCGCACGCGGCATGGCGTCGATTCCCGCCGCCGGCGGCCGGGCGGTCTCAGAGTGCCCCAGGTGAGCTCGTACGGCGGGCCCGTCCCATCGCCACCCGGCGGGCGTCGCGCTCAGCTCGCCGCCGCGGCGCAGCGCATTGAGCACTTCCACGATCTCGTACGGATTGCCGCGCGTGTGCGGTTCGATCACCTCGACCAAGCCCGCCGCCGCGGCCCGTTCCGCGTGCAGCATCTCCGCCACCATCGTGACGACGCTTGCCGTGGGCAGGCTGTCCAGCCGTAGGTGCCGCACTCCGGCCTGCTGACGCCACCGCGACAGCAGGGCGGCCAGGGGATGGCCTTCGTCGATGTCGCCGTCGCGGTAGGCGCCCACCAGCAGCAAGCCGTCGACCGGCTCCTCGCTCACGATGAGGTCGACGGCACCGAGAGGCGTGCGACCCGCCCACTGCAGATCATCGACGAACACCACCAGCGGCCGTTTCCGCGACGCGACCACTCGCAGCACCTGAGAAGCCGCTCGCTGCGCCCGAGCCTGTGCGGTCAGCGGATCGCCCGCGCCAGGCGGTACAGCCAGCAGCGTTGCGAACTCCGGCACCGTCGCGGAGAGCAGCGCGGCGTTCGCGCCGACCGCCCGCAGGATCTGCTCGCGCACCTCGGCCAACTCAGCCTCGGGCTCGGCCAGAAGCAGGCGACCCAGCGCGCGCAGCGCCTGATGTATCGCGTCGAACTCGAGATCGCGTCGATACTGGTCGAACTTGCCGGCCACGAACCAGCCACCAGCGCTCGTCACCGCCGGCCGCAGCTCATCGACCAGCGCCGTCTTGCCCACGCCGGGCGCACCGCTCACCAGCATCCCGCCGCACGTCCCTGACACCGCCTCGGCGAACGCCGCCGCCAGCGCCGTCACCTCTGCGTCACGGCCCACCAACCTCGACGGCGGCGACAATCGCAGCGGAACATCATGCTCGCCCACCCGCAGCGCGCCTTCCGCCGAAGGTGCACGCAGCTGTACCAGATCATGGACCACGCCCTCGGCCGTCTGGTAGCGGTTGTCCGGCTCCTTCTCCAGCAGGTGCATGACGATCTCAGACAACAGCGCCGGCACGGCAGGGTTCACCTCGGCGGGCGGCACCGGGACACGCGCGAGGTGGTCATGGGTGAGCCGCAACGCGTCACCGGAGCCGAACGGCGGCTCACCCGTGGTCAGCTCATACAGCGTCGCGCCCAACGCGTACAGATCGGCGCGCTCATCCATCGACCGACCTGTGCGCCCGGTCTGCTCAGGGGCCAGGTAAGCGAGCGTCCCGACGATCTGGGTGTGGTGGGTGAACTCGGCACGGATCTCGGCCACTGCCGTCGCAGACCCGAAGCCGACCAGGCACGGCTCATTGTCGCGCGAGATCACGATGTTCGCGGGCGTGATGTTCCGGTGCATCACACCGCGCCGGTGGATCCTGGCCACCGCGCGAGCCAGCACCACCGCCAGCCGGACGACCGCGTCGATCGTCAACGACGCCGCCAGGCCCGTCGTGCTCCTGGTCCCAGCGTCGGCCAGCACGATCGACCCCCGGTACGGCGCCGTATCCGGCTGCTCCACGAGCTGTGCGACCCCCGCGACGCCGCGCAGGCGCTTCAACATCGCCAGCTCTTGCGCTAGGCGCCGCTGTGCGTCTGGGCCCAGCGGCTCCTTGCGGATGACGGTTCGTCCAGGCAAGAACACCCGAAAGACACGCGAGCGCTCGCTCTCGTGGACCAGCTCGACCCGAACCGGCTCATCTCGGACCTGTGGCACGAACCCCACTCCCAGCCGACACGCCTACGGCGACATGCTATGCCGCGTTCCCCTGCGGCTCCAGCCGCGGGGACGCGTCGTCGCTTGCCGCGAAGCTCCGCTGGCTCATGCTCCCCAGTTGGCGTGGTACTCGGCGGCGTCGAGCCCGAGCTCGAGATAGAGCTGTGCCTCGACCTCATGCCAGCGCCGATCGGAGTTGATGGTCAACTCCAAGGCGAGAGTCTTCAACGGGCTTCGTCTCACCTTCAGCGTGCCGCCGGCCAACCCGAAGTTCTGGTGCTCCTCGATCATGCGAGCGCGCCTGCGTCGTGCAGTGCTGTGGTCAGGAACGCGGCCAAGATGAGAGGAACCGTAAGGCGGGCGCGGCGCCGGATCGATCGGAGGTGACGATCACTGCTGAGCCGGTCCCGAGCAGGGCGATCCGTCGCCGCGCCGCGCACGCTTGCCGGGTGCTCAGCGCAGCGCGGCCGCGGCGTCGATCAGGCCGTGCCCGTATCGGATGTCGTAGCCGGGCGGGCCGAGGTCGCGCGAGGTCTGCTCGATCAGCTGCTGTACCGCAGCCGGCGAGGGATGGGCGCCGAGGCGCTTGGTGGCGATGATGAGCGCCGCGAGCCCGGCGACGTGGGGCGTCGCCATCGAGGTCCCGTAGTAGCCCGACGGCAGCGCGAAGCGGGTCGCGTCGGCACTCAGGGTCTCCTGGTAGATGGAGCGGCCCGGTGCCTCGGGGTGACAGTGCGCGCGGTCCCAGTCGTCGTCGGCTGGCGCGGCGTCGGGGCCGCCGCCGGGTGCTGCGACGTCCACCTGGACCCCGGCGTTGGAGTACCTCGCCTGGCAGCCGTCGGCCGTCGTCGCGGCGACCGCGATGACGCGGCTCGATCGCGCAGGGAACGGGAGCTGTGAGGCGTTGGCCCCGTTCCCCGCCACCGCCGTCACCACGACGCCACGCTCGCGCGCGTACCTGAGCGCTGCGAGGACGTCGGGAATGTCCTTGGCGTCCACGAACGGGGCGAACTCGAGGCTCAGGTTGATCACGTCCGCGCCATGGCTCGCGGCGTAGCGGATCCCGCGCGAGATCGTCACCGAGTCGCCGTCTCCCGCGGCGTCGAGCGTGCGTACCGGCATGATGCGCGCGGCATATGCGATGCCGGCCGCACCGATCTCGTTGTTCGTGGCCTCGGCGATCGTGCCCGCGACGTGCGTGCCGTGGCCGTTGGCGTCGAGCGGATAGGGGTCGTCGTCGACGAAGTCGTACCCGCGCACGAAGGCGTGGAGGTCGGGGGCGCGGCGCTGCGCTCCGAGGTTCCTATAGGCCACGCCGGTGTCGAGGACGGCGATGACCGCGCCGCGGCCGCCGGGCGCACCGCGCGCCTGCGCCAGCGACCAGGCCTCGGACATGTTGATCCCGAACGGCCCGAGGAAGTTCCACTGCAGCGCGAGACCGCGATCGTTGGGATAGAAGGCGCTGGCGCGCGCGATGTAGTTGGGCACCGCATACGCGACGTGCGGATCTCGCCGCAGCATCGCCACCGCATCGCTCACGGTTCGGCCGTCCTGGACCACGAGGTGCCTGGACCCGCCGGGCAGCACGCGTGCGACGCGCGTTCCGGCCGCCGTCTCGGCGGCGGCCCGCTCCGATTGCCGCGTGCCCGGCTCGTAGCGGACGATCACCTCGTCGCGGCGGACGAGGTCGCCGGCGCGGGCAGTGGGCGACGCGACGGCAAGCACGGCGAGCACCGCGAGACCGGTGACGAGCTTGGGCAGACGGTCGGTTGGGCGAGCGCTCATGGCGGAGCGGGAGGCTAGGTCGGACGCGCGCGCAGGCGGGGAGGCGCAAGCGCCCCGGGCGCCTCGAGGTGCCCTCGACGCGCAACCGGGCTGCGGAATGGTTTCCGTGGCGGAAAGAGTTCCGCACGGAAACCGCGCGGAACGTGCGGAAACGGCACCGTCGACAGAGGTCTCTACCTCGAGTAGACCGTTAAGCGACAGGTGTTTTTGCCTGCATGCGTGGCCTTTCCCCGTGGGTGCCGGAGGCTCGGGCCGCTCGGTATCGGCTGAGAGCGCGAGGCGATTGGCGACTCCACGGGCCACGCCTACGGTGGCCTCGAAGCTGTGGTTTCCAACCGCTTTAAGAACGGAGAGCTCATGCTCAACAGACCCCGCGCTCTCGTGGCGGCGACGCTCGGCGCGCTCGTCATGGGGCTGGCGTCGACCCCGGCTCTCGGAGGCGTCCATGGTGTGGAGGTGGCGCGGGCTCAGGCTCCCGCGCCTGCGTCCGATCCTGGGACGGCCCCGGATGCTGCGCCCGACGCCGCGCCTATCGATCAGGAGCCGGCGGCTGACCCGCCGCCGGCCGATGCGGCTGACCCGCCGCCGGCCGATGCGGCTGACCCGCCGCCGGCCGATGCGGCTGACCCGCCGCCGGCCGATGCGGCTGATCCGGCGCCGGCCGACACCGCTGACCCGGCGCCGGCCGATCCGGCGGGCGCCGGCGACCCGGAGGCCGGGCTGGACGACACCCCCACCGGCGGCCTCGACGAGACCGGTCTCGGAACTCCCGTGGACGAGACCGGCACCGGCACCGATCCCGCCGCCACCGACCCCGCCGGCACCGACGCCGGCGCCGGCAGCGGCACGGACACGGGGAGCGAGCCCGCCCCACCGCCCGATCCCGACGCCGGCCTCGACGACACGCCTGTCGGGTGTCTGGACGAGAGCGGCCTTGGTGGGCCGATCGACGAGGCGAGCGCCGGTGCAGGCGCCGGCACCGATGCCGGTGCGGGAACGTGCGCGGCGACCGGCACACCGTCCGGGACCGTGCCGTCGACGGACCCCGAGGCCGGCCTCGACGACACCCCGGTGGGAGGCCTCGACCAGACCGACCTCGGCGGGCCGATCGACGAGACCTCGCAGCCGGGCTCGACCCCGACTCCGACGCCGACCCCGACGCCGACTCCGACGCCGACTCCGACGCCGACCCCGACCCCGACGCCGACTCCGACGCCGACCCCCGCTCCCTCGCCGGGGACGGGAGGCGCCGCGCCGGCTCCCGTGTCCGGTGGGCCAGCGGTTGCCCCTGCGCCCGTCACCGGCCCCAGCGCACCGACCACCGGCGGCGGCAAGGCCGCGCCCAAGCACAAGGCCTCCAAGAAGCCCAAGCACAAGCGCAAGCACAAGGCCAAGCACAAGCGTCGCAGCACGCGCCACCGCAAGCACGGTGGAACGCGCAAGCACGGCTCGTCGAAGCGGCGGACGCACGAGCGGCGCCTCGACGCCGGCAAGCGCAGCCCGTCACAGCGCCTCGACATCGCGACGCTGCGGCGGCCGATCGTCGTGGGCCCGAGCGGACGCTGAGAGGCGCCAGGTGAGCCGCGCTGGCCGCACCGGCTTCGCGGCTCACCTGCCCAGCCTCGTGGCCCTGGCGCTCGCGATGGTCGCAGCCTGGGCGTCGTACTCGGTGCACGTCGAACGGTCGACGAGCTCGCGCCAAGAGGCAAGCGGGCTCGCCCGATCTGCTCAGCGCGCCGACCACCGGCGTTCCCACTCGCATGCGCGCCCCAAGAGGCACAGACGTCACCGCACGCGCGCGGCGAGGGGCCGAGCGCACCAGCAACGACGCGCGACCGCGACGCGGACCCTCGTCACCACGCGCGTGGTCCAACGGCGCTGTGTGCGCGCACGCGCGCCGAGCCAAGACGCCCGGCCCGCGACAGAGCTCGCTTCCGAGAACGCGTTCGACCCCACGCGGTCGGACGCCGAGACAGAGAACGCCGTCGACAGGGAGCTGCAGGAAGTGATCGACCAGCAGATCCCGCCGCGCGCGCAGCCGTAGCGACATCGCCCCGGCTCGACGGCGAGGTGGGCCAGCTCGTGGCACCGACGAAGCGCGCGCTATCGCGCGATCGGCGCTCGTTGTTGGGCTGGGTGTGCTGGCGCCGTAAGGTCGATCGCGAACCGTCGGCGTCCGGCCATCCCCCACCCGGACGCGGACGCCGGCCTCTGCCACAGATCGCACAGGCCCATCAGAGACCCGCCCGCGCCCGCTTCTCTCCTCCTCGGGCGCGGGCGGTGAGTCTCCGCCGGCCGGTCTCGGGAACGCATACCGATATGCCAGGCGACTCGCGTGCGCGGCGATGGCGATTGAGAACGCGCACGGCGGCGCGATCCTGCTCGGCATGACCACTGCTCGCGTCGCCGCATACCGTCGAACCCTTCAGACTCTTCGCGACCTCGGACCGGCCAAGCTGCGGCCGAAGGAGCAGGCCTGCATCCGCGGTGCAGCAGACGCCCTCCTGTTCAGCAGCGATCTGGCGCATGACAGCGCGGCGCGCGAGGCGCTCGCCGAGATCTCCGCTCTGGGCGACGAGCTGATCGCCTCCGCGCGCTGGTCACCCGAGCGTGCGCACCGCCTGGTCGACGACATCTGGGCGTGCGGTCCCGCGCGGGCGTTCGGGCTGCCGATCGCCGCGTAGCGGACGCGATGCCGCGCGTCGCGACCGGTGCTGTGGTGCGTCAGCTCGCCGATCGGCCATTGGCCCGCGACAGGCCGCGCCGCGCCTCGCCGAGCCCGAGACCGGGGACGATGAGGACCGGGCAGGCAGCGTGCTGGACGACGTGGTGCGAGACGCTGCCCAGCAGGAGCGATTGCACGCCGGTCAGTCCGCGCGTGCCCATGACGATGACGTCGTACTCGCCATCCGCCGCGTCGACGATGGTGCGCCATGCCGACGCCGTCGCGGGCTCGGCGCGCGGCTCGGCGTCGAGCCCGAGGTTGCGCGCGTGCCGGGCTCCAGCCTCGGCGAGGCGCGCGGCGCGGGCCTCGTCCTGCTGCTCTGCGTCGGGCGGGATCGCCACGGCGACCATGCCGCCGGCAGCCGCGATGGCGGTCGGCTCCCAGGCGTAGAGAACGGTGGCCCGCGTGTGACGCGGGAAGAGATCGGCGACGAAGTCGATGGCCTCGGTGGCCTGTTCGGATCCGTCGTAGCAGAGCAGCAGCCGTGGGTCGTGGAGCATGCCCGCGACGTTACGTGCGCTCCGATCCCCTCTCAATCGGGGGGCGTGATCGCGCGATCGGCCCCGTTGAGATCAGGCGAATGGGGCTCGAAGGCGGCGAGCGCGCGGGCGAGCGAGAGCCGACCGCTGAAGGTCCCTGCTCGGGCGACGATGTCGAGCTGGCCGCCCGCCGTGCGCCCGAGCGGCACGCCGGGCTCGATCTCGCCGACGAGCTCGATGCCCGCGATTCCGAGCGCATCGCAGACCGCACGCGCGGTCTGAGCGCCGGTGACCACCAACCCACCGGCGCGCTCGCGGTCCAGCGCGCTTCGCGCGACTGCCGCCAGGCCATCGGCGATGCGCTCGCAGAGCGCAGTCATGGCAAGTTGCGAGCCGCGGGCGAACAGCGCGGCGTCGGCTCCGACCGCGAGGGCCCGTGCGACGGCCGCGGCGGCCTCGCCGATCACGCGCCGCGTGCGGGGGCCGCCGCCGGCGAGCGCGAGCGAATCCACCTCGACCGGCACCACGCGCAGCACCGATCGCAGCGTCGAGAGCTGCGCCTCGATCGACCGCGCCATGCTGCCGACGACGACGAGGACGGGACCGTTCCGGCGCGGGCTGGTCGGGGGCGGCGCCGTCGTCGCACCGAGCACCGAGGCCGTCAGGGGCGCCGCCAGGGCGGTCGAGCCGACCCACACGGCCGGCTCTCCCAGGCGCGCGCCGGCAGCCACGATGTGCTCGAGATCCTCGTCGGTCGCGGCGTCGCAGGCGAGGATCACCGCTGGCTGGCTTCCGCGCGCGCGGGGGAAGGCCCCGTTCTGCAGAGCGGCCGCGCGGACCGAAACGACATGCGCGCGCGAGGTTGCCCGCAGCCGTCCCGTCAGGTCTATCCCGCTCGCTGGCCACGTCGGCCCGTGCTGGCGTCCGTTCGCGGTGACACGGCCGAGTGACGGCAGTGCGGGCGCGAAGATCGCCACGCTGCGTCCGCTGCCTGCCAGCGCTGCGTCGACGGCGCAGCCGACGTTGCGTGGCGGCACGGACCCGATGTTCAGGTAGAGCGTGTCGTCGGCGTCGAGCTGTCGGGCGGCGCGGGCGATGCGAGCGCCGGCGCCCGCTCGGGGCCGGCGCCCGATGTCGAGGTCCCACGCCACGACGTCGCAATCGTCGACCGTCTTCCGGGCGGGCGCGCTGAGCCGCACGGTCGTGCGCGCGCCGAGTCGCATGGCCGGCAGCGCGCAATCCGCCGCGGCGGTCAGGTCCTCGGCGAGGATGGCCAGGCGCATCTGCTCAGCTCGTCGCGATGAGCCGGGTCGCGACTTGCGTCACGACGGTGCTCGGGATCGCGAAGCCGATGCCGGCCGACGGCTCGCCGCCGAGCTCAGGGTTGACCGCAGTGAGGGTCGGGATCCCGACGACGCGTCCGGAGAGATCGACGAGCGCGCCGCCCGAGTTGCCGGGGTTGATCGCCGCGCTCGTCTGGATGACCGGCGACAGCCGGACGGTCCTGCTCTCGGAGATCGTCCGGCGCAGCGACGAGACGATGCCCTGCGTCACGCTGGAGCGCAGACCGAGAGGGTTGCCGATCGCCAGCACGAGGTCGCCGACCCGAAGACGCGACGAGTCGGCGAACGTCGCGGGCCTCGGCGTCGCTCCGTCGAGCTCGACGACCGCGAGATCGTGCGATCGGTCGGCCCCGACCAGCGTCGCCGTATGGCGCTCCCCGCCGGCCAGCGTCACCACGAAGCGCTGCGCGCCTTCGACGACATGCATGTTGGTGACGATGTGACCTCGGGTGTCGAACACGACACCCGAGCCGAGGTCGAGGCGGCTCTGGATCTGCACGACCTTCGGCGAAGCCTCGCGAACGACCTGGACGAACCGCTCCTGCAGGTCTGGAGTCGACGGCGTCACGCCGTCCCCGCACGCGCTGAGAGCCGTGGACAGCACCAGCGCCACGGCGGCCGCGCCGATCCGGCCTCGCGTCAGGGCGCCCTGCGCACGATCGTGGTCGCCTCGTGCCGCCATGAGTCAAGTCTGCGTCCGCATCGCGGGCGGGCAACCACGAGGCCCGATCGGCCGATCGGCAAACGGGCTTGCCGGGCGGCGCGCAGCTTCCACGATGGGCCGATGCCGCGTCTCGTGCTCGCCGGCCTCATCGCGACCCTGATGCTCGTCCCCGGCGCTGCGCAGGCGCGGACGAGCATCCGCGTCGGCATCGGGGACCAGAGCGCGTCGATGTTCGATCAGAGCGCCTTCCAGCGCGCGAAGTTCAAGCGCGTGCGCTTCTTGGTCCCCTGGAACGTCATGGACGACGCGTCGCAACGGCTCGCCGCGCGAGCGTACGTCCAGCGCGCCCGCGCCGGCGGCATGCAGCTGCTGCTGCACGTCTCGACGGACGACTATCGGATCAAGCGGGCGCGACTGCCGTCGCTCGCGACGTACCGGCGGCAGGTAGGCCGGATCGTCAGCTACTTCCGCGCGCTGGGCGTACGCGACTTCGGTACCTGGGACGAGGTCAACCACGCCAGCCAGCCGACCTACCGAAGCCCTTCGCACGCCGCCTTGTTCTTCCGCGAGATGTATCGGGCCGTGAGGCGGCACTGCCGCACGTGTGCGGTGGTCGCGCTCGACGTGCTCGACCAGGTCGGAGTCGAGCGCTACATGGCCGCCTTCTATCGCCGGCTGTCGCCGACCTATCGGCGGCGCGCGACCCTCGTCGGCATCCACAACTACGGCGACGTCAATCGCAAGCGGACGAGCTTCACGCGCGCCATCATCCGCCAGGCGCACCGGTACAACCCTCAGGCCCGCTTCTGGCTGACGGAGACGGGCGGGATCGTCAAGCTGGGCAACTCGTTCGCGTGCAGCACCAGCCGCGCGGCGGCCCGGCTGAGCTGGATGTTCCACCTCGCCCGCCTGTACCGGACGTCCGGCATCGCCCGCCTCTACATCTACAACTGGACGGGCGCGGGGTGCCAAGCACGCTTCGACGCCGGGCTGACCGCGCCGGACGGCGCCCCGCGAGCCGGATACCGCTACCTGCGCAAGGTGCTCCCGGGATACCTGCGCTAGGGGTTGCGAGCGCTGACCGCTTCGCGGTCACATGACGCGCTCGAGCTGCCCGCGCGAGCTGATGTCGAGCTTCGCGAAGACCTTGTGCAGGTGGTACTCGACCGTCCGGGGGCTGATGAACAGCCGCGCCCCGATCTCAGGGTTGGAGAGACCGTCGCGAGCGAGCCGCGCGATCTGGGCCTCTTGGGGGGTGAGGTGCCCGGCCCGACCCCGACCCCGGCCGCTGTCGCCGTCGCTGTCGCTGCGCACGATCTCGCCGACGGCGAGGAGCTCGCGGGCCGCGCGCTGCGCGAACGCTTCCACGCCCATCGAGGTCAGCATCTCGTGCGCCGTGCGCAGCTGATCGCGCGCCTCGCTGCGCCGACCGTTGCGACGCAGCCATTCGCCGTAGAGGAGATGGGCGCGGGCGAGCGACACGCGACAGCGCGTGCGGCCGAGCCGTTCGATCGCCTCGTGGTGGAGCGAATCAGCGTCGTCGCCCTCGGCCAGCAGGGCGCGCGAGCGGGCCTCGATGCCCATCGCCCAGTCCGAGCCGCTGGCTCGCGTCGTCGCCGAAAGCCGCCGCAGCGCGTCCGCGGCGCTGTCGCCATGTCCCGAGCGTGCAGCCGCCTCGACGTGCTCCGGAAGCACCCAGGTCGACAGCAGCAGTTCCTCGGGGTACCGAGTGGCTTGCTCGATGGCGGCGAACGCTTCGTCGTGCCGCCCGAGGCCGTTGTGGAGCAGCGCGCTCCACCATCGCGTGATCGTGAGCTCCATCCCCTCGCCGCGCCGCATGACGTCCTCGATCGCGGCCTCGATCAGCGTGCTGGCCTCTGGTTCGCGCCCACGGGTGGCGGCGACGATGAGGCCGGCGTAGAGGACGAGCCGGCTCCCCGTCGCCTCTGCGATGGAACGCTGCTCTTCGGCCAGCGACGCCGCTGAAGCGAGGTCGCCCTCGTTGAGATGCACGGCGATCCGCGTGCTGAGAGCGGCCGGGAGGACGGTGAGCGCCCCGGCGCGGCGCGCGAGCTCGACGTGGCGCACTGACAGCGCGTGCCAGGTCTCGTCGTCCCACAGGTTCGCTGCCACACGGCACGCGAGCCATAGCCAGCGGATCTCGTCGTCCTCTGCGATGCGCTCATCGCGCAAGCCGCTCAACGCGGCCTTCAGCGTCGGCACCCCTGCTGCGTACCCTTCGGTGACCACCGACGCCACGCCGTCGAGGAGAAGGTCGGGCGCGCTCGGGGCCGGCGGCGCCGGCGCCGAGCGCGCGGCCCGCGCCGCCTCGACCACGCCGCCGTCGCTGGTCAAGCGGCCGACGAAGAGCGCGGCGGAGAGCGCGTCGAGATACGTCTCGCGCGCGCGCTTGGCGTCGAGCGACTCCAGCCGCCTCGCCGCCTTGAGCAGCAGCCGCGGCGCATCGCCGCCGCGATGGGTGGCGAAGGCGATCTGGGCGCGCAGGACATCCGCGCGCGCCCGCTGGAGCTCGTCGAGCGGCCCGGCCTCCGCGACGGCAAGGAGCCTGATCGCGGCGTCGGGGGCTCCGCCCTGGTGCGTGGCGTGGGCGGCCGCAAGCGCTCGCTCGGTTCGGCGCTCTGGCTCGGGGCTGAGCGCGGCGGCGCGTTCCAGGAACGCCGCCGCCGCGGCAAGTCCGCCGCGCGCCTGCGCGCGTCCTGCCGAGCGCTCGAGGTCTGCGGCGACCCCTTCGTCTGGCTCGGACGCCGCGTGCGCGCAGTGCCACGCGCGACGATCGGGATCGATCACCGGATGGGTGGCCTCGGCGAGCGCGCGGTGGACGCTTCGGCGCTGAATCAGCGGCGCCGCGCGGTACACGGCGGAGCGCACCAGCGGGTGGCGGAACCGAACGCGGGCGCCGAACTCCGCCAGGCCGGCGGCCGCTGCGGGCGTCGCGGCGTCGGCGCTGACCCCCAGTCGTGCGGCCGCTCGCCACAGCAACATCGGGTCGCCGAGCGGCTCGGCGGCCGCCACGAGCAGCAGCAGCCGCGTGTCGGCCGGAAGCGCGGCGACCTGGCGTCGGAAGCTCTCCTCGATCTTGCCCGGAAGCGCCGAGGCGTCCGGCAGCCCGAAGCCGCCGGCGAGCTCCGCGTGCGTCAACCCGCGCGGCAGCTCCAGCAGCGCCAAGGGGTTGCCGCGGGTCTCGGCGACGATCTGGTCGCGGACGCGGTCGTCGAGTGGCCCGTGGATCGCCGACTCCAACAGCTCCCGCGCCTCGCCGTTGCGCAGGCCGTCGACCTGGAGCTCGGGCAGCCCCTGGAGCTCCTTGGTCGGCTCGCGGGTCGCGAAGATCATGCCGATCGACTCGGCGAACAGCCGGCGAGCCACGAAGGCCAGCGTTTGCGCCGAGGCGCGGTCCAACCAGTGCGCGTCGTCGATGACGCACAGCAGCGGCTGGTCGCGGGCGATCTGGGAGAGCAGCCCGAGTGCCGCAAGCCCGACGAGGAAGCGGTCGGGTGCGTCGCCGGCGCTCAAGCCGAACGCAGTGGCCAGCGCTTGGCGCTGGGGATCGGGCACCCGGTCGAGGCGATCCAGTCCCGGCGCGCACAGCTGATGAAGCGTGGCGAACGCGAGCTCCATCTCGGACTCGACGCCCACCGCGCGCATGACTCGAAGGCCGGATGCCGACTCGATCGCGCATTGCAGCAGCGCCGTCTTGCCGACGCCGGCCTCGCCGCGTACGACGAGCGCCCGGCTCTCGCCCTGTCGCACCGCCGCGATCAGCTGGGCGAGCAGCTCGGACTCGCGAGCACGCCCCCGCAGCTCCATCAGCCCAGGCTCTCCTCGAGCTGACTGCGCGAGTTGATGTCGAGCTTGGAGAAGGCCATGCGCAGATGGTGCTGAACGGTCCGTTTGCTGATGAACAGCCGGGCGCCGATCTCCGGGTTGCTGAGCCCTTCACGCGCCAGGCGCGCCACCTGTGCCTCCTGCGCGGTGAGCCGGGAGCTGGTCTCGCGCGTCCGCCTGCGCGCAGAAGCGCCGGTTGCCAGCAGCTCGCGCTCGGCGCGCTGTGCGAACGCCTCGAGGCCGATCGTGCTGAGCATCTCGTGGGCCGCGCCGAGCTGCTCGCGCGCCTCGACTCGGCGGCGCCGGCGGCGCAGCCATTCGCCGTAGAGCAGATGGGCCCGCGCGAGCGCGACGGGCAGACGGGCCCGCCCGAGTCGGTCGATTGCCTCGCGGTAGAGCGCGTCGGCGCCGTCGCCCTCGGCCAAGAGCGCGCCCGAGCGGGCCTCGATGCCCAGCGCCCAATCGGTGCCGCTTGCGCGGGCCATCCGCGACAGCGCGTGCAGCGCCGCGGCCGCACGGTCGCCGCGTCCGCTGCGGACGGCGGCTTCGATGAGCTCGTGCAGCCAGAGGGACGACCACAGCTCCTCCGGATGCGCGGCGGCCTCCTCGGCCGCGGCGAACGCGTCGTCGTAGCGGCCGAGGCCGTTGTGCAGCACTGCGGTGGCCCATTGCATGAAGGTCAACGCCATTCCCTCACCGCGGACGACGACCTGGTTCCATGTCGCCTCGATCAGCGCGGTCGCTTCGACTTGGCGGCCGCGCAGGCAGGCCAGCGAGATGGCGCCGTAGGGGGCCATCTCGCTGCCGGTCGCCTCGGTGATGGCCTGCACCTCGTCGATGAGCGAGGCGGCCGCGGCGAACTCCCCGGCGTGCAGGTGCACGCCGACGCGCGAGTTGAGGGCGATCGGGAGCGCCGCGAGCGCGCCGGCCTCACGAGCGCTCGACAGCAGGCGTGCGGTCAAGCGGTCCCAGCTGTCGTGGTCCCACAGGACGATGGCTGCGTGGGCGGCCAGGCCGAGCCATCGCTGCGCCTCCTGTGGGGAGACCTCCTCGTCACGGAAGACGGTCACCGCCTGCCTGAGGATCGGCGCCGCGGCCTCGTAGCCCTCGGTGATGAAGATGGCAAGTCCGTCGAGCAGCAGGTCCTGTGGACGCCGTGGCTCGCACGTGGGCGCCGCGGCGAGGGCCGCGGTGGCGACCGCCAGGATCCCGCCGTCGCTGGTCAGCCGGCCGGCATAGACCGCCGCCGACAGTGCCTCCAGGTACGTGTCGCGCGCGAAGCGGGCGTCGAGCGGTTCGAATTGCCTGGCAGCGCCAACGAGCAGGCCGGCGGCGGCTGCGCCGCGCCGCGTTGTGAAAGCGACCTGGCCGCGAAGGAGATCAGCTTGGGCCCGTCGGATGTCGTCGGGCGGGCCAGAGTCCACCACGGCGAGCAGCTCCAGAGCGGCGTCAGGAGCCCCGGCCTGCTGCTTGGCCTGCGCGGCGGTCAGGGCACGCTGCGCACGGCGCGCGGGTTCCGGCGTCAGCGCGGCGGCCCGTTCGAGGAACGCCGCGCCCGCCGCGACCCCGCCGCGCGCCTGCGCACGCCCGGCCGCGCGCTCGAGCTCGGCCGCGACGTCCTCGTCGGGTCCTGTCGCCGCGTGGGCGCGGTGCCAAGCGCGACCATCCGGGTCCAGGTCCGGGTCGGTGGCATCCGCGAGAGCGCGGTGCACGCGCTGGCGCTCGCCCAGGCTGGCCGTCCCGTAGACCGTCGAGCGCACGAGCGGATGGCGGAACTCGACCTCGTCGGCGATCTCGGCGAGGCCCGCCGCGGCTGCCGGCGGCGCGTCACCGGGCCCGACGCCAAGCCGCTCGGCCGCTCGCCACACCAGCGCCGCGTCGCCCACGGGGTCGGCCGCGGCGACGAGCAGCAGCTGCCGGCTCCCCGTCGGGAGCGCCTCGAGCCGGTGCCGGAAGGTCTCCTCGATGCGCCCCGAGAGCGACGTCTCCGTCAGCCCGAACCCTCCCGCCAGTTGGGCCGGCGTCAGCCCGCGTGGGAGCTCCAGGAGCGCAAGGGGGTTGCCCCGCGCCTCGGCGACGATGCGATCGCGCACCCTCGCGTCGAGCGGCCCGCCGACCGCTTCGGCAAGCAGGGCCTGTGCGTCGGTGACCCCCAGGCCCTCGAGCAGTACCTCGGGAAGCCCGCTGAGCTCGTCGCGCGCCGCGCGCGTCGCGAAGACCATCGCAACCGATTCGGCCATCAGCCGGCGCGCCGCGAACGCCAGCGCCTGCGTGGAGGCCCGATCCAGCCATTGCGTGTCATCGACGAGGCAGATCACCGGTTGCTCGGCGGCGACCTCCGACAGCAGGCTGAGCACCGCCAGTCCGATTCGCGCGACGTCGGGCGCCGCGCCGGCGCTCAGACCGAAGGCCGTGCGCAACGTTTCGCGCTCGGGCTCCGATAAGCGCTCGACGCGGTCGAGCATCGGCACGCACAGCTGGTGCAACGAGGCGAAGGGGAGCTCCATCTCGGACTCCACACCCCAAGCCCGCGCGACCCGGCAGCCCTTCGCTCGCTGCATCGCGTACTCGAGGAGCGCCGTCTTGCCGATGCCCGGGTCCCCGCGCACCACGAGCGCCCCGCCCTGGCCGCTGCCAAGGCGGGCGAGCAGCCGGACGACGAGAGCCGACTCGTTGCTCCGACCTCGCAGCACGAGAGGGACTTATACCCCCGCTAGTAGTGCACTAGGGACTCAGCCTAGGGTGTAGCTGATGCGAGCGCGAGCCCGAGGGGCAAGACTCGCGCCATGCCGAACGCGACGCACGACCAGTTCAACGCATGCGACCTCGCCGCCCCGCACGCCCGCATCGTGTCCACCGCTGACGTCGAGCGTGTTCGTGTGGCGCGCGATCTGCGCGAGGGGCCACAGCAGAGCCTCGTCAACACCGTCATCACGCTCAAGCTGGCGCTCAAGGCCCTCGAAGACGACGACGAGGACGCCACCGCGCTCGTGGCCGCAGCGCTCGAGCAGGCCCAACGGGCGACGGGCGCGCTGCGCGAGGTCACGCGCACGATCCTCCCTTCCGCGCTGGTCTGGGGCGGCCTGCGCGCCGCGCTGGAGGAGCTGGCCGCGCGGACACCGGTTCGCGTCGTCAGCGACGTGTCCGTTGGGCGGCTCCCCGCCACGGTCGAGGCGGCCGCCTACTCGGTGGTCGCCGAGTCGCTGGCTGGGGTCGTCGATCACGGCCGCGCGGAGTCGGTGAGAGTCATCGCGCGTCTCGATCGCGACACGCTGCACATCGAGGTCCGCGACGACGGCGAGCGCCGACCGGGCGGTTGCACTCTGGCGACCGCCGCGGTCCCGCTCACGTGATCTCGATCGCCGATTGATCAGGCCCGGCTGGCCAGACATAGACTGGCCGTGATCGGAGGCTGCGTCTGTCCGAATCGCTCATCGATCTCGAAGGGCTGCTCGTCGGTGCCGAGGACTTCCTCGCCACGGTGCTCAGCACGGCCCCGCAGCCGATCTGGGTCGTCGATCGCGACGGCGTGATCCGTTTCGCCAACCCAGCCGCGATCGAGGCGCTCGGCTACGACAGCGCGGACGAGCTGGTCGAGCGCCACAGCCATGAGACGATCCATCACAGCCACGCCGACGGCACTCCGTATCCCGCTGCGGAGTGCCGCATGTTGCTCCCGCGGCTGACCGGCGAGACGGTCTCCTGCGATCTGGACTGGTTCTTCCGGCGGGACGGCTCGATGTTCCCCGTCTCGTACGTGTCGGCGCCGATCGAGATGCGGGAAGGACGCGGTGCCGTCGTGTGCTTCACCGACATCGAGGACCAGCTGCGCACCGAGCGGGAGCTGCGCGAGCGCGACGAGCTGCTCGCGGGGCAGCAGGCGTCGCTGCGGCGGATCGCGGCGCTCGTGGCGGGCGGCGCCGCCTCGGCGGACGTCTTCGCTGCGATCGCCAGAGAGGTCGGGCAGGTGATCGCCCTGCCGATGGTCGCTCTGTGGCGTTACGACCACCCGCGCACGGCGACCGTGATCGGCGAATGGAGCGAGCGCTCGCACCCGTTCCGGGTCGGGACCTCCTGGCCGCTCGACGGGCCGACGATCTGCGCCAAGGTGCTCGACACAGGGCTCCCGTCGAGGATCGAGGACTTCGGCGATCTCCCGGGCACGATCGCCGGCGCCGCGCGCGAGACCGGCATCGGCTCGTGCGCCGGTGCGCCGATCATCGTCGACGGCCAGGTCTGGGGTGCGATGTCGGCCGACACGTTCGATCGTGCGCGTCTTGCCGAGGGGATCGAGGATCGCCTCGCGCAGTTCACCGAGCTCGTTGCCATGGCGATCTCCAATTCGGCCAGCCGCGAGGCGCTCGTCCGGCTCGCGGACGAACAGGCAGCGCTGCGACGGGTGGCGACGCTCGTCGCCCGCGGGGTCCCACCGGGCGAGCTGTTCGAGGCGGTGGCGCGGGAGGTCGGCATGCTCCTCGGCGGCGATGCGACCCACCTCGGCCGCTTCAACGCCGACGCGACCGCGACGCTGATCGCCAGCTGGGTCGCCTCGGGTGAGCCGATCCCGGTCGGCACCGTCGCGCCCCTCGACGGCGGCAACGTGTGCTCGCTGGTACTTCGAACGGGGCGCCCCGCCCGCATGAGCGCGTACGAGCGCGCCGCCGGGCCGATCGCCGCGATGCTTCGACAGCTCGGGATCCGCTCCTCGGTTGGCGCGCCGATCGTCGTCGACGGGCGCCAATGGGGGGTGGCGATCGTCTCGTCGAAGGCCGAGGAGCCGCTGGCGCCCGACACCGAGCAAAGGCTCCTGGCCTTCACCGAGCTCGTGGCGACGGCGATCTCGAACAGCGAGGCCCGCGCCGTAGCCGGACGCCTGGCGGACGAGCAGGCGGCGCTGCGGCGGGTCGCAACGCTGGTCGCCCGCAGCGTTCCCCCGGTCGAGGTCTTCGAGGCGGTGGCGCGCGAGGCGGGTCAGCTCCTCGGCGTCGATGCCATGCACATGGGCCGCTACGAGGACGATGCGGCGATCAGCGTCGCCGGCTGGAGCCGCGAGGAGGACCACGTGCCGGTCGGCACGCGCGTCGATCTCGACGGCACCAACGTCGCGTCGCTCGTGCTCCACAGCGGCGGACCCGCGCGCATCGACGGCTACACCGCCGCGACCGGCGCCTCCGCCGAGCGGTTGCGCCACGACATGGGCGTGTACTCCTCGGTCGCGGTGCCCATCGTCGTCGACGACCGGCTGTGGGGGCTCATGATCGCCTCCTCGAAGCACCCCCAGCCGCTGCCGGCCGACGTGGAGTCGAGGCTGCTCGGCTTCACCGAGCTCGTCGGCACCGCGGTGGCGAACGCGCAGGCTCGCGGCGAGGTGGCGCGCTTGGCCGACGAGCAGGCGGCGCTGCGCCGCGTGGCGACACTCGTCGCGCGCGAGTGCCCCCCAGAGGAGGTGTTCGCCGCGGTCGCCGGCGAGGTGGGACGGCTGCTGCCCGTCGAGGACACGGCGATGTTCCGCTACGACGACGATACGGCGAGCGTCGTCGCAACGTGGGGCAAGCACGCCCACGAGCTGAAGGTCGGCACCCGTATGCCGATCGGCGCAGAGAACCTCACGGCGCACGTGGGCGAGATGAACCTCGGGTCCGCTGTCAGATGTCCGATCGTGGTCGACGGACGCCGGTGGGGCGTCATGGTCGCCTCGCAGGGGTTGGCCGAGCCTTTGCCGGCCGACACCGAGGCGCGCGTCGGGAAGTTCGCCGAGCTGGTTGCCACCGCGATCTCGAACGTCCAGACTCGCGCCGAGCTTGCGGCGTCCCGCGCGCGGATCGTGGCGGCGGCCGATGACGAGCGGCGGCGAGTCGTCCGCGACCTGCATGACGGCGCCCAGCAGCGCCTGGTCCACACGATCGTGACCTTGAAGCTGGCCCAAGAGCGGGGTGACGCCGGCCGCGGGGCCGGACCCCAGCTGGTGGCGGAGGCGCTAGAGCACGCACAGCAGGCCATCGCCGAGCTGCGCGAGCTCTCGCAGGGCATTCTTCCCAACGTCCTCACACGCGGCGGCCTGCGCGCGGCCGTCGAGGTGCTGGCCTCGCGCACGCCCGTACCCGTCGACGTCGCGGTGTCGGTGGACCGTCTGCCGCCCGTGGTCGAGGCAACCGCCTACTTCGTGGTCGCCGAGGCCCTGACCAACATCGCCAAGCACGCCCGCGCGACACGCGCGACGGTGGTGACGCGGATCGATGACGGCGTCCTCGAGCTCGAGATCAGCGACGACGGCATCGGAGGCGTCCGTCCGGATGGCAGCGGTCTCGTCGGCCTGGCGGACCGGCTCGCGGCGCTCGACGGCCACCTGCGTGTGGAGAGCCCAGATCGCGGCGGCACGATCGTCTCCGCCGACATCCCGCTTGCGCGCAGCTGATCGCTGATCCGCATCGCCGGCCGGCTTCGAATGATTGCCCGGCGCCTGCGTCGGCTGGACGCTACGTCGCATGATCCTTCGATATGACAGGCTCGGCGTGCAGATCCCCGCCGGCGATCCCGACCCCGCGGGGGCAAGCGTCGTACAGGAGCTCATGGGCGGTCGCTTCGGCGAGATGTCGACGCTCATGAACTACACCTTCCAGTCGTTCGGCTTTCGCGGCCGCAAGGAGCTGCGCCCGTTCTACGACCTGATCGCCAACATCGCGGCGGAGGAGTACGGCCACATCGAGGCGGTCGGAGCCACGATCGCCACGATGCTCACCGGCGCGGACATCGGCGAGGTCGTTGCCAGCGGCAATCCCGCCCACGTGCTGAAGGCGGGCAAGGGCGTGCTCCCGGTCGACTCCGGCGGGGCGCCGTGGACGGGCGACTACGTGTTCTCGTCAGGAGACCTCGTCGAGAACCTGACCCACAACTACTTCTTGGAGACCGGCGCGCGCAACGGCAAGCTCAAGGTCTACGAGGCCGTCGATCACCCCGCGGCCCGCGCGCTCACCGGTTACCTGCTGGTCCGCGGCGGCGTGCACCAGGTCGCCTACGCCCGCGCGCTCGAGCTGCTCACGGGCGCCGATCTCACCCGGACGTTCCCGATGCCGCGCATCCCGACCGACAAGATCCCTGAATGCCGGCCGCACATGGAGCGCGGTTCGCACCTCACGCTCTATCGCTTCACGCCGAGCGACTACCAGGAGGTCGTCGCCGTCTTCAAGGGCACGCACCCGGAGACGGGCGAGGAGCTGCGCGTCGAGCACCCGGCGCCCGAGGGCTTCCCCTGGCCCGATCTGCCCGCCGAGCAGGACGTCTTCGCTCCCGATTACGCGCCAGAGGAGATCGCCGAGATCGCTTCGCGCCTACGTCAGGACGCCGGGCTGCCGAAGGCGGCCTGATCAGTATCATCGACCTCGGGCGGCCTGATCATCGGCGGGTCACTCTTCGAAGTGGGACTCGCGGATCAGGTCGCAGAAGTTCGGGCGGACGTACCCAGCCACGGTCTCCTCGAGGACGTCGGTGTACATCGTCCCGAAGGCGGTCTGCGGCTTGTCGCGCAGGCCGGCCGAGAACGCCTCGATGATGCCCTCCTTGAAGCGCGTCCGTGGATGCGCGGCGAGGACGGCCGTCCTCTGGTCCTCCGACACCTCATCGAAGTGCAGGCCCACGACGTCGTGCTGTGCGCCGAGATTCACGAGCCGGACCTCGGGCTGCTTGTAGCCCGGGATCTGTCGCGTGGTGTGCAAGGCGATCGACTCCCACACCGTCATGACCTGCTCCTCGGGCAGCCCATGGCGCTCGAGGAACCGGCGCGCGGCGTTCGCGCCGTCGATCTCGAAGCGCTCGTGCGCCGAGCGATGGCCGTCGACCAGCCCGAGGTCGTGGAACATCGCCCCGACGTAGAGCAGCTCCGGGTGGTAGTCGAGGCCAAGGCGCTCACCGTGCAGGGAGGCCCACAGGAACACGCGCCGCGAGTGGTGGAACAGCAACGGCGTGGCGGTGTCGCGGACGAGGTCGGTCGCCTCGCCCGCGATCGCGCTGTGGGGGATGGCGATCCCGGCGATGGTGGTGCGCGTCGTGCTCACGCCGCGCCGGCGAGCACTCACGAAGCGCGCGTGCGTACGGCTGCGCGGGTCAGCCACGCGGTGAGCATGAACAGGATGGTCAGCGCGACCGCGTCGCCCACGCCCGCGCTGGACCCAGGATGCGCGTGGTCGACGTCGATCCAGTGGTTGAGCGCGTGGAGTCCTGTCGATGCGAGCGTCGCTGCCAGCGCCCCGGCGCGGACGGCCGGCATCACGAGCCCCGCCGCGAGCGCCAGGCCCAGGCCGGCCTGGAACGCGGCCGCGTCGCCGATGTAGTGGGAGTTGTAGGTGCCGAACGGCCCGATGTCGTCGAAGAACGCGTGCGGGGCAAGCACGATCCACACGGCGGTGACGAGCTGAACGAGCGCGAGGAGTGCGATCCCGAGCGGCACGCCACGCTCGGCGCGACGGCTCTCGATGCTTGATGCGACGGCCATGGCCGCACGGTACGGCGTGCTGGGCGCTGCGTCCGAACCGGATCCCGATCAGCCGAAGCGGACCGGTTATCGGGACAGCGGCAGTCGGGCCGTCAGGGCGGTCCCGCCGCCGTCCGTGCGTTCGATTCGCAGTAGGCCCCCGAGCGCGTCGACCCTGTCGGCGACGCCCAAGAGCCCGTGGCCGGCAGGATCCGCCCCGCCGACGCCGTCGTCGCGCACCTCGAGCGTCAAGGCGCCGTCGTCGATCGATGCCCGCACGCTCGCCCGCGAGGCCTCGGCATGCTTCACGACGTTCGTGAGCGCCTCGGCGACGATGAAGTACGCGCTGGCCTCGATGTCCGGCGGCAGCCGGTCGCCGCGGACGTCGACGTCGACTGGGAGATCCAGGCGCGACACGAAGGCCTGGACGGCCGCGCGCAGCCCGCCCCGCGTCAGCACGGCCGGCAGGATCCCATGCGCCAGCTCCCGCACCTCGGCAGTGGCCCGCTCCGCCGAGGTGAGGGCCTCGGCCAGCAGTGCGTCGGTGTCGCCCGGGCTGTCCCGGAGCGCGCGCTGCGCGAGCTTGAGCGTCACGATCGTGTGCACGAGCCGTTGCTGGGCGCCGTCGTGCAGATCGCGCACCACGCGCCGGCGCGCATCGTCGCCGGCGGCGAGGACCCGGGCGCGCGATGCGGTGAGCTGGTCGCGGCTGTCCGCGTTGGCGATCGCGGTGTCGAGCAGCTCGGCGAACCTGGCGATCCGCTCCTCGGTGTCGTCGGGCGGCGGCCCGCGGTCGGACCAGACGGCGATGAGCGCGCCCCATGTCCGACCGTCGACGACGACGGGAGCCGCGACGACCGATCGGACGCGTGCCGCGCGAGCGACATCGCTGATCGGGCCGGTCGCCTCGGCGTAGTCGTCCATGCGCGCTGTCCGTCCCGTGCGCATCACGGTCGACGCGACGTTCGTGCCGCCCAGTGGGAAGCCCTCGCCGACCTGGACGTGCGTGGTGGAGCCGCTCTGGGCGACCACGGTGAGCATGTCGTCGTCGGACCGGCCGAGCGCGACCTGGGAGGCGTCCAAGAGCGCGGCGACCTCCGCCGTGACGGCGTCGAAGACGGCGCTCGGCGAGGCGCCCTGCGCGACCAGCGTGGCGACGCGCCGGAGCGCCGCCTGTTCGTCGGCGAGGCGGGTCAGCTCCGCTCGCGCCTCCGCGTTCGCGATCGCCGTGGCCATCAATTCGGTGAACTGGCCGATCCGGGGCTCCGTGTCCGGGGGAAGCGGAGCGTCTCGTGTGATCGCCACCATCGCGCCCCACAGCCGCCCCTCGACGATGATCGGCGTTCCCACCGCCGAGCGGATCCCCAACGCCAGTGCCTGCTCGGCGAGCGGTCCGGAGGCGTCGGCGTAGTCGTCGATGCGCGCCGCCCGACGGGTCGCGAACACCCGCGACACGACGTCCTCGCCGCCGAGCGGCTCCCGCGTTCCGAGCGGGACCATGTCGGCGAACGGGCCCGCGCGAGCGACGATGACCCGGAAGCGGTCGTCCTCGTAGCGGACGATCACCGCCGCATCGACGGCCAGCAGGCCGGCGATCTCCTCGGCGATCGAATGGAACACGTCCGCCTGGGGCGTCTGGCGCGCGACCAGTGTCGCGACCCGGCGCAGCGCTGCCTGCTCGTCGGCCAAGCGAACCACCTCGGTCCGGGCCTCGGCGTTCGCGATCGCCGTGGCGACGAGCTGGGTGAACTGCCCGATCCGGGCCTCGGTGTCCGCTGGTAGGGGCTCGGCGTCACCGGTCACGGCGATCACCGTGCCCCACAGCTGTCCCTCGACGACGAGCGGAGTGGCGACGCTGGAGCGGACTCCGAGGACGCGCGCCATCTCCGCGACTGCGCCTGTAGCGTTGGCCCAGTCGTCGAGCCGAGTGGCCGTCCGCGTTCGAAGCACCGCTGTTACGACGTTCTCTCCTTCGAGGGTGAACCGCGTGCCCAACGGAGGCGGCTCCCATGGTGTCTCGGATTGCGCGACGAGCGTGGCCGTCCCGTCAGGCTCGAAGCGAAGCATCCCGACGGCCCCGCTGCCCAAGGTCTTCGCCACCTCGCCGGCGACCGCTTCGAACACCTCCGTCGGCGATGACTCGCGCGCCACGAGCGTCGCTACGCGGCGCAGCGCCGACTGCTCGTCCGCCAGCGCGCGGACCGCATCGTGCGCGCTGGCATTGGCGATCGCGGTCGCCACGAGCTCGGTGAAGTTCTGGAGCCGAGCCTCTACTTCCGCAGGAATCGGATCGGGCCCCTTCGACGTAGCGATCATCACTCCCCAGGTCCGCCCCTCGACGAAGATCGGAACGCCGATCGAGAACCGGATGCCCATGGCCCGCAGAGTCGCCGCGATGGGGCCGGAGGCGTCCGCGTAGCCGTCCATGCGTGCTGGCCGTCCGGTCCGCAGCACCCGCGCGGATACGCTGTCGCCGTCGAGCGGGAATCGCTCGCCGATGGCGGGTGCACCTGCGTAGCGCCCCCACTGCGCCACGCTGACGACCGTGCCGTCCGCGTCGTAGCGCCCGAGGTGGGTGGCGTCGACCCCGAGCACTTCGCCCACCTCTCGCCCCACGGCGGCGAACAGGGCTTCCGGCGCGGTCTCGTGTGCGACCAGCGTGGCCACGCGGCGCAATGCGGCCTGCTCCTCCGCGGCTCGGCGGCTCTCGGTGACGTCGCGCCCAGCGGCATAGAAGAGCCCTTCGTCCGGCACGACGCGCGTGCTCCATTCCACCCAGCGCACCGAGCCGTCGCGACAGACGACGCGGTTCTGCAGCTGCACGACGTCGTCACCGCGCTCGAGCGATGCGACCGCCTGCACCATCCGCTCACGGTCGTCGGGGTGGGCGAACTCGATCCATGGCCGTGACAGCAGCTCCTCGCGCGAGTAGCCGAAGACCTCGAACGCGGGATTGAACCGCCGCAGGTACCCGTCGAAGCCCGCAACGCCCAGGAGAGCCGGCGACATCTCGAAGATCCGCTCGGCCTCGCGCTCCGCTCGCAGCCGACGGCCGCGCAACCAGAAGGGTGCGACAACGTCGTCTATGGCTGAGCGCAGGCGCGCCCAGTCGCCGCGAAAGCGCATCGGAACGACCCCGTCGACCGGTTGTCTGCGATCGCCAAAGTATCGCGCCGATGCCATCTGCCTGGCTTCGTCCGCTGCGCACGTCGCCGCGGGCGATTGGTATTCGCGATCGAGGCTGCGCCAGCGCCTATCGCCGGGTGTGGCTCGCGGGCGTACCGTCGAGGTCGTTCGACTCTTATGTGATGGACG
>Ga0081539_10002285_pt1 | contig 27754 bp, 26 predicted proteins | sample TabmetS4T2R2_FD_71023 | JGI IMG/M metagenome (GOLD analysis project Ga0081539, IMG submission 71023) | Tabebuia heterophylla rhizosphere microbial communities from the University of Puerto Rico - S4T2R2 | ecosystem: Host-associated > Plants > Roots > Rhizosphere ... | reverse complement strand
CCGGTGGCTGGTGCGGGATGAGCAGAAAATCACGTTGGAAGAAGCACACTATCGGTTATCTGCTCTGCCGGCGCACGCGGCGGGATTCCGCGACCGCGGGGTGTTGCGTGAAGGGGCGGCGGCTGACGTAGTGGTCTACAACCTCAATGAACTCGCTATTGAACCGGACTGGATCGGTGAGATTGCCCATGACTTTCCGGGCGGTGAGTGGCGTCGCGTCCAACGGGCGAAGGGGTATCATGCCATCATTGTCAATGGTGAGATGACCTTTGCCGAGGGTAAATGCACGGGAGCAACCCCTGGTCGACTCCTGCGGCACGGACGTGGGTAAGCATTTGTTCTTATTCTGGCGTGAATGAAGATGCCTTATTAAGGCCGTGGTTATAGCAGACCACGGCCTTTTTTTGTCATGTAACCGAGTTACGCACTCGCCCCTTTGGCTGAAACGAGGGAAGCTGTGTCTTCCAAACCCATCGCCTTGATTGAAGCTTCAAAGCGTTGCTTCATCATCGCATCTTCACTGGTAAAATTACGCGTCAGGCAGCAGTATTCGAGCTGCAGGCCATTGGGATCTTTGAAATAAATCGACTTGGCCCAGTCGTGATCGACTACGTCAGATACTGCTATACCTTTTGCCTTTAGTTCTTGACGTTTCTCTTCCAGCCCAGCCTCTGTGCCGGCTTCAAAGGCAAAGTGATAAAACGCACTCGGCACCCCCAGACCACGATTTATGCCAGCATCGTATTCCGCTGGCACCCCTGGCACTTTCTGCGCTTCCATGAAAGCGATCAACTGGTCACGCCCGGTATCAAAGAAGATATGACGGATTTGGCCACCTTCTTTGATCTTGATGGTATCGCACCGCACCGGCTTGAAACCGAGAATACCCTCGTAGAACTCTCGGGTCTTGTCGAGGTCCAGTGTAGAGAAGCCAAGATGAGAAAATCCTTTATGTGACATTGCAGGTCCTCCTTTCTCCTTAATATCCATGCATCAGAGCCGCAGTAGATTTTGCTAGTATACCGTATGAGTGAACTGCGCTTCTAGTCCTGTTTAGGGGGAAATACGTATAAATCCTCCCCTGCCTCTCTGGTGAGTATCATCAGCAGGTGCTCTCACAATTGGCGCAACGACGGGCGAGTCAAAAACCAATTGTCGGTCTCATCATGACAGAAGCATCTGTCGATTGATACGCCTTAAATGGGTCAATTTTGCCGAGGTGACTTTTTTGCTTCCCATTCCTCACGAAGAATCGCCATCGTCACGGTGTCGAGATAGCGACCATCGCGAAACTGTTCCTGTCGGAGAATTCCCTCACGCTTGAAGCCCACGCGTTCATACGCCCGAATACCGCGCTCGTTATCCGCGTGGACGTGCAGCCACACGCGATTGAGGTTGAGTGTTACGAAAGCATACTGGGTTATTAACTGGGTGACTTCGGTACCATAGCCTTTACCCCATTCGGCTTTCTCACCGATGACGATGCCAAAGCAGGCATGGCGGTTACGAAAATCTATCTCTCGTAACCCGGTCGAACCGATGAGCGTGTCATTGGCACGAATCACGATACCGAGTACGAACTCCTTGTCACTCTTATAGAGGTTATCGAAGAACGCCTCTTCAAACTGGCGATTGATCGGTCCTTTGATCTTTAAAGTACGGGTGACGTCGGTATCATTCAGCCAAGTCACAAAGAACGGTGCGTCCTCCCGCTCCAGCGGGCGGAGGTAAATTTTCTCGCCGATGAGAAATGGGTTTTTCATAGCGCCCTCCCGTCGCCAAACTTTATGCTCTTGACGGGCTTTTTCCAACCTGTCACCATAACAAGCATGTTTATCGACTGTCCGAACACCTGTTGGTGGTGGCTGCCTTAGTTGGCGGCCCGGATGTTGTGCAACGAAAATCAACGGAGCCGCCTTGGACACGAGGCGGCTTTTCTGTTTCAGGACCGCTGCCTCGTAAGACTAAGGTTGCGGTCCTGCTGTTTTGTGGGACGAGGCTCCGCAACTGAGAAGGAGAGCCGTATGGCCAACAGAGCAGCAATCATCCCCAGCGCTCACACATACCTCACCCAAGGCGGCATCAAAGTTCGCCGGGTGATCGAGGGCATCCTCACCGAAGGAGCGATCGATCCGGTCATCGACGCGCTTGATAGTCATCGTGGCGTACTCCTTGCGTCAAGCTACGAATATCCCGGTCGTTACACACGTTGGGACATGGGATTTATTGATCCACCCTTGATGCTCACTTCACGTGAGCGGCAGTTTCGCATCTCCGCGCTAAACACACGCGGACAGGTTCTACTGCCGGCGATTACGACCACTATCCGTGCATTATCGGCGGTCGTAGAAGCAGACATACAGAACAATGAGTTATGCTGTACCATTGCCCAACCGGTAGGGCGGTTTCCTGAAGAGCAACGCAGTAAGCAGCCATCGATTTTCTCAGTGCTGCGAGCCTTAATCGACCTGTTCGCTAGTGCCGAAGATCAACATCTGGGCCTCTATGGTGCGTTTGGCTATGACCTCGCCTTTCAGTTTGAGCCGTTACGACTACGACTCGAACGACCAACTGATCAACGTGACTTGGTGTTATATTTGCCGGACGAACTGATTCTCGTCGATCATCAGCGTGAACACGCTGTACGCCAGCGTTATGATTTCGAGGTCGGTGGCGCTTCGACCCAGAACCTCCCTCGCGAAAGTGTCACCCAACCGTATGTGAGTAGCGAACGCGTCGAGTCTCCATTTGATCACGAGCCGGGTGAGTACGCGGCCGGAGTGCGGCTTGCCAAAGAAGCGTTTCGTCGCGGAGATCTCTTTGAAGTCGTTCCTGGGCAGACGTTCTTTAGCCCCTGCCCTGCCCCACCGTCGGAACTGTTTCGTCGCTTACGCGAGCGCAATCCTGCACCTTATGGCTTCCTCATCAATCTCGGTCAGGCTGAGTACCTCGTTGGTGCATCACCGGAAATGTACGTGCGGGTCGATGGCGACCGCGTCGAAACCTGCCCGATCTCGGGCACCATTGCTCGCGGCGGCGATCCAATTAGCGATGCCATTCAGATCCAGCGTCTGCTGAACTCCACAAAGGATGAATCAGAGCTCACTATGTGTACCGATGTCGATCGCAACGACAAATCGCGCATTTGCAAACCGGGGAGTGTGCGAGTGATTGGTCGTCGACAAATTGAAATGTACTCACGCTTGATTCACACCGTTGATCATGTCGAAGGCCATCTGCGCGAAGAGTTTGACGCGCTCGACGCCTTCCTTGCGCACACCTGGGCTGTGACCGTCACCGGCGCGCCTAAAGCCTGGGCGATGCAGTTTATTGAGGATCATGAAAAGTCACCACGTGCGTGGTACGGCGGAGCCGTCGGCATGCTGGGGTTCGATGGCAACATGAACACTGGTCTGACGTTGCGCACCATCCGCGTCAAAGACGGCGTCGCGCAGATCCGCGTTGGCGCCACGCTACTGTATGATTCTGATCCTGACGAAGAAGAACAAGAAACGCACCTCAAGGCGTCGGCTTTTCTTGATGCGCTACGTCAGCCACGCGGAACCACCAGCGAAGTTAAGCAGACCACACCATATCCAGGGCAGGGAAAACGGATTCTGCTGGTCGACCACCAAGATTCCTTCGTCCATACCCTGGCAAACTATCTGCGGCAAACTGGCGCCGAGGTTATTACCTTACGCGCTGGATTTCCTCACCAGGAACTCGATGTTATCCGGCCTGATTTAGTGGTACTTTCTCCTGGCCCAGGAACACCAAAAGATTTCGATGTTTCTGGCACCCTCACGGCAGCCATCCACCGCAATCTTCCAGTCTTTGGTGTGTGCCTTGGCTTACAAGGGATAATCGAGCACTTTGGTGGTGAGCTCGGCGTGCTCGATTATCCGATGCACGGCAAACCATCACATATTCACGCGCAAGGTGGTCGCTTGTTCGGCGGCTTGCCCCGTGAGTTTACTGCCGCACGTTATCACTCGCTGTTCGCTATCCGTACAAAGCTGCCAGCGACCTTACAAGTAATCGCCGAAAGCGACGATGGAGTCATCATGGCAATCGAGCATCGCACGCTACCGATTGCCGCGGTGCAGTTTCACCCAGAATCGATTCTGACGTTGGGCGACGAGATCGGGTTACGGCTGATTCGCAATGTCGTTGCTCTTCTTGCTCACTGAGCTAGGGTATGGAAAATTAAGCTCCACGGCAGACCATAGGAGGCGAAACGATAATGAAAGACGGACTTCATGTCATCGACAGTGACTTACACGTTATCGAAACCGGCGACGTCTATGAAAAGTATCTTGACGAAAAATATCGCGACAAAAAACCAAAGTATCTGGGCTTGAGTCCGACCAATTTCCCGCACTGGGATGTGCAAGGACAGCTGATTCCGCCGTGGGCGGTGTCGGCGGACGTGGTCAAGGCACAAAAGTTTCTCGATAAACCGACCGAGCATATGTATAAATCGGTACGCAAACGCGGGTATGACTCAGCCTCAACGCTAAAGGCGATGGATGCCGAAGGCATCGATATTGGGGTCGTCTATCGTACCTTCGCTCACATGGTGGTCTCGATCGATGACTTGCAACCAGCCTATGCTACGGCGTACTGCGCGGCGTTCAACGACTGGTTATCCGATTATTGCAACGCTGATCCAAGCCGTCTCAAGCCCGCAGCAATCGTGTCACTGCATGATCCAGAGTTGGCCGCAGCCGAAGCACGCCGCGCGGTCGAGAAGAAAGGCCACGTCGGCGTGATCCTCATGCCGATGCCGATCAAAGATCGCTATGTCCACTCACCTGAGTGTGATGTGTTGTGGAAAGAGATTTCCCGACTCAATGTGCCAATTGCATTTCACGGGACGAGTGGTGGCGCATCGAAAGATTATGTAAGCAATCGCTTCCGTGACAAGCCGAATTTCCGTACACAAAATCACGCCTCGGCGTTTCCTCTTGAATTGATGCTTGCCATGAGCGGGATGATCATTGGTGGCGTGTTGCAACGTTTCCCCCAATTACGCGTCGGCTTCCTCGAAGGGAATTGCGGATGGCTCCCATGGTGGATTCATCGCCTTGATGATCAGTGGAAGAAATATGGCGGCGGAGAGAAGATCAAGCTCGACAAGAAACCCAGCGAATTTTTCCGGCGTCAGTGTTTTATCGGCACCGATGTCGATGAAGATCTACTGAAGGTTGTCGTTGATGAGATTGGCGATGACAATATTGTCATGTCGGTTGACTATCCCCACGCAGACGGCCCGTTCCCCAATGGCCTCAAGACGTTTCTGGAATTACCAGGCGTGAGCAAGAAATCCAAGCGTAAGATCATGTGGGAGAATTGTTTGAAGCTGTATGGGTTTAAAGAGAAGCAACTGTTAGCAGCGTAACCACTTTCGCTGTTTGTATAATTGGTCGTAAAGGGGCGTACTGCAGTGCGCCCTTTTTCTTTGTGTCTGACTACTCCTGAAAGGGTCATGCTGTCCTCCTATCAAGTTGTGGCCCACACACTCAGCTCGTTGAGTGTTCTCAGCAGGAAAGGACTAGCGCACCACTCTCAGCCTGCAGTATGCTCCTGACCCTCGTCTTCCCGGTCCCCCTCCACTGCTCGTCCCACGCCTCGCCCCCACCTCTTACCTCCACCCCAGCGCTGCACCATGCTTGAGACCGCCCCCACAAAGCCCGCCAAGTCACCAGGCTTGGGGATAAACGCCGTCGCGCCACACTGTACGCTCTGCCGTTGCCCTTCTGCTTCCGCCACGGCGCTGAAGAGCAGCACGGGAATCCGCTGATAGGCCGGTACCGTACGCAGGGCCGCCACGATCTCTTCGGCCTCCATGCCCGGTATCCAGCCGTCGAGGATAATCAATCGAGGAGCGCCAAGGGGAGCGACGGTGGGTGCGTGATGGACCAAGGCCTCTACCTCACTTGCTTGCGTGAGGACCCTCACTTCACAGCGGAGACCACATTCGTTGAGGGCGTAGCGGAAGAGGGCGACATCGGCAGGGCTATCTTCGATGAGCAGAATGTCGACGTCCGCTTCCCGAGGAACAGTCGCAGGAGGAAGGCCTCTAAGCTCGGCTTGACGCTCCCGACAGGCTTGAATGTGTTGGACAATTTCTTTGGTCTGTTCAATGACCTGCCGAGTGGTATCAAGGGTTTGGTGGGTGTGCGTAACCGTATCCCGCGCGCGCTCAACTTCTTCCCGGGCCTTCTCTCTTATCTTTGCATGTTGAAGAGACGTAAGGCTCGCACGTCGACGGTCGTCCTCCGGGGGGGGGTGACAGAGTCACTCATAAGTATACTCCCTTCTCATCTGACTGTCAACATTATAGCAGGAGTGCAACTAGATGGGAAGAGTATATATTGCTGAGTACTGGCCCAATTTGGGAAGGAAAGTGTTCCAATTGAGAGGACATAGGCGACGCCTTCTGCACTTCTCTGCTTCTTTTATCGGAACAATCGTTCATATTCTTTTTTGATAAATGGAGGGGGGTACAGGCCCTTCCTTGCCCGACTTGCATGAGCAAGGCTTAGGTATAGCAGCTCCACAGCCTGTGTAACGTCCCATTATTAAGGGCCGCTGGCTTGACAGATCGGAACCGTAGGGAGTACGACTTATAAGGATATGATGAAGGAGGGCTTGCATGTTCAACGTTGATACGTTTGTGAAGGCCTGCCAAGGCAAACCACCAAGCACGATCAAGGAAGTATTGACAGAGGCGTTACACGATCCTCAAGGGATCACCACCGCGCTGGCCACTTTTGGAGATGGCAAAGACGTAAGTAAAGGGGGAATGGGTGACTTGTTGATTCATCGCGCCCCTAATCTCACCATTCTCAAAGCGGTAGTTCCACCCAAGTTCAAAAGCGCACCACACAATCATCTCATGTGGGCGGTGATTGGCGTCTATGATGGGCAAGAGAATAATTACTTTTATCGTCGTAGTGAGAATGGCTTGGAGGCTGCTGGCGAAAAGCAGGTTCACCAATCAGATGTTTTGGTCTTGGGTGAAAATGTGATCCATGCGATCGAGAATCCGCTCGATCGTCCCTTGTCCGCGATCCACGTTTATGGTGGCGATCTGCCTGGCGCACCGCGCCGCATGTGGAATCCGTTTACGATGCAAGAGGAAGCGTTCGAGTTCCAGACGATGAGAGGGTATGCGCAGAAGATGATGGAGCAACGGTAAAGACAATGAAGAATTAAGAATGAAGAGTGAAGAATTGGGGAATAGGGTTTAGGCATTAGTATTGTAGGGTGGTCATTGCCCACCTTTTCTCGGTCGACACGGACAAAAATCGAAGGAGGAATCATACCATGGCAGAGTACGATCTTCACATTAAAGGCGGCACGGTCGTCGATGGCACTCGCGCACCGCGACGTCAGGCAGATGTCTGGATTAAAGATGGCAAGGTTGCTCAGATCGGCGGTAAGGCGGACGGGTTCGCCAAACGCACGATTGACGCGGATGGACTCATCGTTGCTCCTGGATTTGTCGATCTGCATACCCACTACGATGCTCAGATCCGTTGGGATCCATACTGCACCATCTCCGGGTGGCATGGGGTCACCTCAGTGGTGCTGGGCAACTGTGGGTTTGGCTTCGCACCGGTAAAACCGGACTTCCGTGAACGCTCGATGTTGACGATGACCCGCACCGAAGCGATCCCGTTCGTTTCTATGAAAGAAGGGATGACGTGGGATTGGGAAACTATTCCGCAATATCTTGATTCGCTTGATCGCTCCGCCAAGGGCGTGAATTGCATTCAATATATGCCGACTGCGTCGCTGATGATTTACGTCATGGGACTCGAAGCGGCCAAGACGCGCCGCGCTACTGAAGCCGAACAGAAAGAGATGCAGCGCTTACTGAGCGAAGGCATGGATGCCGGGCTGTGTGGCTTCTCGATTCAGCGTCTGGGCCGACATTCTGGTCAAGCCGATTATGATGGTTCACCGATGGTGACCGACACCATGTGTGATGAGGATATTCTGATCCTCGCTGAAGTCCTACGGATGCGGAACGAAGGGTTCGTGCAAATCACTCAAGCGACCGGCCACATTAAAGAGGACCTCGCCTTCGTAGAGAAACTTGCCGCCGCCGCGCAACGGCCGATCCTGCACAACGCCATCGCGGCCAGCAAGAAAGATGCTGATATTCATCGCAAGAGCATTGCCTGGCTGGAAAAAGCGCGTGCGAACGGATTGCCGATTTGGGGTCAAGCCGCGACGGTGCGCAGTGGCTTTGCCTTCACGCTTGAGCATTGGAATCTCTATGATGTGTCTGCCGCCTGGCGCGATCTGCTCATGGGTAATGTCGAACAGCGTGCAGCAAACATGCGCAACCCGCAGATGCGTGAAGCAGCCAAGAGTGAAAAAGCCATGCGCGCACTCGATCTCAACGCTTTTGGCATTGGTGGAAGGCTTCCGCGCCTGCTCGTCCAATCAGTGGCGAACAAACCTGAACTGGAAAAATACGTCGGCAAATCACTCGGCCAGATCGCGCAGGAAGAAGGCAAGCATGCAGTTGATGTGATGCTCGACCTCTCTCTGGCGACAGACCTCAAGGCTGAGTTCCTCCAGCCCGAACCCGAATTCAGCGCCGAGTACAATGCCGAACTGATCACCACCTCCGAACACACCTTCCCTGGTGTTTCTGATGGTGGCGCGCACACTAAGTTCTTCACAGGTGGTGCGTTTACGACCGATTTCCTGGGTTGGCTGGTGCGTGACGAGCAGAAGATCACTCTCGAAGAAGCGCACTACCGGTTATCTGCGCTCCCATGCAAAGCCGCTGGGTTCCAGGATCGTGGTGTGCTGCGTGAAGGTTCTGCAGCTGACGTGGTAGTGTATGACCTCAATGGTCTTGGTGTCGAGCCTGATTGGATCGGCGAAATTGCCCATGACTTCCCTGGTGGCGAATGGCGCCGCGTCCAACGCGCCAAAGGCTACCATGCAATTATCGTCAACGGTGTGCCGACTTTTGAAGACGGCAAGTGCACCGGCAACACGCCTGGCAAACTCCTGCGGCACGGACGCGGGTAGTAGTCATATTGACTGTCAGGGAGAGAGATAGCGTCATTCCCGCGAAACTTGTCCCCGGTCCTCTAGGGGACCTGTCCCCAGTCTCTACTGGGGAGCGGGAATCCAGGTGTAATAACCAAAGCCCTGTGTTTAAAGATATGGATGCCTGCTCCTAGTAGAACCTGGGACAGGCTACTCGGGCATGACGGGAATAGTTCTCTCTTCCTGGTCTACAATCTTCAATCCCTAATCCCATCACTCCTCATACAAATTCAACTGTCGCTCGTCGTCGGAGAGCTGCCGTGTCACCCGTTTCTCTGCCAGCTTGAGCAATTCCGGTAATGCTACACATTCCTCTGTCTCGCTCCGAACAGTGGCTCGTTGTCAGCATGAGCATAGCTGACGAAAACGTCAGGGGAATCGGCCATTCTCAAGTGTTTGCGAGGTGCAAGGGCGGACAGGTATAGCAGAGTACTCCGCGCCCAGCTCTCCTTTTTCTCTCAGATAGTTACGCGAGTTGTAGCAAAGTGAGAGGGAAAATGTCTAGCGGCTTGCCGTGCCGGAAACGCTACGCTTATTCCGGCCTACTGGCCATAGGCACCGCAGCAATTCACCACCGACGAGAACAGGCAGCTTGCCTTTTGCGCTGCGAATGGTTTATTGATCACAGTTGCACCACAACAGCAATAAGGAGGGCGGTTATGAGCAGCAATGGACATATGACAGCGGCGAAGATTCGCGCCAGTCTGCGGCATCCGATCATCGATGCAGATGGGCATTGGCTGGAGTTCGGACCCGTGGTCCGCGAACAACTCAAAAAGATTGGCGGAGAGAAAGCGGTTGAAGGATTCGGCTTATTCGGCGCACAGGTTGTGAACGCTCTTTCTCAGTCGGTTGCCGAACGACGCAGTCAACGTTCCGCCCAAGAAGCCTTCTGGGCGTTGCCGACGAAAAATACCCGCGACCGCGCGACCGCTATGCTCCCACGTCTACTCAACGAGAGACTAGAAGAACTCGGACTCGACTTCACTATTTTGTATCCAACTGCGGGTCTCGGTATCGCGCGCAATCCAGATACCGAGAGTCGGCGAGCGACTTGTCGGGCGTTTAACACATTTAGTGCGGAGTATTTCCGTCCGTTTGCAGATCGCATGACCCCAGCGGCAGTCATTCCCATGCACACCCCAGAAGAGGCGATCGAAGAACTGGAATACGTTGTGAAACAACTTGGCATGAAAGTGGTGATGATGTGGAGTATGATCCGTCGTCCGATTCCTGCCTACGAAGGCAAACATCCAGATATGGAGAAAGTGGCGTCGTGGCATGATCCGCTCGGACTCGATAGTGAATATGACTACGATCCGCTCTGGCAGCGTTGTGTCGAGCTCAATGTCTCGCCTACTTTCCACACAGGCTCGCGTGGCTATGGCCTGCGCATTTCTCCGAGCAATTTCACCTACAATCATATTGGTCATTTTGCTGTTGCCCATGAAGCGGTGTGTAAAGCACTGTTTCTTGGTGGCGTCACGCGGCGGTTTCCGCAGCTTAAATTTGCTTTCCTTGAAGGTGGGGTGGGTTGGGCCTGCCAGTTATATGCCGACCTTATCGGCCACTGGGAGAAGCGCAACCTCGAAGCATTGGAAGAAGTGAATCCCAAGAACCTCGATTATGCCCTTCTGACCAAGTTGGCTGAGACCTATGGCAGCCCGGACGTGCAGAGCGCGTTAGCAAAAAGGAAAGACCTCGTTGACAGCGCCACGTTCTCACAAAGTGCCAACCTAACCGGTGGTGTAGAAAATCTCGACGACTACGCGGCCTGCAAGATCACCAAGAAACAAGACCTGCGTGATTTGTTCGTTAATAGTTTCTACTTTGGCTGTGAGGCAGATGACCCGGTCAATGCTTGGGCCTTTAAGGAAAATCACAACCCGTATGGTGCGCGGATTAACGCATTGTTTGGCTCTGACATCGGGCACTTTGATGTGCCAGACATGACCGACGTGGTTCCCGAAGCGTATGAACTACTCGAAGACGGATTAGTGAATGAAAACGACTTCCGCGACTTTACCTTCGCCAATGCTGTGCGCTTCTGGGGCACAGCCAATCCGAACTTTTTCAAAGGTACTGCGGTCGAAAAGGAAGCAACAGCGGTCTTGGCAGAGAGTAAGCAGAAAGCAGGAGAAAGTACGCTGGCGGCGTTGTAAAGTTATCAATCGCCCTTCGACAAGCTCAGGGTGAACGGAAACATGAGGTAAGCAACACAACATTCCCGTTCGCGCTGAGCCTGTCGAAGCCGAACGGGAAGAGTTCTTCATAAATCATTACTGTGTATTGTCGTCTTTTGATCATTTCGCTCTTCCTCCTTTTACCCAACTACTCTATCGCCCAGCAAACCGTAACATCAGCGCCTCCCTCCCTTCCCGGCATAACCAGCGTTGAAGGACAACAGGCGCCATTTCTCCTGCGCCAATCCACCGCCGCACTGCGGGCCTATGCGTTCCATGGGGATCAGATCGAACCAATTCCTTTTCAGATTGATGAGCGCGATCAGCGTAATCGCTGGGTACTTGACCACGGAACGCAGTCACAACCTGACGACTCTCCTGGTGTGTTCGACGAGAATGACGTCCTAGTCCTGATGAATCGTGACCTTGGTCAGCAAGGTCCCCTTGATCGCTTATCAAAAAAAGCCACAGCTTGGGCAGAAATTCGTGTCGGTAGTGAGGCTGCGCCTCTGGGCTTCGCCTACATTGGCATTTTTGCCGAACCACCGACTCCAATGCTCCCTCACTCACAGTATACCCATTACGATCCACAAGCGGACAAAGTCGATACCGATCGCTACAGTATTACTTTCGCTGGGGCTCCTCTTCCGACGCAGCTTGCATTGGTCGGTCACACGGAAGAACCTGTAACAAATCTTATTGCCGGGGTTGGTGTCCTCGGCGAAGTACGATTTCTTCGAGGTCTTCTCACCCTGCGCCGGACAGATCAGGACATTCATGCAGAGGTACTCAGTTACCGTCAGGGCATGATACGAACCATCCGCCGGGCTCGTTATTGGATTCCTCTCCCTCTTGGGTTCCGAGCTAATGGCCGGGTCGATGTGACGTTCTACCGAGACTTTGTTGAAGGCACGGCTACAGTCAAGCTCAAGATTCCACCGCGACTGATTCTTGCTGACGGAGAAGTGCAAACGTATTTTCGTTTTCTCGACCTCAGTGGCGCTCGCCTCCTCATCGAAGGACACGAACCGGTCGGCCCGGTCGATGGTCGCTTAGAGTCTAACGAACAAGCGTTGCAGCGCAGCCCTGCACGCTGGACTGCGCTTCTGCTCCCTAACGGGCATACGCTTTTGCTCGTTGCTCGACTCGAAGGCACACTCCAAAGACTCGAACAACGTGTGTACTTCGACGACACCGAGCCAGACATGACTCACGTTGGAACAAAGCCGTCTTTTGGCTTTGAGTTCTCAGGTGTCAATCAGTTAGAGACGGGCACCCATCGCCTTTCGGTGTTTGCGATCACACTTGACACAACCAGTGTTGACGACATTCGTCGTGCGGTTGAACGGTTTCTTACTCCTCCACCAGTCAGCATTACACCCCTGCCTGCCACCAGTTGACAAACGACGGCGCTGTGTCGAATATCGGTCGCGACTCGACAAGGATTCGCAAAACTTCGGGGAGGCAAGAGATGGCATTCATTTACAAAGTCAGTCAGCAAGATCAATCAGTTGTGGAGGAATTCCAGCAGAAACCCATCGGACATCACAGCCCCAAACTCCAGCGGGTCCTCAACGTCTTCCGCGGCGAAGATGCCAAAGATAAATATGTGTTGATTTGTACTAAACCTCACAGAGAGTGGACAATCGGGTTATTGCCTGGCGAACGCGGGAAGCCAGTTAAGCTCTTGAAGGATCAAGTATTCACCAATGTTGAAGATGCAGAGCGTGAGATTTTTCGGCGACGCTGGGAGAAGCATGTGGGACGTGATCTAGCTTGACCTCATATATCTACTGAGGACTCGTTTTTACGTAACACGCAATACGCAACACGTGGTGTGTATTACGTGATGTGTGATCCAGCCAAGTCCGTTGTTGTTTACTACGAGGTCCAAATGAAAATCACCGGCTATAGCGACAAGATCAGTGTACTCCCGGGCGAAACCATTCAGTTTATGGTCAACTGTGAACTGCCAACCTATCAGGCCGAGATCGTGCGCGTTATTTGTGGCGATACGAACCCTGCCGGACCTGGGGTGAAAGAGAAAGTCGTCACGACGCCTGTCAACAAAACCTACAAGGGCCGCAAACAGGTTATTGAGTCTGGGTCATACGTCACCATCGCGAACCACCCGTTGTTAGAACACCTGCAAAGTTTCACCATTCAAGCGATGGTCTGGCCGACCACCCCAGGCAAAGGCAGACAAATGATCGCAGCAAAATTCCATGAGCGCAGTAAAGCCGGTTTCGCGCTCATTCTTAGCGAAGATGGATCCCTCGCCTTGGTGCTCGGTGACGGACGCGGGAAGGAAGAGATGATCGCGACGCAGAAACCATTGTTAGCACGTGAGTGGTATTTTGTCGCAGCCAGCTACGAGGCAAAAAGCCAGGAGGTCGCCCTCTACCAAGAACCACTTGTGAGCTATCCGCTAGCGAATGATGCCGCCGAGACTCACACTAAGGCGAAAACCAAGAGTGTTGGTGAGAGCCAGTCTCCGCTTATGTTTGCTGCCTTCCACAATGGCAACGGCAAACTCGATGCCAAGTACAATGGCAAGATCGACAGTCCACGCCTCGCTAATCGCGCCTTGAGTCGTACGGAGATGGAAATGCTGAAAGGCGCGACGATTCCGGCATCGCTAACGGCTGCGATCGTTGGTGCCTGGGATTTCTCGCAAGACATGAGCTCAACCAAAGCGCGAGATATCTCCCCCAACCGCTTTCATGGAGAAGTCGTGAACCTCCCCACTCGAGGCATGAAAGGATACAACTGGACCGGCGAGTTTATGAACTGGCAGCAACATCCCCAGCACTACGGCGCGATCCACTTTCATGATGATGATATTTACGACGCCAACTGGGAGGTCGATTTCGCGTTAACAGTTCCTGCATCGCTGAAAAGCGGACTGTATGCTGCGCGCCTGCGTTCGGGCGAGGAGGAAGAATATATTCCCTTCGCTGTTCGCCCCGTACCTGGCAAAGAGAAGAAGATCGCCTTTTTGCTTCCCACTGCTAGCTACATGGCGTATGCCAACGAGCACATGGCGTTCAACGCCGCTGCTATCATCGAGGTCGTCGCTGGGCGTCTACCCACGCTCGATAAGAACAGCCTGTTCCTCAACGAACATCGGGAGTACGGATTATCGTGCTACGACTCGCACTCTGATGGCTCGGGTGTATGCTACTCCTCACGGTTGCGACCGATCCTTAACATGCGTCCGAAACACATTGCTGCGCTCGGTGGACATGGGTCGTCGTTGTGGCAGTTCAACGCTGACACGCATATAACTGATTGGCTAGACGCGATGGGATATGAGTTTGATGTCATCACCGATGAAGATTTGCATTACCACGGCTACGAGTCGTTGAAACCGTACTCTGTCGTCCTCTCTAGTACGCATCCTGAGTACCATTCTAAGCCAATGTGGGACGCGCTGATGGCGTATCAGCAACGTGGCGGACGCTTCATGTATATGGGCGCTAACGGCTGGTATTGGCGCATTGCTTATCACCCAGAGTTACCAGGCGTCATGGAAGTACGGCGCAACGAAGGAGGGATCCGCACTTGGGCCGCAGAACCAGGCGAGTATTATCACAATTTCACCGGTGAATACGGTGGGCTGTGGCGACGTCAAGGTCGCCCGCCCCAGATGATTGTCGGCACCGGTTTTACTGCCCAAGGTTTCGATATTTCCGCACCGTACACACGCTTGTCTGATAGCTTTCATCCACGCGCGGCATTTATCTTTGAGGGCATTGGCAAAGATGAAACTGTCGGTGATTTCGGCTTGATCGGCGGCGGCGCAGCAGGCTTGGAGATCGACCGTGCCGATCGCATGCTTGGCACCCCTCCACATGCGCTGGTCCTCGCGACCTCTATGGGTAAGCATACGGATGTCTATCTGGTGGTGTGCGAAGAGCTCCTGGCAACTTACCCTGGCTTGGGCGGCACAGAGAATGAGCTGGTGCGAGCGGACATGGTCTTTTATGAAACACCCAACGGCGGCGCGCTGTGGGCATCCAGCTCAATTGCCTGGGCAGGAAGTTTGTCTCACAACAAGTATAAGAATAATGTCTCGCGTATCACTAAGAATGTGTTAGATCGATTTCTTGATCCGAAATCGTTTGTGTAGGGGGTCACGGCGGGTGGGTTTCACATGTACTTGCCTTTTTTTATCTTGTTGCTTCTCCAGTCCTAGTACCTCCGGGCTGTGATCCAAGATGAGTCGATCACCGATTTTGTAAAAAGCAGCTAAAGCATCAGGGGCAATTGTTACTTCCAGGTCGTGATGGCGAATCTCATAATCCGTAAACTCGCCATCTTCACGGTACACACGGAAAAAGAACGAGAGGTCCACCCCACTCCGCAAAAGGAAACCTCGAACACCTCCGGCATCGGATACCTCGGCAACCTTGTTTCCGTAGCGATATTTCTCAGACATTGGTATTCCTCACCATCTCACCTGTCGTGCAATCCCTTTGTATTTAGGATAAAAGCCAACTTATGACTAGGCAAATTTTTTCTACGCTATTGGATTTGCTTTCTGTCGGTGCGCCTACGCACCCTGCTCTTATTGTTCCCGAAGGTGGGCCAGTCGTGTCATACAGTTCATTACAGGTCCAAGTAGAACGCTTAGCGGCGCGCTTACAAGAGCTTGGCATTGGCCGCGGTGATCGTGTAGCAATGGCGCTCCCAAACGGGATTGAGGTCATCATCATGTTTCTTGCCATCGGGGCCGCCGCTGCAACTGCTACACCTCTGAATCCGGCCTACACAACCGATGAGTTTCGTTTTTATCTCGAAGACATTGAAGCCAAAGTGCTGCTCGTTCCTCCTGGCGGCGCGGAGCAAGCGCGTGCGGCTGCTCCCGCCAATGCGCTGCTGATCGAAACAACGCTTGCTGCCGACGGTCGGGTAGATCTGGTGCCGTTGAACAAGTCGCCGTTCTCACGCAAACAGGCAACTCCCTCTTCAGAAGATGTCACGTTGTTTTTGCACACCAGCGGTACCACCAGTCGACCCAAAGGTGTACCACTATCACATGGTAACCTGTTGGCCTCAGCCGCTAACGTCGTTGCTACCTATGCCTTAACTCCGGACGATGTATCACTATGTGTGATGCCATTATTCCATGTGCATGGGTTAGTGGCCTCGACATTGGCCACGTTTCGTTCTGGCGGGACGGTAGTCGTACCACCGCGCTTTAGTGCTGGAGCATTCTGGCTCGCGGTGAAAGCACATCGAGCCACGTGGTACACCGCCGTTCCCACGATTCACCAAGTCTTGCTGACTCGGGCGGATGAAGATCAAGCGCCAGCTTCGGGAACGAGCGGGTTGCGCTTCATCCGTTCATGCAGCTCAGCACTCGCACCTGCCACAATGGAAGGCATGGAAACACGCTTTGGTTGTCCTGTGCTTGAAGCCTATGGCATGACTGAAGCCGCACACCAAATGGCCTCAAACCCGCTGCCACCAGGGAAACGACTTCCGGGTTCAGTCGGTCAGGGCACCGGCGTGCAAGTCGGCATTATGGATGACGCCGGGAAACTCCTCCCTTCTGGAATGCAAGGAGAAGTCGTTATTCAAGGCAATAACGTCACTCGTGGCTATCATAACAACCCTGAAGCGAACGCGGCCTCCTTCACTAACGGCTGGTTTCGCACCGGCGATCAAGGCGTTCTCGATATAGATGGGTATCTCACGCTCGTTGGCCGTTTGAAGGAACTGATTAACCGGGGTGGCGAGAAAATTTCACCGCGCGAAATTGACGAAGCGTTATTAACGCATCCGGCTGTCGCTGAAGCGGTATGTTTCGGAGTTCCTGACACGAAATACGGCGAAGAAGTTGCAGCCGCTGTGGTCTTAAAAGGTACAGCGAGTGAGGCCGATTTGGCTGCGCATTGTCGTGAGCGCCTAGCTGCATTCAAAGTACCGAAAACGATTCACTTGGTCACGCAGATTCCTCGGACTGCGACAGGAAAGATTCAACGGCGAATGGTAGCAGCGGCGTTCACCTCTCCTCCGGCAGAAAAATAGTTTCGTAGAGACGCGAGACCTCGCGTCTCTACTGTTATGAAAGTCTCTTTACTGCCGATACGGCTCCCCAAGCCGTGCTATTGCGGCTTTCGGTGAGTAGGGGGAAGAGTAAAACCCCACACGATAGTTTGACCCAGCGGTTACGTCAGCAGGAGCGACTTCGACTAAAACCATATCGTAATGAGCAAAATCAGTTGGCGGTGGTCCCGGATCTTCGTCCAGCGGCCCATCTGTATAATAACGATGCAAACCAATATCGAGCGGCCAAATTAACTTTTCGAGCTCCCCTTCATACGCCGGACGACCGCCGAGCGCGACCAGACGATTCTGTGAACGGACAAACCACACTTTAGCCATAGCGCAGTTCCTCTAATACCTCTCTAAAGCGAACAAAATCTGTGAAGTCCTGGATGATGGCGGTTGCTCCTTCAGCGCGCAAGGCCGTCGCCTTCTCGCCCTGAGCAACACCAATAAAACGGATACCTAACTGTCGTGCAGTGCGGATATCCCACACTCCGTCACCCACATAGGTCACGTGTGAAAACTGTGGTTGGCGGTATATTCCTCGTGCCATAGCCAGAGCAGCAGCGATAATCACCTCACGGGTAATACCATGATCGGCAAACGCCGCAGGAAGGCCAGTAATATCAATCTGTGCCTTTTCCAGTTTCAAGCACGCCGAGAGTTGCCATCCGCCGGTCGCAATCGCCACTCTACAGTTTGGCTCCTGACGCAGCTGCGGTAATGCCTCTGCCGCACCAGGAACTGCGGAGAAGTCCTGCGGCTCGGAGCGATACGCTTCTTCTAGAAGTTCGACAAACCGGCGTTGTAATCGCGACACTTCGTCACTGGTCGGTTCACGTTGGAGGTATTCACGGAAGATGTGCTGGGTGATACCAGAATCACACACTGTTGGGTATTGCGACCAGTCGCAATTGATTGCTGTCAGCCCAAGTTCGTCAACAAACGCCCGCGCAAAACATCGATCATCGACGTGAGTGGTTTGCGTAAGAGTACCATCGATGTCGAAGATGATCAGGTGCATCGTCTCACGCCAAAATTGGAACCACTTCTGTCTGCATCGGTGCGCCGGTCACAATTGCTTCACGCGGAGTGATATAGATGTTGATTTCACTGCGCACCCCGAATTCTCCAGCCAGGTAAATGCCTGGCTCAATCGAGAAACACGTCCCCGGTAACACCCGTCGTTCGTCGCGCGTCTCTAAGCCATCCATGTTTGCGCCATTGCCATGCACTTCTTCGCCAATCGAATGGCCAGTACGGTGCACGAAGTAATTGCCGTAGCCAGCATCAGTGATCACTTTGCGGGTGACCGCATCAACTTCATACCCAGCAAACGAGTGCTCACGCGCGACTCGTTCTTTGACAAAAGCAATCGCAGCATCACGACCATTGCGCACATGGTTAAAAATCTCTTGGTAACGGGCCGGAACCTCTTTGCCCATGAAACCAGTCCAGGTGATGTCGGCATAGACACCACCTGGTTCCTTGGCCCATAAGTCGATCAACACGAAGTCGCCTGGACGAATAAACGAGGAGCCTGCGGCTTGCGGCTCGTAATGTGGGTCAGCGCTGTGGGCGTTGATCCCCACTATTGGCGGATGATGGGTCGTCAAACCCCGGGCCTTGAAACGTTCGATAATGAATTGTTGAACTACATATTCACTGACTGGCGCCTGCTGGCGAATATAGGCAAACGCTTCATCAACTGTCTCACGTACGCCTTTTGCCGCACGCAGGTGACTCTCCCATTGCGCCGTTGTCCACACCGCCTCAAAGCGCTGTACCAGGTCCGCAGCAGACACGATTTCTACACCAAATTGGCGAATCATTTCGATCGTGCCAGCGTCAACCCGTGAGATATAGGGAATCGCATTCCCCGGCGAATACTGCATGGCGATTCGTTGTCGTCCCTGGAGAGTTTCGGCCAACGCTGCCTGCAACTGCTGCCAAGAAAGAAAAATCTTCTTCTGACCAGGAAGTATATCTAACCGATGGGGTTCGACACTAGAGACAATCCCGCTGGGCTCACCTTGCGCTGGGATAAAATAATACCAGCGACGAGTAGAAATCGTGGTTGAATCAAGTCCTAAAATACGGTACGCCAACGAATCACTGCCGCGAAAATCATAAAAGAGCCAACCCTCGACCTGTTCGTGGCGGAGTGCTTCTTGGATATCGCTAAGACGTTGTTGTAGCATGGCTTTTCCCCCTTCACCTTGCGGCTGTGCGGGCAAGGTGGTAATAGTACCGAGTGGAGGTTGAGAATGAAAGACGGTATTCATCCCAAATATGAGAAATGCGTAGTTGTGTGTGCCTGTGGCAACACTTTCGAGACCCGTTCAACGTCTCCCACTATTCACCTTGATGTCTGCTCGGCGTGCCATCCATTTTACACTGGTAAGCAACGCCTGATGGATACTGGTGGCCGTGTCGAGCGGTTCCGCCGTCGGTACGGTAAAGCCGGCGAGGCAGCACGAGCGTAGCTTTTTGCCCTTCTCTCTTATGCAGTTTCACTGCATGGGAAAGGACTCACATTCTGTAGGGGCGGTTTGCGAACCGCCCCTACTTTTTCATCCCTATCACTTTTTGTCTTCCCAAAGAGATATTCCTATGAGCGGTGCGGATACACTAGTCGACAAGTTGCGTGGCGTCGAACAACGCTACCAGGAACTTGAAGACGCCCTGAGTCGCCCCGAGGTCATGAACAACCAGAACGAGTACAAGAAACTCGCCAAGGAACGTTCTACGTTGGAAGAAGTCGTCACCTGTTTTCGCGATTGGCGAAAAGTCACTCAAGAACTCGAAGACAATAAAGGATTACTTGAAGATCAAGACCTCGCCGTACGCGAGCTGGCGCAGGAGGAGCAGACTGTACTGCGAGAACGAGACGAGCGTCTGCAAAATGATCTCCGACGACTCCTGATCCCCAAAGACCCACTCGACGACAAGAACGTATTGTTGGAAATTCGCGCTGGCACCGGTGGCGAAGAAGCCAGCCTGTTTGCCGCCAACTTGTTTCGTATGTACTCGCGCTACGCCGAGCGCCACCGCTGGCGGTTGGAAGTCATGAGTTCCAATCCCACCGGTTTGGGCGGATTCAAAGAAATCATCAGTATGATCGAAGGTAAAGGCGCGTATAGTCGGCTGAAGTTTGAAGGTGGCGTCCATCGCGTGCAGCGTGTCCCGGAAACCGAAGCGTCGGGGCGCATTCATACCTCGGCAGTGACGGTCGCGGTATTACCCGAAGCTGATGAGGTTGATGTCCATATCGACGAGAAAGATCTCCGCATCGACGTGTTCCGCTCTTCTGGTCCAGGGGGACAAAGTGTGAACACTACCGACTCGGCAGTGCGGATTACTCATCTCCCTAGCGGTATTGTCGTCTCGTGCCAAGATGAGAAATCACAACACAAAAACAAAGCTAAAGGACTGAAAATCTTGCGGGCGCGGTTGTTAGAGCGGGCGCGAGAAGAACAACAAGCCGCGATCACCGCTTCTCGGCGCAGCATGGTGGGGTCGGGTGATCGTTCTGAACGTATTCGTACCTATAATTTTCCTCAGTCTCGCTTGACCGACCATCGCATTAACTTGACAGTCTACACATTGGATCGCGTCTTGGATGGCGAATTAGATCCGATTTTTGACGCACTGATTACCTCACATCAGGCGGAGATGCTTTCTGAATAGGCTACAATAGGCTGTAAGCGGAAGAAAAAACGGCAAGGCAAAAGGCAAAAATTACAACGGGACTAGAGGCTTGAGGCTAAGGACTGGTTGGGAAAAGGACAAGTCGCCGGTCGTTAGTCTCTCTGTTGAACTTTGAACCTTGAACTTGAAACTCGATACTAAAAATTTGTCCATCGCTAAGCTTCTTGCCCAAGCCATAGAATCCCTAACAAACCACGGTGTCCCTACCGCTCGCCTCGATGCCGAAGTGTTACTGGCCTATGTTCTTGGTCTCTCGCGTGCAAGTGTATACGCTCGACTACAGGATGTGATTTCTGAGGCTGACGTTCAGCGATTTCACCAACTGCTCCACCGTCGTCAACAACGCGAGCCTTTGCAGTATATTACTGGCGTACAGGAATTTTGGTCGCTTGAATTTCACGTCACTCCTTATGTGCTTATCCCTCGGCCTGAGACAGAATTGGTCGTGGAAACGGCGCTCCACTTACTCGGGGAAAAGCAAAAAGCAAAAATGAAGAACCCACCCTCGGACTCTGGACTCTGGACTCTAGACCCTAGACCCCTGACCCCCGGCTCCTGGCTCCTGGCCCCTAAGATTCTTGATGTTGGCACCGGCAGCGGTTGTATTGCTATTGCTCTTGCCAAAGAAATACCCAGCGCTGAGATATGGGCAACTGATCTATCAAGCGCAGCCCTCGCCGTGGCGCAGGACAATGCGCGACGACATGGCGTCACTGAACGCCTGCATTTCCTCCACGGTGATTTGTTCACTCCACTCCGGGATCAACAATTCAGTTTCGACCTTATCGTTTCCAATCCGCCGTATATTATCCATGATGATCTGGTGGATCTCCAACCAGAAGTGCGCGACTGGGAACCGCAGAGGGCTTTAGACGGCGGGCCAGATGGATTGAACTTCTATCGTCGCCTGCTGACCGAAAGTCCAAACTATCTACGAACAAGCGGCTGGTTGATACTGGAAATTGGTCACGGCCAAGCAACAGCAATCCTTCAGATTGCACAGCAACAATCTCAACTTACGGCTAGCTCGTGTCTGCTCGATTACGAGGGTCACGAACGTGTAGTCGCGGCGCAAAAGCAGCCAGGAAAATCCAGCCAAAAGTAGGATTTTTCCAGGAATCGCCAGCCGAATTTTGCAATGACAAGAAAAGTCGGTTAGAGTGTTTACCTGAAAGCATTCAGGCCGCAATCAGAATGCTTACCGGGGTCACACAAGAGCAGGGAGTTCCATTTGTTCGTTATATGCCGCAAGGCATGGGAAAGACCGAGACGTTGCTAAAGCAACGTTCGGCAGAAAGATACAGTGGTATGGATAGGATTGTCGTGCGGGGTGGAGTGCCGTTGCTGGGAGAGGTAAATGTTAGTGGATCAAAAAATGCGGCGTTGCCGCTGCTGTTTGCGACATTACTGACCGAAGAAGAGTGTCGTTTTGAGCGTGTGCCGCGCTTAGTCGATATTCGCACCGCTCTTCGCTTGCTCAAAAAATTAGGAGCCCTGTTTGACTGGCTGAGTGACCATGAAGTCGCAGTGACAGCGCGTACCGTTCGTCACCTCGAAGCGCCCTATGACTTGGTTAAGACTATGCGTGCCTCGTTCCTTGTGCTTGGACCATTGTTGGCGCGTTTCGGGCGCGCCCGCGTCTCGACTCCGGGAGGTTGTGCGATTGGCACACGACCAGTGAATATTCATCTCGATGGCCTCCAACAGCTCGGAGCCACGATTCGTTTGCAGCAAGGGTATGTCGAAGCCGAAGCGAAACGCCTGCGCGGTGCCCATATTGTCTTTGAGTTTCCCTCGGTCGGCGCAACTGAAAACCTCATGATGGCCGCAACGTTGGCAGAAGGAACGACCGTCCTGGAAAACGCTGCGTGTGAACCGGAAATTGAGGATCTCGCGACGATGTTGAATGCGATGGGCGCACGTGTCAGCGGTGCAGGAACCAGCACTATCACTATTGATGGTGTCACCTCACTGCATGGCGTCACACACGAAGTGATTCCCGACCGTGTCGAGGCTGGAACGTTTCTTATTGCTGGAGCTATCACTTGCGGTGAAGTCTTCGTGCGTGGCGCGCGTGCAGACCACCTTCATGCGTTTCTTGATAAACTGCAAGATGCGGGAGCTACAATTCAGGAAAGAGCCGATGGCATTGTCGCCTCTTGTACGGGACGACCTTCAGGCGTAGATGTCACTACCTGGCCTTATCCTGGTTTTCCCACCGATTTACAGGCACAGATGATGGCGCTCTTGGCGTTAGGCGATGGTCGTAGCTTGATCACCGAAACGGTTTTCGAGAATCGTTTCATGCATGCTCAGGAATTGGCGCGATTAGGGGCTCATATCCTTATCCGGGGCAACACCGCTGCGGTTACAGGAGTAGCTTTTCTCAGTGGTGCACCAGTCATGGCTACTGATCTACGCGCGAGCGTCTCGCTCATTCTTGCTGCCCTCGCTGCGCAAGGCACGACCGAGGTTTCCCGGGTGTACCACCTCGATCGTGGCTACGAATGTCTAGAAGACAAGCTCTCACAACTTGGTGCGGATATTCGGCGGGTGAGTGAGAAAGGCTGAATTGACCTCACAAGTAGGTTAACTGATTTACGAGAGATGCTCGAGTGAACTTCTTAGTCAGAGCAACCAGTCGCCATAGTGTTTCTCGCAATGGCCGTTGTGGTGAGACAATAATGCCGAAGTGTTGTTTATCTTGCCAAAAATATTGGTCGGCAAGCACTTCAAAATCAGTGAGATTAAACGTCATGAGCGCTCGTTGTTGAGAAACGGCAAAGGCCAATCGCTCGGCATCACCTACTTCCTTTCTTCTGCATTCATGGGCATTGACGGCATCGATCCCCTGTCGTCGTAGGGCCGCTGCTAACCCCTCGTGAACATCTTCATCTATGAAGAGTGAGACTGCCGCCATTGAGCTTATCGTTTGCGGGCTTCCTGAGCAGATAATGAATTTTCTTCGAGCTGCCGATCAATCTCTTCTTTATGGTCGTAGGAGTAACTCAAGGCATCGTAAATCTCGGCCAGCCCAAGGCTTGGATAAATGTCTTTCTGGATCTTCTTAGCGGAGTGTCCCTTACGAGACCACCCGGCAATGCTCCAGACTGGAATACGGGTTCCAGCGATAATTGCCTTCCCACCGCAAATACCTTTTTTTTGCGTCACGTAGGGATGCTTCACTTTGAGCGCGACAGATGGCATAGTGCAATAGCCTTAGTTTCCTTTAGTTAGCTATTTTCTAGCATTACTGGCTCTCACTCGGAAGAGAGCGTTGTCAGTCCTCGCGAGGGAATACGCTTTCGCGACAACGGGTGAACGCCAGGCCGACTTGACTCGGCACGATTGACGCATCAACTTGCCCCTGCCACATTGATACTCAAGACTGTTCGGTACAAATTTCGCCGTTGGGTGCCGGAATTCCCTCTCCCTCCGGGAGAGGGCTTAGGGTGAGGGGATAGAATAAAGAATACCCTTCTTGCTTCCCCTCATCCTGACCTTCTCCCGAAGGGAGAAGGAACCCAAGCCCTACGTGCACAAATAATGCCGAACACTATTGCATTGATACTATACTTTGCGCGGGTAGAAATTGCGCTTTGCTTGTCATTCTGAGCGCAGCGAAGAATCTCTCTTCACCACCCTCCAGCAGAGAGATTCTTCACTCCGCTCCGCTCTGTTCAGAATGACCTGGCGTGTTTCTGCGAAGGAGAAAAGCGCAGTTCGTGCCCATGCGCAGTATATCTCAAACGAGTAGGAAACCCGAGATAAGAAAGCCTATGAGAAAACAACGCACCATCTCTCGCAAGCCAAAGCCGCAAGAATTGACCGAGCTAGCAGAAGAAGCTCTGGTCTGGGACAGTGAACTCGAACAAGAAAGTCTTGCTACCTTTGAAGCGAAGCTAGCTTAGGCTGAACCTTTGGAAACAGTCCGCCCTGCCCGACACCCAGTCTCAGTGCAACTTGATCAGCAGGACTTCGTTCTGCTTAAGCGATTCGCACAACGAAGAGGCATACCATATAATCGTCTCGTAGCGCTGTGGATTCACGAACGGATCTGCCAAGAACAGAAAGCTACATCGAATCACACGACATTGGTACACTCCGCGTAGCGCGCGCTGGGCGCGCGAGCCCCCAGTTACCTCCATTGGTGCACATGGCGCACGCTACGAAAGAGAACAGCGGAGTAGCTGTACGAAGCTCTTGTGGTCCGATTTAGCTAAGAAACATCAAAATGGTCCCCCAGCTCGTAGCCCAGCTGCAATCCAGTAATCATCTTGCCAGCAAGCCCAAGCCAGGCCGACGAGACCAACGTGCAGCAAGACTAGCGTTGCGTGGAATTGTAACGTTGCCCATCATCGACACAGACATCTGAGTGGCGATCATGTGGTACACAAACTTTTACGTTACCTGTGCAGCGTCCGCCAAAACCGTCGTCCGCAGTAAAATTCACCCGGTAGACCCGCCCGTTCCCAGTGCCTGTCCGCTCCGCTCGCAGTAGTACTTCGCTTCCTTGGATTACTGCATCGGGGCTTGTATCTCCATCGCCGAGACCATTCACTGGTTCGTCCTGCGTTACTCCGCTAACGGTGATAGTGACCGTATCGTCGTTCGGATCGGCCACATTGACGATGCCGACCGATACCAGTTTGTGATTGGGTGGCCACAGAAGATCTAGGCTCGGCTGAGCCAGCGCACAGGCTGGCGGATCATTCACGTCCAAGACTGTGATGATCACAATGTCAGGAGGGCTGGCGACCAGACCATCACTGACGACAAGCTGAAACCTCAACGTTGTCCCGCCATGACCCACCAGTGGAGCGGTGAAAGTTGGAGTGGGACTGTGAGAATTTGACAAGACAACCCCTGGCCCACTGATCTGGGTCCAAGCGTAGGTCAGTGTATCTTGGTCCGGATCGTCACTGCGTGTTCCATCCAGAGCAAGCAAGCTGCCTTCATTCTTAGTTTGGTCATCTCCAGCATTTGCTGTTGGAGGGTGATTCACATTGTCGACCTGCACGTTCACTGTATCGCTAGTGCCCGCGAGTCCATCACTGACTGTCAGTGTGAAAGTGAGCATCGTGCCCGCTCGGCCGACGAATGGGGCAGTGAAGGTTGGCTGTGCAGTGTTGGGACCAGAAAGAACGACCGTCGGGCCGGCGGTCTGGACCCAACTATAAGTGAGGTTATCGCTATCGGGATCGTAACTGTTCGTTCCATCTAACGTAACTGGGCTTCCTTCCTGCACGGTCTGATCGGGTCCTGCGTCGGTGACAGGTGGGTGGTTTACGTCCTTGACAGTGATATTCACCTCGTCAGGATCACTGGTCAGTGTTCCATCGCTAACGGTAAGCTGGAAGGTAATAGTTGCACCATCGCGGGGCACATTAGGCGCGGTGAAAGTAGGATGCACTGGATTGGTAAGGTTTAGAACAACCGCCGGGCCGGCAACCTGGGTCCAATGGTAAGTCAGGTGATCTCCATTCGGGTCATTACTTCCAGAGCCATCCAAGGTGACCAGAGTTAGTTCGTTCACTGTTTGGTCAGGGCCAGCGTTCGCAAGGGGTGGCTGATTTTCGGAGACCTTCGCCACGAAGGCGTCGAAGCTACCGCCGTTCGTGGCCTGCAGGGGACTCAGCGTGGGGAAATTGGTGGAAGCAGTACGACCCACGATGTAGGCATTCCCCGTGAGGTCTACGGCAACGCCGAATCCGACATCTTCATTACTACCACCGAGGTAGCTCGAATATACAAGTGCGGAGCCATCGGCCTTGAGCTTCGTCACATACGCATCAAGACTACCTCCGCCGAAATTAATCTGGAAAGGATTTACTATGGGAAAATCTCCTCCACCAACCTGCCCCGTTACATAAGCGTTGTTGAAGGAATCTAGAGCGATTCCGAGACCGTAGTCGGGACCGCCGCTACCTAGGTAGGTAGAATAGAGGAGCGCAGAGCCTGTAGCGTTCAGCTTTGTCACAAAAGCATCGAAGTCGCCACCAGCGTGAGTAGCCTGGATAGGGTTGACTGTAGGAAAGTCTCCCGAGCCGGTTAACCCGGTCACATAGGCGTTCCCGTCAGAGTCCACCGCGATGCTGTGTCCTTGCTCGTCACGACTGCTACCGAGATAAGTAGAGTAGACAAGCGCGGAACCTAAAGTATTAATCTTAGCCACGAAGGCATCGCAGGGGCCGCCACGGAAAGTTGCTTGGAAGGCATTGGCCGTGGGGAAGTTGCTCGAACAGCTATACCCCGTTATGTAAGCATTGTCCAAAGAGTCCACAGCGATGCTAGAACCGTCGTCGGTGTTGTTACCACCCAAGTAAGTGGAATAAACAAGGAGCGCGCCAGCAGTATCCAACTTCGTCACGAACACATCTCTTAAGCCTCCCCTATGAGTTGCCTGAATAGGGCTTGCTGTAGGAAAATTGGTCGAGGCAGTCTCACCTGTTACATAGATGTTCCTAGAGGAATCTACAGCGATACTAGCACCAAAATCGTATCCATTGCCGCCAAGGTACGTCGAATAGACAAGAACCCCTGTGGCGTCCAACTTTGTTACAAAAGCGTCGAAACTACCCCTGTTAACGGTCTGCAGCGGTAACCGCACACCTGGGAACGAATCCTAGCGAGCAACGAGGGGTGGGGAAGTCGGTGGTAAGAGAGAAGGTGCAGGATCTTTGCGAATTGCTGCTGTGCAAGCGATGGTCAAGAAGTCCAAT
>Ga0081539_10000161_pt1 | contig 27759 bp, 26 predicted proteins | sample TabmetS4T2R2_FD_71023 | JGI IMG/M metagenome (GOLD analysis project Ga0081539, IMG submission 71023) | Tabebuia heterophylla rhizosphere microbial communities from the University of Puerto Rico - S4T2R2 | ecosystem: Host-associated > Plants > Roots > Rhizosphere ... | reverse complement strand
GCATCGGGATGGGAGTTATCGGTGGGTGTTGGATCGGGGGGTCGCGTTACGGGATGAGAGCGGGCAGCCGTGTCGTATGGCAGGGTCGTGTACGGATATCACTGCCCGCAAACAGACTGAGGAAGAGTTTCGTGTCCGAGTGCGACAACAGGCGATCGTCGCCGAACTTGGTCAGCGCGCGCTTGCCGACCCTTCTGTAACGTCGTTGATGGCAGAATGTGTAAGCTTGGTTGCCGGCGCCTTAGCCGTCGATCATTGTGAAATTCTCAAATATATCCCGAATCACAACGAGTTTATTTCTGAGGCAGCGGTCGGGTGGAACGACCGTTGCACGGCAGGAAATTCGGGGACGAAGGAGATCTGCCCGTACGCGCTGTTTACATTGTTGAGTGACGAGCCGGTGATGATTGAGAATCTAACCACGGAAGAACGATTCAGCAAATCCCCGCTGGTCCAAGGACACAAAGTGGTAAGTTGTCTGAGTGTGCGTATTGGCACGATGGACTGGGCATTCGGCATTTTGTGCGTGTATAGCAACCGGAAGCGCACATTCAGCGGCGAGGACGTATATTTCCTGCAGGCCGTGGCGAATGTGTTGGCGGATGCTGTCAAGCGGGCGCAGACAGCAAGCGACCTTCAGCAGAGCCAAGAGCTGTTCCAGAGTTTCATGGATAATAGCCCGGCCATGGCGTACATTAAGGACGCCGATGGCCATTATGTCTACGTTAATCGCCCGTGTGAACGCTTCATTCAACAGATGCTGCCCGGACGCGGCTGGTTCTGGATAACCGATAGTGATATTTGGCCGCCGGAAGTTGCTATACAGTTCCGCGAACATGACCGTGTCGCCCTGGCGCAGAATCGCTCGGTCGAGACCATAGACTCGGCACAAACCAAAGATGGCATCCGCCACTGGTTGAGCTTACGGTTTCCCCTGCGAAAGCCCTCGGGGCAGTGGCTAACGGCTGGCGTGTCGGTCGATATTACCCGCCTTGCCAAAACCGAAGAGGCGTTGCGGCAGAGTGAGGAGCGATATGCCTTAGCCGTGCGGGGCACGACCGATGGGATTTGGGACTGGAATGTCCGCACCGGCGAGGTGTACTTCTCGCCGCGCTGGCAAGAGCTGTTGGGCTACGCCGAGGGTGAACTCGGAGGGCGGGTGGAGGAGTGGCGCACGCGCGTGCATGCGGACGATGTGGGGCAGATGACGGCGGCGGTGACAGCGCATTTGCAAGGCGAGCGGGAGTATTACGAGAGTGAGTATCGGTTGTTGCATCGGGATGGGAGTTATCGGTGGGTGTTGGATCGGGGGGTCGCGTTACGGGATGAGAGCGGGCAGCCGTGTCGTATGGCAGGGTCGTGTACGGATATCACTGCCCGCAAACAAACCGCAGTCGCGTTGGCTGAACGAGCACGGGAGGCATCGTTCATTGCTGCCATCGGCACCGCGCTGGCGCAAAGCGATAGTCTGTCGAGTATGCTGCAACTGTGTACACAGGCAACTCTGAGCTATGCCGAGGCTGAGGCGGTCGGAGTATGGACACTAGATAAAGTGGACAACTGTTTTGCACTCCAGGCAAGTGTCGGCAAGACGGCTCAACTCGTGCTGAACCCACGAATCGCCGGACCGCAATGGCGCAGCGAGGTCGGGACACACACTAACCTCGCGCATCTGCCATATGAGTTTCTGGCTCAAGCGCCCAGCCTATCGCCTCGGGAACTTAGCGGCGAAGCGGCGATCACATTTATCCCGTATCCGTTGGTGGTTGAGACCCAAATTGTCGGTTGCATAGGGTTGGTGGTCCGTAGCTCGTTATCAGTTGCCACTCTCGAGGCCCTGGCTTCGGTGGCGCATATGATCGCGGTTGGTATCCAGCGGCGCATTGCGGAGGCGGAGCTGAAGGAAGTCAACGAAAACCTGGAACAACAAGTCATTGAACGGACTAAGCAAATTGAGAGCACCAATGAAGAGCTTGCGCATCATGTCGCTGAACTCCGCGCCGTTAACCGCGAGCTTGAATCCTTCAGCTATTCGGTGTCGCACGATTTACGGGCCCCGCTGCGGCACATCAATGGTTTTGTCGACTTGCTAGAAAAACGCGCAGCGGCACTTGACGACAAGAGCCGACGCTATTTGGGGATCATCAGCGACTCGGCCCGACGTATGGGCTCGCTAATCGATGGCCTGTTGGCGTTTTCTCGGATGGGCCGCGCTGAGATGCGCAAGACGCGCGTCAGCCTCGATCAATTGATCCGCGAGGTCTTGGTAGAGACCGCAGCTGATACGAGAGATCGCGAAATCGTGTGGGACATCAGTCCACTTCCCGACGTCGACGGGGACGCGGCGTTGCTGCGATCGGTGATCGCCAACTTAATCAACAATGCTGTGAAGTATACACGTCCACGCCCGTCAGCACACATTGTGATTGGTACCGTACCCACAACCGAACGTAAGGTAGTCTGTTTCGTGCGCGATAACGGTGTAGGGTTCGACATGCGCTATGCGGACAAGCTCTTTGGGGTCTTTCAGCGCTTGCATCGCGCGGAAGAGTTTGAAGGAACTGGCATTGGTTTAGCAACCGTGCAGCGGATCGTTCATCGCCATGGTGGGCGGATTTGGGCTGAAGCTGAACCCAATGTGGGCGCAACGTTCTATGTTGCATTGCCGCTGCTGGAGGACAGAGAGTAACTATGAGTACTATGAAACGTATTCTCTTGGCCGAAGATAACCCCAACGACATCGAGCTCATGATGGCGGCGCTAGAAGAAAGTCAACTCGACAACAACGTCGATGTCGTACGCGACGGTGTCGAGGTTCTTGACTATCTGTTTCGTCGCGGTCGGTTCGCTGATCGTAGTGAAGGGAATCCGGCGGTCATCTTCCTCGACATCAAGATGCCCAAAGTGAGCGGGCTCGAAGTCTTGCGCGAAATCCGCAGTAGCGAGCAGTTCCACTGGATCTCTGTGGTCATGTTGACGTCGTCGCGAGAAAAACGCGACATCGCCGAGAGCTATGAATTACGCGCCAATGGCTACGTAGTAAAGCCCGTGGACTTCGACGAGTACGCCGAAACTGTGAGCGAACTCGGCCGATTCTGGGGCATGCGAAATGAGCCACCGCCGGAAAGCCATATTGCCGAGCCTCGTTCATGCGCGGCGTACGCAGCTTGACGGCGTGGCCACCGCGACCTACGACTAAGAACCGCAAATTATGAGGACTCCGATGGACGGAAAGAGAGAACAAGCATCGCTGCGAATATTGTTGATTGAGGATGACCCCCATGATCGTGAGTTGTTTCGCTCCGCGTTGGAGGAGAGCGACGTGTCATACAGCATAACTGAGTGTGCGGATGCAGAGGAAGCGATCACGGTGATCGAAACATCAGAGGCCCAATTTGACCTGGTTGTGAGTGACTATAACTTGCCGGGTATGACGGGATTGCAGCTCTTCAAGGAGGTTGACGAAGAGCAGCGAACCTTTCCCTTTGTGCTGTTGACCGGCGCGGGCAGCGAAAACCGTGCGATCTTGGCCCTCAAGTCGGGAGTTGACGATTACCTAGTCAAGGATGCCAGCCACCGGTACGTAGAACGGCTTCCTCTGGTACTACGACAGATTGTGCGGAAGCATAGCGAACGAGCCACTCAAAAAGTGGCAGAGGAGACCTTACGCCAGTCACATAACATGCTCGAAATCCACGTGCAGCAGCGCACCGCGGAACTTCACAAAGCGAACGTTGCCCTGCGCGACCAACTGAACAAACGCAAGGAAATAGAACTCCAGCTGCAACGGTCGGAAGTGAAATACCGCCATATGTTTGACCATGCGATCGAAGGGATGTTCCAGACGACTACGACAGGAACGTTCCTTGCCGCAAATCCGGCTTTGGCACACATGCTTGGATACGCATCGCCGGAAGAATTACTGACGCTAGTCACCGATGTCGGACAGCAGATCTACGCTGATCCCCAACAGCGAAAGGACATTCTCCAACAACTGCAGGGGCAAATCGCTATCCGCCGTGCGCAGGTGCAGTTGCAGCGCAAGGATGGGACAACGCTCTGGGCCGCGATGAATATCCGTGCGGTTCAGGAAGTGTCGGGCGCCGTGCTGTACTACGAAGGGACAGTTGTAGACATCAGCGAGGAAAGAGAAAACAGCCGCAAAACCGCCGAGCTCATCGCTCGCATAAACAATGAATTACGTGGTCCATTGATGGTCATCTCTTCTGCGCTGGAGTCGTTGCGTCGAGACCAGACCGGGTCCTTACCGCGCGAAGCCCAGGACCTGGTCGACGTCGCGGCGCGTAATGCAGCGCAGGTCCTACGATATCTTGAAGTGCTTGACCCAGGTGACACCACTCAATGAACAGATACGCCGGCACTATCCGCGACGCGACGTATCCGACTAGGCATAAAAGATCGTCACGTCTTTGCCTACGGCGCGCAACAGGTTAGCGACTGAAGCCAGGCCCGGAGTCGGTTCATCGACGAGCAGATGCACGTTTTGCCTTTTTGCTCACGGAACGAATCCGTTTTTGCGGTCGGCGTGATTGGGGGGCGGGATTGGCTCGGCGAGCGGGGCGGGCCTTACGGGTCGCTGGTCTGGCCTTTGTAGCAGCTCGAGTTTTAGTCGCGGCAGCGCGAGTTTTCCCCGCAGCCGTGCGAGTCTTCGTGACAGTTGTGCGAGTCTTTCTAACGGCAGGGCGAGCCTTTTGTCTGCGCCTGCGTGCTTTCCGGGGTTCTTGATCACCGGCAACTCCGACCTCCATTTGCGGTGTACGAGTCGGGCTCGGAACTCGCGTTTTGCTCAATGGGACGCTAAAGTGAACAATGACTGGTCGTGCCCCGACAAAAGTCCGTTCTGCTTCTATGTGGAGAATAGGCCGATCTTTGCCGTCGAGCCACCATCGCCGCACTGTTGCCCGCACCGTTGCTGCGGTATCTCGGGCTAGGACGTCAAACTGAGCAGTCTCTTGAGCACGCATCCGTTACCCCTAATACTCATCTATATTACCTGTGAGTGTCGTTACTTCAAGCCCCTATAAGGCGTAGTTGCGCGTAACAGGGCTAAAGACCGGTCACAATCGAATTTTCAGTGGTGACTGGCAACTCATGGGACAAACTCGCAAATTATGGAAAAATAAAGAGAGAAATTACAGCTGAGCCTAGACAGACTGGGGGATATCCCCCACGGGGGCATCTTTACCTGCATCCTGATTGGGCCAAAATGGGGCTACTTCCATGAGCGCCGAGCGATATCGGCAACTAAGCGTAGTTTTGCCTCTTGTGTTGCCTCTGGGATCGGATTGCCATCCCATACTGTACCAAAACCGCACTGGGTGGACAGCGCGAGCTTCTCACGCGGAAAATACTGACTCGCCTCATCAATCCGCTTTATGATCGCACCTATTGGTTCAGATTCGGCTCGTTTGCTGGAAATCAACCCCAGAACTACGTCTTTATCGGCAGGAATGTCACGCAACGGCTCGAACGAGCCGGAGCGCCAATCGTCGTACTCCAGTAAGAAACGCGTATAATTCGTTGCACGTTTGAAGACTTGTGTTGCAATAGCTTCATACCCTCCCTCACCAATATAATAGCCTTTGTTGTTCCCCCGACAGACATGAAGGCCGAACATCACACCAGGAATATCGGCAACGGCATTAAGAAGATCGATGCCTTCCGTGAGCAACCGGTCAGGGTCCATACCACGGTCCGCGAAGTCCTGCTTCCTGCGCTCGGGGTCACAGAGCATCCCGAGTTCAGGCGCATCGACTTGGATGTACTCGCAGCCAAGGGAAGCTAGCTCTCGTGCTTCTTGTTGCACGATAGTTGTAGCATCAGCAAACAGACCGAACGGGTCAGGGTAAGCGCCACGAGAAAACGCCGGTGACCAGCGGAGCGCCATCATCAGCGGACTAGGCAGGGTCACCTTAAGCGGTTTTTTGGCACGGGCTCGAGCGTAGGAAAACTCCTCTGCGGTTAATGAGCGGACACGCTGAATCTTCTCGACTACTGCAAATTGGACTTGAATATTTGTCTCTTCGCCTTTTGTTCCTTGATCGTGCGGTTTTCGCCAGACGCGGGAGAAAGCGGGGATTGCTTTGACTCCAGTAATGACATCGGTCAATGGCGCAATAAAATGAGTGCGTCGCATCTCACCATCGGTCACGACATCGACCCCGCAGTACTGCTGCAATGCGATCATCTCATCTACGGCCCGATCTTCGATGCGCTTGAAATCCCAGGCGCTGAGCTTTTTTGCCTCCCATGCCTTACGGGCATCCTTCAAATACTGGGGACGCAGCATCGAACCAATAACTTCAGCATGATATTTGTCGCTCATCGCCAATCTCCTCTACAGCTAGGCATTAGGTATTCCGGGCTTGACTAAAGTGTGAGCACCGACTTCGCTACCGAACGTGCGCGATATGCCGCGTCCCAGCGCAACAGGTGCTGCCATTGCGGATCAATGTCTACTTTCCCAAAGCGGGCGAATTGCGGCGACGCAGTGAGCGTACAGTCGGCAATCGAAGGACGGTCTCCGGCAACCAACGTACGTCCGCCAGACAACCGCTGATCGAGCAGTCGTGTCGCTTCTGGTAGTATTTTGCGAAAGCGCTCTGCTACAGGAGGATTGGGCGGCAACCCGATTGGTGAGTTCGTCGCGTGAATAATACGGCCAATCGTTGCAAGGATACCAAGCTCAATGAGCCGTTCGAGTTCCCGCAAGCGCGCGCGTTCGATTGCCGTGCGACCGACAAGTGGCGGTTCTGGATACAACTCTTCTAAATAGTCGATAATTGCCAACGACTCGGTAAGGCACGAACCATCATCAAGTTCTAGGATCGGTAATCTTCCTAGCGGATTACGCATCAGATTTTCTGGTTGCCGTTGTTCCCCTTTTGGCAGATTCACACTGATTTGTTCGATGGGCGTTGCTGTGCCTGCCGCAGCTTTTTCGGCCAGATACAATCGCACTCTAGTAGGATTAAGTGCGACTTGGAACATGTAGAGTTTCATCGCTCACTCTTTCTTTTTTGCCGGTTGTAAAGTCGACTATGCCACAATCTGTTGGTTTGATTGGAGCAGAAAGGAAACAAAAGAGCGCACCTGGAATGTGGCCTGCATCGTAGCTCGGTTGGTCGATGTCAACCTCAATGATTCGGAGCTTGGGATCATGGAGATACCTCAGTCATTGCGTCCCAATCTCGACTTCGGGATGTGCGTAACCGGCCATTGTTGATCCTTTCGTGCGAAGCTATTTCCGAACGATCGCTTAGTACAGCGTTAACTAAGAATTCTTGTATTGTGTGTTAGCGGCAAATACCCCTTCATAATGGCGATTCAATTTGCCTCTGGCCGAGGCAAGGGAGAATTGCCAGTGGATTTTGAGCTGCTTTTGCTGGCGTTCGTTGACGAGGGCCACGACTTCTTGTGTTAATTGCTCAATCGTCGGGATGCGTCGCTGTAAGCACGCGCGCACGAGGGCAGAGAACTCAATCTCAATCATATTCAACCAACTGGCGGCCTTGGGCGTGTAATAGAACTCAAAGCGCTCGGCCAACGCGAAGGCTTCTGCCGCAGGCAAGTGATCATAAAACGCACTGGTCGTGTGGGTATTCAAGTTGTCTTGTACGAGGCGAATCTTTTTCGCCCGGGGCCACACGGCAGCAATCGCTTGGCAAAAGAGCGTGTACTCTTTCTTGGTCCGGTGGGGGTACACTTGTGCGACTCGTTTTCCCGTCAACGGCTCAATCGCCGCCAGCAAAGAACACGCCCCGTTTTTCTCATAGGCATAATGCTCCTTGCGCACGTGCCCCCGTTGCATCGGCAGCGGCGCCCTGGTGTCCCCAATCAGAAAGCACGGGCGTTCATCAAAACACACCACCGGATACCCCGGATCATAGGGCAACGCATACAGCCACAAGAGTCTCTCCATCTGCGCAATGAACTGCGCGTTGATCGTGCCAATACACCACGTCTTGTTGAGATGTGGCTTCAAGGCGTTTTTTTAAGAATCTTGTCGATCTGCACATGCGAAATCCGTTTGCAGTACCCCAAGACGACCACTTTGTCTGCCAGCAACCGTAGACTCCATCGTGCATACCCAGCCGGGGCTGCACTGCACGCTAGCGCCGTAATCTTCGCTCGCTGTCCGCCGTCAATCTCGATAGGCCGCCCTGGGCGTGGGGCATCCTCCAGACACTGTATACCCTGCGCGTGATACTTCTCGCGCCATGCCGCAACCGTGACGTAACTAACGCCTAAGGTCTCAGCAACTGCTTGCAAGGTCTTGCCGCGATCCAGTTCGAGCAACCCCGTCGCGCGCTTGAAGACTTGGGCGGGTAATTTCCCTTTCGCTACCAGCATCTCTAAATACTCACGCTCTTTCTTGCGTAACTTAACGTGCTGTTTTGTCATCCCTCCAGTCTTACCTGGAAAGTATGCAAATATAAATCTACTTAGTTAACGCTGTACTTAGCACTCTCTCGGGAGCAAGCCCAGACTCCTACGTGCTGCTTGAAGCTCCTATTTCCTCTATAGAGTCCGAATCATTCTTTGGACAATTCAGGGAGCATTGCTATGGCAACGTGGGTGACTAAGGCACAGCGAATGCTTATTGGCGGTGAACTCGTCGAAAGTGCAAGTGGTGCCTGGGACGAATCGATCAACCCCACGACTGAAGAAGTAATTGGCCGGGCGCCTGCCGCAAACCATCGCGATGTCGATAAGGCAGTTGTCACCGCCGAAAACGCGTGGCCTGCACGACTTGGAGGGTTAGTGGCGAGAGGGCGTGGAACGAGGTAGAGAAGCACCCATAATAATGAGGAAAAGGCAGGGGGCGCTATGTTACCGATGGTCGGAGTACCGGAAACGATTCGCAAGGGACTACAACCGTATCGGGATTTGTTTCGGCGGGCCGAAGGATTCGAGCATGTGAGTCGGTATGTCACGGGATTGCTGGTTAGTCCGAACAAGACCTTGCAAGGCATTTATGCGCATCAAGTGTGGGAAGACCATAAACCGACCCGGCGGACGATGCATGAAGCGGTGTTTGAAGCGGGGTGGGAGGCGGAAGAATTACTGCCCCGGCATCGTACTCTGATTGCCCCTGAGCATCGAGGACGAGGACGGGAAGTGATTTCGTTGGATTTGACCTTGCTCCACCATGACCGGGACCCACATATATAGGGGAATACCAAGAGCTATGATTATGTGGAAAGACGGATGGCGCGATTTCAGACGACGGTCACGGCGGTGATTGCCAATCGGCAGATCATTGATGGGATTGACGTCAGGATTCAAGAGCCGAATCACAGCAAAGAAGAGGAAACGTATTTGAAAGCCACGGTGCAAGCGAGTTATGAGCAAATGGAGCAAGCCCGAGCCCGGCTCTTAGAGTTGCTCCATTATATGAAGCATCAACTTGCGTACAAGAAACGCACCGAGGTCGTCGTCGAGATGGTGGCGCAGTGAGAAGAGGAAGGGAAGTTTCCGCAGGCGGATTATGCCTTTGATAATGGAGTGCCGACATTAGAGTTGACCCGGTTGACCGAGAGCAAAGGGAAACATTGGGTGAGTGAGGTAGAGAGTTCGCGCCATATTTTGTGGCAAGACCAATGGCGACGGATTGATGAAGTCGCGGAGGAGTTACGACAGAGCCATCCAGAGAGTTTTCGGCGCGTAATCGTGCGCTGTCGCAATGGGAGCACAAAGGGTTTTGGGCGTTCACCAAGAGTGTTCGGCTCAAACGGTATGGCGGCAAACGGATCGCGATCGTGCATGAACGGAGCGAGCTGACCGACACGCCCCGCTTTTTGGTGGCCGATGCCCTACATTGGGAGAGTGGGCGAATCATTGAGGTGTGGAGTTTTCGTTGGGCAGCCGAAGTGTTTCACGAGTTCAGCAAACAAGGGACGGGCTTAGAAGCGGCTCAGGTACGCAATGAGGAGGCGGTCAAACGCCACCTCCGCTTAAGTTGCCTCGCGCAGTCGCTGCTCCAGCGGGCTCCTCCGATTGCTTCTACATCGGAACAGTTCGCGTTTGCCAAAGGGGCAACGACCTTTGGACAACGCTGCCGCACGATTACGCGGGAAGTATTTCTGTCTCTCTTATCCTTTGCTCAACGTCTCTTTGCCGGTGGGTATTCGTGTGCACAAGTCGCGGAGGCATTGATGCCCGTGTGATTCACTCCCTGTGCGGAGGCGTTTCGCGTGAAACCCTCCAAGTCGTGTGGCCTGAGTGGGCAGCAAAAGCCCCTCGTGAACGGGCCGAGGTGTTGCAGACTTTTGGCCGCGCCTTACTGGCAAGTGGAGACGAGCTCTTCCGCATCGAAGTTGCCGATACGGGGAATACCGTTAACCCAATGCGCATGGACATACGTGTCGCCGTCGAGAGCCTCAACTACTATGGTGGGCTCGTCTATGAACTCAAAGGCGACACAATTCCTGGTGCGGCGGGGACGATCCATCACGGAGGGCTCGTTCTGGCTTCCAATGGATTAATGGTGCGAGCGCGCACTATAGCAGTATCCCCTTCGGCGGCTTCAAGAATAGTGGAGTTGGGCGCGAGGAAGGGATTGAAGAACTTTACAGTTACACCGAGACTAAGACGATCAATATCGTGATCAAGAACTCCTAAGAATCAAGAATTTACGAGCCTCCCAAGTTCATTGGTGGGGATGCTAAAAGGGAAACCCCAAGTAGAAGTCGAGGTCACTGGCCGTTCTACTGCCATGACGCTAAAAGATCGAGGCATAACTCGACTAACTTATCGGCTGTGAGATCCCAGCGAACACACACGAGAGATAAGATTCTGTTAGTATCCTGGAAAAGCCTTTTGACAAATCTGCTGTGCTTAATGTATAAGAAAAAAACTACTCAAGATGTTTGGCTTCAGGTCTTTTCTCGAAGCCCACAGGTTCATTGTAAACAAATACCGAGAGGACGGCGTCAGGCAGCCGGACGTGGTGTCGGATGGCGGAGCTACATCGTGAAGGCGTCGTCTCCTCTTAACATTCTGCAAGCTCTCCTTGCAGGCAACAAGCAAGCGTGCCTTTCTTGTAACGTTGATGGGTGAGACACTCAGAGTGAGGTTACCCGTACATGTGTTTCCAACCCCATATGGACGACCGTGATAAGGTGTGACGTGACGGTCATTAATCCGTCTTGCCTCAATAGATTTATATTATGTCATCTTCACTTAGCGACGGTCCGATCCAAGCTGCGTTAGACCTTTTTCGTCGTCATGTATGGCTTCTTGTGGCGGTATTCGCAGGTATGTTGACAACGCTCGTTGCCTTTATCTCTGCTCTTCCTAGCGTGTACCTTAGTACCGCCTCAATCGCAGTCGAAGGACAGCAGGTACCGACAGAAATTGTCCCATCTCCTTCTACGCTAGGGGTGGAGGGCAGATTACGTGTCTTGAGTCAAAGAATCCTGAGTCGCGCGAGGTTGCATCAGTTAGCAGAACAGTTTGGTCTTTATGGAGATCTTCCTGTCGCCAAGGAACGGCAGTCAGGCCAAGCCGTGGCTACTGCTCTGAGACGAGATATCGGACTCCAGGTGCGGAGCGATGGCAATACGCAGGAGGATACTACAGTCACTCTCGAAGTGAGCTACTCTGGAACAGATCCAGAAAAGGTACGCCAGGTGACCGATGCGCTAGCGATGTTGTATATCGATGAGAATCTGAAAGAGCGTAAACAGCAAGCAGCCGGCACGGCCGAGTTTCTGCGAGCCCAACTGAAGGAAACGCAGGAAAAACTCGAAGCCCAAGAGCGACAGGTAGCCGACTACAAGCAGCGTCATGTCGAGGAACTTCCCGAACATTTGGCCACCAATCTAGGAACCTTGTCCCACTTGCGCAGCCAAGCAGATGGCCTAGTCGCTGCACTCGCGGCCGCGCAACAGCGCCGTGACGTCCTAACTCGTCGGCTAGCGCTTGCCAGTAGCAGACGGGCTGAGAGTCTCGCGACTGCGGCTGGCAACGACAGCGCACCGACCGGAGATAAGCCGACTGATCTCGCGGGTAACGGTAGTGGCCTTGTGTTCGAGCTTGCGACAAAGAAAGGACGTCTCGAACAACTCTTGGTTCGCTTCTCTGACAAGCACCCAGATGTTGTTCAGTTGAGGAATGAGATCGCATCCCTAGAGCAAAAGATCGCGCTAAATCCGGCCGCAGCATTACCTCGAGGGCCCACTAACCCTGTGCCGCCTATGGCTCCGGTGATGTCGCCTACCCAAGTAGTCACTGCTGCTGCTGAAAGTGCACGGCGGACAGCCGAGTTGACCAGCCTTCAGACTGAGCAATCAACGTTAGAAGCAGAGATACAACGCAAGACCGTCGAACTCGCTAGTCTGAGAAAGGAAGTCGCAGTCTACGAGGGTCGGGTGGAAAATGCACCAAAGAATGACCAAGAACTGCAGACACTGACTCGAGACTATACTGCGACACATGAGCTGTATTTGTCGCTGTTGAAACGGCTTGATGAGGCTTTGCTCGCTGGGAATCTCGAGCGAAGCCAACAGGGCGAACGCTTTACGCTAGTGGAACCCGCGCTCTATCCGCAAGAGCCGGTAGGACCGCGCCGGAGCTTATTAGCCCTAGCCGCAGTCATCTTAAGTATGGGAGCAGCAGGTATTACCGTCTTGCTTCGAGAGATCGTTACGCCGGTGTTTCACAAGGTCGAAGATCTGCGGGCATTCACAACTGTTGAGATTCTGGGAAGCATCCCCCGCATTGTTACGGAGACAGAATGGGCCCGACAGCGCACCCGGCAGGCAGTCGGTGGTATTGCGCTCTTTGCTATGATCTGTGGCCTGGGACTGCTATCCCACTCGCTGGCTCAAGGGCAGGTTCGGGTGGCCAAGATTCTATCTCGGTCGAACAGCGGCATACAATTACGCTAACTTCTGTCTAGGTGTGACTTGCCTGGGTGGATCAACAGATGAAGAGGTCCGAGGCGCTGATAGTGCGCGATATCCAAAGGATGCGCTAGTGAACGAGCACATGGATAATGACGGATTGGCTGGAGAGCTGTTGCCTGATACTTCGACGTTGAACGGACAGGGAGCAAAAACACGACGCAAGAAGGTCAAGAAACCAAACCGCCACGCTCGGCGATTTCTAAAAGGGGTAGACCCCCATGTCGTCAGCCTTGTGGCTGTTACCTCCCCAGAAGCGGAACAATACAGAACCGTCTCCTCTCGCTTAGAGCAGATGCATAAGGAGAGCGGCCTGTCAGTGATAGCGGTCTCTAGTCCCCTGGCTGGAGATGGCAAGACGATGACGGCAATCAACATCGCTGGGACGCTCACTCAGTTCCCAGATACGCGTGTCTTGCTGATCGATTTGGATTTGCGCCGACCGGCGATTGCGCGCTATCTTGGCATCACTGAAGGCCGAGAGCCTGGGGTTATTGGATTTATAGAGGCAACGAACCTAAGACTTGATGAGGTCGTGCGGGAATATGCCCCGTTTCAGTTGGCTGTGTTACCTGCGGGTCGTGCGTCGCGAACTCCGCATGAAGTGCTCAAGTCACGGCGGCTCGCGACATTACTGCAAGAGGCTCGCAGTCGTTACGAGTATGTGGTTGTCGATCTCCCGCCGATGCTCTTTCCTGATTGCCGCCTGGTAGAGAACTTGGTCGATGGGGTCGTGTTGGTGGTGTCGGCTCACCGTACACCGCGGAAGCTGGTCGAAGAATCCCTCAACATACTGCATCCCAATAAGGTCTCAGGCTTGATTTTGAACAATGATGACCGCCCCCTCTTTGGTTACTACTCGTACTATTCGTACTACTATTACGCCCGTCCATTTGCAGACGAAGACATGCGTGCCGCGCAGTACACGTCTGCGACAGTGACAGGACTTTTGTCGACTTGGTGGGCGCGCTTGCGTCTGCGCTTCCAAGGCAGCAACGATCAGTCATAAATCTTAGCGGTAGTCACTTCGCGCGGTGGCAAGTCTTCGCTGCGCTCGCTGTCATGTCCATATGCCTGTAACAGCGTGCAGACCGTGTCAAGTGCTGCTGTCATAAGATCGCCGGGAATTTATCACTATGGGTCTCCTCAGGATTCTTATCGTCGTGAGTACCTGTTGGCTCGCTGTCGCTGTCTTTGCTGCAGAACCCGGAGCGTTGATGCCAACGACCGCGCCAACGCTACCGATCGTGTCACTATCATTCTTATCACTCTTAGTTATGTACGGACTGTTTGCCCATCCCGATAAACGCACACACCGTGCAGCGACGTACCACCAGGGGGAGCCGTTTCGGTGGCTCCTGGTCGCCGTTTCCGTCCTGCCATTGACTGTCGTACTGCTGAAAATAGCATTGTACTACCGATATGCCGCCAGTCTGGATCGACTCACACTCATCACGCTAGCGAGTCTCGATTTGCTGCTGCTGGTAACCTTGTATCTGTCGGTGATGCCCCGACCGGCCTCCTCGTTGCCCTGGCGAGCACACGAACGCCGGGTGCTCATTATCGGCAGTGGTAATCGTGCACGGCGTCTCGCTGAAACGTTAACCCGTTGGACTCTGTCTCCCGTATATATGGTCGGCTATCTTGATCCCGACCCCGACCGTGTCAACCGCTCGGTTCTTGGTTATCGTGTGCTCGGCACTACCAGTGACATCACGAGTATCCTAAAGCAACACGTTATAGACGAGGTCGTCATGGCTATACCACGGGCAATGATCCCGGAGGTAGAACGTATTGCTCGCGCGTGTGAGGAGGAAGGGGTGAAGTTCTGCTTCATGGCGGATCTCTTTGGCGTCCGTGTAGCGCGGACACGCCTGGTTGAGTTCGGCCAGATTCCTGTGCTGACCCATGAGCCGATCGTACAGGCGGAGTGGAAACTAGGAGTCAAACGCCTGATTGATATCGGTGCTGTGATCTGCGCCCTGCCTGTGGTTCTACCGATCATGGGTATCGTGGCTCTCGCTATCAAACTTGATTCTCCGGGGCCGATCTTCTTTGCTCAGGATCGCGTGGGTTTGAACAAGCGAATTTTTCGCATGATCAAGTTCCGTTCAATGGTGAACGGTGCCGACCGTATGCAGACACAAGTGGAACATCTCAATGAGGCTGCGGGACCCATCTTCAAGGTGGCGAATGATCCACGCATAACACGGTTGGGGTGGTGGCTGCGGAGGTCGAGCCTTGACGAATTACCGCAGATTTTTCATGTGTTGATTGGGCAGATGACCCTTGTCGGACCGCGACCGATGTCGACACGTGACGTCGATAGATTTGACGAAGGGATTCAACGACGGCGCTTTAGCGTGAAGCCTGGACTGACCTGCCTATGGCAAATCTCGGGTCGGAGTCAGCTTCCTTTCTCCGAGTGGCTGCGCCTAGACCTGTACTACATCGAACACTGGTCGCTACGTCTGGACCTCAAGATCTTGTGGAAGACCATACCTGCGGTTCTCAAAGGGGAGGGAGCAGTATAATGACAATGGTGAAAGCGGCGACTCTTGGCGCGCACACGTCAGTGGAGACACGCCCTGTTGCTGACTTTGTTCGCCGCCTACGAGCATTGGCGGTGCCTTCACTCGCGCGCATGTATCGCCCGGAAGAGCGAACTTTTGTCTTTCGTCTGCGACTCACACCTGGAGGTATCGCGGCAGAGGGCACAAGTAAACGATATACCGCGATTACGCTCATTGGCTTGGCCAACGAGGATGAAGCTCTGGTAGAGACTGTCCTGGCAGGTACTGATAGAAGGGTCGTATGCGAGAACTTGGTCCGTGACGTTGGGACAAATGATAATCTCGGAGACGTCGCGCTGCTCCTGTGGGCTGCACGTGCCGTAGGGTACGACGATGTAGAGCCAATACGCAAGCGCCTTTTCGCATTGCAACCGCGAGAGAAGAACTATCCCGTGGTCGAAGTGGCATGGGCTCTCGCCGCCTTGTGTGAAGATCGACATTCATCAAATGATGCGCTTCGTGATGTCTTGGCGGCTCGACTCGTTTCTGCCTTTGCTCCTCATTCTGCGGTATTTCCTCACATGTTGGGAGAGGGTACCGCTGGGCTCCGCTCTCATGTTGCTTGCTTTGCGGACTTAGTGTACCCGGTTCACGCCTTGGCGCGGTACGCGAAGCTCACACAAGACAAGACTGCGGTTGATGTTGCACGACAATGCGCGAACCTCTTTTGTCGCAAGCAAGGGCCAGGCGGACAATGGTGGTGGCATTACGACTGGCGGACGGGTGATGTGATCGAACCCTATCCAGTGTATGCAGTGCACCAGGACTCAATGGCCCCGATGGCGCTCTTTGCTTTGGAAGAAGCAACTGGAGCGAAGTTTGGCTCGTACATTGAGAAAGGGCTCGCGTGGTTAGCTCGTGCCCCTGAACTCGGCGGCGGTTCTCTGGTCGATGACGACGTCTGGATGATCTGGCGCAAGGTCGCTCGCCGGGAGCCGCGCAAAATGACTCGCACCCTACAGGCGTTGATCAGTCGCTTCCATCCGCGACTTCGTGCGCCGGGGGTAGACGTAGTCTTTCCGGTCGGCGCAGTGGATTACGAGGACCGACCGTACCACCTTGGCTGGCTCCTGTATGCATGGCCGTTCTCCCGGATTGCGCGGTGGGAAGGGTGATGAGTAACGTGGCTGTCGTTCCAGCGCCATGCGAGGTCCTTGGGGTACCGATTCACCCGCTCACGCTAGCCCGGGTATTAGATATCGTGGACAGCGCTATTCAGTCCCATACGCGCTTACAGATTGGCGTTGTCAATGCAGCCAAAATCGTGAACATGCAACGGGACCAAGTGCTGAGACAAGATGTCCTCTCTTCTGACCTCATCCTGGCTGACGGCATGGCAGTTGTGTGGGCGGCACGAATGTTGGGATATTGTTTGCCCGAGCGCGTAGCTGGCATCGATGTGATGCTCGGTATGTTTACGCGCGGGAACCGGCGACGCTATCGGGTGTATTGCCTAGGAGCAACAGATGACGTGCTGGCGACCGTGGTGTACCGGCTCGGTGCGGAATATCCCAATCTGCAGATCGTAGGAAGCCGGAACGGCTATTTTGCTGCAGAGATGGAAGAACAGGTAGCTGCGGACATTCGTGCGGCACGGCCTGACATCTTGTTAGTTGCAATGACATCGCCGAAAAAAGAGCAATTCCTGGCACGGTGGAGTGAGCAATTGGGCGTTCCTGTCTGTCATGGGGTCGGCGGTTCGTTTGATGTCTTTGCTGGTAAAGTCGAGCGAGCGCCCGAAGTATGGCAGCGCTTAGGGCTCGAATGGCTCTATCGCGTGAAGCAGGAACCACGGCGGTTATGGAAACGCTATCTGGTGACCAATACGCTCTTTTGTAGCCTGGTGCTGCGCGAGTTGGTGCGGCACTTGCCCAACACGATTGCACGTTGAAGTAAATCTATGAGACTTGGGCTTGTCTGGTTGTACGTTGTTGTCGTCGGGATCTATGCATGGCGAGACTGGTATGTCGGCTTGTGCGGCCTTATTCTCTTGGTCGCGATCATTCAGCACCCAGATATGCCAAAGAGTGTCGCCGGAATTCAGGGTCTCAACCCGTGGAACGTGCTCGGCATGAGTGTGTTTGGCAGCTGGCTCAGATCCCGGACTCGCGAGCACCTGACCTGGGATATGCCGAAATATATCAACTGGTTACTATGGGCATATCTCAGTGCGATTGCCATGGGCACTGCAAGGTCGCTCGCAGATCCTCCGGCATTGTCTGACTCTTTCGCGTCAATGTTCAGTGAACAGGTGATCAATACTATCAAGTGGCCAGTCGTAGGGCTGTTGTTGTTCGATGGTTGTCGGAATCGCTCGCGCTTTACCTATGGATTGACCGCGATCCTCATGGTTTATTTTCTCATCGGCTTGCAGGTGATTAGGTGGATGCCCGCGAATGCTATCGTCAGTGGAAAGGACCTTGAGCTGATGAGCCGCAAACTGCTTTCTAACGAGGTGGGGTTTCATCCGATCAATCTTTCTATGATGTTAGGCGGTGCTTTTTGGGCGATGTGGGTGGTGGGTCATGGCCGGATCGGCTTCCTCACTCCTCGTCTACTGACGTTGGCGAGTTTCATCACATTCTATGCACAGGCGTTGACTGCGGGCCGCATGGGCTATGCGACCTGGGCGATCCTGGGGCTGTTTCTCTCGATTGTTCGTTGGCGAAAGTATCTGCTGGCGGCACCGGTCTTAGTTCCAGTCCTCATCTTTGCCCTCATGACCTTTGCTCCAGGTGCGATGGAACGACTAACGAAAGGGTTCTCGAAAGAGAGCGTCGATAGCGCTCGGGTGATAGGCCAGCGCGGTGGTAAGGTTGTGACCAGCAACCAAGGACCAGATATGTATACAGTCACCTCTGGTCGGTCATCGATTTGGCCCTTTGTTATCGAGAAAATCCGGGAAGCGCCGCTGTTCGGTTATGGACGCCAGGCGATGATTCGTACTGGACTCGAGGCGTTCCTCTGGACGAAATACTTAGAATCATTTCCGCACCCCCATAATGCATATCTCGAATTCCTCCTAGACAATGGGGTTGTCGGGTTTGTCTTGGTGATACCGTTCTACTTGGTGATTCTCATACATGGGGTTTCGCTGTTTCGCGACTCGCGAAGTCCCATCTTTATGGTTAGTGGTGGCGTCGCCACTGCGCTCGTGCTTGCATTACTAGTCGCTGCGTTTGGCAGTCAGACGTTCTATCCGCGCGAGGGCTCAGTAGGCATGTGGTGTGCGATTGGCCTGATGCTTCGGGTTTTCGTAGAACGTAAGCGTATCCTCGTCGGCCAGCGGCAATCGGTGACACCTGCCGTGCGTGTTCTGGCCAATGCGGCGGCCGACGCCACAGAGGCGGTGCCAGGTCGCCGCCCTGGGGCATTGCTGAGACCGCAGAGTGTGCGGAAGCAGCAAACGAGCATCCAATCCCTTGATGACATGTTATGGCCACAAGCGGCGTAGTCGTCAACCAGCGCGTGTCACTGCCCGATACGTCCAAAGCGAAAATGAAGACCAGGCTGGTCTACATTCTGGCAGCGAGCCACTCAGGCTCAACGCTGCTTGCTTCGCTACTGTCAAACCATCCAATGGTATGTACGGCAGGTGAGCTAAAACTCAATGCATTAGGGGAAGTGCAAAAATACCGGTGTTCTTGTCGAGCACTTATTGAACGCTGTCCGTTCTGGTTAGGTATTTGCGAAGACATGGCACGCCGAGGATTTTCCTTTTCGGTCGGCAACGCCGGAACTGACCTTGCCAGCGACGCGACCCCCTACGTGCGCTTTCTGTTGCGCCCATTACACCGTGGCCTGGTATTAGAGTGGCTGCGAGAAACGGCCTTGGCGCTGTCTCCGCAATGGCGTGTTCAACTACCACAGATTCAGGCACGCAATGCGGCGTTGGCGGCATGCATCTCTGCGCGTGCGGGAAAGCCGATTGTCGTTGATTCTTCTAAGCTCGCACTGCGGCTCAAGTACTTGGCACGAAACCCCGGTCTTGATGTGCGTGCCATTCGGCTCATCCGCGACGGACGTGGTGTTGCCTTGACGTATACAGATCCCGCCCGTTTTGCTGATGCCCAGGACCCAACACTCCGAGGTGGAGGCACTGGCAGCGAGCTATCGAGCGAACGGGTGTCGTTTGCCGACGCTGCATGGGAATGGCGTCGCAGCACCGAAGAAGCCGAGGCGGTCCTGTCGACCTTACCGCAGGATCGCTGGACCGTCGTCCGTTACGAGGACCTATGCACACGTCCCATAGGCGTTTTGCACAGCTTGTTCGGGTTTATTGGAGTCGATGCTGATCTCGGACTCATGCTACAGCCCTCTGACCAGCAACACATCGTTGGTAACGGCATGCGATTCGATACCATGCGCGACGTGGTGCTCGACGAGCGTTGGAAATCACTGTTAAAGACTCAAGAGCTCCAGACGTTTGATTCCATTGCTGGACAGCTCAGTCGGAGACTAGGATATACGTAAGCGTTGGAGCTCTGGGTCATGCCTCGCATTGTTGAATCTCCCATGCAGGTTGTTGATCGTGGACCATCAGTATCGGTCAACGAGATTCCGACTTCACGGAGCCCTACGGAGCTGATCCAACGTCCTCTCCCATATCCATTTCGTGCAATGCTGGCCATTTGCAGCGACCTCGACGAAACTCCCGATCGCCATGTCTACTGGGAGACCTTACGATTTCTCAATACCCGAGAATCGACCAGGATGGGGATGGGAGTAGGCCTCGAGGTAGGCAACTCGATTTACTTTGATATGCCTGCCGATCAGTTCGCCTACTGGAACACCGATGATGCTGGGAGGGTGATGATTCAGAACTTGATCCACTCTGGCCATGTCGATTGCCTTCATTCGTTCGGCGATTTCGCGACTACGAGATCTCATGCCGGACGTGCACTCCAGGAACTCACACGCAAAGGTTGTCAGATTGTGGTGTGGATTGATCACGGCGTGGCTCCGTCAAACTTTGGGTCAGACATCATGCAGGGATATGGAGATGTGCCGAGTTCTGACGTCTATCACGCCGACCTCACCTATAGTTACGGTATTCGCTATGTATGGCGTGGGCGCGTAACCAGCGTGATCGGGCAGAACGTGAGACGCCATCTGAGCGGCATTTATAATGGGCACCACCCCGTCGCCTCGTTGAAAACGACACTCAAGGAATTCGTGAAGGGCGGCCTTCTCAACACACCGCGGGGGAAGTACGCGATGCATGCACAGAATGACATTTTGCGTTGGGTACAATTGCGTAGCGGTCATAGGGTGAGCGAATTCTTGCGGGCCAACCCGCATTGGGGCGGTGTGAGCTGCGGCGAGACAGCTGAGGGAATTCACGAAGTGCTCGGTACGGAGATGCTAAATCAACTGATTAAACGTGAAGGCACATGTATTCTCTACACGCATCTTGGCAAGATCCGTAAACGAGAAGAACCGCTCGGTTCGCAGGCTCGCGAGGCCTTCCGGCGCCTAGCTTCTGCGTACCACGACGGTAACATCTTAGTCACCACTACGCGCCGTCTGTTAGATTACTGTCACATGCTGAACAGCATCGCAGTGCAAAGCCGCACAGACGGCGACTGCTTTCGCATTGAGGTGACCACCAGGACATGCGAGCCTGTGGATTGCAGCGGACTGTCTTTTTGGGTCACAGATCCCCAACGCACCGAGGTCGTACTTAACGGCGAGAAGATCGTCCATCTCCAACGTAACCGCCCTGACCATACTTGCCGTGGTAGTGTATCAATTCCCTGGAAGAGACTGGAGTGGCCTGCCGTCTGAAGATGTTTGCGCTCGCGGACTCGCGTCCGTTCGCGCGTCACTCGTGGACCGTGATAGTAACACCGTCTGTTAGCTGCTCGCTCATCCCGTCGTATATCTCAGCGGATAGCGGGCCGCATCTGTAATCGTGAATGTAGGTATGTCTTTCCCAACGCGTACTGACCTGCTCCTCCTTCTCCTATTTGGCGGAATCCTCGTTGCTCTGGGGATTACGGCGTGGCATGTCAGGTCCGGCCTGAGCCCCGATAGTGTAACATACGTTGATGCGGCGCAGAGCCTTCTTCGGGGGCAGGGCCTCAGCCATCGCTGGGCCTACTGGGATCCCGTCTATGAAACCTATCAGCTTCCAACCAGGACGACCCTGTGGCCCCCAGGATACCCGTTGGCTATCGCGGCGCTGGCAGCTAGTGGTATGAATACCGTCTCCGCAGCCCGGTTGGTTTCCTTTCTCGCTGTCCTTGGACTTTTCGTCATCATGTTCGGGCTTCTGCGCTATTTCCTCATGCCTGTCCTGGCAGTCGTCGCAGTATTCTTTCTTGTCACCCTGCTCCCCTTGGTTGGTTTTTATGCGAGTGTGTCGAGTGAACCTGGGTTTTTGTTTCTTGGTACGTTGTCATTGTTCTGGACGTTACAGGCAGTAATAGTCGAAGACCGTCGACGTGCCTGTTACTATTGGCTTGTGGCCAGTGTCGCGGCTGGCGTGGCGTTCCTCTTTCGTTATGTAGGCCTGTCCTGCGTTACAGCGGTTGCTGTCACTAGTCTGTGGATGACGTGGACAGAAAAGGATGAACGACGATGGTACTACCGAAGTGCTGCCGTCCTTCCATCCGGGCTCATCATAGCTACGGTGTTTTGCCGAAATTACGTGACAACCAAGGGGTACGGGCAGTCGGTGGCAGGTGCCGACGTATTCTGGTCGACACTCGTCTCCTCTTGCAAGGCAGTCGTAGTTGATCTTATCGGGTGGGAGGGATCCTCCGGGTCGAGGATCATACGAATGATCTCCGTGGGATACCTAGGGTTATTGTTAGCACTGTTCCTCCTGGCCGTACGAGCCTTTGTTGGTTTCTTGACCACAACGAGTAAGGATCACTTGAAGAAGCCTGAAATTGTGGCTTCGTGTATCACTGCTCTTTTTATGGTTCTGTACCTATTAGTCGTTGTTGGTGGTCGGCTGGATAAAGGAATGGATGTAGAGCCTCGTTATGTCACAGTGATTTGTCCGTGGTTGTTCTTACTGGTGATGGGATGGGCCCTTCATGGCCCGACGAAACAGAGCCTCCAACGCAATCGTGGCATGGGAGTTCCCCGTAGCGCTACGCTCGTTTATGTCCTCTTTGTTCTTTGTCAGGGTGTACTTGTCGGACGCTGGTTCCTTGAGCCCGTGCATGACGATTATGTGAGCGATACTAAAGATAGTCCTGTCGTAAGTTGGCTAAAGACCAACGCTACCGAGACAGAGGTCATCTTAAGTACGCGCGGAGCAGAAGTTGCCTACTGGCGCCCTAACCCCGTTCTCAAGTTGCCACGCATTCCCTATTCTGGAGTAAACGTCACTAGTTGGGACACTGTGGACCAAATAGCGGACAAAGCGCATGCCCGTTTTCTGGTCCATTTCTTTGGCACCTTTAGCGAATCAAAATGGAATCGAAAACAGATTGCTTTCCTGCGAACGCTCGATATCCCTGGGGCAGTTCCCAACCGACAATCTATCGTCTTCGATGATGGGGTTATCTACCGGGTTGGAACTATACGGACTGCGAGAGTGAACGACGCCGGTGAGTGAACCCCTTGGATCACCTATGGCAGGAGTTTCCACGTTTGCTGAGTTCCGCAACCATGTCTCCCACTGGCTCGTTCACAAGGGGTTACGTCTCTTTATATCGACGTATTACGCGCTGTTGCGACTTGTGCAGCTGTGCGGCCCCACGACTCGTGCTCCTGGGGCGCAGGGATATGAGATCCTTCTGACCGGTAGTTTCTACTCTGACAATTGGTTGGCAGCACATCTTCAGCCGCTGGCTCTTTCTCGCCACGTGGCTCGGGTACGTATCGTTTCCACCTGGCCGGTTCCGTCACTTAAGAACGTAGAAGCTATCTGTCCTCCCCGTTGGTTAATCCACACGGTAGGAAGAGTGACAGCGCGGATGCTAACCTTTGTTTGGGTCGCGTTCCGCACACGGCCGCACATTATCGGAGGATTTCACCTCCTGCTGAATGGTTTACTGTCCGTTCTCCTTGCACGTCTTGTTGGTGGTCGGGCAATGTACTTCTGTGTTGGAGGACCAGCTGAAATGCTGGGTGGTGGTGTGACCTCAGAAAATCGCCTGTTCGAAAGATTGCGACGGCCTGATCCAGTATTGGAGCGTCAATTGATCCATGCTGTCTCCACATTCGATATTGTGATCACCATGGGACAGAGGGCCATCGACTTCTTTAGGCAACATGGGATCAACACAGAATTTCATGTCGTGTCGGGAGGGATGGATGCGAAGCGATTTTATGCCTCAGAGACACTTGCTTCCGTCGATCTGATTCTCGTTGCACGCCTTGTACCGATAAAACGAATCGATATTTTTCTGGAGACAGTACGTCATGTTTGTAATGTTTTACCGTCTGTCACAGCTGTAATTGTCGGAGATGGTCCTTTGCGTGATACATTGCAAGCGAAGGCGGATGAGTTACAAGTCCTGCCGAACATTACGTTTGTTGGTCATCAGGCAAATGTCGAAAATTGGCTGAGACAGGCGAAAATTTTTGTCTTGACCTCTCAGTCTGAGGGACTGGCGTTATCACTGATGGAAGCAATGTTCTGTGGCCTTCCTGCGGTAGTTCCCAACGTCGGAGATTTGAGTGAGCTCGTCGAAGACGGGGTCAACGGGTATCTGGTCAACGAGCACACCCCGCAGGATTTTGCGCACCACATTCTTAACCTCTTAACCAATCATGAACAGTATGTCCAGTTCTCACAGGCCGCACGTACCGCCGCTCAACGATATGAGTCCAGTGCCATCGTGCGTCGGTGGGATGAAGTGATTGCCCATGACCATCCGGTATCACAAGCCATGGTCAGCAGTTATTCGCGGAGATAATGCCATGCGTAATGGCAGCCAAAGTTCGTACCAAGAGCAGTCCTTACTCGCGCCAGGCGCTGAGAAAGTAGCCGTTACCTGGGGGCCAAAGGGCTATAATGCCCAGGCTCCATTTTGTCCGGGAACCGCATGGCCGGAATACCAACGTATATCCTCCGTGCGCGGTGAATCCTCGAACGAAGTGTATCAAACAGTGCGTGAAAGCTTTCGTCTATTGGGATGTGACAGTGTGCACTATGGGTCTCCTGATTGGAATCCGCTACGAGGGTGGATTCAGCCCGGAGACACGGTGGTTTTGAAGCCGAATTTTGTCCGTGACTTCCGCGAGAGCAGTGCAGACACGGCTGATTGTGTGATCACACATGGCGCGATTATCCGTGCCGTTCTGGACTATGCCTATCTTGCCCTTGGCGGGGTTGGGCGGCTGGTTATCGCTGACGCACCGCAAAACGATGCCGACTTTTCGGCGATCAAACGCATCGCCCGGCTGGATTCGATTGTGGATTTCTATCGAACCCACGCAGGGTTTCCCGTCGAGGTGTATGACTTACGACCAGAGGGCGCGATCAAAGTAGATGGGGTTATTGTCGGACATCGGGAACTACCAGGTGATCCCGCAGGGTATGTCAAAGTCAATCTCGGCCAAAAGTCGGCCTTTACAGCCATCGATCACCTTTGCTCGAAACTCTACGGGGCTGAATATGATCGACGAGAATTGGTTAGCCACCACAGCAACGGTGTCCATGAGTACCTCATTTCCAAGACCATCCTCCAAGCTGACTGCGTGATCAGCCTGCCCAAGCTAAAAACCCACAAAAAAACTGGAATTACGGTTAATATGAAGAACCTGGTTGGCATCAACGGGAATAAGAACTGGTTGCCACACCACCGGGAAGGAACCCCTACACAGGGAGGTGACCAATTCAACGACAGCAGCTTTCTGCGTCGCTCTGAATGGTTAGCAGTCGCGCTCTTCAAGCGCAGTTTTCCCATGCTCGGATCATTACGCGGCACGGTGGCAGGCCCCATCAAAGCATTGGGTAAGAATCTGTTTGGGGATACCAATGTGAATACCGTGCGCTCCGGGAATTGGTTCGGCAATGACACCACGTGGCGTATGGCGATCGATTTGAATCGTATCCTCCATTACGCAGATTCAGCAGGAACGTTGCATACGCGCCCGATCCGTCGATTCCTTAGTGTTGTGGATGGGATTGTCGGGGGTGAAGGAAACGGCCCCTTAGACCCGCACCCACGATCCAGTGGCGTAGTCCTTGCGGGAACTAACCCGGTCGTTGTCGATTTCGTGAGTGCGAGGCTCATGGGCTTCGATTACCGTAAGATTCCGATGATCCGCAGGGCCCTTGAAGCCCATCCGTTACCTCTCACCTCCTGTGAGGTCACAGATATTGTCTGTCTGTCAAACAACGAAGCTTTTAATAGAGCTGTGACTGAACTTGATGGCCCGCTACTCGCATTTGCGCCCCACTTTGGCTGGAAGGGACACATCGAAATTTTCGAGAATAACCGTGAAACTCGCGCTGTCGCGTAAGAACATCTGGGAACGTCTTCCACGATCGTTAAAAGCTATTTTTGGGGCTGCGTTGGGGGCAGTTCCACAACAGCATCTCCTTGGCAAGAACTTCCGTAAGCACTTGAACTTTGTGCAACAGGCGCAGTGGTGGTCAGCAGACCAAGCCCGTGAGTATCAGCTTGCTGAGTTGCGCCGCATCTGTTCGCAAGCGTACGAGAAGACAGCCTACTATCGGCGAACGTTTTCTATGGTCGGTTTCGACCCTCGCGACTTGCGAGGTCTCGAAGATCTGAGATCCGTGCCGACCATTGACCGGTCGACGTTGGGGGCACATTTGCAAGAGATGTGTACGACCTCACCGCAAGCAGCGAACGTGGATTACACCGCCACCGGAGGGACAAGTGGCATGCCCCTCAGCTTTTACATCGGGGCGAATCGCTCACACGTTGAGTATGCTTATCTAGCGGCGAGCTGGCAGCGGGTCGGATTCAAGCTGGGATTGCCGTTCGCGGTATTTCGTGGGCGGACTGTATCCCGAGGCCCCTCAGGGTTATATCACGAATACGATCCTCTTTTGCGGTATCATTGCTACAGCAATTTTCATATGACCGACGCTAACATGCGGCGATATATGGAACATGTTCGCGGTATTGGCCCGTGTTTCTTGCATGTGTACCCATCCTCGGTGACGACGCTGGCGCGCTTTCTGCTCAGATCCGGGACTGAGCCACCAGCAAATATTCAGGGTATTATTGCGGAGTCGGAGATCGTCTATCCAGACCAGCGTCGTTTAGTAGAGACGGTCTTCGGCCGACGTCTCTTTTCGTGTTATGGCTTGACCGAAAAAGTAGTGGCTGCTGCAGAATGTGAAGGCTCAGTAAATTATCACGTGTGGCCGACCTACGGATTCTTCGAGTTGCTTGATGACGGAGGCAATCCGGTTTCACAACAGGGACAACGAGGAGAGATTGTTGGCACTGGTTTCATCAATTCAGTTGTGCCCTTCATTAGGTACCGCACCGGTGACTACGCTACATATATTGCAGATTCCTGCCTGGAGTGTGGTCGAGCGCATCTCCTCATTGCTGATATACAAGGCCATCGGATCCAGGAAAGCTTGGTAACGAGTGATGGTACGTCTATCACTTGGACAGCACTCAACATGCATGACGATACCTTCAACAACGTGCAGCAATTTCAATTTTATCAGGACACCCCTGGCCGGGCAGTTTTACGCATTGTTCCCACCCGGAGTTATACAGATACTGACAAACAACGCATAGAGCATCGGCTGCAACAAAAATTTGATCAACGACTGTTGCTCGATTTCGAGCTAGTGGAAACTATTGCTTTGTCTCGCAGTGGCAAGGCTATTTATGTTGACCAGCACATTCCTGAAGTAATGACTGGACCAACGGTGCACCCGAATACGTGAGTTTGTTAAGTTAGTATATGTGGTCTGAGAGAGTCGGCTTTCCGCGATCAAAAGAGTTAAGAGAAAGTATCACAATCATACCGGGCGACTATTTTCTGCTGTGAAGGGCTTGCATGTATATAGTAGGTATCTCCGCCTTCTATCACGATTCCGCCGCCTGCTTAGTGTGCGATGGCGATATCGTAGCGGCAGCGCAAGAAGAGCGGTTTACGCGTAAGAAGCATGATCATCGTTTTCCCATTAACGCCGTGCGATATTGCCTCAAGCAGGCTGGTATTACGGTAGACCAGGTAGACTATGTTGGGTTTTACGACAAGCCACTGACCAAGTTCGAGCGCTTGCTAGAGACGTACCTAGGTTATGCACCAGTCGGCATTCGCTCGTTCCTGCAGGCGATGCCCTTATGGCT
>Ga0081539_10001948_pt2 | contig 27778 bp, 20 predicted proteins | sample TabmetS4T2R2_FD_71023 | JGI IMG/M metagenome (GOLD analysis project Ga0081539, IMG submission 71023) | Tabebuia heterophylla rhizosphere microbial communities from the University of Puerto Rico - S4T2R2 | ecosystem: Host-associated > Plants > Roots > Rhizosphere ... | reverse complement strand
ACTCGGCGGTAATTTTTATTTCAATCTTAGAAAAAGCTGGAGCGCATTTGATTCATGGAGATTTTCTCAAACACCAAACAATCCTTATGCTGGTCAGGATGGTAATTCAAAAGGAATGTATGGAGAAAGACAAGGAAGAACACACAATTTAAACAAAGAGCTTACATTAAATTATAATCACACATTTTACAAAAATCATACAGTTGATGTTATTCTTGGCGCTTCAGAACAATTTGCAAGATGGTATGTGAGCGATTTGAGCGGACAGGTTAATTATACTAATCCGCAGTACAGAAGCATATCTAATCAACCACCTTATACAAGCGGCTTTGCAAGTATTTTACAGGAAGATGATTTAATTGGATATGTTGGAAGAATCAGTTACAAGTATAAAGACAAATATTATCTTGATGGCACATTGCGATATGATGGTTCTTCAAGACTTGCTCCGGGACATAAATGGGATAAGTTTCCTTCGTTCGCAGCCGCATGGCGTATAAGCGCAGAAGATTTCTTTCCTAAAACAAAATTCATTAATGATTTAAAATTAAGAGGTGGTTGGGGAAAGTTGGGTAATTATCAATCTGCCGGTTATTATGAATTTCTTTCGGGAATATCATTAACTCCAGATTATTCTCTTGGCTCCGGTAATGGTGATCCTTTTGGAACTCAATTGCAAGCCGCTGCATTGCCCAATTTTGCAAACACATCTTTAACATGGGAAAAAGTAAAAACAACCAGTGCAGGTTTCGACGCAATTTTATTCAACACGCATGTATCATTAACTGCAGAGTACTACAATAAACTTACGTATGGCATTATTCAATCGGTTGCGCTTCCGCCAAACACCGGCATTGAAAGCCCTGCAGATTTAAATATTGCAGAAGTAAGAAACAGAGGTATCGAAATACAGTTAGGTTATAACGCACAGTTTGGTGACATAGGCTTTAATGTTTCAGGAAATCTTACAACTGTAAATAATAAAGTAACAAAACTTTATCAGGGCACGCCATTGGGAGGCGAGTTTGGAAGAATTGAAGAAGGTTATTCTATGTTCTATTTATGGGGTTATAAAGTGGGAGGCATTTTTCAATCGCAGGAAGAAATTGATCAATGGCGGCAAACCCATGCCGATGTAAACATCGGTCAAAATTTTTCCAATCCTTCCGATGGCTATCAATATCAGCCCGGCGACATGTATTTTCAGGATGTGTATGGTAATCCAAAAGATGCAAAGCAACGTTACAGTCCTTTCCCTGATAGCCTTATCAACAGCAACGACAGAACCTATCTTGGTAAAACTATTCCCGGTTATTACTATGGATTTAACCTCGGTGCTAATTATAAAGGCATAGACATTACGGTTTTCTTTCAGGGTGTTGGCGATGTACAAAAATATAACAGCTACAAAGCAAGTCTTGAATCTATGAACAGCTTGGGTAATCAGGATGTAAATACGCTCAACAGATGGACACCGGAGCATCCTTCTGCTGTTATACCAAGAGCTGTATATGGAGATCCGGCTCAAACAACACGTTTCTCAAGCCGTTTCGTTGAAGATGCAGGTTATCTAAGATTGAAAAATTTACAAATTGGTTATTCTCTTCCTAAGAACTTTTTAAACAGGTTAGGATTTATACAAAGCTTTCGCATTTATGCCGGCGCTGTAAATCTTTTTACCATTACAAATTATACCGGTCTCGATCCTGAAGTTGACTTTGGATCGGGTTCTAATTTAATTAACGGAATACCTCCGCCGCGTCAATTTTTATTGGGATTAAATGCAACATTTTAGAAAACATTAAAGCTTAAACTTTTTAGAATATGAAAACTGTTTTCATAAAAGCAAGCGCAATATTTGTGGTGCTGTTAAGCGTCATTACATATTATAGCTGCGATAAATCAAATCTTAATCTTTTACCGCACGGACCAACTGAGCAATCTTATTTTACACAGGAATCAGATTTTACAAAAGCAGTATTGGGTGTGTATGCAAAAATGAATGATCTCTTTTGGTACAATGCTTGTCAAACCTGCTCTACTATGCCTATATTTTTATTACCGGGAGATGATATAACAACAAATGCAGACGATGAGTTTGAGATATTTGGTTCTATACAATCGAGCAGCGGCAGGGTAGATTATTTTTATAAAACATGGTATCAGATTGTTGCAAGAGCAAATGTTGTTTTACAGAAAGTAGCAGAAGTTCCCGATGGTATTTATCAAACACCCAATCTTAAAGATTATCACAAAGGAGAAGCTTTATTTTTAAGAGGTTATGCCTTCTATAATTTGTGGAATTATTTTGGTACATCTCCTCTTGATACAGCAAGAGTAACTTCAGCAGATCAATTCACACCGCCGGGTACTAACGGCACTCAACTACTCGATCAGGCGATAAGCGATTTCACAGAAGCAGCAACACTATTACCTCCAAGTTGGGACGATGCTAATCGCGGACGTGTAACACAAAATTCGGCAAACGGAATGCTTGGAAAAGCGCTTGTGTTCAGAGCTTCGGCAACAGGCACCACTGCCGATTACACATCAGCAATCGCCGCCTTCGATAAAATTTCGGGTGCCAATTTAGTGCCGAACTTCGGAGATAATTTTTCATTTGATACAGAGAACAACAGCGAATCTCTTTTCGAGTACCAGGCAACGCAGGCTTTCGGTTTTGACAATGTGTGGTTGTCTAATGATTTTGATAATGCCGTTGGTAACCTTTCTGTTTTCTGGGGTTATTATGATAATAACTATGCGTTGTTTGGGTATTCACCATTTTATGCTACACCAAAGTTGCGGGACGCTTTTAATCCCGATGATCCAAGAAGAGATGAAACATTGAATCCCGATGACAGAACAATAAGAAAATACGTTTCCCGAAACAAGCTGGATCAACCGGGAGTTGGTTCTGTAAACAATCCTCGCTTATTAAGATATGCCGATGTGTTATTGCTAAAAGCCGAAGCAGTTATTCAGTCAGGTGGTTCTGCCGCCGATGCAATTAATCTTATAAATCAGATAAGAACCCGTGCAAGAAATATGGGTGGTGGCACAGAGCCTGCAAATTACTCTGCTTCCGAAACAAATAAAACAACTATTATGGATTGGATAATGAATGAGCGTTTTATTGAGTTGGCAGGTGAAGGTCAGCGCTGGTACGATTTAAGAAGATGGCAAATGCAGGGCATCATCAATCTCGATAACGCTTTCTTTAGCTCAAATACAAGTTCTATGTCGTTTCAATTGCCAAAGCATTTGTTGTTGCCTATTCCAAACAGCGAAACAGATGTAAATTCAAATGTGCCGCAAAATCAGGGATACTAAAAAATTTTTGTCATATTACATGCTATGTCTCATAAGCAGATTGTCGCCCTTCAATTCTTTGCGGGGCTTCAGTTTGCTTTAATCGAAAGCAGAGAGCTATTAGCTTCGAGCTTTCGGTAATCGCTCATAGCTCACGGCTTGTAGCTCATAGCTTTGATTATTTAATTTATGATACCAACAACAGTATTTCATAGCATCGTCCCTTGCGTCGCAATCACTTCATCTGTTGTGTATATGGCAGCAGCAGTAGAGTAAAGTGTATTGTATAAATTAAACATCATTAATAAGAATTTCTTCTTCACCATTCAACATTCACCATTGGCTATTCAATGTCGTTTACTTAACAATTCAAATCTCGCATTAGATGCCTCCTTCGTTATAATGACATTCTTTTTGGTGGTCAGACCGGGACGGTCGGACCATGCAGTAACAGAATTTTTTTTGAATTAAAGTCTGACCGTCCTGGTCTGACTTTAATCGAAGTTTAAACGTCGTGATGTCATAATTTTATTTTATCTGTTATCCATATGAATACTCGGCATGACAAAATCCCGCTACGAAGCCTGTCATTCCGAGTTGCCATCTTGAACGCGTTCAAGGAAAATAACGTAATGACATCTAATATAGTTCTTACTGATTTTTAGCTTCTTACAACGATGTCATTATAAAGAAGGAGAAATCTGCTTAAGTAAACGACATTGATTCACCATTCAACATTGACGATATGAAAAACATTGTATTGGTCACCGGAATAATCCTTTTTGTCGTAAATATCGCCTGCTCGAAAAAAACAAGCGCGCCATCTTCGTCTCACAACCATCAGCCGGTTGCAACATTGAGCGCAACAATCACAAGCGCAGAGCCATTTACAGTTGATTTTAAAGTAACTGCTTCCGATGAAGACAATGACCCGCTTACTTACAAATGGAATTTTGGTGAAGGCACAACAAAAGAAGGTAAAGCAGAAGAAAGTTTTACTTACGAAGCAAACAAAACATTTACAGTAACAGTCGCAGTAAGTGATGGAAGAACAGAGCCGGTAAGTGTTTCAACAACCATCAATACAAGCATTACCGGTATTGCCATGGATGCATCAAAAAAATTTCAAACGATGGAAGGCTTTGGCGGTTTTGGTGCACAGGATGTTTATTGGAACAGCGGACCTTTTACAAGCGCAGACTTTGTAAACACTTTGATAAACGATCTTGGATTAACGATTCTTCGAGATAACATTCCTACCAACTTCGAAATTGAAAACGATAACAGCGATCCTCACAACACCGATTTGAGTAAATACAATTTACACAACGCTACTCCCGGACATGATGGCAAGCTCGACGATCATTTGCAATACCTGAAAGACATGAAAGCAGCGGGTTTAAACAAACTCATTGTTTCTATCTGGAGCCCTGCACCGTGGATGAAATACAACAACAAAGTGGGCAATGGCACTACAGATCAAACTTCAGCACCGGATTACACTTATACTCCTGATGCAAATACCAATCAGTTAAAAACCGATATGTATGAAGAGTTTGCAGAAATGTGTGTGGCATATATAAAAATTATAAAACAAGAAACCGGGATAGATGTGTATGCAATGAGTCTTCAAAACGAGCCACGCTTTTCGCAATTTTATGCTTCGTGTGTTTATAATGGTGAAGCATTGCGAAATGTGATAAAAGTTGTTGGTAAAAGATTTAAAGACGAAGGTTTGCAAACAAAAATATTTATGCCGGAAGATGTTGGTTGGCTTGATGGAGTTTCATCAATGGTACAACCATCATTAAACGATGATTCTGCACGTGCATATACAGATATCATTGCCGTGCATGGTTATGCACTCGATGGTGTAACTGCAAATTCTCCTGATGCGCAAACATGGCAAACAATGTATGGCTGGGGAGCTCAATATGGCAAGCCCTTGTGGATGACAGAAACTTCGGGCTTTTCAAATGATTTTGCAGGCGCTATGGATTTGGCAAAAGCCCTGTACACTGCAATCAGTTTTGGAAACGTTTCGGCATGGTTGTTTTGGGAATTAAGTCAGCAGAACGTTGATGCTTATTCACTCATGTCATCATCAGGTGAAAAGAGCAAGCGATATTTTGTTTCAAAAAATTTTTACCGGTATGTTCGCCCCGGCGCTCACAGAATAAGTGCAACTACTGCTGAACAAACAAATATTTATCCGCTTGCATTTAAGGATGATGCAGAAAATTCAGAAACGATTATTTTGATAAATGACAATGCAACGGCAAGAGCAATAAAATTATCGGGTGCAAGCTTACCACAATTTCAAATGTATGTTACTTCCGAAACTGAAGATTGTAAAGATGATGGAGCAGTAAATTCAAATAGCACAATTTTACTTCCTGCAAATTCGATTACTACACTGTATAAAAAAAATTAGAAACATATGCCATTCAAAAGAATTCTTCTGCAGATGTGTTTACTGTTGTGTGGTGATTTTTTATTTGCACAGGAAAATGTTACTCACCCAATTTTAATTTCATATAGCAGTCTTACATACGATAAAAATCATGTCCAGATTACATCTGCTCAACCTTTGCAAGTACTTGCACTTGTCAATGCAAAAGGAAATGCAATTAAGGTTTTTGATGGTGAAGGAAGAGAATATGCAGCCGCTGTTGTTTCGAAAATAACAACATTCACCGTTGGCGGTGCATTGGGAAAGCATACGATTCGTTTTTACAATGAAAATAAAATTGTTGATTCGATTTCCTTTACTGTTGATGCGCAAACAAATATTGACGATGGAGGATACTATAAAAACATGTTCAACCTTTTGTACAAAGGAATGTTCGCCGATGTAAAAGAAGGAACTTTTGCAATTGAATGGAATAGTAAAACATATCCTGTTTTTGTTCCCTGGGTGCTCGATAATTTTCATACCATGAAAGGCTTAAAATATTTTTTACCCAATGGAAAAGAGTTGATTGATATAATGCGCGAATCGCAAAGAGAAGATGGAATGATTTATAGTTTTATTCAGCACACGGACAATGTGGATTATTTTTTAACGCGTGATAAATTTTCGGGCTACAGCAAAAAGATTGGCGATAAAGTATTTGTGCGGCAACCGGTAGAAAATCATCCTGAATACATTTATGTGAATACAATTTATGATTGCTGGAAAGCAGATGGTGATGTTGCATGGATGAAACAAAATCTTGCTTCTGCGCAAAAAGCGCTTGATTATGCTTTGAATGACCCTGCGCGCTGGAGCAAAAGATTCCAATTACTAAAACGAGCATATACAATTGATAGCTGGGATTTTGCCGTAGAAGATGAATATCTTCCCGATATTGGTATAACCAACACAATGATTATTGATCCCGTTAAAACAAAATTCGGCGTGTTCTTTGGCGATAATACCGGTTATATTACCGCTTGTTATCAGCTTGCTGAAATGCTTGAAAATGCCGGCCATGCAGCTTCTGCTTTAAAATATAAAAAGCGTGGTGATGAAATAAAAGACCGTTTAAACAAGCTTGCATGGAATGGAAAATTCTTCACCCATTTTATTGATGAAGATTCTGCAGTTCACCGCAATCTTGGTGTAGATGAGAAATCGCAAATTGCACAATCTAATGCTTACTCACTCAATCGGGATATAACGCATCAACAAAGCAAAGCAATCATCGAAACTTATCTTGATTTAAAAAATCACTTGCCTGTTGGTTCACCCGGTGAGTGGTATGCAATTTATCCTCCGTTTCAAAGAGGATTTGAACGTCACGATGAAATATGGCAATACATGAATGGTGGTGTAGGTGGTCATGTTGCAGGTGAGCTTGCAAGAGGCGCTTTCGAAAATGGTTTTGAAAATTATGGTACCGATATTTTAAATCGTTTGTTTGAACTCGGAAAGAAATATGACAACAAAATCTGGTTCGCATACACAGGCTCTATGCCACCACCGCCGTCTCCGCCTGTTTATAAACCGCTCGATATTTCATCTTACGCCAACATGGATTTATCCAACACAGAAAATACAACGGCATTTAAATGGATGAATGCTTCGCGATCCGGCGATGATTTGCACAACATGCCTGTTGGAATGCAAACTTTTGCAGGAATTAAATTTAATGTGATTGATCCTGCACAAAACAATCGCAAAGCTGTGGTCGCTGTATCAAAGCAAAAAGATTTCCCGTCATCTGTTGAAATAAATGTGAATGACACCGCAGCTTGTATTTATTTGCTGCATACTTCAAGCAAGCCTGCATCGGAAAATATTGTCGGCGCTGTAAAATTTTTATATGACGATAGCACTACGAAACTGCAATACATGGCAATGGATAAACATCTTACTTACTGGTGGTTCTCGCAATTAAAAACAGATTACTCCGGTATTGCATGGTACGGAAAAAATGATGTGAGCGAAGGCGTTGGTGTAAGCTGGTGCGCAATCAATAATCCTGAACCGCATAAAAAAATCAGCAAACTAATTTTGCAATCATCAGAAGGCAATGAAATATATACTGTGCTTGCAGTTACGTTGGTAAACAGAGAACATTATGTACCTGTAAAACCCACTTCGTTTGGCGGTCCTGATGATTGGGCGGCTGCTACAGCGATGGCTGCAATAATAGAAGGATTAGCTGGAGTTAAAGATAAAGGCGAGGCATATAAACTTCCTGTCGTATCGCCGCGATGGATAACTTCAAATGTTGATTCAATAAATGTAACTGTTCGTTATGCTGCTTCACAAGGTTATGTGGGTTATCAATACAAACATGATAAGAACAATAAAACAATTTGTATTACTTCAACCGGAAGCGGCGATAAAATGTTCTTTCATGTATTGCTGCCTATAAATACAAAAGCGCAAACGGTAGTGTATAACAATAAGAGTATAAGTTTTAAAGAATTTGTTATTGAACAATCTCATTATGCGGATTTTGAAACAGACGTTCATGGAGCAAAAACATTTGAGATAAAGTATGTGAGCACAAAAGCAACAGAATAAAGCGAATTTGGAACACCTGTTGAGCAATGAACAGAACCCTGAAGAGTGCGACGCAAGTAAAGCCAAATAGCAGTAATGCAGATGGGCTTCAAAAAAATTACTGCATAAAATCATAGCTCAAATTTTTCTACAAAGATTTTCGCAATATCAATGTAAAAGGATTTTTTATTTTTTCTTTCCTGTTTTCAAGAATAAGTTTTGCAGCAGTTTCACCCATCTTAGCATGGTCGGTGGAGATTACTGAAATGCCGTCGAGAAGAATTTCTTTTAGCGGCGTTTCATTGTAAGAAATGATACCAATATCTTTTCCAACTTTCAATTTTTTTGTGCGACAAGTTTTGATAAGATTCACCAAATCTGTTTCTTCAATTACAATGTATGCTTCACCGGAATTGATTTCATCACCGGTTTTAAATTCATGAGTGATGTGATATGGAAAATTATTCTGCATGCAAAAAATTCTGAAGCCCGTAATTATTTCAGCGGGGTAGGGGACAATTTTAGGATGCACAAGATGCAGCTTGTTGTATTTCTTTAAAGCATCAAGTCCTGATTCTAATGCTTCAACAATATCTTTTTTAAAATCCTGATAAACTGCGGCATAGTTTTTATTTACGTAGCTAAGATCTTTATCGAGTATCAATAACTTTTCCGCAGGTATAGACTCAATCAACGCATAAGCCTCTGCAACATTTTCATAAAAATGAGGCATTATAACATAGTAATCATAATCGTTAAGATTTTCTGCAAGCAAGCTTTCAAACAGCTTTATGTTGGAATGATGAATCTTAAGATCAACAGCGGCATTTGAGCCCATCGTTTCAACAAAAGAATTATAGATTTGTTTTTTATAGTTGCTTATTTTATTAAACAATAACAAAATTCTATACGGCGTAACAATATCAGTGCGGTTTATGTAAAACCCCTTGCCTTTTACGGGAGAAATTATTCCATCCTTTTCAAGAATATCATAAGCCTTCTGTACCGTATCACGCGACAAAAGAAACTCATTACTCAACTCATTAATCGAAAAAATTTTATCACCTTTTTTCAATTTTCCTCGCTTAATCGCGTCTGCGATTGAATTAATTATTTGAATGTACTTGGGAGTTTTTGATTCAAGGTCTATTTCAAAAAGCTGTTCTTTAGCTTTCATACAGCAAAATTAGAAGTGCTTGTAAAAAATAAATCTGCCGCAAAATAGCGTTTTATTTTTCAATTGGTATTCTGCGACTTATTAGCTTATTGCAAAATGCAAGGGTGTTTACTTGAAGAGAAACAGCAGAGTTGAATAATGAGATTTAGGGGAGTAAGACTGCCCTCAAGATTAATACGCAAACAGTATTGGACAACTTTATTATATTATTATAAGCAGTTGCAATTTGGACAAACAAATACAGTGCATTGCTTATCGCCGCACGATAGAGAGAAGAAAAAAATTTTAAAAAGTTTGAGTTTTTTTATTGTTGTGGTTCCTTCTTTTTATACCAGTTCCAGTTTTCTATAAAATCATTAAATGCGCTTTCCGGATCATTACCAAAGCCGGCTACACCGCTCAATAAATTATCGCCATACAAAATTGCCCATCGGTCATCTTCAAAAGTAATTTTACAAGGCTGTTGAAAATAATCGGGTTGTACCTCAACAAAAGCCAAAACTTTTTTCTTAAGTTCTTCCCTTTGCTTTTTTTCTTGTTTGTTCATTATCAGTTCTAACTTAATAGTTCTCATCGCTTCATCGTTTTTAAAAGCGAAATCAATAAAATTGAGCTATAGTTCTACCCGAAAATCCTGTTTTAAGGAAAAAGGCTCACAATTGCAGGATAATAAAACATACGTAAAAAATTATAAAAGGTTTAACGAGGCAAGCGGGTTGTTACTAAAATCATTTTCGTGAAGATTTCTCATAAAAAATTGGTTTATTCATAAAATATTTTAATCATTTCAATAGGCAAGTTAATGTCTAATGCGGAGAAAATAAAAAGACCGGTTTTAGTAACAATAACTTTACAGCCTGCAATAGCGTCTACGTTTGGCTGCAGTAGCCTTGAGTTTGTTAAGTACTGAAGATATTCCTGAAGGATGCCGGCAAGATGCGAAGAAAAGTATTAATGATAATTTAAGTACTCATCTTAAGATTCGAGAATAAAAATCTGTCAATCCTTCAAGCTTGCATATACCAGCGATTCAAATTTTGCAGAAATGTCGCTATGGCTGTTGGGGTTATGTTGTGTCATAATTAAACAAATAAGATGTTCTTTTGGGTCAGCCCAATACGTAGTGCCGAAATAACCGCCCCATGCAAATGTGCCTTCGCTGCGAGGATTTCTGGCGGCAGACTTTGCGGAGGTAATTCCAAAACCCAAACCAAAATTTTCGCTGTCACTGTGAGGAAAATCAAGTTGATCGCTTATCATCATCTCAACAGAGCGTTTAGATAAAATTTGATGACCGTTGTAAGTGCCGCCATTCAGCAGCATTTGCAGAAAAATGGCATAATCAAAAGCAGTGGAAGAAAGACCCGCACCACCTGAAAAATAGTGCGTGTTCATAAGCGGATAATCGGGATCTATGTGACGAAACGTGTGACTCCATTTTATGACGTGATTTAAAGAATCTTCTGTGTAAACCGTTGCAAGCCTGTTTGCTTTCGATGTTGGCAAATTGAAATACGTATCCTTCATCCCAAGCGGATCAAAAATATTTTTACGCAAAAAATCTTCAAGGTTCATTCCGCTGATTACCTCAATTAAACAGCCCAATAAATCAGTATTTAAACCATACCGCCATTTTTCGCCCGGCTGAAACATGAGTGGCAATTTTGCAAACGCCTTCATTTTTTCAAGAAGGTTTGCATTAAAATAGCCAAGACCTGAAGGAACGCCTGCTTTGGCATAAATAGCATTTCCTTCGGCACTGCCAATATCTGCATAGTCAATTCCTGAAGTGTGGGTAAGCAAATCGCGAAACGTTATATCACGTTTTGCCGGAACAGTTGTGTAAGTGGTATCAGCAGCATTGAATTTATCCAGTACTACCGGATTTTTAAACTCGGGAATAAAATCCGCAATAGGCTCATCGAGCAACAGTTTTCCCTGTTCGTACAATATCATTATGCCAACACTGGTGATAGCTTTTGTTTGAGACATTATGCGAAAAATCGCATCACTCTTCATTGGCTTTTTTGTGTCAACATCTGCATAGCCGTATCCTTTGTATTGTATAAGCTGATTGTCTTTTATAACAAGGATAACAACACCCGTTTCCCAATTTTTATTGATGTAATCATTGATAAGCGTGTCAATTCTTTTTAATCGCTCATAATTTACCGAAGAATTTTGTTTTGCAGTTGTTTCAATTATTTGTGCATGCAAAACAGAAGTAAAAAGAAGAAAAGAAAAATAAATGCTGACTAAAACTTTTTTCATAGTGACTGCAATTTTGAAGTAAGATAATGCAACTTATAGAAGAAGCTCTTAAAATTTTTCATTAAGGGTTTGCGCTTCATTTAAAGCGGTGTTTGATTCTTAATTTTTACAGAAGTACAAAAAAATTCCCGAGAACACTCTCGTCAAAATTTTTGCAGTAATTTCAAGGCTTCAATCAAATTTATTTTTTCATATAACCTAACGATCTTTTTACCATGAACAACAACCATTCTAAGGAAACAAACGACAACTCTCGCAGAAAATTTATTCGTAACACGTCAGCGGCTCTTGCTGGTTTTTACATTATGCCACGTCATGTGCTTGGCGGAAAAGGATATATTGCACCAAGCGATAAACTGAATCTTGCGGGTATAGGCGTTGGCGGAAAAGGCTCATCAGACATTGCCAATGCATGGAACAAAGGTGCCGAAAATGTTGTAGCACTTTGCGATGTTGACTGGGGGTATGCTAAAGGCACTGCCGACAAATTTTCCAATGCAAAAAAGTACAACGATTACCGCAAAATGTTCGATGAAATGAAGAACAGCATTGATGCGGTAACCATTTCCACTCCCGATCACATGCATGCTCCTATAGCGATGGCTGCGATGCAATTGGGTAAACATGTGTATGTACAAAAACCCTTAACACATGATATTTATGAGGCACGCATGCTTACTGAAGCTGCACGCAAATACAAAGTGGTAAGCCAAATGGGTAATCAGGGTGCATCAAGCGATGGCTCTGCACAATTGGTGGAGTGGTTTGATAAAGGAATAATCGGCAAAGTGCATACAGCATATATCTGGACAAACCGTCCTGTATGGCCTCAAGGAATTCCAGTGCCTTCAGATAAACCACCATTGCCTTCGACCATGACAAAAGAAGATTGGGATCTGTGGATAGGCACCGCGCCTTATGTTGATTACCATCCATTGTATCATCCGTTTAAATGGAGAGGTTGGTGGGCTTTTGGAACAGGCGCATTGGGCGATATGGGTTGTCATTTAATTGATCCTGCATTTCGTGTGTTGGGTCTTGGTTATCCCACCGAAGTGGAATGCAGCGTGGGTCAGGTTTTCATAAAAGATTGGCAGCCTGAATACATTCCTGAAGGATGTCCGCCCTCTTCACATGTGCAGTTGAAGTTTCCGGCTTCGCAAAAAAATGCGTCTGAAGTAAAAATGATTTGGACAGATGGTGGCATACGTCCATTCCATCCCGATCTTATTCCTGCGGATGATTTTATTGGTGAGCCCGGCAGCGAAAACGGTGGTATGCTTTTAGGCGAAAAAGGTATTATGACGTTTGGCACTTACGGAATGGCGCCCCAAGTTTATTTAAATGATGGAACCAAGCTTAAACAAAACAATCAAAAAACGGAGTTGCAAAAGATGCCCGAGAGTGGTCATCAAATAGCATGGGTGCGTGCATGCAAAGCAGGTTTTGGAAGTGCGGAACACAAGAGCCTCACGTCTTCGTTCGATTATTCAGGACCGTTAACCGAAACAGTGCTCATGGGCAATCTCGCCATTCGCAGCTATGATGTAAGAGCAGGTAAGGGTAATAATGAAAATTATCCCGGTCGTAAAAAATTATTGTGGGACGGCACAAATATGAAGATCAAAAACTTTGATGAAGCCAATGCTTTTGTAAAACGTCAATACAGGGAAGGATGGAGTTTGGGAGTATAATCTATTTTTTATGAGCCTAACTGCATTACTGCTATAATGCTGACGTTGCGTCGTCACTGACCCCGAGTTAGGTTTGTGCGCTGCATCGGGGCACTTTGTACGCTTTGTTCTTTATTCAGCAATTAATTAAGCCGCAAAAAATAAAGAGACTTGCATTTGATTCAAGTCTCTTTTTATTTGTGTTACACTTTAAAAGATATTAATCTTTAAAGCACAAATTTGTATTGTCACAAATTCTGATTGTTAATGACAATAAGAATTTAAACGGCTTAATAAACCGCAAGTTGTTTTATTTGTGATTACAAGAAGTGTAGAACTTAAGTAAAGTCAATAATTAACTATTAACTGTTTTTGGTAATTCTATATGGAAGGTTGTTCCTTTGTTCACCTCGCTTTCAAACCATATTTTTCCTTTGTGATCTTCAATTATTTGTTTGCAAATTGATAACCCCAGCCCAAACGGTTTTTCATTGTTGGTTCCTCTGCGCTTGGCTTTTGTAAACACATCAAACAGTGTTTCATTCATTTCTGCCGGTATGCCGATTCCATAATCCTGAACCGATATTACACCACACTCAATCCTGTCAGAAACTGTTATGTTAATGTTTGAATCAACAGGACTAAACTTAATTGCGTTTGTAATAATGTTGTTTATTACTCTTCTCAAATTTTCTTCATTGCCTATAACCTTTAAATTATTTCCAGTACGTTGAAAATTTATATATTGATTTTTCTCCTGTGCTTTGAATTGTAAAAGCTGCACACAGTGATATACAATTTCTGAAACATTTACACATTCTCTATTAACGGATTTAGAGCCGGGATTTCCTGTTACTTCTAAAATATCTGAAATCATTTCAAGCGCATCCGATGAGGCGGTTTCAATTATTTTTAAAAACGTTTTTTGTTCATCTGTCATCTCATCCATATCATTAAGTATAGCGGCTGCACCATTAATGCCCGAAATAGGAGTTCTTATATCGTGGGCAACAGTTCTTAGTATTTGGTCTTTTTGTGTATGCTCTAATTCCAGCTTATCCAGTGCTTTTTGAAGCTCATCTTTTTGACTCACGATTTGTGTATTTAGTTGTTGCAGCAGTTTATAATTTTTTGCCGATTTCTTCCAGTTATACCAAATCATAAAGACAAGAGCTATAAATACTGCTAAGCTTCCGATTAAAATAAGTATATAAACACCATTAAGTTTTTTATCTTTTTCAAGCAATTCTATTTCATATTTAGATTGCAGTTCTTCCATTTTGTTTGCCATATTCACAACACGCAAATCTTTGGAAACATCAGAGCCTTTGCTTTTTAAATTTTCATAATTGTTCAAATGAGTGTAAGCCTTTGTATATTCTTTATTATAGTCGCAGTACTTCCACATTAAACGGTTCCAGTCCATTTCTGCCTGTTCATTTTTAATAGAATCAAATCCATTATTAATTGCTTTAAGAACTTGAAATCCTTTCTCCCATTTTTGGTTGGTTATGTATAAGTCAGCAAGATGCACTTGGGTAACCAGAGCATCGGTTATTTCATTACCCGGTTGTGAATTAATGGCAATACTTTGTATGTACAATTTTTCGGCTTTATCAAAATCAGATGCTGCATACGTTTGTGCGATGTTTCCGTAAATAACGCCGCGTGCTACATTAAAAAAAGATTTGTTTGGAAATTTCTTTTCGTTACTGTTTATAAAATCCAATGCTTTATCGTAATAATGAGCGGCGCTGTCAATAACATTGCCCTTAAAATAAGACAGTGCAGTGTTGTTTAGGACTTCTTGCTGTCTTACGAAATGACCAAAATCTACCTCACAGCTAAGTGATTTATTAAAACAGAGTTTGAAATAGTCCGCAGCATTTAAATAATCGGCTTGTTTATACAACACCATTGCAATGCGATAACAATATTCACTGTATATGCATGGGTCAAGACTTTTTTCTGCAGCCACCTTTCCCAAAAAATAATATTGATAAGCTTCAGAATAATTCTTTTTTGCAAACAGAATATCTCCCTTCGACATATTTGCATAGGCTTCTTCTTCCAAAAAAATTTCTTTGTCGTGCCGGTTATTTACCAAAGCCAGCATGCTGTCTGCATAAATTGATGCCGAATCATCATTCTGCATATTTACATGATAAAAGCCGCATGCATAAGTGAGATATTTAAACTTGAAATCAAGCGCACCATCAGGATATTGATGATAGATAGAATCCAAATAATGCAGGGAAGAATAATTATTGCCAATCTTTTCCTGAGCTTGTACAATAACTTTTTCAAATTCTTCACCTGTTAAACCTGTCTTTTGATTATTGCAGGAAGTAATAATTGAACAATACAATATAAAAAGTAGAAAATAAAAATAGTTTTTCATCCGTATTACCAAAGAAGAGTTTTAACTCATGATGAAACAGAATAATGGACTTTGAAAAATACAAGTTTACAGCACCAGAATATGCTTTTGAATTAAATTGTTTTGATTTTCATTAAAACCGGATTAAGAACGATTTTATTTCGAGGAGAGAAAAGCCCTTTTACCAACATATTGCATCAATGAAATGATGAATAAAGCACAAACACAATAAGGCTGAAAAGAAAATTATCTAAAATTATTAGAAGGATCAAATACCAGATTGATGAGTAAAATCGTAGGGACAGTGCCGCAACATATCAATTACAGACAGTCAAACAGTAAAAAAATAAAATAATAATTCAAGCAACATTTTGCGGAGCCTTGTTGAAGAAATTTTCAAGTTCCTGAAACATATTTTTGAAAACAGGAATAAGGGTGCCTATCATATCAACTGCCTGCGGACCCATAGGCTCAATAATACTATAAGTTATGGATGATTGCATTGCCGACTCTTTGATGATGCCCATTTTTGTGCCATAAAAAAGCACGATGCTATAAACTATTGCATATAAAATCATGTACAATGCTATGCCTGCTAAACGGTTAAGCCATCCCAGCATTACAAGTTCAACGCTTGCCTGCAAAAGACGTGCTACAAGACGCACTAAAATAATTACGATTATCATTACAAGTGCAAACGAAAGAAAGGGAAGCCATTGGTCGCTGATGTTCGTGTTATTGTGAAGCCATCCCGCCATAATAACAGAACATTTTATTGCTGCAGCGAGCCCGATGAAAACAGCAAGGAATGAAAAAAGCGCCAGAATGAAACCGCGACTGTAACCATTCTTTATTGCAAGAGCAATAAGGATTAGTGTAATAATATCAATTACCATGGGTAAGGAATAAGAGGATGAAAAATCTCCCGCCTGACTGATGTTAGGCGGGCTGGGAACGCACAAACCCGCAATATGAAACGAAGAATCGTTTCAAAAAATTTTGCGGGGTGGTGGATTTTAAGCTAACCTCACTCAAACTCCTCTTCAAAGCAGCAGCTTATTATATCATAGATCACAATTCGGATTGGGTTATTCTACATTTTAAAATTTTACTCTGTTTACTTATTTAGTAATTCTTTTACGGCGGATGATATAGTCTTGCCATCTGCTTTGCCTGCAAGTTGTTTGGTTGCAGCTCCCATTACTTTACCCATATCTGCAGGAGATGAAGCACCAACTTCTGTAATTATTTTTCTTAACGCCTCTTTCAACTCTTCTTCATTCATTTGTTTTGGAAGGAATTTTTCTATGAGTGAAATTTCTTCCTGTTCTTTTTGAGCAAGATCTGTACGGTTTTGTTGCTGGTAAATTTCCAAAGCATCTTTACGCTGCTTCACCATTTTCTGCAGCATTTTTGTTTCGGTATCAGCAGTAAGTTGACCGCCTGCCCCCGGCTCTGTTTTTGCTTTTATTATTTCAGCTTTAATAGCACGCAAGCCACGTAATGCGGCTTCATTCTTTGTTTTCATGGCATCTTTCATTTCTGCCATCACTTTTTCTTCAAGGCTCATGTATGAGAGTTTGTAGTTTATAGTTTGTGGTTTATAATTTTATCGTTTCCGGTTGCCGGTTACTGGTCGCAAGTGATGATACTAAAAAGAAAACACCTAATTTCAAATTCCTAATCTCTAATTCCATGTAACTTGTGATCTTCAACTTGCAACTTACTTGTTCTCTTGAATTTGCTGTGCTCTGAATTTTGCATAAAAATTCTTGGCAAAATCTTTCATATCATTAACGAGTTCGTGTTGGTGTGTGGCGCGATGATAAGTGTCAGCCATTGACATAATTGTTTGATAAAAAAAATCTGCCATTTCATCTACCATCATATCTTTTGTCCAAAGGTCTATACGTAATGCGCTTTTATCGGCTCCATCCCAAAAAGCTATCATCATTGCTTTTGCCTGTTGAGGGTCTTGAGCTGTACTGTTGTCTGCCTTCCAGTTTATTTGCTGTGGAATTTTATCTTTATCCAGAACTATATCTATTGTTATTGTTGAAGTTTGCATAATTGTTAATTGAAAAAATGTAAATGTACTTAAATGCCATACATAAAAATCTATGCCTCTTGCCCTGAAGGGGGATAGATTTGTTCACGTTTTATGCTTACTCCCCTTTAGGGGGCGGGGGCTTCCTGATTCATTAACTGCCACAACTTGTAAGCATATTCTTTACGGTTGTATTGTTTCGCTTTTTCTAAAGCGACCTCGCTCATTTTGTTTCGCAGATTTTCGTCTTTGTATAAAAGGATGAGCTGGTCGCCGAATGCTTCAAAGTTTATTTCGGTTGCAAGTAATGCGGCTGCGCCACAATATTCTTTTATGCTCTCATGATTAAAACATATAACGGGTGTTGAACATTGAAGCGCTGCTGCAACGGGCCACAGATCTGAGTCTTTTAATGGGTAATGCAACATAGCGTACGCCGTTGCAATAATGTTTGAAGTTTCTTTGGTATCTGCGTCGTTGACGAGTTTTACATCGCTGCGGTATTTATACAGCTCAAGTTTTTTTTCAATGGCGGATGAAAAACTTTCTTCTTTTGGCAGTAACAATAATTCCATATTGCTCTGCTGCCATTTTTTAAACTTTGAAAATGCTTTTAATAATTCAGTGAAAATTTTTTCATCATCATCGGGTAAAACTGCTACGAAGTATTCTTTGTTTTCGGAGAAACGACTTTTTATGTAAAGCTTTTCGTGCCACTCCATGGGCTTGAATAATTCATCAACTGTAAAAGGCTGCAACAATGTTCTTTGTTTATCAATGTTGAAAACAGTTTGTAGTTGGCTTTCTGTAGCCGAAGAATAAGCGAGAACAGTATATGCTTTTTCAAAACTTTTTTTCAAATTTTTTGCTGCATACTGTTGCCACAACAACATTTTATTGCTTGTTAAAAGCAATTCTTTATCAGGAAACAACAGTATTTGTTGAATATTTGAAGCAGTGTTTATTCCATACGTGCACAACACTTTTTCAATTCCATACCTTTTTATTATTCGGGGCAGCTTTGCATTGTACCAATATTTAAGCGGAAATTTTTTTGTAGCAGGAATAATTATATGCAGTAAAACATTATCATCTTTCAACGGCTCTCTGAAACGAAGCAGTTGTTCATAATCCTTTACAGCATAACCGTTTTCTTCTGCGGTATCATCGAGTAACGCAGAAATATAAGCAGCATAATCATTGGATAAATCTTCATGGTGGTGTAACACTGCAATACGCATAGGGCTGCAAAGGTAAATAGCGGAGGGTTATGTCTGATGTTCAGATGCCGGATGTCTGATTTGTCTATCAGTTTTACGATTTGATGAACAGTTGCATAAAAAAAGCTGCGCAATTTGTGGCAGCTTTTGAAATAGTAGCAAATTAATCTTTACGATTTTTCTACAATATCTTTTTTAATGCTTCCTACAAGAGCAAACAATTCATCCTGTTCCTTTTTGGGGACATTAAATTTATTGAGCGTTTCTGTAAACAAATTTGCCATTACGGTCCAATCGCTTTCTGTAATGCCAAGACCTTTATGAGTTGTTTTCATATCTCTGCCGAGATAAATGCAAGGTCCGCCGGCTTTGGAGCACAGGAAATCAATAATGTGCTGACGGATTTTTCCTTTGGAGTCATCGCTTACGCCGGTAAAGAATCTGCCCAATTGAGTATTGGTAGCAAGCCTTGCAAGAAGATCATCGGTTACGGCGGCAATGGCATCGTAACCGCCAAGACGTTTGTATAAGCTCTCCTGTGCAAAAGATTGTGAGGAAAGAATAGTGGTAAATACTGCAAGCAACAGCAGTTTTGAAATTAGTTTCATAATAGATAAGTTTTGTAATAAAGTTTACGAGGGAAGGGGGGATTTGGATTTTGGGAAGTAGAAAAAGTCTGAACGGGAATTTTGTCTGAACCTGGATTTGGGGAGATATGAAAGATTAGAAGGAAATATATTTTCAAACAATTTAAATGGTCAGAATGGAAACTTTAGAGTTGATACGAATTTTATATCCATATACTCATTTTAATCCTTCCAAATCCACGTTCGGACAAATTGCTGAATAGAATATCCAACGGTACAAGTGAGTGACACAACCACAGCCTCATAGCAGCACTCAGCTCACACAAACACTTACAACTTACGGCTCACAACTTACCACTTAATTCTGCTTCGCCATCTTTTCTGCGTTCTCTGCAATTTGAAGCGCTTCAATAAACTCATCCAAATCGCCGTTGAGAACGGCGGGCAAATTATACGATGTTAACCCAATGCGATGGTCTGTAACACGGCCTTGTGGAAAATTGTATGTGCGGATTTTTGCGCTGCGGTCGCCGGTGCTCACAAGCGTTTTGCGGTGGCGCGAAATCTCTTCTTCCTGCTTGCGCACCTGCTCTTCGTACAATTTTGTACGCAACATTTGCATTGCTTTTTCACGATTGCCCAACTGACTTCGTTCTGTTTGACAAACCACAACAGTACCCGTTGGAATATGCGTAAGCATTACTTTTGTTTCAACCTTATTTACATTCTGACCACCCGCACCACCGCTTCGCGCAGTTTCCATTTTCACATCTGCAGGGTTTAATTCAAAATCAACTTCTTCCGCTTCGGGCATCACTGCAACTGTTGCCGCAGAAGTATGTACGCGACCTTGCGTTTCTGTATCTGGAACACGCTGCACACGATGCACACCGCTCTCAAATTTTAAAATGCCATACACATCATCGCCCTGAACCTCGACCACAACTTCTTTGTAGCCACCCACTGTGCCTTCATTCTCGCTCACAATCGCGGTCTTCCAACCTTTCTTTGCACAATAACGCAAATACATGTTCAGCAAATCGCCTGCAAACAAACTTGCTTCATCGCCGCCGGTGCCTGCCCTAATTTCAAGCACAGCATTCTTATCGTCCTGCGGGTCTTTCGGAATCAACAATTTCGTAAGATGTTTTTCAAGCGCATCTTTTTTCTGTTCCAGTTCTGGCAATTCCATTTTTGCAAGCTCACGCAAATCTTCATCGCTGCCGTTGAGCGCCTCTTTTGCAAACGTATAATCTGCGCTCACTTTGCGATACTCCTCGTAAGGCTGCACAATTTTTTCAAGGTCGCGATACTCTTTACTGTACATGCTAAACTCTCTTGGATTGTTGATGATTTCAGGGTTGGTTAATGCAACTCCCACTTGCTCAAATCTTGCTTTTATGGCGTCTAATTGGTCAAACATTTATCGCTGATTAGAATGATTGTAATGATTATTATGATTTTATTTTTATGAGTCCAACTGTATTGCTACTATGATTCTTCTGTTGCGTCGTCACTGATCCCGAGTTAGGTTTATGCGCTGCATCGGGGGCACTCTTGTACGTTCTGATATTCTATTCAACATATTTCCACATTTCTCACATTTCCCACACTCCCACATTTTCAAAGAAGCGGCGCAAAATTAAGAGATTTCAACGGAGTTTTTTGTTACGGAGATGAAGGGGGTATAGCATTTTGGAAAGTATTAGCCATATAAATTATGACTATACCTTATACCTTATTTATTTTGTTTTAAAACCTTAGTAGAGAAAATTCAATCCAATCGTCAGCCTTATTACCTTATTTTGAGTTTTCCGTGTGTTCGAATTTGAATAAAGTAATAAGGTTTATTATATTATGCAATTGTCTATTCTACTAAGGTTTATTTTGCACCGAGTAATGAAAGACGAAAAGGCACATAATCATATTGTTGAATGGTGTAATTTGTATCGAATAAAAAGCACGATTGCAGTTTATGATAGAGAATGGAAAGCAATATGAAGTTTCTAAAAAAAAGTTAGTAGAAGTTATTGAAAAGCTAAATCAAATGAAATCGAATCCTGAAGATGATTCATTCGCAACAAAATTGGTTCTGATGTCAATAGAAAGATTTAAAGAACAAATAGAAAATGAGATTAAAGAATATGAAATGCTTAAGAGTATCAACAAAAAACAGTAAGCTTTCAAAATCTTTTAACGTTTATCAACGTTTTTGAATCTTGATTTAAGAATAAAGAAAACCACCATAAGAACAAACAGAGTTAAAAAACCTGCCAACACCACTAAATAAATTTCAATTGTCTTTCAAAAAATTTAACGCTGATTTTCTTTTCACGGGAACAAAAATGCTCGACAACAATTTTGTTTTAATTACGAACGAGCAAGGTGTTGTGGAAGAAATTGTCTCAAAAGAAAATGCAGGTGATGATGTTCAAAATTTCAACGGAATACTTTCTCCCGGTTTTATCAATTGTCACTGCCACTTGGAATTAAGCCACATGAAAGGTTTGATCCCTGAAAAAACAGGTTTGGTTGATTTTGTTTTTAAAGTGGTAACAGAGCGCCATTTTGATGATGAAGAAATTTTAGAAACAATTGCAAAAGCAGAAGATGAAATGTTGGCAAGTGGTATTGTTGCTGTTGGCGATATTTGCAACAACACATTAACGCTTCCACAAAAATTAAAAAGAAGATTGGCTTATTACAATTTAATAGAAGTAAGCGGATGGCTTCCACAAATCGCAGAACAAAGATTTCAAAGGAGCAAGATGTATTATGATGAGTTTGATGGTGAATGGGCAATGGGCAATGGGCAATGGGCAATAAGCGAGGAAGAAAAAGAAACCACAGAGCAAGTGTTACAATCAATCAGCAATTGGCAACTGGAAACCGGTAACCGGCAACCGGCAACTGGTAACTGGAAACTCCAAACTGCTCTCACTCCTCACGCTCCTTATTCCGTTTCGGAAGATTTATGGAATTTGCTTCAACCATTTTTTACAGGTAAAACCATCAGCATACACAACCAGGAAACTTCTTTTGAAGATGAATTGTTCGCACAAAACAAAGGAGATTTTCTTCGCATGTATCAACTGATGAGAATTGATAACAGTTTTTTTAAACCCACAGGCAAAAGCAGTTTACAATCTTATTTTCCAAAACTTGCAAATGCAAAAAATGTAATTCTTGTGCACAATACATTTACAAGGCAAGAAGATGTAACATATGGCTTGCAGCTTGCAGCTAAAAGATCCCAGCAATTATTCTGGTGTTTGTGTCCCAATGCTAATCTTTACATAGAAGATAAAGTTCCACCTGTTGATATGCTTGTAAAAAATAATTGCACAATTGTTTTAGGCACCGATAGTCTTGCAAGTAACTGGAGCCTGAATCTGCTCGATGAAATGAAAACGATTCAAAAACATTTTCCAGCCATTTCAACAGAACAATTATTGCAATGGGCTACTCTCAACGGCGCTAAAGCATTGCAAATGGATACCATTTTAGGAAGTTTTGAGAAAGGCAAAAAATGCGGGGTGGTGCTGATTGAAAATGCAAATGAGCGGAAATTATCTGCTCATTCAATATTGAAAAGATTACTGTAAAAATTTATTGAAAGTTTCTGAAGTTAACGTGCCGAATAATGTTCCGAAAATAGAAGTGAGTGACACAACAGACGATGAGCAATGTGGTTGAACTCGTCCCCAAAAATAAAAAGTTACTGTTTACATAATTTCCCACACTTCGTTCCCACGCAACAGCTTGTCTAAATTACCCCGCCCTTTCGCTGCAATCGCACTTTCAATTTGAGAACTCATTATATCCTCATAACAAGGGCGGAATATTTCATAAAATACACCAAATGGTCGTGGCATGTGGCCTTCAACTCTCGGGTCTTCGAACATGCGAATAAGCAATTGTGCTTTGTAAAAATCTTGTTCGTCATGAATCCACAAATCATCGGCACTAACACCATTTCCTAATTCAACAACAACAGGTTTTATGCCATCAAGCTTAATGCCCTTGTTTTGTGAGGCACCAAATATCAATGGTTTGCCTTGCTCTAGAAACAGAGCTTCTTCGGGCTTTGTTGCTTTTTCCGTAAAAATTTCGAAAGCCCCGTCATTGAAGATGTTGCAGTTCTGATATATTTCAAGAAATGAAGCCCCCTTGTGCTGATGAGAACGTGTAAGCATAGTTTGCAGATGCTTCGGATCTCTATCCATGCTTCGGCCAATAAAGGTTGCATCTGCGCCCATAGCCAACGCCAACGGATTAAACGGATGGTCAATACTTCCAAAAGGAGTTGACTTTGTCACTTTATTTTCTTCAGAAGTCGGTGAATATTGTCCTTTCGTTAAGCCATATATCTGATTGTTGAAAAGCAAAATGTTTACATCAAAATTTCTGCGCAACAAATGAATCGTATGGTTGCCGCCGATACTCAAAGCATCGCCGTCGCCGGTTACAATCCATACACTCAACTCTGGTCGTGTAGCTTTCAAACCACTTGCCACGGCGGTTGCTCTTCCATGGATGGAATGCATTCCATAAGTGTTCATATAATATGGAAAGCGGCTGCTGCAGCCAATACCGCTGATAATTACAATATTTTCTTTGGGCACACCGATACCCGGCATTATTTTTTGCACCTGTGCCAGAATAGAGTAGTCGCCACAGCCGGGGCACCAGCGCACTTCCTGATCTGTTGCAAAATCTTTGGCTGTTAATGTGGCAGCACCGTTTGTTGTCGTAGTCATAATGTGAATTCGAGTTACAAATGTAAGAATATCGAACAAGGAACAAGGAATTATCAACATCGAATAAGAAGAAAAGAATTGTAAATATTGAACTCAATAAACAGATATTTTTTTCGATTCTTTATTCTTTAGGCTTGTCTCATTCTTTAAATTCTTTTGTGATGTTTTCAATACTCTTTACAAAAATGGAAATTAATAGGAAATTAATAATTATGCGCCAACAAAAAACAGTGAGCTTTTTCGTCTTATAAAAATATTATTTCAAACGAAAAACAGTAATCAACTTTATATTCAATTCAAACTTCATTTTCATGAGGTTTATCCCTTGTTACACTTCCGCACACAAAGTGTATCGAAAGCGTACACCTTGTTTTTGAAATTAAGCATAAAGCTTTGTTTTTCAATGTGAAAAATTCTGGCACTACTATTCGTTTATATATTGCACGGCTGAAAAAGTGAGTGGTCAATACTGAATGGTGAGTGAATGGACTAATACTGACTACTGACAACTCACTACTCACTAAAAAAATTTAGTTTCTCATGTGCAATACAAACCTGTGTTTCTACACCGGGTTTTCTTTTACCCCTAACCCCTAAAGGGGAGAAAGAAATATGAGATTTGAAATAAAATTGAGTTGTTTAAAACAAAAACATTAACCCCCCTTCAGGGGATGGGGCAAAACATTAAACAGTGGACAGAGTAATTGTAAAAAAGTATTGGAACAAAAAACGGATTCTTACCATTGCAGGTATAACAGCGCTTGCGATACTGATTGCAGCAAGTTATTTTTATACTTCGGGCGGCAGTAAGTTGAATGTGGAAACTGACAGAATCACTGTTAGTGAAGTTACGAAGGGACCTTTTCAGGAAACAATTCCTGTAAATGGTGTAGTGCTGCCGCAAGTGAGTATTTATCTTGATGCTGTTGAAGGAGGTCGCGTAGAGGATAAATATGTTGACGATGGTACCATTATGAAAAAGGGCGATCCTATATTAAGATTATCTAATACCGACCTTGAATTAAATCTGGTGAGCCAGCAAACGCAGGTATATAACTTGCTTGCTCAAATGCAGATTGCAAGAAACAATGCTCAACAAAATACAGTGACCAAGTTGAACCAGATGACCGATGTAGAAAGTCTGCTAAAAGAGGCAGAACGTGTTTATAATCTGGATAAAGAACTGTACGCAAAAAAAGCAATAGGCTCTCAAGAATTTAAGAAAGCAGAGAATGATTATAATTATCAGCTTCAAAAGAAAAAACTCACACAACAACTTCTACAACAAGACTCGGTTTCTACGGAACAACAATTAGCACAGGCAAAACAATCCTACACAGAAGCTCAAAACGCTTTAGAAGTTATGCGTAAAAAAATTGGGGATCTTATCGTGCGTGCTCCTGTTGATGGTCAACTTACATCGCTCGATGCAGAAGTTGGTCAGAATAAAAACAAAGGTGAACGTCTCGGACAAATTGATGTGCTCGGTGCGTTTAAAGTTCGCGTTGATGTAGATGAACATTATATCTCACGTATCTATACTGGTCTTAAAGGTCGCTTTGATTTTGCAGACAGTACTTACAACCTCGTAATAAAGAAAGTTTATACACAGGTTACCAATGGTCGCTTTCAGGTTGATATGGAATTTGAAGGCAGAGTACCAAAAGGAATTCGTCGCGGGCAAACATTACAAATATTGCTTGCATTGAGTGATGAAAGACAAGCGATACTTTTACCAAAGGGCGGCTTCTACCAGCAAACGGGCGGTAACTGGATATTCAAAGTAGCGAAAGACGGAAGCTCCGCATATAAAGTAAATATTCAGCTTGGTAATCAGAATACAGATTACTATGAAGTGCTTGATGGCTTACAACCCGGCGATAAAGTTGTAACAAGCAGCTATGAAAATTACGGCAACATGGATCAGTTGGTGCTGAAGAAGTAGTAGCAGGTTACCAGTTACCGGTTACAAGTTGCAGGGATTAGAAACAAGTTTTGAATTAAAGCAACTAAACCGGAAACAGGCAACCGGAAACTGGTAACTAAATTTGTAACTTTTTTCAAACAATAAACGTAACATATAAATCACATAAAATGGCAGACATGATTAAAATATCTGAACTCGAAAAAATCTACCGCACAGAGGAAGTAGAAACTGTTGCACTGAACAAACTTTCAATGGCTGTAAAAGATGGAGAATTTGTAGCAGTAATGGGACCTTCCGGTTGCGGCAAATCTACACTGCTTAACATTCTTGGCTTGCTCGATGATCCCGATGGCGGCAGCTTCATGTTCAATGGAATTGAAGTTGCACATTTCAACGAACGTAAACGCGCCGACCTGCGCAAGCACAACATCGGATTTGTGTTTCAGAGTTTCAATCTTATTGACGAGCTTACCGTGTTTGAAAATGTTGAGTTGCCGCTCATTTATACAGGAATGAAAAGTGCCGACAGAAAGAAGCGCGTAGAAGAAGTGCTCGATAAAGTTCAAATCATGCATCGCCGAAACCACTACCCGCAACAGCTTTCAGGTGGTCAGCAACAGCGTGTGGCAGTTGCAAGAGCGGTAGTGAACAAACCAAAATTAATTCTCGCCGATGAGCCTACCGGAAACCTCGACAGCCATAACGGTAACGAAGTAATGGAGTTGCTCACCGAGTTAAACGAACAAGGAACAACAATCGTAATGGTTACGCACAGCGAGCACGATGCGCGTTACAGTCATCGCATTATACGAATGCTCGACGGTCAAACCGTTACAGAAAATATACTCATTTGATGCCAATCGTGAAACGTCAAACGTCAGACGTGAGATTCTCACGTTTCCCTTTCACGTCTCACTGTGAAGCACTAAAACACTAAAACTTTTTGTCATGAAAACCTTAGCAGGAATAAGCAGGCGTTTGCTAACCGTTACATTATTTATCGGTTGCAGCGCAGTTGTTTGCAGCGGCATAAGTAAACGTGCGTTTTGCACAAAATCCTGCAATACCAAAGAGAGTGTAAAAGAGCGAATTGAAAACGTTCAACCCAGCCAACTTGTATCTATACGAATTATGCAGTTGTTGTAATGTGCTGTCCTTTGCTTTTTACAATATACATAAGTTAGAAATTTTTTTATGAGCCCAACAGAAGAATATGAATGAGACTTCCGTTGCGTCGCACTCTTGTACATTCTAAACTTTATTCAGCAAGAATTTTGACTCTATTAAATATGACCACAATCAAATTTACGTAGGACACCAGTGACTTGTGAGATATAAGAGCGACGTAATATGTCCCACAAGTCCCATAAGTCTCTTTGCCGGTAAACAACACACACATAAACATAAAAACACAAAACATAAAAATGT
>Ga0081539_10002284_pt1 | contig 27781 bp, 23 predicted proteins | sample TabmetS4T2R2_FD_71023 | JGI IMG/M metagenome (GOLD analysis project Ga0081539, IMG submission 71023) | Tabebuia heterophylla rhizosphere microbial communities from the University of Puerto Rico - S4T2R2 | ecosystem: Host-associated > Plants > Roots > Rhizosphere ... | reverse complement strand
AGAGGCAGTTTGCGCGGCGGCTTGGGTAGCTGCCGCCGTCACGCACGGCTCAAGCTCGTTCTTCAGGCGCTCGACGATCTCGTCCACCGAGACCGCGCCGGAGTGTTGTGAGGTGCCTTCGGCTTCCTTTTCCTCCCGTTGGTCCTGTGCATGCGATTGGGTGTCGAGTTGTGGTGTCGGGTCGGAGTCTTTTTTATCATCCGGTTTTGTGTCCGCGCCGTTTTTTGGCGCGTGCGGATTTAAATCTGAGTCTGAACCCTCTGGATCAGCGAAGCTGTCCTTAAAGGCTGCTTCATCCGTTGAAGCATGAGAATCATTGGATGAAGCAGGAGAAAAACGCAAAATTTTTTGACCCGGCGAGGTCGCGCGCACGCCGATTGAGGAGCTCGCGCGGTTGAGAAAAATCCTGATTCCGACGCCGTTCTTGCCGGCGAAATAACCGATGATGCCGGAATCGTGCAACCATGTGACGGCCTTGTTGGCCGTGGCGCTGGCGACGCCTACCAACTCACACAGCACGTCCCAGGCTTTGACCTGCTTCCCTTGCCTGCATTCGGCTTCAAGGCGCAGCACTCCGTCGCGCTCCCAATATCGGTCGGGGGCGTTGACCAACCGGAGATAAATTTTGCTCATGAGCGGCGTCACCTTGTCCGCTTCCGCTGAGGTGACGGCCGCGATGATCTCCTCGTCGAGCTTGAGAAAATTTTTGTGGTATTCGTTCGCCGAGAGCTGTGTCTTGCGGACGAATCTGTTGGAGAATTTCGGGTGCGCTGCCATCGCTTCCGTCTAACTTTCTGCTCGACAGCGCGGCGCCGGAGTTTTATAATGTGCTTCGGTAAACACACAAATACCGGCTCGCCAGTCGAGCGAGTTTTCCATTTGACCCGTCGCACTCCGGTCGCCAAACTGAAGGTGCTGCGGGTCAATTCATTTGTGGAGGCTCCAAGCGCCCCCACTCGAATTCAGTTCGCATACCTACATTAAATTTTCTTTTCTGGGAAGCCTGTCTTTTCTGAGACACCCCTGCTCTGGATAAGACACCCTGACCTGTCTGGGACAGGGCTGATTTATATAGGACAGGTCTGTCTCGAAGAGGGCAGGGTGTCTTGTATAGAACAGGGTGTCCTAATGAGAGCAGGGGTGTCTTAGTTGAGACAGGGTGCTCTAATTAAGACAGGGGTGCTCTACACAGGACAGGGTGTCTTATTCAGAGCAGGGGTGTCCTAACCAGAGCAGGGTGTCTTATTCAGAGCAGGGGTGCTCTAACTAGGACAGGGGTGTTCTAACTAAGACAGGGGTGTCCTAAGGAGAGCACCCCTGTCTTGTAGAAAGAAGCCGGGGAAAATAGCTTGCAATACAAAGAGAAATCAAGACTTAGATAAAAGTCAGGCTTAGGGAAGAGGAGTTGAGGGTTTCAGGTTAATGCGGTAAAGAACGCCCAGTTGGTCCGTGGGATCGTAGTCTCTGAGCTTGGTTATCCAGCCCAATTGTTCGAGGCTTCGCACGACCTTCTGGCAGTAGCGGTAAGTTAAATTGCTCATTTCAGCAAGGTTATGCATTTTTACGTAGCAATGGTCGCGGCCCTGCTCGTGAGATAGACGGTACATCACGCTGAGGGCATCGACTTCACCCGACTTTAAGCGGTAAAAGTTCTTCCAAAGCTCAATGTAATGAGTAAGTTCAGGGCTTGGCGGGGCTGTTTTTTCCGAGACTGGAGCGGCCTGTTCGATTTTTTCGGCAGCCGATTCCACGGCCACTCTCGGCGGAGGAGCGACTTGACTGGCATCCTCAGCAGAATGAGTAGTTGCTAGGGGGGCTGTTAGAGGAGGTGTCTCGACCTGCTCGTCAGCCGGGAGTTGAAGAGGAAGATCCTTAGCGACACTTCCTCCACTTTTGGCCCGCTCAAAAAGGCGCGCGAGACTCTTTTTTGGAGTTGGCTCAGAAGAAGGGAGGGAATCGCTAGTTGTTTTATTTTCAACGGGTTGAGAAGAAGCAGGAGCTGAGACGGAGTTATTATCCTGCACCGCCGCAGAGCCGGAGGAATCCGTCTGCTCGGGTGACGGGGCTTCGCCTTTGATAAGAAAATTGAGGACTCTTTCGGTCGAAATATCTTCAGCCGTCAGATCAGCGCCCCCGATGTCGGGAATCTGATATTTCGGCTTCTTTCCGCTTCGACCTTTCTGTTCAGGCATCATAAGTTGGCGTCCAGCCGGCGACGCTAATTAACTGCCGATGAAGTGGTTTCAAGCTCGTCCACCTCGCGACGAAGGGTCACATCGTCGGCCTTCTTTTGCCTTTCGCCGATGATGTGAATCAGTTCGTCCGTCAATTTCTCGTAGTCCTGGTGGCCGCGGCTTCCGTTGGCATAGTCAATAATGGTTTGTCCCGCCGCAGCCGCTTCCGTGAGTGCCGCCGTCTGGCAGATCGTCGTCTGGAGCGTCTGGTTGGGGAAGTTCTGCGTGATCTTCTCCAGCACGCTCTTATTCAAATTCACGGTGGACCGGTGCAGAGTAGCCAGCGCGTGGATGGCTAAATTCGGCGCCAACTCCTTCTTTACGACCTTGATGATCGCCAGCAGACGGCGCACGGCCTCGTAGGCGAAGACGTTTGTTTGCACGCAGATAACGACGTCGGTCGAGGCGCTCAGGGCGTTAACGGTCGCCATCCCGAGCGACGGCGGGCAGTCTATGATGACGAAGTCCACGTCGTCGGCGAAAGGCTGGAGGGCGCGCGCCAGTCGCGTGTCGCGGTTGATCTGCGAGAAGAGCTTGATGTCCACCTCGGCCAAGGCGATGTGCCCCGGAATAAGCAGTAAATTCGACGCGACGGGCACGGCCAGCTTCTCGACGTCGGGCTCGGCTGAGGCGAGCAGGGCGTAGGAAGTCGAGTCTTCCGATTCCGGTATCTCTACTCCGAGGTGCGAGGTCGCGTTACCCTGACCGTCCAGGTCTATCAACAGCACGCGCTCGCCGCGTCCGGCGAGACAGCCGGAGAGGTTCACCGCCGTCGTAGTTTTCCCGACGCCGCCTTTCTGGTTCGCAATCGAGATGACAGCTCGCATCAGAATCTCACTCCTCCTACAAAAAACGCCGCGAAATGCGGCTAATTCAGGCCTTTCGGCTGAGCTGCTTCAATCTCTCTACCTCTTTTAGTAGCACCAACTTGACGCGCTGGTCGAGGGGATCAAGCTCGTAACGAAGCGTCCCGTCAGTAACCAGTTTCGACATTTTGTTAGGGCTGACGCCCAAAATCTTGCGCGCCTGCGTCAGGTTGATCTTCTTCGATTCGTCTGCGGAAGTATTGCTTTTGCCGTTGTCAGACATAAATTGTACCGGAGCCGAAGAGCTTTCCTGCGGGGTGATAGCGTTCATAGACACGTTCTTTTAGCAGATAGTGTGCTGGGCGTCAATAATTTCTTACACATTCTTAATTATTATCAAATCTGTATCAGTGACTAAATCTGGACTTCGCTTTAAATAATCAAATTTTTAGCGCTACTGTCGGCCGCTCACGCTTCTGCCGCTTTTTCTCAATGCGGTAAAGGATATTGGAAAGCTGATCCATCGCCGACATGAACTCGTCCATCGTCTCGTCGTCCAAATCTTCGGGCTGTATCTCGCGCATGGCGAAGAAGATGCGTTTCATCTCCTCCCAGAACATGTGGCGGGTGTCGTGGGGGTCTATTTCCAACATTTCATCAACCTGAGCGACGACCGCCGCCATACTCTCGGAGGAGATTTCAGGTTCCTGCGTTTCGCCGAGTAGCTCTTTAACGCGAGCGCTCAGGCGCGTCTGCGACCCTTGCACGGCGAGGTGTTGCTGAAGAAGCTCAGCGCGGCGCGCGCGCGCCGCGGCGGATGAGCAGACCAGACGCTCGGCTGTGAGCCGGGCGAGCTGCGCGGCCTCTTGAAGGTTGATGTGGCCAGAGGAGAGCGCATCGATGACATCGGAAGGAAACTGGAGCAGCGGGAGATACTGCCCGATGAAGCTGCTCACGGAGACGCGGCCCGATGTTTCACGCTCCAAGAGGGCGCGGAGGACGCTTGCGGCTTCGGTCAGTTTTTCGCGCGGCCAACGCGAGGGTCGGCCCCTCAAAGTGTCCGTCGCTGGGCGACGCTCGACGTGGCGGACCGAATAGAGGAAACGCATTAACTGCTTTTCAGAGGTGGGAATAAGGTCGGGTAGGCGCGCGCGTAATTTGTCGCAGGTTGAGCGGACTGCCTCGGGCGTTGCGAGCGGGTCAATTGTACGCTGGCGGCGACGGGCGGCGCGCATGGGATCAACAGAGCCTCAGAATCGTGGAATGTTTCACGGCCGGAGCATTCTACACGATTATTGCCACTCTGAAGGGTAAAAATAGTACCTCGGGCAATCAAGGCTTACAGGAAGACATCATTTCTGTAAACGCTTAGAGGAAGTGTGATATAGTCCGATTTCGGTCGGGAGAGCACATTCTGGGAGATGGATGAAGGCTATGGCATCCGCAGACGTGGAGAGAATCCTTGAAGAAGCGCGGCGACTCCTGCCAGACGAAAGGCGGCGACTGCGCGAGGCTCTCGTCCGCGAAGATCAGCCCCAAGCTCAACTGAGTGATCGCGTCGTTGACCTTACCCGCGAGCTGCGATGGATCGAGGAGCATCGTTCAGAGTACGCCGGGCAATGGGTGGCAGTGCGCGGCGACCGCCTGCTTAGCAGCGGCCCGAATGGAAAAGAAGTTTACTATATGGCACGGGCAGCGGGAGACAAAAGCCCGTTCGTCACCAAGATCGAGCCGACGGACGAACTGCCGTTCGGAGGGTGGTAAAGCCTTTGGCACACACTTCCTCCTTCCATCAACGAGTATGACGAGTCAGGTCCAGACCATAGAAGAGACCGCTCTGGCCCTCGCCGACCGTCGCGACGTGGCGTTGCGCTCGGCGATTGAAGTGTGGGCAGCGAGTTCGACGAGCGCGACCACACGCCGGCGTGAAGAACTGATCGCCAAGAAGCGGAAGGCGGTCGAAAGCTTTTTCACCAAAATTGACAAAGACCCCGGCGATGTAACTCCCGTAGACGTGCAAGAGTGGTGCGACCGCATGAGGAAGAAAGACGGCTTCCGCCCGGCGGCTGCGACCATTTACGCGCGGGTCTCTTTCCTCTCCTCCTTCTACGCTTGGGCGCAGAGAGAGCTGGGGCTGCGCGCCAACCCTGCGCTGCTCGCCCGCCCCAGGGCGCCGAAGCCCTACCAGACCGAGTCAACGAAGTCATGGACAGACGAAGAGCTGCGAGGGATCACTTCGGTCATCTCCGCGCGCGCCGCTCAGGGCGATCTGGTTGGCAAGCGCGACTTGGCGCTGCTGATGATGTACACGAGCACTGGCCTGCGCCGCGAGGAAGTTATGGGCTTGCGCGGGCGTGACGTGCAGGTGACCGAAGAGGGACTCGTCATCGGCGGTCGCGTCAAAGGCGGGCGCTACCGGGCGAGGGAAGTGCGCGATCCAGAGACGAGGGCTGCCCTCCTAGATTACCTGGCGGCGGCGGGTCGCCTGCATGTGCTGAAGGCAGATGCGCCTGTGTGGACGCGCCACGACAATCCGAAACTCGCAGGCGAGCCGCTCACCTCCCACGCCTTCGCGCGTAACCTAAAGCTTTATGCGCGGAAGGTAGGGATTGACAATGTTCACTTGCACCAGACCCGACATACTTTCGGGCGTATAGTGGCAGAAGAGACTGGCTCGATGACGGCGACTCAGGACGCGCTCGACCACGCTAATTTGAGTACGACTACTGTGTACGTACAGCGGATCGCTGTTAAAAGTGATCTGCACAGCGCAGCCGTCGCGCGGCGCCGCAAAGGTACAAGCGCAACGTAAGGCATAGCCTGTCATCTGTAATGATCGTTCTTAAGTGGATAATCATCGAAATTTTGAAACCAGTTTCTCATTAAACTGATCTCCTGACGGGAGTCTTCTGATGCTTCGAATCGCGGTGGCTGGCACTCTCGCTAAACATATTGAGTCGCTCGCGGCTCTGAATACGCGTACGATGGTAGAATGGTTGGCGTTGCCGGCTGACAGCGCGGATCTTATTAAGTCTGATCTAATCCTGCATATCAAAGCGGACCCTCGGGCAGAAGAAACTATCGCAGAAGTATTAAACAGTAAGGCTGAGCTGGGACCACTTGTTACCTCATGGGAAGAGGTTCCCTCTGAAGTTAATGTCGATTTTGCTATACAGAACAGCCTTAAAACTGTTTACGGCTTTATTGTCGGTTACTCCGATGCGATGCACAGGGTTTGCCAATGGGTGCGTACCATTGCGCATCAAGCAGCGGCTGCTCTAGATGTCAGAACGCTGATTACAGGCGAAACCGGAACTGGTAAAGAACTCATTGCACGGGCCATACATCGGGTAGGCATCAGGAGGGAAGAACCATTCATCGCTCTAAACTGCGGTGGATTCCCCCCGCCTGATCTAATTGATTCACAGCTTTTCGGCCACATTAAAGGGGCATATTCGGGTGCCAAGGAAGACAGAGACGGTGCTATGTACCTGGCAGGCAACGGCGTCCTATTCCTCGATGAGATCGGAGAGATGCCGTTTTCCGTGCAAACGAAATTTCTTCGCGTGCTTGAGCAACGCACCTTCTCCTCGCTCGGCAGCTTTAAGAATATTGACTTTAAGGCGCAGGTCATTTCTGCGACGAACAGGCGCCTTGACGAAGAAGTGAAGCAAGGAGGCTTTAGAGCCGATCTGTACTTTCGAATCGCTCAATTAGTGATCTCTCTTCCTCCCTTGAGGGAGAGAACTGACGATATACCGCTGCTGATTAACGCCTTCTTATGTGACTATCAATTATCGCCAGATATAATTAATCAAGCGTCATGGCCGGTAATCCTGAATTATAAATGGCCGGGGAACATACGCGAATTACATAGCGCCGTCTCACGTCTCGCCCTCTTAGCACAGGGAGGAGGGGCTTTGAGGGTTGAGGATTGGGTACCACATTCGCCGAGCGTAGCAGTTGAAGAGCCAATACCTACAGGTACATTGACGAGCTTACGTGAGGATTTTGAGCGTCGCATTCTGGAGGCCGTCATCTCTAAGTGTGGCGGCGATACAAATTGCGTTGCTAAAGAACTGGGTATTACCCGAAGGACTGTTTATAACCTTGCCCGGCGCTACAAAATAAAACTCGGGAAACAGGAGAATGCATAAATGGTTTCTGGTCAGGTGTGTAAACGCAGGTAAAGTGCACTTTACTACAGTCGCGCTGGAAGCGTGTCCGTGGGCGTCTTACATCTGATCGGAAAATGGCGCAGGATTTGGTTCATCAGCCCGTAGCCAGCTACTGAAATTTGGACGGTAATTGATTCTCCACGTAACGAGGCCACATCGAGTTCATACTGGATAATTATTGACACTAACATCAAATAACCTTATTCTTTGCGCGCTTTGAATCGTAGTGTTGGTTGCTCCCTCGCGGGGCACCATTGCAGCTAGCTAGAGACTGGCCTCCCGTCAGCCTCACCCGATCTTTAGTCGACTTCAAGTTAAATCTTTATCCTTGCGAACTTTTCAATCAGTTCGTAGCACCGCCATGGAATCATTTTTCCAAGGTAATGAACCATCTTTCCATACTACGCCGGGAGGATAAACATGATTGTAGCCTTCACTAACTATGATCCTGCCTCGAGCCTGCTAGAAGGGTTCGCCCGCGAACTAATTAGCTTGGCTGGATCAAGGGTCTCTTTAATATTGGGGCCGCCCGCAGATTCGGTGGCCTCCAACATTCAATCCTCATTGGCTAGCGTTAGCGCGCCCTTTTTCTTTTTCGGCCACGGTAAATCATCTCCGCTAGCCATGGTCGGACAAGATCAAGCGCATGTTATAGATAGCAGCACTCATAGTCTTCTGGCAGACCGGCTGGTGTATGGCGCCTGCTGCTATTCGGTGGACATATTGACTCCTGCCGTCTCAACCCACAATACGACCGTTCTCGGCTACAAGGGTAAACTCATGTTGCCACTGCTCCCAGCATATGAGCCTCTGATGAAGGGATGTGCCCTAGCCGGGGCCAGATCACTCCTAGCTGGCAACACAGTCCAGGACGCCCACCGTGACATGCAGACTGAGTATGATAACGTGGCACGCCGCTTGATTGGAGGTTCGATACAGGACCAAGTGGTTGCGGTCCGTGTTTTTGATAAAAATGCTAGGGCAACCACGTTCGCGGGCGATCCGCTTCTCAAGTTGTGAGGACATGAGAAGAATCTTTCGCATAGTCAAGCTGCTACCTGCTGCAGCCTTCCATCCTGTGACTTCACTGCAAGATCAGGTGATGGACGTCAGCTTCGCAGTGTCGACAGGAAGGCCTGGAAAGGAGTGATCCCTATGGCGACGGAGGAAATGCACTTAACTGGAGAGCGTAGAATGACTTTAGAGGAGCGGATCCGGAGAAATATCCTTCAAAAGTTAGGCGATTGGGTGGAATCGATGCCAGAGCCTGATACGCCGATTATCGGCGTCGCAGCCGATGGTGAGGAAGAGGAGATGGTCTCACCGCGTCAGATATTCTTGCATGTTCAACGGCGAACTCGCCTCGGCGAAGAGTTCGTTGAACGGTGGGTTGACATGATCAGCAACCACATAGCAGAGTCGAGACTCCGCTAGCACTTCCGAGCGGGAAGGCAACATGCTAACGCGCACGCAGTTCGAGGGCGTTTTGATGGCAGCATCGGAAGTGCCAACAACGGCTGCTGGTGCCGACGCGCCTGACGTCTATTCGGATTCTGGCGGGGATGTAGAGAATGATAAGGAGGCGATTGCCGCTCTTTTAGAGGCAGCGGCTCGCCTCCAGCAGAATCCCTCACTGAGTTCTGGTGGCCCGGAAGGGTCATACACTTACGAGGATCCCATACTAGCGGTAGCCGCTTTGTGGGCGCGGAAAGCCTCAGAATACGACCAGAACATCGTCGATGCGGGAGTGCGTGGAGAGGACCTACGTAATACTTCTCTCTGGTCGTGGATGGTGACCGGGGTCCGGGCTTGGTTGTCGCGTGGGGACAGCGCTTTCGTAACCTTGGGCGGCAAGACCCCAACGGGCCCTGTTAGTATTGATAAGGGGACAGTCCGGATCGCCGTACTGGGCGATGCCGGCTATCGAGGGGTGGCGCAAGACCGAGTCCTTCGCATGATCCAGGAGCGACACGGCCGCAACCGATTCGATGCGGTAGTTCATTTAGGGGATACATACTTTGCTGGCAGCGAGGAGGAGATGCTCAAGCACTTCCTGGTCCCTTTCTCGCCTCTGAAAAATGATAGAGTCCAAGTGTTAACCCTTTGCGGAAATCATGACTTGTATTACGGAGCGGCTGGGTATAACGCTGCCCTTTCTATCCTTGGCCAGCCCGGGCGATATTTCCTCATAGAAACACCGAACTGGAGGGTCGCCTGCTTGGACACCTCGCTAGGTGCTGAGAGGATTCTGCGTGGCGACGCCATACTCGATGAAGGACAATTGGAATGGCTAAATCGCGTAATCACTGCAGGAGATAAAAGGCCCCTCATTTTAATGAGTCATCACTACATTATATCCGGCTGGGAAACTCCTCCGGAAAGCCTTAGAACTCAACTCAGAGATATCGTCAAGGATAAAGTCTTCGCCTGGTACTGGGGACATGAACACTGTTGTGCAACTTACGAGAAAGGCTCCCACGGGTTTTATGGGGCGTGCGTGGGCAATGGAGTCTTCCTAGAAAAATGGAGCAAGCCAGAGGATCCAAGCAAACCAACCCTGAGCTGGTATGCGAAAGGAAGTTGCGAATGCTACGATACGGGCCGAAAACACTACTGGCCGCACGGTTTTCTTGAATTGCAACTTGAGCCCGGGCGGCTGGTCGAAAATTATCACCTTGAGAATAATGAGTCGTATTCTCGTACATTAAGCACTAACAGTTAATAGTCAAGCACATCCTCCGGCAGCGAATCCTGAATCTTCACCGTCAGGTGTTACGCCTAGCGGTACCCTTCATAGGACACGTGTAATCCGCAGTGATGCTATGAAAAAGTCCCCTACATACATTTTAAGGGGAAAGGACGACAGTGTTGTAGATATTGACGTGAGACGAGAGTGGTGGCCCGCGGATTCACTGTGGGTCGTTATCCTGCCGCAACTTTATCGGCGTCGAAAGACAGCGTGCCAGGCGCTGAAGTCATGGTGCCGATCAGCCAACCCGTATCCTGCTTTAACAACCTCTAAAACTTCGAAGTAAATTTCTGCCGGACCAATCAAATCCCGGAGGTATATAGCTCCGTGCCGAAAATCAGAGCGTCTGTGATCGGCCGCCCCGCAGATGCTCAGCCAGATGCCGTTAGGACTTAGAAGGGACGCGGCGCGCCTAACGAACATATTGCGTCGCCGGACACCACCAAGTCCGTGGAAGAACCCCTTCTCATACACTACGCCGAACGGTTCTTCCGAGGTCCACTGAAAGAAATCAGCGTGCGAAAACCTACATGCCGTGGACTCGTGCAGACTCGCAGCTTGGTGGATGGCGGCCTCGGAAAAATCCAAGCCATGATATTCGAACCCAAGTCTCACGAGATCCGGCACATCATTGCCAGTTCCACAACCGATCTCAAGCAGCTTACGCCGCTCAGGCTTGTACCGGGTAAGGAGCTTAACCGCTGTGTCGGTCACCCCCCCGCTGCACCAGGGAACGTTCAATTCCTCGTAGTAGCGATTCCACAGTGAGGCCCGTGGTTCAGTTGCCACCGTTTGCATGTGTCTCACTATGCCGTCTGGTCTTGGATGGCGAGAGTCGCTCCTCCGCCGGCGCTTCTTCCGGTTCGTATAACTCTGGTGAAGGGAAACAGCCGAGTGTGCCAGCTCTCGAACCGGCGAGTTCCTCTTTCGACAACCTGACAGGCTTCGATGGTAGGCGCGGTCGGGCGCTTCTTCGCGTATCCTCAGCTCTTCTATTGAACATAGTTACTCCTCTTGAATCAAGATATCAACAAGACCACGTCTGGGACGCAAACCTTGACGCTGCCTTAACGCGTACACCGCAAGACGCTCGGCATCCGGTGGAATATGGACCCCCTCGAAAATATACTCTACAGCGTCTCTCACGCCCTCAGGGTCTGCGCTACCGCACTCATTAGGCGTTAGGGAGTAACAACGCCTCACTACATCACGCGCAAGCGCTAGCTCCGACGAAAAGTTTTCACCGGCGAGCACCGCAGCGCCTTGCGCTTCGCCTAGGTCGATCAACGATTGTCGGCACAGCTCGTTTACCCGACGATACCTTTCAATCCAACCACCCTTCTCGGCGAAAAACGCCTTCATATATTCTAACAGAAAGTCAGAAGCGGTAGAACCGTAGCCCTTGCCAAAGAACAGCCAAACGAGCCGCTGCAACAGCCAAGAGGGGGGAAGAGCCGCGAACGGTCGGCCCCCTTGAGTAGGCTCGAACCGAACCGAGATGGAGAGAGAGGGTTCTTCATAGAGAACTCCATGCCAGGACAAGGATGGGAAGAGCACTCCCTCCCCTGCGTTCAAGACGACCTCGACGCCGCCGAGCTTGCCTACAAGATCAGTTCGGTCCGTTTCAGAAAACTTCGGGACGCAGAGACCACTCAGGTTAAGCACGGGACTAAGTAGCCATCCCGCATTAGGGGGGAAGATAAAGAGTCGCTTCCGGCCAGTCAAGCAGATATTGGCTACCCACGACACGTCCCAGTCAAAGTGCAGTGGCGTCATACATCCTGCCCGCCCAGCATGAATACGCCCCACAGCATGTGGCGTCCAAGCGGCGCCTTGTGGAATCGATAGTACGATGGAGGACAGGAGGTGACGCGGAACAACCATCTCCTGGCATAGCAGGCACTGATCCGAGCGTTCAGGAGATTTGCCCGAAAGATATTCGGATGCAGTAACGGTGTCAGAGAGGAAACTGCGGCGACGAAATCTAGTGTAGTAATCCTCAGCGACGGTCAGTGTGAGACGGTCAAGATCCAAGACATCATCTTCTAAAGCGACACTCGCACGAAAGTCCGGCCTCATGCCGCCCACGACCACAGAATCGCAGTGGATCTCTGTCTTCATCGAAATTAATCCTAATTGATGCCAACCGCCGTGCCGAAATAATTTGTCATCTGCGTCACCATCTCAGATGACCTCGTTAGCTGTACGGTCTGGCTGTCTGCGCCAGAAGTGCCAAACGCGCCTCCGCGTCCGTGATGGAGGCACGTACCATTGATGCATGCACCTTCATGAAAGTTCACAGTGAGATTCTCAGGATCGGTTAAGCGGCCCACTTCCATCCCTAGGCTTAAAACTTCCTCCCGGCCTTCAAGGAATGCTCTTTAATACAAAGCGTTCATCGCAGACCAAGCCACCATTCTGAGCCTCTTGCACCTCCTCGTCAAAACCGCTTCTTCCATTTCGGCTTTCGGCAGCTGATCCTAGTTTTTCTGGAGACCGCCCGGCACCTGCACTTCACGGATGCTCAGCCTGAGGAATCAGAGAAACAGAGGAGAGTAGGAACTGTTCTAGCGACAAATGCTCGCCGCCGATCAAGTACATTACTTGCAAAAAGAGTGCCCCGCAGCAACGCCTCGCGGGTCACTGCACTCCCCGATGAGCGGGTACAATTGCACAAACAGCAGTCTCATGCGCACGCACCTATCTCGCGGCTGCGGCTTCAAGGGATGATCTGCCCGTATCCAAAACCAGGGCGATAAATAGCTTAACATGGTTAGCGGCGGGGTATCGGACATTCATGCTTTATTGTAAAGCTCTGTTAACAAAAGGAATCCGGATAAATGGCACTGACCTTTTCAGTAGCCTGGTAGTGGCAGAAACCACTTCCGAAAACCTTAAAATAAGGCTCCCCAGGCGTCCATTATCAGGAAAATGTAGAGAATGTAGGCGTAATGTCGCGTGGCATCATGATTGCACAAGGCGAGGTGCATAGGGCGTTTTACAGTCGAAGGGGCGTCCTTAGCGCTGTTTTTTTTTCCGACTGGCTTCTGAGTAAAAAAAAGGAGCTTTGGCTATGTGGAAACGGGTTCACATTCTTGTGGCTGCGATGCTAGTCATCGGCCTGTTGATCTGCTGTACAAAGACCGGCTCTGATCGTCGTGGCGGGCCGACAACCAAGAAGAAAGTTATTTTTCTGTATCCGATAAAGATCGACGCGCTGGAGGAGGTTGAGCGCGGTGTCCGCGAGGAGTTAGCGCAGGATAATATCGAATTCGGGGTCGAATCGGCGCAGGGCAACGCCGAGCTGTTCCAGCCGACGGTGCGTGCGGCGATCCGCCAGAACCCGGATCTGCTAGTCTCTATCGGGACACAGATTACGCAGACAGCTTTGGCGCTAGAGCACGAACTAACTCTGCCCCCAATAATCTTTACCGCCGTTACGCGCCCTGCTGACGTGCTCCCAGAGGATCAACTCTCCGCGCCACGTCGCAAGAACATTACAGGCATTACCGACACGCCAAATGATATGGCCGATGCCACTCTCGCACTTGCTCGTAAACTGAGGCCAGATCTACGAAGGATCGGCATCCTTTATACCCCCAGTGAGGCCAATTCGGTGTCCTCAATGGAATCTATTCGTAATGCCGCCAAGAGCACCGGAATAGAGATCGTTACGACGACGACCGAGTCGGGGCCGGCCGCGGCCACGTCCGCGCTCCTAGCTCAAAACGTGGACCTCATCCTCATCCCGAAAGACAAGATTGCCACCGGAAACGTACCCACAATCGTGGAAACAGCACTTCGGCAAGCTCGAGAAGGGAAAGTCAAACAGCCTGTCCCTGTGATTGCAATGGATTCCGGATCCGTCACGAGTTCGGAGAATGGAGCTGTCGCTGCGGCTTCAGCGCCATACTACGACATCGGGCGCGATACCGGAAAAGTTGTTAGACGTATACTGTCAGGCGAGTCTCCGAATACCATCCCGATCACGGGGCCTGAAAAGTCGCGGACGTATGTCAATCTCACCTCAGCATCAGCGTTTTGCATCAAAGGGCTCAAGAACGTGTTTCCGGATGCTGTGTTCAACGGCAATGAAGATGCGGCATTATGCGCAGCCGGTCACTAACCCGCGTTTCTGCTGGTCCGGCGGAGGAAATTTGTGGATTACTATGGCCTCTTACTTGATGGTGCTACCCAAGGACTGCTATATGCGCCGGTCACAATTGCGTTTGCTTTGCTGTACGCACACGCGAGAGAAATAGACGTCAGCATCGACGCAGCCGTGATCATGGCCGGAGTGGCATTCGGTCTGAGCCTGTCGAGAGGCTTTAGCCTAATTGAGGCCAGCCTGTGCGGCATTGCAGTGGGTTCAATAGTGACGCTCCTGACCGGAGCGATTCACATGTACCTCAACGTGCCATTCCTCGTGGGCGGCCTTGTAGTCAGCTTCATGATGGCTGCTACCTCGACCTACCTCGTAGGCGAGAGACTTTCTCTGCTTACTCTGCCTAGAGTCTTCGTTACGCCCCCGCGAATTTTCTATTTCCTTTGGCTTCCAATGCTCAGCATTCCAGCCTTGTGCTTGGCAGTGGCAGTCAGGAGGGCATTTGGGCGTGCCCAAACTCGGCAGTCATTTTCAGGCGGCAAGAGTGGCAGGTTATTAATCATTACAGCCGGTTTACTACTGCTCGGGGGCCTCTCTCTGATAGGCGCTAATTTTGGCGGGCCTGTACACACTATTCACATCGCGCTTGTATTCGCGGTTGCGGTTTGGCTAATAGTCACAGTATTCCACAGAAGCGACAGAGGCCTTGCGCACCGCGCTACCGGCATAAACCCGCGCTTTCGGCTGCTCACAGACTGGCGCTCCATTCGCGTTACGACACTGCTTGTGACCGGCTCCATCACCGGTCTCACTGGGGTAGTCCTAGCTCAATATAAGGCACAGGCGATCAGCGGTGGCTCATTCAACATCGTCATCGGGGCACTAGCATCCTACGTGCTCTTCGAACGGCTGGCCGTGTGGGCGCAACGCAGGAGAGACTCGTTAAGGATTCGCGGCTGCACCCAGCAGGATTGGCGGATTGTGGTGCTTACTGTAATAGCCGACACCAATCCCGCGACGCGCGCTTCTCTCGGCTGCATGGCGTTCTATGTAGCGACGCAGTACGTGATCGCATTAGTTAAACACCCGGAGCTGCCGAGGCTGTTCATCGGCGGCTTCCTTCTTCTTGTTTTGGGCGAGTGGGACGCGCTGTTCAGCAGAATCTTGAACGCTACTTCGAATCGGGGTCGTTCCAAGGAGCCTAGATCAGACCCACCTACGCTCGTCATAAAAGACCTGTGGAAGGGATATACCCGAGGAGCAAGTTTACTACCGGTATTAACAGGCGCTGAGTTGAGCATAGACCGTAGTGACCGAATCGTGAGAATCCTCGGCCCCAACGCGGCAGGCAAAACAACACTCTTTCGCATAATAGACGGCAGCCTGGAACCTGATCGCGGTTGCTGTGAAGTCGAAGGGGTGGATATAACAACTCTGCCGCGCGCCAAGAGACCCGTATACCTCATCACCCAGAACCCGTTCGAAACAGTCGCCGGCGACTTGGGCGTCGCGGATAACATTCGTCTCGCCATGTTGCGGCGTTATAGCCCCGTGAGCGGGTCAGTGCGCGACGGGTGGCTGGAGCGAAGCGCAGCGATCCTGCGCCATTACGGGCTGCTGGAAATCATTACGAACGGCACCCCCGACGGGCTACAGACCCTCGCCGGAAATCTCTCGGGCGGGCAGGCACAGTGCCTCGCGTTTGCCATGGCCGCAGCCGCAGGGCCGAAGTTAATACTGGCTGATGAACCGACTGCGAATCTCGATCCGAACAGCACGGAGGTGGTTCTTCGCCTCATAGAAATGGTTAGTAAAGAGTTCCCCATCTTACTGATATCTCATGACGAGCGTGTGGCCAGAGTGTGCCACCGGACCTATAGGTTAATCGGCGGACAACTTTATATTGACTCTGCCGACGAAAACGTGGCTGATCTTAAAACATCAAGAGGCCGTGTTGACGAGCGGGTCATATCTGCATGACATTGAGGCGCGCCATGACTATTGCCGGTAACTTGAACCGTAAGATAGACCGCTTTGGTAGTTGCATTACGCGGGGGATGAGCGTCGAGGCCGCCAGAGCTGGCGCCTTGAATCTTTCTCAGGGGTTCCCCGACGAGCCGCCGCCCCCGGAAGTCGAGCTCGCGGCGATCAATGCCATAACTTCAGGACGCAATCATTATGCAGATTTCCGAGGTACACCGGAACTGCGAGCCGCAGTCGCCGCCGCGATGCGCCGCTTCCATGCGATCGATTGGGTTGACGGGGACAAGCACGTCACAGTCACGTGTGGGACTACTGAAGCGATGCTGATGTGCTTGTTGACTCTCGTCGATGAGGATCGTGGTGACGAGGTGATTTTAATTGAGCCATGGTATGAGAATTACTGGCCCCAGGTGGTTCTTTCCGGGGCTACCTTGCGGACTGTGGTTCTGAGGCCACCGGATTATCGGCTTACAGAGGAAGTTCTTGGGCCAGCTTTCAACTCACGCACGAAAGCAATTGTGGTGACGAATCCGGGCAATCCCACCGGGCGGGTACTGACTAAAGCGGAACTGGAATTGCTGGCCCATTTGTGCAAACTATATGACGTCATCGCGCTGGTCGATGAGATCTACAGTCACTATGTTTTCGATAGCCGCGAGCACATTAGTCTGGCAGGTCTTCCAGATATGGCAGAGCGCACGATAACGATCAACGGTATTTCTAAAGGCTTTGCCTGTACAGGCTGGCGCGTCGGTTGGGCCGTGACACCGGAGCCACTTACAGCAGCCGTCAGACGCGTTCACGATTTCATAACTGCGACCGTACCGACCCCCTTCCAGATCGGTGCAGTCACGGCTCTTAATCTTCCAGACTCTTATTTTTCTGATCTCCGTCAACGTTTTGAGAGGAGGCGTGAGATCCTATGTGGATATCTTGAGCGAACTCCGCTGAGATTCCAGCGCCCGGAGGGTGCTTACTACGTCTTAGCCGACGTGCGTGACACCGGACGCACCTCCGCCCAACTTACTCGCGAATTGCTCGAACGCGCTAAAGTTGCTGTCGTTCCTGGTGAAGCTTATCATCGCGACCCTGGGCTTGCAGACACGGTGATCAGGCTGACGTTCTCGAAGAACGACCATATACTCCACTCCGCTGGTGAGGCTATTGTAAGATTTTTCGAGCGGGCGTAACCTTCCTAAACAATCTACCAAACTCCAACCAGCATCTCTCGTCAATATTGATAGTGTGCTATCTCTATTCTACTCACGTCGTCTATGCGAGAAGTAGGTTCGATCCCGTCGGTCCTCCGCATAGTCGAAGAATGATCTGCGGAGAGGTGAGTCAAGTGCTTTCACTACCGCGAGGCTGTATTGGCCAGCCGAACTGATGATTTGAGATATTTTGGAGTCATCGAAAATCGGAACGCCGCCCCTCTTACTTGTATCTGGCATCTCATTTGTTTCAGTTGCCTTTGTTTGATCTTCACTGATACTTTCGCCCCCCTTGCCGCGACGGCCCGAGGGTTTGCGATCTCGTGATCTAAGAAGATCGTTAGACTTCGCGATCTCTGCAGGTTGAACACCCAATATTCGCCACAAGAGAGTCCCGAGACTCAACGTTACGACCGCATCGTCTATCAGCTCTTTAACGAGTCGCCGTTCGAAGTCTGTACCAGCGATTTCATCAAGCCTCTGATCTCGAGCTTTCTTCCCTGATTTAATCGCAGCCTCCAGGCGGCTCGTGCGCTTCTCTAGGGTTAAGAAAATCTCATGAACTAACAGACCGATTGCTGTTGAGACGAACTCTGGTTTATTTGTTGGCTGTTCGGATTTCTTTGTGCGGAGCAGGTGAGTGAAATGAGCCGATGGGTTCTCGAAAGCCTGAGCTGCGATTCTGTTGAGCTTCTCAACTAATGACGCCCACCTATCTTCAGGCAAGCTGGCCAAGTTAGCTGCGACTTGGGTCAAGACCGGAACTTCATAACGGCCTGCATCTAGTTCAGGCCACTCAAGAATCCACTTGACTAGGCTCTCCAGACGGGTCGGGATACGAATAAGTTCCTCCCTCCAAAGCGCTCGTATCAAATAGGGGGCGCGGATTACACGAAGGTTAGAGGGCAGCCGCTCTGCCGCGAAATCGAGGACGGCATGAAGGCTGCGATGATTGCCCGGCCAGTAGGGCCAGTCTTTCAGGATCTGTTCTGCGCGCTCGGAGAGGCAACACCAACGGGGCAGTAATCGGTGTCGCGCAAATTCAGGGATATCTTCCTGGCACTCTAGCAGGGAGGGTACGCGCACAATTCGGCATCTGTACAATAGTTGATCCCTGATCCTATCCACACGGTCGGTCGCCATAATGAACAAAACATTTTTGGCTTTAACCTCACCTCCAATCGGAGCAAACATGGGCCGAATCGGCCCGTCCCGTTCAATGAGTTCAAGCAGCATTCCTTGGGCTTCGCTCTCAAGCTCTCCAACCTCATTCAGAATTAGCGAATTGTTCGTCGCACTTAAAACGGCACCCGGTCTCCAGTCACTTGCACCAAGCGCACCAGTCCATGATGGAAAAGCGCCTGCCATCTGCATCACAAATTCATCGTGCGTAGTTACACCGACGAGGTTAAGCTGGCGCGGCCAGGCATTGGCTGTCTTAAACGCATTATGTAACAGATTCTCGGTGGTTTCATCTGGCACACTTCTTTGGTTATCTTCAATCAGTGTCCTGGCCCAGTGGTGAAGAAAATCTGAACCGGCTCTGTTTGCGGCCTCCCTAAGAGGCAAAACCGCAGGCCCTTGGCCTCTGCGATCAGCTCTATGAGCAGGGTTAGGCACGTGAATGCTCTCCCACATGTCACGCACGTCCTGATCGTCCTGCTTAATATGATTAGAATAAAAATGACACCATTTGCTAACAGCCGTCTTTCCAGCTCCCGTCGGACCGACGACGAGCATCGCGTGTCCCACAGGCTTAAGCTTATTCTCCGACTCACCAGTGGTCTGGCTTCCAAGGCGCCAGCGCAGCAGATCATCCCGTATCTCTCTAAGCCGCTGGCTGCCAACGATTGTATCGAGTGCTGCCATTCGTTGTGTCCATTTAATTGCCGCCTCCTGTATGCGGCTGCTCAGACCTTGCTCGGGGCCATTAACAAGATGGGCCATGACTCCGCAATCCGCTAAGTTGCCTACATTGGGCGCGGTATCCCAGTAGAGCAAGGTAATAGGCAATGGATACTGTTCTGCGAGCTTTCGCAAACGGTTAACGTCGGCTTGACTCACCACCTTATGAACCTCAAGGTACGCCTTACAATGACGTGCCATAACCCCATCGGCTTCTTCGTTCGATAGCTCATGATCTAGGAATACTACTTTATCCGCATCTTCGAATTGACTCTCATCCACCTCGAGACGGCGGTCATAGTAGATGGCGATATGTTCAAATGGGGCGTTGTAGCGACGCCAACCTACGTCTTCATGTATGGACCCAAGGACGTCACGGTTGCGAAGCCATAGGCCTACTTCTTCCCAGAAGGCTTGCGCGAAGCCCTCCGGCAGGTCGTTTGGTTGGTCCCCCTGTGGGCGTGGGAACCAGCTAACACGTGCTCCTTGACCACGTCCTAATCTTAGCGTATCGAACCCTATTGTTCCCGCTAAGGATTTCTGCGAAGACAGGAAGATAGGCGGCGTGTGAGTGTTGCCTCCGCAATACTTTCGAAGTCCGCGCACAATTATATGCGCGTGTCCAGGGCCCCGCAGAGCAACTCCCGTTGTATCCAAGTCAAAAAGGTGATGATCAACCACAATAAGGTTGGGCAGCGACCGAAGATAGATATGATTTTCCTCACCGAAACACCCCTGTTCAGGTTTTTTCTTGATGCGAGCTTTAGGGATATCTCGTTGACCAGTAAATATCAGACCGGGGATCTCATCCTCTTTACCTCTTATTTCTAGTAGGTAGGGTCGTTCACCGAAGGGATACGGATGCATGTCCCCATGACCGTTCTCGACCGCTTTGATCCAATCGAGAAGCGGCTTGTCGTCTAACTTGTACCAGAGGATTTGAATCTTATCGAGAATGCCTTCTCTGACAATTTTCTGTGCTTCCAAGGCCAGCAGCCGCACGTACACCCACAGATTTTCATAGACTCCGATTGTGAAGCACTGTGTGGTCATACATGTTCACCGAAGTAAATGCGCGTGTGGAGGTCTCGCCTATATTGCTGCACGTTAAATTTGGACTTGGATGGGCGCCATCTCATGTTCCGCCCAAGCTCAATCACATACTCGAAGCCGTACTCCTCCGCAATAAGCCGTGATAGCGCGACGCCCACACCGCCGCTCTCTCCGCTATTTCCGCTTCCACGCTGCGGAAGACCCTGCCGAAGATTCAGATAAGTCTTTAAGTCAACCTCCGTGCCAGGACTGCAGAAATGTAAAGAGAGTCTATGTTGGTATTCATCTAAACATACGTGATACTGGAGCGGCTTAACTTGTCTAGGCCTTCCGTGGTTCATGAGCACTTCGATTACGAGGGGTGCTAGAACAGCATCTTTGTCTGCCGACTTTAGTCGACTGCTCACGTCTAACGTGTCAGGTGGTTTTATGCAATTGTGTACTGTCTCGTAAGCTAAATCATCTACCCTTATTTGTTCGTTTGTTTTCTCGTAGATATGGAGGGCAAGATTCCGTACGCCTTCGATAGAGGAGAGATCAACGTTGGATTCCGACGCTAACGCTTGTCCTAATAATAGCAAGCCGCCGTGATGTCCCCTCGTAAGAACATCTCCCAAAATACGGGGGGTGGCGCGAATGAATTCAAACATACGGCGGACTTCAGAATGCAGCAGTTCAGGTTGGGGTTTATTTACGTGCTGACGGTATAGCTTTTCTAGCGTCGGTGCAAAGGCATCGTAGGCTCCACGCTTCAATACTTCTCGCAGCCATTCAACGTACTCAATCGCCATCAACTCACTGTAGTGCTGTAAGTTGAAACCTAAGGCTAGGATCTGAATTATTTGATCCATAATTGCTGTCAGTTCGGTGCGCTGTTTACCGTCTTCGTCGAGCGCACAGAACCTTGGGATTGGAGTCCTGTCATGGGTCACTGGGAGATGTGATTCAGGGTCGTAGAAAGTATATTCGCGCAAAGACAACGCATCATCACTGGGTCCATCCCATGATCGTGCGAACCAGTCCGGCATGGGTGAGTAAAGCTCAATGCAGAATGGACAGGAGTCAGGAAAACCAGGTACCCAGTGCTGACGAGTTTTGTTACCTGACAAGGATTCGTCCGGTGATTTAGCACCGAAACCCGGCATGAAAGACGGCTTGTTAACTTCGATCGGTACAAATGCCTCAGTACGGATACCCAAGTCGTCATTCATCTCAGTAAAGCGCCGCTGAACAAAGAGAACTCGGCCCTTATAACCTACGCGATATTGCTCGGGCTGCCTAGACGCTACATCAGCCAAAAGTAGTGGCTGACCAAGCAGAAGAGGAACCATCAATGCAGCGAGAGGTACCTCTCCCTTGTTACGACGGGTTAAGTCGGGAGCAGCAGCAGCGAAGGAAGCATCGGCGAGCGCAAACTGGGCAGCAAGGTAGTGGCCGTTGTATTTGTCATCGAGCATCTGTACCTGCTTATACGGAAAGAAAGCGAATCGGAAACAGCTATTGGCGCAAAGTTCGTGCGGATTGTTTTGAAGAGGACATACAGCGCAGTCGAAATCCACGGGGAATAATACACGAACCGTTGAGACCGGCTTTTCCGCCCGCCTGTCAACCTTTATGTAGCAAAAAAAATAGTTGGTTAGTGTACGAAAGATCTCATGTGCTATCTGGGGTTCATCGGATACTTTGGCTGTGTGGGCTGCTTTAGCTGCATTAGCTGCCGTTAAATTGATCAGGTCTGCGATGAACGCATTATGGTTTCGCCAATAACCAGCGGCTTCTTCCAGTTTCTTCAATAAGGTCTTAAGGTCAGGATAGGGCGTGCCGGGGCCGAAGTTGAAGGCATCAAGATTGTTAAGAAGGCTGCTGACGCGATCATACGCGCTTGAGACGAATGCACGTAGCGCTGCATGCAAGTACGTCGCTGGATTGGATAAGCTTTCTGAATCACTCGAACTGCTCATAGGTCAATTCCGATCATTGCCCTTCGCGGCTTACCAGAAGGGGAAAAGCACGTGTGCATTGCCCAAGAGTCAAAGCTCCTGATCAAAATTGTTTAGCGACCCTTAAGGTCTGCCCATTAGATTGTCCCTCGAGTACTCCGAAGGAAACAGCTTTTGAGGTAATTAACTGCAAATCTTGGGCCACGGCTGAGTAAAGCCTAGAAAATGGAGTTAACCTGATAGTGAGCGCTTAGAAATTGTTTACGAAGCTTCCCGAACGCGAACACCCCCATGAGCGGCGGGTCACCGTCTTGTTCTTGAAGGGCAGAATCGCATCTTCAGGACTGTAAGCTCCGCCTTTCACCCTGTCAAGGTTGATCGCAGGCTATAAGAAGCACAGTGTCTGACGTTAGCCAGACATGACGGTTACGACACACCGTCAGTAGTTTTTTTGTTCTGCGTTCGCTGGGAGAAAAAGAGGCAGCGTTATGACTGGTGAAGGCCCGTACCTTGGGACATCCATGAAGCGCGCTGACCTAGCTTGATTTGTAGTAGTTCGGACGGTAAATGCCTATCTCTTATAGGCTGAAAAGTTTCATCTTCACTCTCGTATCTCTCCCTTTATAGCCATCTCCGTTCAGTATATGCGAGCCTTCAACTTCCTTTCAGCATTCATCACCAGAACTGTTGTAGAGCAAAGGTTATTCTAACCTTCTTTCATCTGTTTTCTCGCCACCATGATTTCGGTATGGAGCTTGCAGACTTATATGGCTGATGCTGGTCCCGCAAGGGGGAAGGCGATTTGACATGCGCGGGGCATGTCAAAGTTGCGGATGACTTCTTCCATCAATACTTGCACCCGGTTTAGCGAGTTTACGATAAGAAAATGGCAACTTATAGAGAGCCATCACAGATGTTTGCGCGTTTAGAGGTGATCGAGCGTTTATTAAGGATTCGCGCGGAGATGGGCTTCCTCCCAGCTATTTTTCTCTATTCTGGGAACGACTTGGCCTTTTACATGGATGCGTTTGGGTTTGATGTTTACGTCATGAACAGCCCTGAAACAACGCCCATTGCTCTAATGAGATTTTACCGTTCTCCGATAGCACCTGGAGGTGATCGCGCGCACTTGACGCAATCTTCACATTAAGTTTTTTTATTTGGGCCTAGCTAATAAAAAAATGGTGATAGGTTGTGAGGTCTCCTTACCGAGTTCGTATCGGGCGACACTTATCTGCCTCTTTTAGTAGAGTAGATTTGAGGATGAAATGACCTTATAGCCCTTGAAGAGTTTATTCATCGAACAATTGGCATTCGGCCCATGCGGGCCTGTTTTCCAGATAATAAAATATCATCTCAAGAAAGAGATTCCTTATCACCTTGATACTATTCGGGCCGAAGTTCGCGAATTCCATCCATGTAAGCAACAAGCAAATCGGGTATTCGTACTGAGCCGTCTGCCTGCTGGTAGTTCTCTATGAGCGCCGCCCAGGTTCGCCCCACGGCCAGCCCGGAGCCATTGAGTGTATGCAGGTATTCGATCCGGCCGGCGCGTCGGCGAAGGCGCATCTCCGCGCGTCGTGCCTGGAAGTCTTCACAGTTACTCACAGAGCTGATTTCGCGATACCGATTCTGGCTCGGGAACCAAGCTTCAATGTCATAGGTCTTGGCGGCGCTGAATCCGATGTCGCCGCCGCAGAGGACCACGCGCCGGTAGGGTATGCCGAGCAGCCGTAGAATGTTTTCTGCGTCCTCAACCATGCGCTCAAGCTCTTCATAGGACTCTTCCGGCTTTGCCAGTTTGACAAGCTCGACCTTATCGAACTGGTGAACACGTATGATCCCGCGCGAGTCTTTCCCGTAGGATCCTGCCTCGCGCCGAAAGCACGGGGTGTAAGCTGTATAGTTGATGGTAAGGAATTCTTCGCTGAGAATTTCTCCCGCGTGATGATTGGTCAACGGGACTTCAGCGGTAGGAGCCAAGGCCAGCGTGCCCTCCTCCGTCCAGTAAAGCTCCTGCTCAAATTTAGGGAGCTGGCCCGTGCCGAAGAAGGCCGCGCGGTTGCAGACGAACGGCGGCTCAACTTCTGTGTAGCCGCGCTTGCGGTGTTCGTCAATCATAAAGTCTTTCAGCTTCCGCGACAGCGTCGCCCCCGGCCCCTTAAAGCAGGGGAAGCCATGACCTGCAACTTTCGCCCCGCGCTTCAGCTCCAAAATATTGTTGCGTTCGCCAAGTTCGACGTGGTCGAGCACAGGGAAATCAAATGTGCGCGGCTCACCCCAGCTATATGTCACGACGTTCTCTTCACTGCTGCTGCCCTCAGGCACCGAGTCATGAAGGCGATTCGGCAACCGGCTGACTATGTTGGTTAACTGCTGCTCCACCTCGATCACCTCAGCCTTCAGACGCGCGGATTCATCTCTGACGCGCTTGGCCTCTTCGCCTGTATCTTGGCCTTTAACGCGGCGAGCAATCTCGTTGCGCTGGCGATTAAAATAGTCCCGCGCCTGGACCAGCGACTTACGCCGGGCAATTAATTCAGCCAGCATCTCCGCCTCGCCGTTAAGTCCGAAATTGCGCTTCTTCAGAGCGCGTTCCAATATAGCCGGATTCTCCTCTATTTGTTTGATGTTCCACATTGCAATTTCTCCTTAAATAAATTCATTCAACGTGAAGGTGAAAGGCTGCGCCGCTCTCAAAGCAGCCTCACGCCATCCTGGGTCGCTCTAACAGAGTTCTTGTGCTCTGTTAGGCTCTGGGACAGCCGGTGCAACCACCCTTGCCGCAGCAGTTTTCGCGTAGGAAGCTCTCGGTCATATCTCCGCTCTCTCTTTCTCGTAGGGAGGGGGCCAATTTGCTTCCGACTGTGAAGATGCGCGTTAATGTTCCGTCGAGTCCATAGACTTGGCTGTCCGGCGTTACGGAGGTTATGCCGTTAATGGACATAGCCGCTTCCGCGCCGAGCACAGCATTGGTGGCGGCAAAGCCGTTACGCGGGATGCAAGGGTATTCGACGAGCGCGAACGCAGGGCTGCAATCGATACCAATGAAGCCTTGGCCGGCGAGGGCGGCGGCAATATCCATTTCCTTGAACTCTCCGCCCAGCAGATAGGCTGCCGCGACCGCGCTCATGACGGCGGCTACGCCTATTTCTCCGCCGCAGCCTACCTTTGCCCCCGAAACGTCGCCTCTGAGGAAAGCGACCTGCCCGGCGAGACCTGCCACAAGCAGTGCATTAACCAGCCGCTTCTTCGGAACTCTCAAGACCTTCTTAAAGTAGTAGAGAGTGCCGGGCAGCGTTCCCGATGCTCCGCCCGTCGGGGCGAAGGCCACGAACCCCATACCCGCGTTATACTCCTGCGCGGCAATCGCCCCAACGAAGGCGTGCTTAATAGCGCCGGTGTGCCAGAGACGCTCCGTCATGGCGTTGGCCCAGTTGCCGTCCGTAAAGCGGGTCTGCTGACGATGCCGCATCCCTTGCTCGACGGCATTCATCATCACGTCCAAGACGAACTCTGCCTTATTGAACACCTCTTTAGTGGTTTTCAGTCCTCCCCTCTTGATCTGAATGTACGTTTCGTAAAGCAGGGCGAACCGTGCAAGATCAACTCCTAAGTCGCGCGCCAAGCCGTTGTAGCTATAAAAGTGGTTCGCCGAAACTTTGGAGGTAAGATTCAGGATCGTGTGCGCCTTTTTGACCTCACCCTCAGCCTCCTCAAGCGAACCCGGCACAGGCTCATCTAGAAAGGGATACTCGACGCCGTTCAACTTGCTGACGGGAACCTGATAGCGTCCTCCGCCGGTTGAAACCACTTTAACCTCAAGGCAATCGGAGCCCCTCTCCAGATACATGATGATCGTGTTATCGTGTTCGGAGGCGTCGTTGCCCGCGGCCTCGAAAGTGATTTCCATCCCCGCCGCCCTTGCGATACGGAGCGCGGCTTTGAAGTCATGATTCTCGATCTCAGGATTCATTCCGCTCAATCCAGCGGTAATCGCTATGTCAGTGTGATGCCCGTCGTAAGTGGTGGCGAAGCTGTTCAGGAAGATCACGCGGGCTTTCTGCGGGGGGCCTCCAAGAATCTCCTGCGCCCGAAATGAGGCACGATGCGGCGCGCCGGTGTGACTTGATGACGAACCGTGACCACGCGGGCCAAGAACTTCATCTAGGATACTGATCGGTGATGAAGCTTCATGGCTTGATTCTAGAATTGGAAGTTTACTGCGTGACGGTACAACCATATCCCTCTCCTGATCCGGCGTCGCGAGGGAGAAGGCCGACGCTGGATAGAAAGGGATTGCTCTCGTGCAAAGCGTGCGGATTTGCTACGGTATCCGCGCTCCGGGACGTCCCTCAATCCCATGTTATTCGATTGCTATTGGTTACGGATCGGGTTATGCTGCGCTTGCTACGGTATCCGCCTTAACGGTGTCCGCCGTTAAGCTGGGCCGATGGGGCGACCGGGTTATTGACTTGGTCGCCCTTACGCATCCATAACCCGAATCCGGCTTGGATACAATCTCCAAGCACTCATAATAAGAGCAAAGGGAATGCCAAACTTGAAAAAGGAATATATGCGCCAAGATTTACCGTTCTAGTGACTATAGAGTTCCATAAGGGCTTATCAATTTCTGTAATTAAGGGCCAAAAACAAAAAAACTTAAGCGGCTCTTCCGGCTACATACTCAAACTCTGCCGGAAGAAAAAGCTTGCCGAATGCTCGCGTTGGGTAATTAAGCCTTTGCTCATAAAAGGAGCCGAAGAGGTTTGACTCGCGAGGCGGCTGTTAGTCGTGCGTGATGAATTTGAGCTTCAACGGCTACGGTAGGGGATGCCATGCTTGCTCCTCTTCCCAGATGTATGTAAGTGAAGGATGGCAGCGAATATGGTGCTTTGCTATCATGCTCTAACCCCTTAGATGTTTAGTTAGCTATGGCTACGCCCTATGCGTAAAGCGGCACCAGATCACGTGTAATGTGTGCCGCGAGGGGGTCAGAGAGATTCGGACTCCCGGCGGAAAGTAGATGCGGCGGCAAGCTAAAACGAATTCGTTTTAGCTTGAAGTCTAGTAAAAAGGCTTCGTTCCCATCAGGAGGACTATCCTGATGGGAAAAACCCCGCGACCAAAACCGGCTCGCCTTCCGGAAAAACTTCTTCAGATCCGCGATTCTCTCGGACTCTCACAGAACGGAATGATCCGGCGCCTGGGTCTATCGGAAGACCTTTATCAAGGCAGCATCTCTGGCTATGAGTTGGGTACGCGCGAGCCGCCGCTGCCTATACTCTTGAAGTATGCGCAGGTCGCAGGCGTCTGTGTTGACGTACTTATCAATGATGATTGGAATCTTCCGGAGAAGCTCCCGAGCGTGGCCGTACATACGACGGGCGCGAGCGCGTCAGCTTCACGAAAGGAGCGAAAGCGTTAATCGATGAAGCAGCAAATTTGGTAGTCGGATTAGGCAGTTCGATGACCCACGTTTGAAGCTGTATTTGGTCAAAGGAGGGTCACATGCAAGCAGCCTCTAAACAAGCTTCGATTGGTAATAAACTCCTGGCCGCCTTGCCTCGCGCTGAGTACGAGCGCCTCGCACCGGATTTAGAACTAATAGATCTTA